>Ga0105245_10000879_pt1 | contig 27284 bp, 16 predicted proteins | sample KBSM54metaG_FD_81523 | JGI IMG/M metagenome (GOLD analysis project Ga0105245, IMG submission 81523) | Miscanthus rhizosphere microbial communities from Kellogg Biological Station, Michigan, USA - KBS M5-4 metaG | ecosystem: Host-associated > Plants > Roots > Rhizosphere > Soil | place...
AGCGCCAACGAGTACAAGCGGTCCGTTTGCTGAAGGAAAACAGCGCAGAAATCTGAATGCGCTGCATAGTCATCCCTCCCCTTACCCACCGCTTGCACTTTTTTTGCCCATCGCAACATATTCAAACCACCGTGAGAGCCATGTCCAATCTTTTCTTTCGTGATGCTCAACTACAAATTGAAGAGTAGCGGCGTGATCGCTAAACCTTCTCTTCGACGAGTACTTCACTCTTCCTCCCGAGTCCTCAGCATTGTTCGGCTTGGGTGAAGGCTACTCGATTGCGCTCTGCTTCAGTGCAGCGCCGCTCCTCGAAGAACCGTCGCTGTTACTTGCAGTCGCTTTTGCATCTTGCGCTGTTGGTTCCGGCAAAGTTGATCGCGCCAGGAGCTTTGCTGAGCTGTGAGCTACTTTGCCGGTGGACCGCAAATTGTTTCCATAGAACCGAACGTTCCCTTGTACATTGCGCTCCAGCACCACGCGGCCATCTTCCGTGAGCAACTGGATCTGGATGTTCAGTTTGGTCGCTCCGGTGACCGTGGTCACTGCGCGCCGCGTTTCACTGCCGGGGCTATATTTTGTTGCAAGCGTCTTCAGGATAAGGACCCCGGAACCAGTCGTGGCGTTTCGGTCACCGCTGCGGAATACGTTCTTGAACTGTTTTGACTTGGACAACTCCTTCACCAGGTCTTCATAAATCGCATCGGCAAAACACGGATCAAGAGTTGTGGCGCCAGGATCGACCTTGCTGACCAGCACACTCCACTGTTGCACCGCACTTGGCGATTCCTCTCCCGTATTTTGCAGAAAAGCTCTGTCTCCTGCAGTCCCAACATGCGCGCCGTGCGCGATGAAATTGTCCTTAAAGATTTGCCCTGCCCCTTTGGGCACGCGGAATATGGCGCCGTGAAATCCGCCGTTGCCGTCAACATACTCGATGGTCAGGCTGTCGTATTTTTTATGCGAAAAAAGGCTCACTACACGGCCGCCCCCGAACGGTACTGCGCTTTTGCCCAGCATCATCGGTACGCCGCCCACCTGTTTGTCCTCCTCGCCAATCGAGACATCCTGAATGGAACTCAGGTTTACCTTTTCAGTAGCTTTCCCCTCGCGCTGAAATTGGACTGCGTCGTCTTGAATAGAGAGTTCTCCGCCGGCATTGCGGTGCACGCCTTCAAATCCCAGAATATGTGTCGCATGTATGGACGTACTTGTAATTAATGCCTCAGATGCGCTTTGTTCCTGTCCTTTGGCACTCACCACAAGCCATCCTAAGAAAATAAGTAGAGCCAGGCCAAACCTCACTAAGGCAGTATCCACGCGTGAATCGAGCTGACGATCCATGATTGTTTTCCTCCAGCTATGGAAAGTGCAATCACGATGCCAAATCGCGCAACACTCTGTCTGATCTTATTTCGTTGGATTCAAAGGTCTACTCGGCAGCGATGGGCTCAGGAGCGTCAATCGCTCTGCCCACCTGCGGTCAATGTGACCTGCGGCGGGCCAGGACGACAATCGAACGTGGAGCCACATGATATTGGATTCGTTGTAATGGCGCGCCGGATTCTAAGAAGTCTTCACCGCTCGGCAGAGCCGTATCCACGATTCTCACCCAGTCTTTCGGCGAGCCTTCCTGGATTTCAAACTGCAGCTCTTGCCAGTAAGCATTGATCATCACGTAAAGATCATCATCCTGGGAGCCACCGTGTAGGCAGAAGGCCAGACTGTGCGAATCGTGCGACAAATCAACCGTGGGACCGGTTCCGTACCAGGAAATGTCGTCACGCCAGAATCTACTGCGACACAAGGAAGGATGCGCCTTCCTGAATGCAATCATCTTCTTGAAAAAACAAAAGATGTCCTGGTTGGCTTCGAGCTGATTCCAATCGAGCCAACCGATCTCATTGTCCTGGTTATAAGGGTTGTTGTTGCCAGATTGTGTATTCAGAAACTCGTCGCCGGCCCGGAACATAGGGATGCCATTCGACAAGAAAAGGAGACAGCACAAGTTCTTAACCTGTTTTCGGCGAAGCGCCAAAACGTCCGCCGGCGTGCCTTCATTTCCTTCGTGGCCGCAGTTCCAACTGTAATTCTGGTCCATGCCATCCTGATTGTTCCAGCCGTTGTCCCAATTGTTTTTGTGGTTATAGGAAACGAGATCGTAAAGCGTAAAACCATCATGGGAAGCGATGTAGTTTACAGTCTGATAGGCGTGGTACGCGTCAGTCCGGCTATCTGGAAATAGATCGTCGCTGCCATAAATACGCCGCATCAGGTCGGGCACCATCCCCGGATCGCCCTTGATAAAGCGGCGGAGATCATCGCGAAACCGCGCGTTCCATTGCAGCCATGTCGTCCCGGGGAATTTCGGCCCAAGCTGGTATGCGCCCACGTCCCAGGGCTCTGCGATCAACGCCATGCGGCCTAGCTCAGGATCAGCGGCGATTTCGCTGAAGATCGGAGCATCTCCACAATTGATTGACCCCTCGGCATTGCGGCTGAACACCGAGGCCAGATCGAACCTGAAGCCATCAATGTGCATTTCATTTTTCCAGTACCGCAGGCTGTCTGTCACCAGTTTGCGCACGTGCGCCTGGCTGAAGTTCAGCGTGTTTCCTGTGCCAGAATAGTCTGCGTAAGGCTTACCGGGATTAGAGGACGCCATGTAATAGCCCGAACCGCCAAGCCCCTTGAAGCTATAGACAGGGCCTTCATGGTTGGTCTCGCAGGTGTGGTTGTACACCACGTCGAGAACCACAGCTATTCCGGCGCGATGGAAAGCTTTGACCATGCTTCGGAATTCGAGATGCTGTTCATCCTGGCCTCGGTTCGATGCATACTGCGCATGCGGCGCGAAGAAATTCAAAGGCATGTAGCCCCAGTAATCGTCGTCCTGGGGGTCACGTTGAAATACAGGCATAAGTTCCACAACGGTTATGCCGAGTTCCTGCAAGTGAGGGATCTTTTCCACTATCCCCGCGAAGGTGCCGACTCGCGACGGATGCACACCGGAATTAGGGTTCTTCGTGAATCCTTTTACATGAAGCTCGTAGATGATCGCTTCTGATTCAGGGCGCGGAGGAACGTCTCCTGACCAGTCGAACGCTACACGATGGCCGGTCAACACTCCCAGCGGCGCTTTTCCTGCATTCGGGCCGGGCGACATTGCCAGCTCGCGGTCAAACTCTTCTGGGAAGAAGACGCATTGTGCGTAGGGATCAAGCAGAAGTTTTTCGGGATGAAAGCTCTCAAGCGCAGAAACTGACTGTCCTGAAACCGAGTAGGCGTAGTATCGAGCACCGCGCATTCTATTGAGCGGGATTCTGCAATGCCAGACCCGCCCTGACTTGTTACAGAGAAAATCGAATTGGACCGCCAGTACCGGGTTGACGAACTCATCGGCTGAATAGAGCAACAGAGTTACGCCCTCAGCATGCTCCGCATGGAGAGCGAAATTGAATGCCTGCTCCTCTTCTATCCATGTGGCGCCCAACGGCAACGGAGTACCTTCCGCTTGCGCCCAGGTGGGACGTTTCAAAGCTGAACCTCTCCCGCATGTGAGGCCTGCGGGCGAAGCTTGATGCTCGCTGGATGTGGTTTGCGGCACGGCCCGCCCAGCCGGAGATCCCGGTATTCCACGCTTGTGCGGTCCAGGCACACATCCTTGATCCGTTACAGTTCCACGTCCTTCCACGGCGCTGCAAGAGATTTGCGGAAAGTGAAACGCAATATGTGCGTTTGCCCACTTTTGGCCTATCTCATCCGTTTCGTGTATCTCCTCGATGCTGCTGCTACTCACAAGTTCTTTGGACTGCTCCGGCTCTGGCCGGCGCTCGGACAGCGGCTGTTGCGAATCTGATTCGTCGGCGAGTGGCGGCGAAGGCCGCCTCTCCTCTGATACCGAAATTGTTCGTCGCGCTCTTAGGGTATTGGACATGGTTCCACGTCCCAGATGTCTCGCGCATATTCAGAAATGGTGCGGTCACTGGAGAACTTTCCCGCGCTTGCTATGTTCAAAATCGCCTTGCGTGCCCAGTTGCCGGGTTGAGAATACAGCGCACCAACCGCCTCCTGGGCTTCGCAAAAGGATGTGAGGTCAGCAAGATGCATGTAGTAATCGCTGTTGAGAAGCACTTCGCGTAAGGGAGAAAAGACTCCGGGCTCGTTCCGGCTGAAATGATCGGAGAAGATCAGGTCCAGCGCTGCTCTCGTTTCCGGCTCGTGGTCATAATGCCACTGCGGGCTATACCATGCGCGACTGCTCTCAACCTGTTCAGCCGTCAAGCCGAAGAGAAATAAGTTCTCCTCACCGGCTTCCTCCGCCATCTCAATGGTTGCACCGTCACGCGTGCCAACGGTCAGAGCTCCATTCATCATGAATTTCATGTTGCTGGTTCCGCTGGCTTCGTACCCCGCAGTGGATATCTGGTTCGAAACGTCACTGGCGGGAATCAGTCGCTCTGCGAGCGAGACGTTGTAGTCGGGGAGAAAAACTATTTTGATCCTGCCGCGGACAGCGGGGTCGGCATCGATCGTACCCGCGAGATTGTTGATGAACTTGATGATCAGCTTGGCCAAACGATAGGCAGGCGCGGCCTTGCCGGCAAAGAAGAAAGTGCGGGGCGCGATTTCCAGGCCGGGCTCTTGCCGAAGACGGTTATAGACGGTTACAATCCTCAACGCATTCAGCAATTGCCGTTTGTATTCATGAATCCGTTTTATGTGGCAATCGAAGATGGTATTCGGATCTATTTGTTGCCCCGAAGTCGCCTTCAGCCAATTGGCAAACTGGGTCTTGGCTTCCCGTTTTGATCCGAGAAACTTCTCACGAAAACTGGAATCATCAGCCAGCGGTTTCAACGCGCTCAGCTCGTCCAGGTTGGTGATCCACCGTTCGCCGATAGCCTCTGAGATCACGCCGGCCAGTCCGGGATTTACTTGCAGCAGCCATCGCCGGGGAGTGACCCCGTTGGTCTTGTTGTTGAACCTCTCCGGGTACATTTCTGCCAGATCGCGTACTGTGGTCGTGCGCAAGAGTCTGGAGTGAATTGCTGCAACTCCGTTGGTACTGTGGGACCCAACGATCGCCAGATGGGCCATCCGTATTTTGCGCTCCCTGCCCTCTTCGACCATGCTTACACGCGCGACGCGTCCATCATCGCCGGGGAACCGCAATCGCACTTCATCCAGCAGCAATCGGTTGATCTCGTAAATGATTTCCAGGTGGCGAGGGACAAGCATCTCAAACAAGTCGGCCGGCCATTTCTCAAGGGCTTCAGGAAGCAACGTGTGATTGGTATAAGCCAGCGTCTTTCTGGTCAGATCCCACGCCCGCTCCCAGGGCAGGTGCGCATCGTCCAGCAAAATTCGCATCAACTCAGCGACGGCGAGTGCTGGATGCGTATCATTAAGCTGGATTGCCGCCTTCTCGGGTAGCATTTCCCAGTCCTCATTCAAGCGCCGGAATCGGCGCACGATATCGGCGAGTGAACATGCCACCAGAAAATATTCCTGGACGAATCGAAGTCCTCGCCCAATGTCGGTTGAATCGTCCGGGTAGAGCACGCGGGTGAGCGATTCCGCTTCAAGACTCTCGCCAAGAGCTCCCACAAAATCTCCGGTACCAAATTCTTGAAAATCAAAGTAGTCCGGTGCGGCTGCGGCCCACAGCCGGAGAGTGTTAATTGTCTTTCCGCCATAGCCCACCACGGGCCGATCAAATGGAATACCAATCAGGGTTGAAGGCTTTCCTCGCAAGATTTCAAAGTTGCCACCCACCAGTTTGAACGAGCAACCCAGCTTCACCTCCACCGTCTCCGTAGGACGTACGACCTCCCACGGATCGCCACTGCGGATCCAGTTGTCTGGGCTCTCTTTTTGCCATCCATCCAGAATGGATTGCTTGAACATGCCGTACTCGTAGCGCAGACCATAGCCGATGGCGGGCAATTCGAGGCTGGCCATGGAATCCAGAAAACAAGCCGCGAGCCGTCCTAGCCCTCCGTTGCCAAGTCCGGCATCGGGCTCTTCTTCTATCACGTTGAGCCAATCGATACCTTCTTCTTTCGCCGCATTATGAGCCAATGGACTGAGCAGTAGATTGGTGATGTTGTTTGTGAGCGAACGACCGATGAGAAACTCCATTGAGAGGTAATAAACGCGTTTGACATTCTCCTGGTTGTAGGTGTTCTTCGTCAGCACCCAGCGTTGGGCGAGGATGTCTCGAATGGAATGTGCGAATGCCTCAAAACGTTCTCGCATGGTTGCAACGCGGGGCTCAATAACGCGATCGAAAATCAGATGTCGTTCATAGAAAGCGTTTTCTGAGCCGACAAAGGGAATGGGCCCACACCCGTATTGGTGGAGAAGCTCCGAAACCCTCCATTCCTCTGGTGTTTTCGGGGCAATCCGGGCGACTTTCGCCGCTGCTGCATTTTTTCTGCTCATTAGAGTCCTTGCTCTTCGGTGGCCTTACGTCTGATTTCGGTCTTGTACCTTGCTGAACAATGCAAATCACTCGCCAAAGCTACAACCCACCGTCCATCGCAGTTTCGGGTAGATTCGGGGGCTTGGTAGTCACTCCGATCTGCCCGATGTCGGGCAGTTGCCCGGATTCGGGCACAACACGTCCCGAACACCGGCACAGAAGTGCTTCCGCTGCCCAGAACAACAAATAGCGGGTTGGCAGCGTACGTGCACCTGTCAATCGGGTAGTGGAGGGTGCACGGCTGCTATCCGCCGAGCGAGATGATGCTCGAATATAAGGGCGGACGAGCCACGCGCGTCAGAATACGCCTAATGAAGATTCTTGTCTTAAACTCAGGTTCGAGCAGCCAGAAGGCATGCATCTACGAAATTGCCGATGTGCTCCCGGAAAATCCGCCTGTACCACTGTGGGAGGGAAGAATCGAATGGCGTGGCGATACTGCTGTGATCGCTTTCAGGAGTTCGAATGGGATCGCCACAAAGGAAAAGCTGAAGATCACCTCCCGTGAGATGGTGTTAAAAGAGATGCTGAAGACTTCGTGGAACGGTGAAGTGCGCGGCATGGCTTCTGCACTTGAAATCGACGCTGTCGGACATCGTGTGGTCCACGGCGGCCAGCGTTTCCACGATCCCGTTCTCATCACTCAAGATGTACGCTCGGCCCTCGCCGGTCTCTCACAGTTTGCTCCGCTACATATCCAGTCAGAACTCGAGGGGATGAAGGTTGTCACCGACCTCATGCCGCACGTGCCGCAGTTCGCTGTCTTCGACACAGGCTTTCATCATCAGATGCCGCCAGCTGCGCAGATCTATCCCGGTCCCTATGCGTGGCTCCAACAAGGAATTCGCCGGTACGGTTTCCATGGAATCAATCATCAGTACTGCGCCGCACGAGCTGCTCAGATGATTGCAAGAGACTTGAAATCCCTAAGGATCGTAACGTGTCACCTCGGCAACGGGTGCTCCGTCACAGCGGTTAAAGACGGCCGCAGCGTGGAGACGACGATGGGGTTTACACCCTTGGAGGGTCTCATGATGGGTACGCGCTCGGGTTCGGTTGACCCAGCAGTCCTACTTTTCCTTATGCGGCAGCAACGACTGAACGCCGATCAGATAGATGACATCCTGAACAAAGAATCAGGCCTGCTCGGCATCTCTGGTCAGTCAGGCGATATGCGTGACATCCTGGCTGGGCTGGGTGCACGAAACGAGAGAGCCCAGTTGGCTTTCGACCTCTATATTCATCGTTTGCGCATGGCGATTGGAGGAATGGCCGCTGCTTTGGAAGGCCTGGATGTTCTGGTGTTCACAGCGGGAGTGGGAGAGAACTCCCCGCAAGTACGTGCGGCCGCATGCAAAGGAATGGAATTTCTTGGTATCACATTGGACTGGAACAAGAATCAGAAGCCCTCACTCGATGCGGATATCTCGGGAACTGAGTCTGGGGCAAGGGTCCTAGTGATTCGAGCAGAAGAGGATTGGGCCATCGCAGGAGAGTGTTGGCAGCTTTGCCGTACCGCCGCGGTCGCATAAACACAAAACATGGAAGGTAGAACCATCTTGGGTCGCTAGAAAACATGCCTACAACACAGTCAAGCCAACGCACCGTGTCACCTCTGGCCGGCAAACCCGCTCCAAAGGAAATGCTGGTGGACTTAGCCCGGCTGGAGAAGGAGTATTTTCAACGGAAGCCGGACGTTGAAGATCCGAACCAGTTAGTCGCTTTTGGAACAAGCGGGCATCGCGGGACATCTTTAAACGGCACCTTCACTGAAGCGCACGTACTCGCGATTACCCAGGCGATTTGCGACTACCGGCGATCCCAGGGTATTTCCGGTCCGCTCTACATGGGCAAAGACACGCACGCTTTGTCTGGGCCGGCGCAACGCACTGCGCTGGAAGTTCTGGCCGCGAACAATGTTGACACGATCATCCAGGAGAACGACGGCTTTACCCCCACCCCGGTTATTTCGCGAGCGATCCTTGAGTGGAACCGCACCCGGCAAGGAGCCCGGGCGGATGGCATCGTCATTACTCCCTCCCACAATCCTCCAGAGGATGGCGGTTTCAAGTACAACCCGCCCGATGGAGGACCCGCGGATACTGAGATTACTCGGTGGATGCAGGACCGCGCCAACAACCTCTTGCGGGCCGGGAATCGTGGAGTGAAGCGGATTCCTTTTGCAAAAGCAATCAACGCTTCTTCTACTCGCCATGAAGATTTCGTGTTGTCCTATGTGCAGGACCTGAAGAATGTTGTGGATATGGACGCAATTCGCGATGCCGGACTCAAGTTGGGTGTTGACCCGCTTGGCGGAGCATCAAGGCCGTATTGGGAACCTATCGCTTCTATCTACGGCTTGGATGTCACCATAGTGAACCCCACCATCGATGCCACATTTTCCTTCATGACCCTCGATCATGACGGCAGGATTCGCATGGACTGCTCGAGTCCATACGCCATGGCCGGGCTTGTCGGCCTGAAGGACCGGTATCAGGTTGCTTTTGCCAACGACCCTGACTCAGACCGCCATGGCATTGTCACTCCATCGGCGGGTTTGATGAACCCGAACCACTTCCTTGCTGTTGCGATCCGTTATCTGCTGACCAACCGGCCTGAGTGGAGCGCACGCTTTGCAGTCGGGAAAACGCTCGTTAGCAGCAGCATGATCGATCGCGTGGTGCAAAAGCTCAGACGCCAATTGCGTGAAGTGCCGGTGGGTTTCAAGTGGTTTGTGTCCGGACTGATCGACGGTTCCGTCTGCTTTGGCGGGGAAGAGAGCGCGGGCGCCAGTTTTCTTCGTCGCGATGGCAGCGTGTGGACGACGGACAAAGATGGTCTGATCATGGACCTTCTTGCCGCAGAGATCACAGCTCGAAGCGGAAAAGATCCCGGCCTGCACTACCGTGAACTGACGGCCGAGTTCGGAACTCCATTTTATACGCGCATCGATGCGCCGGCCTCGCCAGAGCAAAAACAGAAACTGCAGAAACTCTCGCCTGATGCTGTGAAGGCATCAGAGTTGGCGGGTGAATCTATCGTCGCGAAGTTGACCAAGGCTCCCGGGAATAACGCTGCAATCGGCGGCCTGAAGGTGGTTGCAAAAAGTGGCTGGTTCGCTGCTCGGCCATCGGGCACGGAGAACATTTACAAAATATACGCGGAGAGTTTTGACGGAAAGTCACATCTGAACGCAATCATCAATGAAGCCCAGGAGATTGTGACCAATGCTCTCGGCCAGTCCTAAGGAACACCAGATGAATTATTTTGGAGTCACCCGGCATCAGTACCTGCGCAAGAGATTACGTCGTGGTTATATGCTCCTCGTGCTGATTCTGGTGCTTACAGTTGGGCTCTCCGGCCAGGAGCCATCCAATCTCCCATCAAACCAGCAGGTATTGACGTTCTTGACTGAGTCCATTGACTGGTATCGCCATCGCGCGGTCGAGCAACAGATCGCGACCGATGGGCGCGATCTTGTTTTCGCGGAAGACAATCGGCCGGTTGCCGGGCAGATTGTCCGGCTATCCCTTGATTTTGCCAGGACGTATGCATCGATTGCGATGGTGTCAGCAGGTAACCAGAAGGCGAGCACGAGCAGCTCCTCAGCGGACCTGGCATACTTTGTTCAGCTTCAAAGCAATATTGATCTTGCGGGTAAGCAGGCCAGCCAGCAAATCGAGGAGATCAAAAAGAATCTCCCTATAGCGCACAGGGCCGAGCGTAGCAGGCTGCAGGCCGCACTAGAAACTACCGAAAGCCGGGTGGCGGTTCTGCAGTCAGCATCGGCTACGGTTCAGCAGCTGGTTGATTTCGTGCGGAACTTCGGAGATCGGGAGACCGGAGACCTGGTGTCAACCATCGATGAACTGGCGCGAGCAGTGCCCGACGCGACCAACCCGGCGGCTACGGAATCACAAACGCAGAGACCGGAACTCTCGTTGGCAGCTAAGCCGGGCAATTCGGGCATTCTCGCCCTCCATTCAGACCTGTTAGCCCTTGGAAGAAAACTTCGCATTGTGGACGACCAGATTTTCCGAACGGACAAGCTGAGGCAAGCCTCGGTTCTCCTCCACACGACGTTGCTGGCTGCTATCAACCAGCGTTTTGTACTGGACACTGCGAATCCTCTCCAGGTTGGCGATCTCCACGCGTTGCAGGTGCAGAAGGACCAGCTTGATCACATTGCAGCATCTGTCAAGATGCTCTCCCCGGCGATCGTAGCGTTGGATAAGCAAAGGATACTGCTCGATGCGTATCAATCTCACTTGAAGAGCTGGCGTGCCGCAGTCGTCAACGAAGAGGAGAAAACATGGAAAAACCTGGTCATACGACTGGCAGCTCTTGTATTGATGACTGTGGCGCTGGTGGTGATCGGCGCTGTCGCTCGTAGGACAATCCGGCGCCATGTTCACGATTCTGACCGCCGCCATATTCTGCTGATGATCCAGAGGCTGTTTGTTTGGGTCGCTCTGGTGATGGTGGGCGCATTTTTCTTCGCGTCCGACTTCGGGTCTTTTGCCACCTTCTTTGGGCTTGCGACGGCAGGGGTGGCGGTTGGTCTCCAAAGCGTCATCCTGTGCGGGCTCGGTTATCTTGTATTGGTGGGAAAGCTCGGAATAAGAACAGGTGATCGAGTACGGATTTCTGGAGTGACGGGTGATGTAGTCGAAATCGGCTGGTTGCAGCTTCAGCTGAGACAGATCAACACCGAAACGCAGCAGCCCAGCGGTGAACTGGTTAATTTTTCTAATTCATTTATTTTCTCATCCCCGGGAACTGGTTTGTCCAGGTTCGATCGAAACCACTTGAGCCAAGCGCAGTTTGACCAAGCCGCAAAGGCAGCGCAGTTATAGGATGCATGAAGGCCGGGCCTGCAACAGATTGTCGAACGCATCCGCAGCCAAAAGGCCAAGAGACCGCACAACAATGTCCGCGGGCAGATACTTGCCATTCTGACTCACGCCAATGCTGCGCATACCCGCAGCTCGCGCACCCTCAATTCCTGCAACAGCATCTTCTACAACGATGCAGCAGCCGGGCACTTTGCCCAAACGTTCTGCCGCGACTAAATAAACTTCAGGATCTGGTTTACCTTTGTGCACGTCTTCAGCGGACACAAGAGCGTCAAATAGATGAGTGACCGACAAGACTTCGAGGATGGTTTCGATATTCGCGCGGGGTGCGGCGGAAGCGATTGCCTGGCCCCACCCCTTTGTATGCAGCCGGCGCAACCACTCTGCTACGCCGGGCAGTAGTGAAATACCATCCTGACGGACCAGATGCCGGTACATATTCTCTTTGTCCCTAGCGACCTTTGCTGTTCGGTCAGGAGTTGCTGACGGTCCAAGCCATTGATAAAGGATGGAGTCGTTGCGCTGTCCAAATGAGGAAAGGAATTGCTCGCGCGTAATGCTAATGCCTTCATTCTGGAGCGTGAGATGCCACGACCTCCAATGAAACTCCTCAGAATCAATGAGGGTCCCATCCATGTCCCAGAGAACTGCTCGATTATTGGTCATACTTCGCTTGTAAGTTGGGGGCGGATCTTCCTGGCCATCCGTACCCGCGCGGAATCTAAGCGCCCGCTCGACTTCACACAATTTTTTCAGCGACCTGGGAAAGCGCGAACTCCTCTAGGTGATGGGCATCGGTGTTGAACTTGCGAATGCCCTCCGCTAACTTCTCCGTGGCCATCTGGTCCTCGTTATGCATCCAGCGAAAGGTTTTCTCATCAAGGTGCAATCGCTGTTCTTTGCTCGCTCGGGCCTTCACAGGATCGAGTTTGCGTAGCACAATTGTGTCTGTCTTCTCCAGTAGATCCAGAAGCTCCGGGCTGATGGTGAGCAAATCGCATCCAGCCAGACGGACGATCTGATTGACATTGCGGAAGCTGGCTCCCATGACTTGCGTCTTGTAACCGAACTTCTTGTAGTAGTTGTAAATGCGCGTGACGGATGCGACTCCCGGATCCTCATCCGGAGATATCTCTGCTCCACCGTGCTCCTTCTTATACCAGTCATAAATGCGGCCGACGAATGGGGACACGAGAGTGACACCCGCCTCCGCGCAGGCTACGGCCTGGGCAAAGCTGAAGAGCAGCGTCAAATTGCAGTGAATGCCTTCCGATTCAAGATGCTCCGCGGCCCGGATTCCTTCCCACGTACTCGCGATTTTGATCAGAATGCGGTCGCGGGGAACGCCTTTTTTTTCGTACAAGGAAATCAGCTTTCGGGCCTTAGCAATCGTGCCGGCACTATCAAAGCTCAGGCCCGCTGCGACCTCTGTGGAAACCCGTCCAGGCACCACGTTAAGAATTTCACACCCAAACAGGACGAAAAGATGATCGATGAAATCTTCTGCCATGTGGTCGTGACCGCCGCCCTGCTTGGAAGCTGCTTCGACGGCTTCCTCCACCAGGTGATGATAAGCGGGCATCTGAGCAGCATGATAAAGAAGCGAGGGATTGGTAGTTGCGTCCTGTGGACAATGCTTGGCAATCGCCTCGATATCGCCGGTGTCTGCTACTACAATTGTGTATTGCTTGAGGGATTCAAATGCGGTCATTGGTGTCTCCTATCTGCTGGTTCGCCTATTTGTTGTGCAACACGATCTGACTCTTCGCCGCGGCAACGACTCTCTCAACCGTAAATCCGAATTTTTTCAGGAGCTGCTTCAAGGGCGCTGACGCCCCGAAGCTTTCGATGCAGAGATTCTGTCCCTCTGTTCCGGTGTACTTCGACCATCCAAAATCGGACGCTTCCTCGACCGAGACACGTGCTTTCACGTGCGGAGGGAGAACCGATTCGCGGTAGCTCTTGTCCTGATCGTCGAACAACTCCCACGATGGCATGCTAACCACACGCGCTCTCACGCCATCTTTCGTGAGCTGTTCATAAGCCTCAAGGCAGAGAGAAACCTCGCTGCCGGTTGCGATCAGGATGACTTCGGGATTGCCGCTCGGAGGATCTGCAAGGACATAAGCGCCGCGGGCCAGGCCAGATGCAGCAGAGTACTTTGTGCGATCAATCGTTGGAACGGCCTGACGACTGAGCACCAACACCGCGGGCTCATGGTGAAGCTGGAGGATCACCTTCCAAGCCTCCGTGACTTCATTGGCATCCGCCGGCCTGATAACAATCAGACCCGGTATGGAGCGCATGTTAGCAAGGTGCTCTATGGGCTGATGCGTCGGGCCATCCTCGCCCACGCCGATCGAGTCATGGGTGAAGACGTAAATTACGGGTAGTTCCATCAATGCACTCAGGCGCATCGCCCCGCGCATGTAGTCGGTGAAAATGAAGAACCCTGACCCAAACGGTCGGACCTTCGCCAGGCTCAAGCCGTTCAATATCGCACCCATGGCGTGTTCACGAATTCCAAAATGAAAATTTCTTCCAGTGTGATTCTCTGGCGCGAAATCGCCCGCCCCTTCGAAGGTGAGGCGAGTCTTGGTGGAAGGCGCGAGGTCCGCGGCCCCGCCGATCAGCCAGGGCATCTTGTTGGCGGCGGCATTCAGCACCTTGGCGGAAGATTCGCGTGTCGCCAGCCCTTTTGCGTCAGCAGGAAATTCCGGCAGATCGAGCGCCCACGCTTCGGGGAGTTGACGATGCTGCATACGATAGAGTTCTTCAGCCAGCTCCGGATACTCAGTGCGGTACTGGCGAAGACGTGCAAACCAGGAATCGCGTAAGTTCTTCCCCCGTTTGCCAATGCCTTGCTCGAAATGTTCATACACGCCTTCCGGGACAGAAAACTTCTCGTCTTCGGGCCAGCCGTAGCTTTGCTTGGCTAGACGGACTTCTTCTTCACCCAGAGGTTCGCCGTGAGCGCCGCTTGTATCTTGTTTATGCGGCGCTCCGTAGCCGATGTGACTGTCCACGATGATCAGCGTAGGCCGATCTTTGGTGTTCTGGAAAGTCCGGAATGCGCGAGACAACATCTGAAGGTCGTTCGCATCGCCAACGCGCGTCACATTCCATCCGTAAGCGATAAAGCGTGTTGCGACATCTTCTGTAAACGCAAGGGCAGTATTGCCTTCAATGGTGATGTGGTTATTGTCGTAGATCCAGCAGAGATTCGAAAGTTTCCAATTCCCGTCGAGAGAGGCTGCCTCACTGGAGACTCCCTCCATCATGCAACCATCCCCGCAGAGCGCATACACGTTGAAATCGAAAAGATCTTCAAAACCCGGTTTGTTATAGCGAGCCGACAACCACTGCCGGGCAGCAGCCATCCCTACGCTGGTTGCCACTCCCTGTCCTAAAGGGCCGGTTGCAGTTTCCACGCCCGATGTCCAGCGATACTCGGGATGTCCCGGACAGCGGCTGTTCAACTGCCGAAATGACTTGAGGGCATCAAGCGGGACCGATAATTCGCCCAGGCTTTCGTAATCCTTGCTGACCGCCCGGACTCCAGTCAAATGCAGCATGGAATACAACAGCATCGAGGCGTGTCCCATAGAGAGCACGAAGCGGTCACGATTCGGCCACACCGGATCCTGCGGGTCGAATCGGAGGAACTGTTGCCACAGGCAGTATGCCACTGGAGCCATTGCCATGGGGGTTCCCGGGTGGCCAGAGTTCGCCGCCTGCACGCCATCCATCGAGAGCGTTCGGATGGTGTTGACAGAGAGCTGATCCAGGTCCCGGCCAACGTGAGTGGGGGAGGTTGCAACTGCCGAGTTCATTTAAATCCTTTCACTGCCATCGCCAGCGATGGCTGATGCGGGCCCTTGCGACGAACGTGTGCATCTCTTACGTTCTTGTTCGCTAACGCCTTTGGATCATTTCGTTTGCTTAGAGGGCCATCTCCATCCTGTGATATCCGGGCTGTCGATGCCGTGTTGGTAGGCATAGCTGCGACAGGCTATCTGCGCGTTACGGAACTTTTCCTTAGCGTGGCCACCTACGGCCTGCAGCTTCGGCACACGATCAATGGCGTCCATCGCCAGGCTGAAACGGTCAATCTCGTTGTTAATAGCCAGTTCCATTGGGGTGTTGATGTTGCCCTTTTCTTTGTAGCCGCGCACATGTATGGCTTTATTCGTTCGGGCGTACGTCAGGCGGTGGATCAGCCATGGGTAGCCGTGGAAGTTAAAAATGACCGGTTTGTCGCAGGTGAAGAGCGAGTTGAATTGGGCCTCCGTCATTCCGTGGGGATGCTCGGTGCTGGGTTGCAGCTTGAAGAGGTCAACAACGTTGATAAAACGAATCTTGAGATCCGGAAATTCCCGATGGAGCAGGTCGGTCGCCGCCAGCGCTTCCTGTGTTGGTATGTCCCCGGCGCACGCCATGATCAGGTCGGGCTCATGACCCTGGTCATTGCTGGCCCAATCCCAAATGCCGATGCCCTTGGTGCAGTGGGTAATCGCGGCATCCATGTTGAGGTACTGCAGATGGAGCTGCTTGTCAGAAACGATCACATTGATATAGTTCTCGCTGCGGAGGCAGTGGTCGGCCACTGACAGCAGGCAGTTGGCGTCAGGAGGAAGATAGATGCGGGTGACCGCAGCGCTCTTGTTTAGAACCACGTCCAGGAAGCCGGGATCCTGATGCGTGAAGCCATTGTGGTCCTGTCGCCAGACAGTCGATGTGATGAGCAGATTCAGCGATGCTATCTTCCGGCGCCATGACAGGTGGTTGCAGATCGAAAGCCATTTGGCATGCTGGTTGAACATGGAGTCGATGACATGGATAAAGGCTTCGTAGGAAGAGAAAAAGCCGTTGCGGCCTGTGAGCAGGTACCCTTCTAGCATGCCTTCCATGGTGTGCTCGCTGAGCATTTCAATCACGCGTCCGTCGGTCGCCAACTCGCCTGCATCGCTGTCCTCAGGAAAATATTCCGCAATCCAGAATTTTTTCGATACTTGATACACCGCGTGCAGCTTATTTGAGGTTGTCTCGTCGGGGCCAAAAACACGGAAGTTAGTCGAATTCAGCTTCATCACATCGCGCAGGAAGTTTCCCAGCGGTGGCACATTCTCAAGCTCAATTGCTCCGGGCTGGTCAATCTTGGCCGCATACTCGGAAAAGTTCGGCAAGCGCAGAGCTTTTCTAAGTTTTCCACCGTTAGCGTGCGGGTTCGCGCTCATGCGGCGATGGCCCCTGGGGGCAAGGTCCTTTAGTTCACGCACCAGTGTCCCGTTTTCATCGAACAACTCGTCCGGCTTTTGCTCGCGCATCCATTTTTCCAGGATGCGCAACTGTTCCGGATTTTTCTTCACGTCGCTCAACGGCACCTGGTGCGCGCGCCACGAACCTTCAAGACGGTGACCATTCACCTCTTGCGGCGCGCCCCATCCTTTGGGAGAGCGCAATACGATCATCGGCCAGCGTGGCCGCGTGGCAACTCCGCTCATGCGGCACTCCCGCCGATATGTCTGGATCTCAAGGACGCATCGCTCGATGGTTGCGGCCATCGCCTGGTGCATACTGTCAGAATCAGAGCCCTCAACGAAGTACGGCGTCCATCCGTAGCCGGACAACAAGTTCTCTAATTCTTCATGGCTAATGCGGGCCAGCAGCGTTGGATTGTTGATTTTGTAGCCGTTCAAATGCAGGACCGGGAGCACAGCCCCATCGCGAATAGGGTTCAGGAATTTGTTGATGTGCCACGAAGTCGCGAGAGGTCCTGTTTCAGATTCGCCATCCCCCACCACCGCCGCGACAATCAGGTCGGGATTATCAAATGCTGCTCCGCAGGCGTGGGAAAGCACGTATCCCAGCTCGCCGCCTTCATGAATCGAACCGGGAGTTTCCGGCGTGCAGTGGCTGCCAATCCCTCCGGGAAAGGAAAACTGTTTGAAAAACTCCTGTAGTCCGGCTGCATCCTCAGTTTTTTCAGGATATATTTCGGAGTAGGTGCCTTCGAGATACGCCGGACCTAGGACGCCCGGCGCTCCGTGGCCGGGGCCGGCCATAAAGATCATGTCGAGATCGAGTTTCTTGATCAGGCGGTTCAGGTGGATGTAGGTGAAAGCGAGACCGGGGCTCGAACCCCAATGTCCGAGCAGGCGGTTCTTGATGTGCTCGGGCTTCAGCGGTTCTTTCAGCAAAGGATTCGCCTGCAGATAAATCATGCCAAGCGCCAGGTAATTACAGGCGCTCCAGTATGCGTGAATAGTTCTCAATTCATCTGAACTCAGCGGCGAGCCCTGGACAGTGGATCGTGCCTTCCCATAGGCACTCAGTGAAAGCGATGGGACTTCCTCAATTAGAACTGTAGATGTCATACTCAAACTCCTTGCGTTCATCCGTGTGTTCTTTCGTTATCGGCGCGCGACGCCAAGTCCGCGTAGCTGGTTTTCGACTTCTTTCAGGGCTTGTTGTTCCGCCGTACCGGCAGGTTGATCAAGATCGCGGCGTGCGATTCTGATTCGGAGCATTGCTTCCACCGCGTGATTTCGAGCGTCGAGTACGACCCGCGAAGGGAACGACATAACTTCAAGCGAACAGGAACCGCCCGCGTGAGGCAAAATCTCTTTTGTCATCTCCTTCAGCTCAAGATAGCCAAGGGCATAGTCCGGATCAGGACCAGGCATTGCCATATCGTTCGTAAGGTTTCGTCCATAAATGTCAACATCAAAGCCGGCCTGAATGGTTCGAGTTATCGCTGTAGGGCTTCCATGTCTTTCTTCGAGTACTACGCAGTAAGGCAGCACTTCATAGAAAGCATGATGTTTGTTAACCACCTCGCGAAGATCCTCCGACATCTCTTTACTCCTTCTAGTGCGCAGAGCCCGCATGGGTAAGAGCAGGTTCTTCAATTCCTTCCACTTCAGGAACCTGTTCTTCTGACACGTGCTTCTCGTCCCACTTGATCACCTTCAGATCCAATACAAAAATCGAATACAGCACCGGTACAAGGATCAGGGTCACAAAAGTTGCGATTGTGAGACCGCCAATTTGTGCATAGCAGAGCGGCTCCCATAGCGGACCGCCATGCATCGCCAGCGGCACCAGCCCAAGGACGGTAGCGCCGACGGTTATCATGACCGGGCGCAACCGCACGATGCCGGCATCGAGCAATGCTTCCCGCAGAGGCTCGCCGCGCTCACGCGCTTCTTCAATGAAGTCGAATAGCACGATGACGTGACTGACAATCACGCCGACAAGGCTGGCAACTCCCAGGAACGCCATGAATCCGAAAGGCTGCCCCATGATCACCAGCCCAGCAAGCGCGCCGGTCATCCCATAAGGGATCGCCGCGAAGACAAGCATCGGCTTGATGGCGCTTCGGAACTGCATCACCAGTGCCAGATAGATGAGCACGACCGAAATTGCCATGACCACGCTGAGCTGCTTGAAGCCCTTCTGCTGTTCGTCGTATTCGCCACCGATCTCCAGAAAATACCCGGGAGGAAGTTGCTTTTGGAACTGCTCGATTATCGGCAGCAAGGGTGTAAGCACTTGTGAGGGCAGTACACCTGGGATGGGGAATGCCGACACTGTCACTGTTCGGAACTGATTGCGGCGCTTAATCTTGGATACCGCCATTTCCGTGGTGACGGTGGAAACCTGGCGCAACGGCACACGTTGGTTGCTGTTCAAAGAGTAGACGTAAGCATTTTGAACGTCAGAGAGTCCGGCGCGGTCTTCCATGCGTAGACGGACGGCGATCGGAATTTGTTTGTCGCCCTCTCTGTACGTGGAGACGGGCAATCCGCTTACTGCCGCAGCGGATGACAGCGCCACATCCAGATTGGTGATGCCGGAAAGGTTTGCACGGTCAGGATCAACCTTCAGTTGGACATTCATGGCAGGCTCTCCCCAGTCATCCCGCACACGAGTGGCATTGGGTTGCGCGCGAAGAATTGCCTGCAGATCGCCGGAAAGCCGGTGAAGGACTCCCATGTCGGCGCCGGAAATGCGAATCGAGACGGGGATGCCGACTGGCTTCCCGGTCTCAAGCTGTCGTACGTCAACGCGCGCGCCAGGAACTTCACGGCTCAACGCTGTCTGCAAAGGCCCTACCAGTTCGTTGGTAAAGTGCTTGTCGGCAACCTCCACTAGAATCTGTGCGTAGTTGAGCTGTTGCCGCTCCGGGTCAACGGAGAACCAGAATCTGGGACCGCCGCCACCCACGAATGTGGTCAGCGACTTGAGAACATCTTTGCGATGATGTTCGTCCCCAAACCGCTCGGCTTCCTGCCGAATAACAATTTCTGCCCGTTGCGTGGTCGTGTCGGTTGCGCCGAGCGGAGCGTCTGGTGGCAGCCAGACATCCACATAAGAGAGGTACGAGAGGTCTTTGGGGAAGAATTGCGGGCGCAGAAGGGAAAACAGCCATCCGCCCAACACGAGAACCAACAACGAGCCGGCAAACACACCCCAGCGGTGCCTGAGCGCAAAATCTCCCACGCGGTAGTAGAGTCCAGGAAACCCGTGCGTGCGGCGTTCGGATATCGGCGGCTCGATAGTTTTCGGCGGTTTGATCAGGTAGTACGCGATCAGCGGGACAAATGTGAAAGACACGATCAGCGATGCGGCCAGCGTGCACGTCATGACCACAGGCAGACTGTAAAGGAAGAATCCTGTGTCGCCGGTCAACATCAAGAAGGGAAGATAAGCAACGATATTAGTAATGGTGGCAAAGACAATTGCTTTTGCCAGCTTTGTCGGCCCAAGCCAGGATGCAATGCTTCTGGGCGCGCCTGAGCCAAGTTCACGCTTGATGGCATCGCCCGCAACCACTGGCATATCCACGATCAGGCCCAGAGAAATAATCAATGTTGCAATTGAAACCTGTTGGATATCAATGTCGAGTATGTGAGCGACACCGAAACTCATTGCCAAGCTTAGTGGAATAGAAGCAGCCATAAGCATTGCGGCACGCCAGTCCCAGAACCCGATGAGGGCGACGAGTACCACCAAGGCAATGGCCTCATAGAGACTGCCCATCAAGAGGCTCACAAGTTCCCGCACCTGCCTGGGCTGGTCTGAGGTGCGTGCAACAATCAGATCAGGAGGTAACTGCGGACGCACGCTCTGGATTGCTTTGTCCACCTGCTCGCCGAACTTTCCGATCTGCTCCCCCGAGCGCATCTGCACGGCAAGGGTGATGGCACGGTTGCGGTGCCAGCTTCCCTTCGCAGTACGCGAGGTCATGAAGTTCAGGTAGCGCGTTGGTGTCTGATATCCACGCGAGACGTCCACAAGGTCGCGCAAGTACACCGGCACTCCCGTAGAGGATGTTGCGAGCAGGACGTTGCCAATGTCCTTGGCGCTTTTAAACTCGGCAGTCGCGTCAATGAGGACGTTTCTGGATTGAGTCTCGACAATTCCCCCCGGGGCCGTAACATTTCGGGCACTCAGGATGTCCTTAAGTTTTGTCGGCTGCAACTTGAACGCGGCAAGCCGGCTGTCCGAGTACTCCAGGTAAATCTCCTCCGGCAGAACGCCCACGCGCTGTACCTTGGCCACCTCCGGCACGCGTTGCAGAGTCCTTTGGATCAGATCACTAAAGTCGTCAAGCTGCCGGTAGGAATACCGGTCGCTGGCGACTTCCGCAATTCGTTGCTTGGTGAACTGAGGGTCGCGGATGATGATCGGCCCCCATGCATCGGGATGAAAGTCGTATTCTTGCAGTCTTTTTTCGATGAATTGGTGGCCGTAAGCTCGGAGCTCATCATCCGACTTTGCAGTCGCAAAGTCGATTCCGGAACAGCTCCCTTGGGATACGGACCGGACATCATGCGCGAATCCATCCCGTTCTGCCTGGGCGCCGAGAATCGTAAATGGCCGCTCGACCGTTGCGGGGGAAACGGATGCCGGATAACAATAGAGAATTGCGGCCCGCCCGTTTAGATCTCCTTTACGCTCTTTCTGAATCGCTTCCCGCACACCTCGGGCGCGCAATTCAATTTCAAGATTCGGGACTTCGGGGCTAGCAACCGTCAGCATGAGTGCTGCGGTGTCTCCAAAATCGCTGATCCAGGTGATCGGTCCTGCACCGTCCGGCAGGTCGGTGATCTGGTTCAGGCGTTGCCCAATGTCCTGAAATTCTTGCTGCGTATTTTTGATGTTGTCCAACAACCTTACGGTCACCACCGAGATGTTGTCCTGTGTAGTGGATTCCACACGATCCACCTTGCTATTGCCGGTCGCGGCTTGCTCGACCTTGCGCGTGACCAACTGTTCGACTTTTTCTGCCGAAATGCCGGGCCAGGGAGTAATAGCCAGCGCAATTCGAACTGGGATGTCGGGGTCCTTGCGTTTCGGCATGTTCAGATATCCAAACACGCCCCAAACCATTGTTGCCGCCAAAGCAATCCATGCGATCTGACGGTTCTGTGTAAAGAAGCGCGCCATGTTCCGGCTGTTTTTATCTGGGGCTCTCACTGGACCACCTCCACCCGCTGTCCGTCCTTCAGCAGGTTGGCGCCGGTCGTGATGATCCTCTCGCCCGCAGCCAAACCGCTCAGTACGGCTATGTCAGTTCCGCTCGAGTTCCCGACCTCCACATTCCGGGTTCGGGCTACGTCTCCGCCGGCTGAATTTGAAATTACGAATACGCCATATTTGCCATCGCTGGTTTGCACAATGGCTGAGAGTGGAACAACCAGAGAAGTGGTGTGATTCGCACTAACGTCGGCCGCCAGTTGCAGCGACCCGACCATTCCAACCTTCAGCAAGTGGTCGTGGTTGGGAATCGCGACCTCCACGTCGAAGTTGCGTGTCGTATTGTCTGCTGCCGAGGCGATTCGGCTGACGCGCGCATGAAAGGTTCGCGCGGGGAAAGCATCAATTTCAACTTCCACAGGTTGCCCAAGCCGTATGGATCGCACCACCGTATCAGGTACTCCAATGATGATCTTTACGATATCGGTGTTCGCAATTGCGAACGTCTGCGTCCCCGGCCCTACATAGGCGCCTTTCTCTACTGACTTCTTCACAATGTCGCTCGTGAATGGGGCCAACAGCCTGGTATCGTGCAATGACACCTGGGCTTCAGCGGCCTGGGCCTGCGCCGCTCGCAATTGTGCCTGCGTAGAATCGTATTGAGCGCGCGCTCCGTCGAATTCCGGTTTGGTTAAGCTCGTGTTTTCGTACAAGTGGGTGGCACGGTCCCAGTCGAGCTTGGCCTTTTGCGCAGCGGCATCCGCCGCCTCCGTCTGCGATGCGGCCTGATGCACTTTGTCTTCATATTCTGTGCCGCGCATCTGGGCAAGCACTGCGCCCTGGGCGACTCGGTCGCCTTCCGCAAGGTCGCGCATTCTTCCGTCCTGGCCACGCACTTGCTTTAGCGAGACAATGTAGCCGGGTATCCGGAACGAAAGTTGAGCCTGCGAATCGGGCATCACGACCGCCGAAAAGCGCAAGCCGCTGGTTCCTTGCATCGGCTGCGATTCGATTCGCCGGGCCTGAACAGCCTGAGGAGCTTGTGGCAAGGGCTTGCTTCCATTGCAGCCAACTATCCCCAGGCAAAGCAAAAGAGTTGTGATTACATTTTTCATCGTTATTCTTCTCCCATTGCCCGGCGTAGGTCGGCGAGCGAAGTCCAATAAGTGGAAAGTGCCTGTTTGTACTGAAAATCCGCGTCTGCGCTATGCGCCTGAGCGTCCAGTACGTCTCTTACGAGCGCTGCCTTTTCTTTGTATTTGTTGGTAGTGACACGGAGTTGTTCTGCATTGGCCTCGTGGTTTATTCGCGCCGCCTTCAGTAGCAAGGTCGAATCTAGCCATTTTCGATACTTCAATCCAACTTCTACCGCCACCTGCGAATTGGTCTCTTGCAGGCCATTGCGGGCCTGTTCAACTGTCTTCGTTTTTTCAGCGACGGCATTTTTTTTGCGCCCCCAGTCGAACGGTTCCCAGTTCAAATAGAATCCAGCGGTGGTAACATTCGCCGGAAGTACCCGAACGTTGCTGATTCCCTGATACCGCAGCGACAAGCTGAGGTCGGGTATGTATTCGGCTTTGGCGAGGCGGCGATCAACCTCGGCCTGCTTGGTTTTTAGCTGTGCTTCTCGAACTTCGGGTCGGTTCTGCGTGGCCTGACGTCGCGCGTCCTCGAGCGTTAGACCAGATGTGTCCTCTTCAGGAAAAGACTCGACGCGAAACGGCGTGTTCAGATCCCGGCCCAACAGTTGGTTCAGGCGCTCGCGCTGAGTATCCAGGCCGTTCTTCGCAACCGAAAGCTCAAAGCGGCTTTTTGCCAATCGTGCATCTACCTCCAGTTCGTCAGCTCGCAGCACGGTCTCCTGGAGTCGATAGCGGGCGGTGACCCGTTGTGCCTCTTCCAGGGTTGCAACGGCTTCCCGTGTCGCTTCCACCCCGGCCTGGATAGCGACGAGATCGAAGTAGGCTTTTCGGACTTCCGCCGCGACCTTCTGGCGCTCAGCGCGAACGTCTTCACGAGCGATTTCTTGCTCAAGCCGGGTTGCGCGAATTCCGAGGCCGATCTTGTACTGCTGCGTGAGCGGTTGATCCGCGTTGCCGGTAACGTACGTAGAGAATCGCGCGGGGTTGCGTATCTTTGTTTTCGTCCCGGGCACTGGACCAATAGTCGGATAGGTGCCGAAAACTCCCTGGTCAAAAGTGAAGTCAAAGGAATGCAACAACTCGCCGCCGAGCGCGTTCAGTTGAAGCTGCGGCAGCCGCCGGCTGCGAGCTGTGTTCACGCGAAAGTCAAGCTTTTGTACTTCCAGCGCCGAATTCTTTACAAGGCGGTTGTTGCTCAGTGCGACCGATACTGCATCGTCTAACGTAAGCAGAGGCGCCTCGTTTTCTGGGGCCGATGGCGGCCGTTGCGCGATCAATGTGGCTGGGCTTGCCGCCACGAATATCAAGAACAGGTATAGAAGGTGTTTTGCTGTCATCTCAGAACCTCAGCGGGAACTCGCTCGCCGACATCTCGACGGTTGCTAGTGCAGGTTACGTGCCAGAACGGGGCACCTCTAAGTCATTGAATGTGAGAGCGTCAGCTCGGACAAAAGGCGGCGCACGCTGCCCTTATGTGGGCAGTGACCGCTTTGCGTGTTTGATATCCGGGCAGAAGGGCACCCGAACTGGCTCGTGTGATTGATCATGGGAATGTCTTTTACGACTCGTTGCATCATGGCTACTTCCGTCGCGGAGGAAAGTCTTTCAGTAGCTTTTGCATTGCCTTGTTCAGGTTTTTCTGGATCTTCTGCGGATCTTTGCTACTGTCAATGGTCTTACTTGCAGAACCTGTCCAGACAAGCTGCTTGGCAGCAGGGTCATAGATGTCTAGAATGAGCATTCCGACGGTTATGGTTGAACTGGTTGCCGTTGCACTATCCAGTCCCCCAGGGAAGCCGAATCCCGTCCGGTAACCGTTCCACTCTCTCTCCTTAGTGACACCGACTTGGTAGCCAACAAAAAGATCGGCTTTGTCTCCCTCCACCTTAGTCAAACCCTTCGCGTTCAACTGGGTGTCGATCGCTTGTTTGATCTGGGCTTCCAGTATCTGGTCGGGAGCGCCTCTTCCCTCAATTGCCACCCACTTGTAGGTGTGATATTTGGAAAAGTCGGTGTTCGTCATGTAGTTGGTTTTTACATCCTGTCCCCGCATCATGCAGCACGACAGCAGTACCATAACGAAGCCAAGACCGAGTCTTGCCTTTCCGTGCCGAAAGTCTTTCTCCATCATGTTTCTCCTTCTTGAGTTCGTTTGCGTTTACGCGTTAGCAGGGCGGCCCGGGTCGATAGAGGAGAGCTCCCTGGCCGCGTTCTGCGAGGCGACGTTCCTATTCCATTTCGAATGCGAGGTATTGGAATTGTCCCCGGCGCTCGATCTGCAACACCACGGCGTCGCCCGGCTTGATCTGGGCGACTGCTGTTTTCAGTTGATCGACGGATTCAACGGTCGCGCGATTCATTGAATGGATCACATCGCCTATCCGCAGCCCGGTATCGACGGAACCGAAACCCGGCGCTTGGCCGATCACGAGTACACCCGTGCTCCGGCGCATAGCAGGCAGCAGGGAACTCAATTCGTCGTTTAGATCCAGCCCCAAAATGCCTAGTGCTTCAATGTGGCTCTTGATTGGGTCGGCCACATCGGCGAGCTGATCCATGCGATCACGCGGCATGATCCCGGGAACGTTGAACGAGAGCCTCTGCGCTCCCCGCTGCACGTCGACTTTCAGGACCTGATCGGGGGGGTGTTGATAGAGCGCGGCAGTGAACGTGGTGAGCGTGAGCATGGGTCGGCCGTCTACAGCCACAACCACATCCCCGGGCCTGAGACCCGCTACATCTGCGGGGCCGTAGGGAATAACGTCGGCGATAACTACGCCCCAGTTCTGTGCCAGCCCAAGGCCTTGCGCGATTGCTGGCGTAATCGTTTGTGCGATGGTTCCAATTTCAATGCGGTATACGTGGCCGTACTTTCGCAGCCCCTGGTAAACGAAATCCACGATACGCGCCGGAATTGCGAAACCAAGCCCTTCATTGCCTCTGCCGCTGCTCAGGATAAAGGTATTCAGTCCAACCACGGCGCCGGTGACGTCCACCAGCGGTCCTCCACTGCTGCCCGGGTTAATGGGTGCGTCCGTTTGCAGATACACCATTGGGTTATCCGGATCGGGCTGCCGCCAGGCTGAACTGATCACACCCATCGACACGGAATTTTGCAGACCATCCGGGCTGCCGATGGCGAAGACGATCTCTCCCGGTTGAGGCGAACGGTCCAGACGGAGGGGTAACGCCGACAGATTGTTGGCCTCGATCTTCAGTAACGCCAGATCAGTCTCCCTTTGCAGCCCGATGATTTTTGCGTTGAACGTCTGCACGTTTCCGGAATTGGATACGTCATCCAAAGTGACCGGCGGCACCCAGAGAATGACGCGGATCCGCTGGGCTCCCTCCACAACGTGGGCATTCGTCATGATGTAACCATCCGACGCCACGATCACCCCGGCCCCGACGGCGTGCTGGCGCACGACAAGCGCCAATTCCTTCCGATCAGCAGAGCTGACTGATCCGAAGCCCGTTACCTCGATCTGGACCACGGCCGGGGAAACCTTGCTAGCCAGTTGTTGCAGCGAATCGTTGAGCTGCGCCAGCATTTCTCCCGGAACACGGGAGACCACCTGGTGAACGCCACGGACTTGCTTCTTTGGTTTAGTGGTTGGCTGTTGGCCAAAACCATTCGACAGCAAGGCGACCGCGCAAAATGCAACCCTGAGTCGACACGCTAAATATCGGTTCATGGATGATTGTCTCCAGTCGCGCCGATATACATTCACGAGAGAAATTCGTGACCGTACACAGGCACGGCTCTTTCTTGAAGCCATTCTTCTGCACGAAATCAATGGCTCTTACACTGTGCTGCCCAGAGCCTAAGGCGCGCAGTGACTGATTCGCTCGCAATTGAAATTGCAGGTCGGGTGCCATTCCGGAATTCGTGGAACTATTGCATTTTCATCAGACTCGCTGGCCCTCATGAGCCAATGCAGTGCCTGATGATGGGCGATTGCCCCGATGTGGGCAGCGATTTATGCGGTGCAAAGGCGGGAGGCGGCCTGGTCGGGCCGCCTGGAGAGAGGTTAGCTAGAGGTGAGGAAGGTGAAGTTCGTGGGTTAGAACGTAGGAATAAGATCGATGAAAACAATGCTGTACGAGTGAACTTGTCATGGCGAAAATGCTTTCTGCACCTTTGCGTCGTCTGACTTCGGGCGTCTGAAGAATCCGATCAATTCCGTACCATGAGCATTCTGTCTGCTGACTACGCTCACCAGCTCCCATGAGGCTTTTCCCAGATCATTGGCCACGCGATTCAATTCCTCTGGGGTCTTGGCCACCACGGCGTGATGTTCCCACGTAAGCTGATGG
>Ga0105245_10000880_pt1 | contig 27265 bp, 22 predicted proteins | sample KBSM54metaG_FD_81523 | JGI IMG/M metagenome (GOLD analysis project Ga0105245, IMG submission 81523) | Miscanthus rhizosphere microbial communities from Kellogg Biological Station, Michigan, USA - KBS M5-4 metaG | ecosystem: Host-associated > Plants > Roots > Rhizosphere > Soil | place...
AGCCACCGGGCGTTCCCGGAAAGAACTGATCGGCACGGATTTTTCAATCTACTTCACCGATCCGGAGAGGGCCCGGGCGATCCACCAGAAGGTCTTCCGGGACGGCCAGGTACAGAATTACGCGCTGGAGATTCGCGACGGCAAGATCACACCGGTGGTCTACAACGCTTCGGTGTATCGCGATGAAAGCGGCCAGGTGGCTGGCGTATTTGCGGCCGCGCGCGACATCTCAGAGCGCCTCCGTGCCGAGGAGGAAGTTCACCGCCTCAACCGAGAACTGGAAGAACGCGTCCGACTCCGCACCCTTGAACTCGAAAACGCCAACCGCGACCTGGACTCGTTCTCCTACAGCATTTCCCACGACCTGCGGGCGCCTTTGCGCGCCATCAGCGGCTTCTCGACGATCTTGCTGGACGAATATGCGCCGCACCTTCCCGCGGAGGCCCAGCGTCTGTTCGGCCGGGTCCGCGAGAACGCCGGGCAAATGGAGAAACTGATTCAGGATCTGCTGGCCTTTTCCCGCCTAGGCCGCCAGCAGGTGAGCAAGCGCACTGTGGATCCCGGGGAACTCGTCCAGCAGGCGCTGGTCACGCTAGCCTCTGAACGCGAAGGCCGGCATGTCGAGATTACCGTCGGCGACCTACCTATGTGCCAGGGCGATTCCACGCTGCTGGAGCAGGTGTTTGTGAATCTGCTGTCCAACGCCCTGAAGTACTCCCGCAAGCGGGAAGTCGCCCGCATCGAGGTCGGCACGGCCAAGGCCGCCGATCTGCCCAAGGACGCTGCGATCGAAGGCGTCGATCCCGGCGAGATCGTCTACTTCGTCCGCGACAACGGGGTAGGCTTCGATATGCAGTACGCCGGCAAGCTGTTTGGCGTCTTCCAGCGTCTTCATTCGGCCGGCGAATATGAGGGGACGGGCGTCGGTCTGGCGATCGTCCGGCGGATTGTCCATCGCCACGGCGGTCAGGTGTGGGCCACCGCCGCCGTGGATCAGGGTGCCACCTTCTATTTCACGTTGGGCGTCCACTCGGAATCCGCGCCCGCGCTTCAGGCCTCCGGCGAGGCGCATTCATGACCAAGCACATCGTCGAGATTCTGCTTGTGGAGGATAATTCCAGCGATGCCGAGCTGGCCCTTCACGCGCTCAAGAAACAAAATCTGGCCAACCACATTGAGCTGGTCACGGACGGCGTGGAGGCGTTGGACCTCCTGTTCCGCCGGGGCGCATATGCCAACCGGACATGCGATACGTATCCCAAAGTCGTGCTGCTCGACTTGAAGTTGCCCAAGCTCAGTGGCATCGAAGTGCTGCGGGAGATGAAGGCGGACGCCCGCACGCGTACTATCCCGGTGGTCATTCTGACGTCCTCCCGCGAGGAACGCGATCTGCAGGAAGCCTACAGTCTGGGCGCCAATAGCTATATCGTCAAGCCCGTGGACTTCGCGCAATTCAACGAGGCCGTTCGCCAGATCGGCCTCTACTGGGTCCTTCTGAACCAGCGTCCGGGACCAAACGGGCGGGAACCAGTTTCCTAAGCACGTTGGGCGGCCACCCAGCAGCCGACTCTATACAATATCGTTATGACAGGAATGGCATACTGCAATCTCGCCGCGCGTCTGTGTGTTTTATTGGCTCTTGTAGCGAGCGCGGGCCACGCGCAATGGCTGAATTATCGCGACCCCGGTGTGCCGCGGACGCGCGACGGCAAAGTCAATATGGCAGCGCCCGCGCCGCACGCGCCAGATGGGAAGCCCGACCTCTCCGGTGTGTGGATGCATGAGACTACCTCAGTCGCCGAGATGAAGCGGCTTTACGGCAGCACGATCGAGGAGGCCGTAAAGCTAGACGTGCCCGGAATGGAGATCGGCACGCAACATAAATACTTCATTAATATTCTTTTGGACTTCCCGTCCGCGGAATCGCTAATGCTTCCAGAAGGCGTCGAGCAGATGCGCCGGAACCAGGCCCGGAATATCCTGAACGACGCCTGCACCTTGGGCTTCTCGATGGGGTTTCCTCTCGCCGACGTTCTCTCCGAACCCATCAAAATAGTTCAAGCTCCGCAGCACACGATGATCCTCTACGAAGCGGGCAACTTCTACCGCCAGATTCATACGGATGGACGCGTTCTTCCGAAAGAATTCGAACTGCCGTCGTTCAACGGCTATTCGGCCGGGCACTGGGAGGGAGACACTTTGGTTGTGGAATCCGGGGGTTTTAACAACAAAACCTGGCTCGACGCTATGCGGCACCCGCGCAGCGAGGCGCTCCGGGTGGTGGAGCGCTACCGGCGCCGCGACTTCGGACACCTGGATTACGAAATCCGCTTTGAAGATCCCAAGATGTACACCAGGCCCTTCACGGTGAAAATCCCTCACGAGCTTGTGCCCGACTCCGATGTCTTCGAGAACTACTGCGAAAACGAAAAGGACTCCACGCACCTTCCGAATCGCTAGACCAGGTTAGTCGCGCCGGCTCCTGCGTCGTGCCGCTCCTCCGCCCACAACTCCAAGATCGACCAACACGGCCACCACGACAACGATTGCCTGGAACCCGCTCACTTCCCCTGTCGAATTGATGGCCCAAGTATAGGCAAGCGTGGTCCAGGGAAGAAAGAGCCAACCCACCAGCGGCAGCAGAATACCGCCCCCGAAAGCGCGACCGAGATAATTCGAAAACACCGCCATCGCGATGATTGCGAAACGGGGCCCCAGAAAGAGGATGACCAGGACGGCGCAACAGGGCATAAATCCAGCTTACGCCGTCTCGGAGTTTCAGCGCCAACCGAGAGCAGGGGCGACAGTGGTCAGAATTGCCTCCAGGACATGCGCATTGTAGGCAACACCTAATTGGTTTGGGACGGTTAGTAATAGCGTGTCTGCCGCCGCGATCGCCTCATCTTTCCTGAGCTGTTCGATCAAGACGTCCGGCTCCGCTGCGTAGCCACGGCCGAAAATCGCTCTTTTCTCAAGAAAACCGATCTGGTCCTGTTCCTGAACTCCTCCTCCGAAATAAGCACGATCACGATCGTCGATCAAGGCAAAGATACTGCGGCTGACGGAAACGCGCGGCGTGCGGGCGTGGCCAGCCTCTTTCCAGGCTGCACGAAACGCGCGAATTTGCGCGGCTTGTTGGATGTGGAACGGCTCACCGGTCTCGTCGAATTTGAGGGTTGAAGATTGCAAATTCATTCCGAGCTTAGCGGCCCATTCGGCTGTCGCATTAGAAGCCGCCCCCCACCAGACTCGATTACGCAGCCCTTCGGAGTGCGGCTCAAGACGCAACAATCCTGGCGGATTGGAAAACATGGGACGTGGGTTTGGTTGCGCGAAGCCCTTGCCGCCCAGTAGCCCGAGAAATTCTTCGGCGTGCCGCCGGCCCATGCCTGCATCGTCCTCGCCTTCAGCGGGACGGTAGCCGAAATGGCGCCAGCCATCGATTACCTGCTCGGGAGAACCGCGACTGATTCCCAACTGCAGGCGCCCGCCCGCGATAAGATCCGCAGCGCCGGCATCCTCCGCCATATAGTGAGGATTCTCATATCGCATGTCAATCACTGCGGTGCCAATTTCAATGTTTCGGGTCCGTGCGCCGATCGCGGCAAGAAGCGGGAACGGCGACGCAAGTTGCCGCGCGAAGTGGTGAACGCGAAAGTATGCGCCGTCTAATCCCAGGCGCTCGGCTTCCACAGCCAGGTCAATGGACTGCAGCAGCGCGTCAGCCGCCGATTGCGTTTGTGACTGCGGATTAGGTGTCCAATGGCCGAATGAGAGAAAGCCAATCTTCTTCATCAAGATAAGTCTAGGGCATGCGGCACAAGGGTCGGCTCCGGGAGAGGCCGATCAGCAGCGTTCTCGTCGGTTATCTGCCCGGGCGCTGTATGCGCTCCACGGTGTATACCGGCAAGATGTCCTCCTGCCGCTTCAGTTCGAGACCGAGTCTGCCCAGCACTGTGAAGAGGGTGGGAAGTCCTGCGAAGGAGTTTGCGTTCGGCGTGGCGCCCGGAGGCGGAGGAGGCAGTCTCATGGGGATCCAGCCTTCGGTATGAACAGTAAACAGCCCGATGAGCGCGGTGCGGTTCACCACTGGCAAATCCGTCCAGTTCTCCATGTAATGGACAAGGTCGTCCATATCGATCGCCTTTGCATTCAGGGGATGACCCAAGCCGCCATCGAAGCTATGGCAGACTTCGGGGCCAGTATTGAAGGCGCAATCTTGTGGGGCGATGGCGGATTTCTGGAGCTTGGGGCCGCCCGCAGCGATGGTGAGAGCATAAACCGCCATCGATTTGTTTTCAACACGCATCACGAGTCCGAAGCGGTCGGCGAGCAGCCTGCGGATCATTTGCTGGATCCGGCTGCGTATTTCGCTGTCCTGAAGGCCCGGATGGATGGTGTTCGCGGGCGCCTTTGCCTCGATGTCGTACTTCTCCGTCCCGGTCCAGTCGGGAAGGATGGAAAATCGCGGCGAACCGTTGCCGGGCAGGCCGTAAGCGAGATTCATGAGCCGATTTACACTGATCCCGCTCGCGATCCATTCGCCGCCGGGCAGCACTTGGACGCGCTGGTCGCGCGGCTCGGGTGAGTGAGCGGGCTTTATGGTGATCGTTTCAAATGCTTGCGACTGAGCTACGACAGGCAAAGCCGCCAACAAGCACACGACCGCTTGGCAGAACAGGGACATCGTGCACCCTCCGTAGAAGCATTCGACACCTGTTACGAAGATTTTGTTCCCGGCGCGTAGACGCGTCGGTCGCACCGGCGCAAACACTTATGCGTGATTCCGGCTGCCTGGAAGGCAGGGAGGCTTTCTTTCATTGGCTGAAGTCAACCGGAGACGTGACTGCTGCTCGCGTAATTCTCGGCGGCGGTGACGAACTCGGAAAGACGATATTCGTACGCCTTGCCATCGGGCGCGCGAAGCATCTCCTCAATCACATGCAAACCCAGGCGCCGGTAGCTCTCAAATTGAGATTCGTCGAAAAACTGATCCGAAGTCGGTTGATGCGGGAACAGGGGATCGGCAGCCGCGTAGTGTTGCACGTCCGCGGGTTCGTTACCGTCGAGGGAAGGCTTTAAGTAAATCAGAATGCCATCGGGCGCATCCGGTCCATCGATGACTGAGTAGCGAATGCGGGCGATCGCGCAGTGCTTGCCGCTGTGCCTTGCCGTGGGTAGCTTGTCGGCGGACATGGGCATGGTTGGGTCGTCGAAATCGACCGGAATTCCCAAATCGATGCGGATCTTCCGAACCGCATTCGCCAAGTCTTCGTAAGTATATTCCGGGTCACATCCAGCGTCGGACACCACGATGCAATGACAACGTCGCAACACCATTTCGTAAATGGCAAGGTTCTCAAAATGACCGCCGTCGGAGAGATAAATCCACGAGTTCGTGTCGGAAGTCAGTCCGAGCGCCTCGTCCAAGAACGGCCGGATTCCCCAGCGAGGACTCGGAGAGGTCCAGATTCGGCGATTGCGTCGTGGATTCCCAAGCCACCAGCCCAATCTGGCGTTGAACAGGGTCATGACCAGCATCAGCAGAGGGGAGGAATGGTAACCCATGTTGGGGCTCGCTGCCGCGCCTGAAATCGTAATCGCTGTCCCCAGGGAGATGGGCGTTTTGGTCGGGGCATATCGCCCCCCGTACAGCGTTGAAGGGCGATAGTCCACGCACACTCCCCCGGTGTGCAGGCGTGTTGCGGTAAACGATGCGGCTTTTCGTTCCTGCCATCTCAGGTTCCCGCCATGGACCAGATTGAGCGCCATGTTGACGACGTGCATGGGCTTGTTCGCGGTGAGCGTACACATCGAAATGTTGTCGTTCTCGTCGAAACCGGTAAATGGATGGGGGTGACGAAACGGATTGGAAGCGCCCAGGTACGCCCGGATCAACCTTTGGCGATACATCGCGTGAAGAGAGAACTTATTTACGTTGATGAACCAGGAGGCCGTCAGGCACAGACCTACATAAGCTGAAGCCATCCAGACGACCGGCGCGATGAATCCCCACAGGCCAGGCCGGGAGGGAAGACCAAACCAGATAAGAATCCTTTGATTGAAGCCCGAGAGGAGCATCACCAGCAGGAGCATGAAGCAAGCCATGAGTACCTGCGAACCGTAGCGCTTGAATAGTCTCGAAGCGGTACCGCCCAGATCCACACTGTCTGCGTTCTGCTGGCCGCTTGGTGTCCTCGGGCTCTTTCCGACTCTTGCGGCCGCGAAGCCGGTAAGACCGGTAAGCGCCGTGATCCCCGCGCTTATGGTGGAGTCAAGCCAGTCGAGCGCTTGGGGCGAATATAGAACCACACTCGCGAACGCCAGCCAGCCGACCGCCAAAGCAAGAAACCATCCGCCCGATGTCGCCCACCATTCGCGGTCTTCGTCCTTGGTCACGTAACTCGTGGATCCAACCAGCAAAGTTCCCGAGAAAAGAAAGACTCCCATAAGCATGGGAAACGCAAGACAAGTATAGAGCCGGGGATCCTGAAGAAAATCGGAGTAGTCCGGTTCTACGGCCGCCAGTCGCGCGATGGTCCAAGCTGCCAGCCCCCCGACGAACCCTGTCACGAACGCCGCCGTGGTGGCTACGATTCCCGTCCTTGTTGGCGGCCGATGGAAGCGGAATTTTACATGCCCCAATCCGACCAGCATGCCTCCGCCGTGCATGACGGAACCAAAGACGGCGAAATGCCACCACCTGACACCTTCTTTGCCGAGGCTCACCACGTCCCACCAGGAAGCTGTATTCACACCGGGCGGCAGCCACGCCCAGAAAACACTAAGCGCCACGGCGGCCAAGGACAAAGGCGCCATGCAGTAAATAAGGAAGTGCCTCGACGGCCGCTCAGCGTCTCCTGCGCTGGGGAGATCAAAGCCGACATATGCAGTGGCTTGACCGCCCAGGAGCATCCCGACGATTACTAAGAACCAAAGGGCCAGCGGTTCCACTTCGGAAGGGCGAACCCACACGATTCGCCAGCAGAAAACGGGAATCAACAAAAACGCCGCAAACGTGGGAATCAGCACCAGCCAATTCAGAAACATGTTCCGCAGCACCGTGGCCGCTAGCGTCCATGTGTCAATGGAAAAGAAACCGAGCTTCGGTGAAAGGTAATTGCTGTAGGCGCGAAGATGCTTGACCGGATTACGCTCCGGCTCGAAGGCTACGTCCGGCACTGAGGCCAGATCGTGAATGACTGCGGCGCTTCCGTCGCGCAGGTCGGGAATATTGCAATCGCGCAGCTTTTCGCCGGAAATGCCCAGATCCTCATCGATCTTCGACCTGCGCGTCGCCCAGGCTGAGAACCATGACCCTAGATATCCGCCCCCGGACACCGTGGAGAGATAATCGAATTCCCCTAGGAGACCAGGACGTTCTCCGCTGGGTTTGGCGGAATAGATCGCGAGGCCCTGAAGCACTCCCAGTCCGAACGTAGCGCTACGGATACCGCCGCCAGAAAAACAGAGTGCGCTGCGCGCGCTGGCGTGCAGTCTTCGAATGACGCTGGCACGATACTTCCGTGTCGGCTCGGAACCTTCCAAATCGTTTTCTTGTACGGCGCGCCGGTGCTCTTCGCGAAGCCTGAGATCTTCCTCAGACAGAGTGGAGCCCCTAAGGGCCTGATTCTCTTCGTCAAGAACCTCCAGATACGAAAGAGGACAATCATCTCCTTGCTGCCGCTGCGCCTTCATTGTGAAACGTTTTGCTCGGAGAGCCCACTAAGCTTTAGTAAGTCTAGTACCATCTGGGAAGGTCGTCAATATGTCCGGTATTAAGTGGTGCCTCCTGGTGGCGGCGTTGCTCGCAGCAGGCTGCAATCGAACATCACCTGAAGTAGTGAAGGCCGAGCTGGTTTCGTTGCAGGCATGCGAGGAAATGGCGCGAGATGGACTTCGACCTATTGCCGCTTCGCGCGACCAGCGATTCTTGGGGAAGGTCCAAAACTCGACAGCCTTGTGCCGCGGCGGAAATGGAGCTGTGCAATTTCACTCGGCTCCGTGGGTGGACTGGGGGAACTACTGGGGCGCGGGCGACGCCAGGTCCAAGGCGCCGGATTTCGTGAAGCAGGCGGGTCATCTCGGACCCACGCAACGCGGCATCGACGGTGCACTTCTGGATCTGGAATATGAGCGTATCGAACTTATCAAGTTCAATCTTTTTGACAACAATGGCACATACAAGGACTATGTTTTGGGGCGGAATGGCGTTGGGGGGCCGGCCCTCAAGACATGGAAGGAAATGCGGCTTCCGTCGACGAATACGAACTACTCCCTGGTAGGCGGCGCGGGAGAGCAGGTCTGTAAGGGCGAGCTGATTCGCCATCGAAACGTCAGCGGAATCTGCAATGACACTTTCAATCCCCTGATGGGCTCTAGCGGACAGCTGTTCGCGCGCAACGTGGCTTTCGATACTACCTTTCCCGATCAGGGCCGGACCAATCTCACCAAGAATCGCCATGGGGACCGCCTGAGCCTGATGAGGCCGGATCCGCAGGTAATCAGTCGCCGGCTGTTCACTCGGCAACAAAGCAATCCCGGCAAGTGCAACGGCGGGTATGGTCTGCCAGGGTTTTCGAAAGATGCCGATTGCGACTACAAGAAAGCCCCGTTTTTTAATGTTCTGGCGGCTTTCTGGATTCAGTTCATGACGCACGATTGGTTTTCGCACCTGGACGAAGGCCACAACCAGGCGGAATACATGACGGTCGGTTGCACCTCGCAGAAGCTCAACGGCAACGAGAAGCCGCTGAGTCCGGAAGACGTCAAGAACCTCGGATGCCGTCCGGGCGATCAGATCGATAAGGCCTACATCGCGGACAGCTCCGATCCAAAGACGTTCTCAAAAGACGGCAAGACCGAGTCTGAGCGTGCGCCGAAGACGTTTAGGAACAACGTAACCGCATGGTGGGATGCCTCACAGATCTATGGCTATGACGATCGTTCCCGGATGCGCGTCAAGCGGGATCCGAAAGATCCTGCCAGGCTGCTCTTGCCGGCGGTAACAGGACGCGCCGCCGCAGGGGATCCGCAGGGTTACCTGCCAACTCTCGCGTCGTCCGATCCGATGAATCCGGAATGGGCCGGCCAGGAGGCCGTTGCGTTCCCGGACAACTTTTCCGTCGGCATCAGTTTTTATCACAACCTGTTCGCTCGCGAGCACAATGCGTTCGTTGACGAATTCCGAAAGCAGACTGGGCGTACGCCGGACGAGGATTCAGGACTTCGCAATCCCATTACTCCTGCCCGTGTGATTCGCTATCGCGATGTGACACCGGACGAGTTGTTCGAGGCAGCGCGCTTGGTGGTCGCCGCTGAGATCGCCAAGATTCACACCATCGAATGGACGCCTCAGCTCCTCTATGATGAGCCTCTCTATCTGGGAATGAACGCCAATTGGAGCGGACTGCTCGGCGATCACGCGCCTCAGGTCTCGGAGGCATTACGGCAGATCGTCTCCTGGAGCTTTGGCACGTCGAAAGACGTCAAGAAGGCTACGCAATGGTACTCGGTGTTTGCCTCCGGACCGGGAATTTTCGGCCTTGGCAGCCGGGTTTATGCCGATGACCCTGTGTTGGCGTTGATCGATCCCAATAAGAAGGACACTTGGGACATTTCCAACCCTCAGCACGTGAACGGCGGAGTGAATCACTTCGGGTCGCCCTTCAATTTTCCTGAAGAGTTTGTGACGGTTTACCGGCTGCATGCACTGGTGCCTGACCTGCTCGAATACCGCGATTTGGCGGCGCCGAACGAGATCAAGAACAAGATTCCGGTGGTGGAAACCTTCCAGGCGAAGGCCACAGAGGCGACGCGGTCGCGAGGGCTCTCCAACTGGGCGCTCACCATGGGCCGGCAGCGGTTAGGACTTCTCGCGCTGGGAAATTCTCCGCAGTTTCTGCAGAATCTGAAAATCCCCCGGCTCAACTCGGCAACGCAGATGATCGATGTTACGGCGTTGGATCTGATCCGCGACCGGGAACGCGGCGTTCCTCGTTTCAATGAATTCCGCCGGCAGTATGGGTTGCGCCAGCTAACTAGTTTTGACGATTTTGTCGACCAGCACTTGCCCGCCGATTCCTCCGACAAGGCCGATCAGCAGAAATTGGCGGCAACGCTGCGCGAAGTTTATGGGCAGCACCTGTGCGACGCAACCAAGATCATTACCGATGCGCAGCGCAACGAAGACCAGTCGCCTATTAACGATTGTCTGGGGCATCCCACCGGTACCATGGTGGATAACGTTGAGGATGTGGACACGGTTGTGGGGTGGCTGGCCGAATCCACTCGCCCACACGGTTTCGCGATTTCGGAAACGCAGTTTGTGGTCTTCATTCTAAACGCATCGCGGCGCCTGTACAGCGATCGCTTCTTCACATCCAGTTTCCGGCCGGAGTTCTACACCCGCTTAGGACTCGACTGGGTGCTCAACAACGGTCCTGGGCCCGCGCAAATGGAAAAGGGAACCCCGAATGGTCACTCGCAACCAGTCTCTCCCCTGAAGCGGGTGTTGCTGCGGACGATGCCGGAACTGGCTCCCGAATTAAGCACCGTGGTCAACGCCTTTGATCCGTGGGCCAGAGATCGGGGCGAATACTACAGCCTGGAATGGAAACCTAGGCCTGGAGCCGATTCGGATGAGGCTTTTCGCAAGAGGTGAGAGCCGCGGGATTTTTCATTTGGCTAAGTAAGGCTAAGTAAATAAAGACTAAAATAACGGGGCTTCGGCCGAAACGTTTGCCGGTACAACTGCATCGTGTCAGATTAACCAAGGAGAACAATGCCCGCGGGTCTCGACAATCTAAAGCATATCGTCGTCTTGATGATGGAGAATCGGTCGTTTGACCACATGCTGGGAGCTTTGAAGAAGCAGGATCCCCGCATTAATGGCCTTACCGGCACGGAGTCCAATCTCGATACAAGCAACGAACCGGCCAAAGTCCAACCGCTTGCGGAGTTCCAGGGCCAGCTTGATCCGGATCCGGACCATCACTTTCCTGCAGTTCACAAACAACTCTACGCCGGAACTACGGGGCCGCCTGCGACGCCGTCCATGGGAGGATTCGTCCAGAGTTATCATGACCAGCGCAAGGACGTAAACCATTCGCGCCAGATCATGTATTACTTCCCGCCGGAGAAACTGCCGGTATTGACGACGCTAGCGCGAAGTTATGCAGTGTTCAACGGCTGGTTCTCATCGATCCCCGGGCCGACCATCTGCAATCGTGCATTCGCACACTACGGGACGTCTTTTGGCCATGTGGATATGAATCTCTTCTACCAAAAGACTCCGTTTCTGAGCATTTACGATCGCCTGCTCAAGGCCGGCAAGACCACCAAGCTCTATTATTACGATCGGGCAAGCTCGACCATGGAGATTGTAAATTTATTGAAAAACCAGCCGAAGATCTTCGCCACATTTCCTCAGTTTCTCGACGATTGCAAACGCGGCGAATTGCCCGATTATTCCTTCGTTGAGCCGAACTATAGCGACCACTTGGGGGAGGGCGGGGGCGAGGAACTGGCTTCCGATCAGCATCCGGATCACGACGTTCAGGCCGGAGAAATCTACATCGGTCAAGTCTACAACGCGATTCGGCAGAACCCCGATCTTTGGAAAAGCACTGCGCTATTGATCGCCTATGATGAACACGGCGGAATCTACGATCATGTTCCCCCGCCCTCTTGCCTCCCGGACGGATTCACGGCAACCGAGCAGCAAACCGGCGTCCCGGGGCAACCGTTCCCGTTCGATCGCCTGGGAGTTCGCGTGCCGGCGGTCCTGGTATCGCCCTGGATTCCCAAAGCGACCGTAGTACCCGGGACAGAAGATCCGGCGAACGGGCGCATCTTCGAACACGCGTCCATTCCGGCAACGGTAACCAAGCAGTTTCTCGGAACCTACAATGAGCGTTCGCCTCGAGAGAAAGCCGCGCTGACGTTCTTGGATCTGCTTTCCGATACGATGCGGCCGGATGCCGATTGTCCCGTCTTCAACTTCGCATGAAAGGAATAACCATGGCAGGACCTTCTAACGTAATTCGGGTTCCGAAGCCTTCGCCCAGCTCGTTTAATATGGAGCGGCTGCTGGTGAAGAACTCGCTCTTGCAGAATCAGGTGAAGCATTTTTTGGAGCTTGAGAAGACGCTTCCGCCCGAAAAGCGAACCGGTACAGCTCCCGGTTCCATCACGACTGAGGGTCGCGCGGCTGAGTACATTCGAAAAATGACGGACATTCTGCATCCTCGGGTTGCCAAGAGCGGCGGAAGGTAGCATCAGCATCGTGCAAAGCAAACTTGTTCTAGTCTGTTTTCTATTGGCGGGAGCGGCCCACGCTCAGGAGAGCGGATTGGGAGCCGATTTCCGCCACGAAAAGGATCATCTCGAAGATTGCACCAGTTTCAGGACCGCAATCGGCTGCGGGCAAACTTTGTTTACCGGGCATCCCCTGCACATCGCTGTTGGCAGCCTGGCGCCCGGGAATGGCGTGGGAGCCGGCGTGGCGCTGGTGACTCACTGGACCCCCAACGAAACCTGGCGATTGAACTGGGATACGGATGCCGTGGCGACACCTAACGGTTCATGGCGAGCCGGGGCTTACATGACGGCTGTCTTTGTGCCGCGGCGAAAGATCGTAGCCAGCCCCGGTGGTTCGGGAACCAGGTCCAATTTGGCGGTCCAGGAGTATCCCGTCTTTCATCTCTATGGGCAGGGTATTTCGCTGGAGAAGGTCAGTTACTTCGGAATCGGTCCCGACACCAAGGAGTCTGCGCGATCGTACTTTGGAATACAGCAGACCATCCTCGGTACCAACGCAGTCTGGCCGGTTTTCAACAAACTGAAGATGTCGCTCATAGGCGAGGCCAACGGCCGTTTCGTCGATATTCGCCCAAGTCTGAACCAGGCTAGCCCGTCGATCGGCCAGCTGTTTACGGAAGCCACCGCTCCGGGGCTGACGCAACAGAGCGGGTTTGCGCAGTTCGGGGAAGGCATACGTATGCGGCCTCAGCTGGCAGGCGGATTTGTGCGGCTCAACTACCTCGCGCAGTTTCAGGAATTCGTCTCGCCAGGGGCCTCCCAGTATTCCTTCAACCGGCTAACCGTGGACCTTGCGCATCAGTTCCCGCTGTACCGCACAACACGATCTCTGATTCCTCTCGATTCCAACGGACCGAACGACTGTTCCGGAGGAGTGAATGTGCACGATTGCCCACCGGTTACTGGAGGTACGTCCCGGAATCTGGAGGGAAGCTTCGATATCCGGTTCTTGATGAACCAGTCGTTCGTGCCATCCGGCCACGTGGTGCCCTTCTATTTCCAGCCGACGTTAGGCGGGTCCGACATAAATGGCGCGGCGTCGCTCGCCAGCTATCGGGACTATCGCTTCCGCGCGCCGAACACCATGCTGCTGAGAGCAAGCTTCGAGCATTCCATCTTTGACCTGCCCTTGGGCGTAACGGCCATGATCGACGAAGGGAAGGTGGCCAACACGCGGGGCGACCTCGATTTCACCCACCTCCGCCACAGCTACTCCGCCGGACTTACGCTTCGAGCGGGCGGCTTTCCGCTAATCTATATCCTCTTTTCATGGGGCGGCAACGAAGGACGACATACCTCCGTCAATATGGATTCATCGCTTCTGGGCGGCGGGGCGCGACCATCCTTGTACTAAAGGGCTGAGCGGCCGGGGGCTGATCTTGCGCAGGTCAGCCTAAACAAGAGATACAGCTAACAACATAGACACCTAGGAGAGATGGACGGTTATGAACACGCGAAAGAACCACGCGAACATGTCAACTGCGGAGAAAGCAGCCTTTGTATCCGCGGTGCTAGCCCTGAAGAATAAGGTGGATAGCGTTTTGAAGCCCGGCAAAATGAAGCGCTATGACGACTTTGTCCAGATTCACAGGAACGCAATGATGGGGCCGGACATGATCATGCCGATGCCTCACGGCGGCCCGCTCTTTTTCCCGTGGCACCGTGTGCTGATCCGGCAGTTTGAGCTGGCGCTGCAGTCGGCGGCCGGAGATGCCAATATGGCCCTCCCCTACTGGGACTGGGAACTCTCCGGAAAGAATAGCCCGTTTACCGATGACTTCATGGGCGGAGATGGAGACGCCGCACAGGGGCATCGCGTCGTGTCGGGCCCCTTTGCCTATACAAAAAAGAAGTTCAAGATTCGTCTTTGGGACGGGACTTCTGGAGACGCCGGGCTGCTGAGAGAGTTTGGGACAGACCCGACCGCATATCTGCCGACGCCGACACAAGTGGCGTCGGCGCTGACAAAGACCCCTTATTCGCCCGGGGCCAACAGCTGGGAAAAGACCTGCGAAGGTGGATTGCACAATCCTGTGCATCGCTGGATCGGAGGTAATATGGCGGATGCCACGTCTCCGAACGACCCGATGTTCTTCTTGCATCACTGCTACCTCGATCTGCTTTGGGAAAACTGGAGGAAGCAACATCCCACAAGCGACCCCTACCTGCCGGCCTCCGGCACGCCAGGCTATGATTTGGCGTCCGTGCTGGTGTTCAGCAAGGCGGGCAAGCCGGCGCCCTGGGCGGGCTCGTGGAAAGTGCAGGATACGCTGGACACCAGCAAGCTCGGGTATATCTACGCCTAATCCGCTAGATGACCAGCGATGCTGTCCAGGATCGAGGATCTCGGCGTAGGGATCCGTAGTTTTCGCGGCTCGGGACGCCCGGCGTGCGTTGGTTGCGGATATCGCTAAAATAACCTCAGTAACGTGATTCGATCAGGTCATTCTTCAGCTAATCTCCAGTTTTCAGGGTTAGGCTGAACGGTGGCAAGGAGCATTCCATGAAAGCGTCCGTCCTTCTCATACTTACCGCTGCCGCTACGTTCGCCGCAGCCCCTACTTACAAAGTGATTACAAAGATCAAGATCGGCGGCCTGAACCGCTGGGACTATTCCTACGTCGATAGCAACAACCACCGGCTGTACGTCTCGCACGGCGGGCAGACTGAGGTCATCGACACCAACACCGACAAGATAGTCGGCACCATTATGGGCACGACTGGCGTCCACGGGATCGCCATCGCCGACGATCTCGGAGTTGGGTTCACCAGCGATGGCGGCGACAACGACGTCACCGTCTTCGATCTCAAGACCCTGGCCGTGAAGACCAAGATCAAGACCGGCCAGAACCCGGACGCGATCATTTACGAACCCACGTCCCATCGGGTCTTCACGTTCAACGGCCGCAGCAGTGATTCCACAGCCATCGACGCGAAGACGCTGGCGGTAATCACGGCCTCCATTCCCGTGGGCGGCAAGCCGGAGTTCGCGCAGATCGATGGCAAAGGACACATCTACGTCAACATCGAAGATAAGAACGAAATCATCGAAGTTGATGCCAAAAACGCCTTGGTCTCAAAGCGTTATTCGATCGCGCCCTGCGACGGTCCCAGCGGGCTGGCCATAGATCCTAAGAAGCTCATCCTGTACTCGGTTTGCGGCAACAAGATGATGATCGTCAGTAATCCCGCTACGGGAAAGGTGCTGGCCACGCCGGAGATCGGCGCGGGACCGGATGGCGTTGCGTTTGATGACGGCTACGCGTTCAGCGCCAACGGCCGCGATGGCAACATCACCATGGTCGGTGAAACCTCGCCGGGCAAGTTCGAGCCGGTAGCTACGATTCAATCCCAGCTCTTCGCACGGACTATTGCCGCGGATCAGAAGGCGCACAAGCTATATCTGCCGGCAGCCGAGTCCGGACCTCCCGCTGAAGGTAAGGATGGCAAGAAGGGTAAGAATCCTTCGCAGGTCCCCGACAGCTTTGAGATTCTAGTCCTCGGGCGGTAGACGTCGGCGCGCTTCAGGGTAGCGGCTTGGCCAGGTACTTCAACTCGGGTTGCTGGCCGGCCGCTACAGGCAGACGGTCGGTATTCATCAGCATGGAAACGATCTGGTAGTAGCCCGCGCTGACCATCAAATCCACCACGCCGCGCTCTCCCACCACCTTCTTGACCGCCTCGAACGTCGCGTCGCTCGCTTGCCGGGTCTTGAACCACTCCGAGATGAAGTTGTAAACGGCCTCCTCATCGGCGGACATGCCAGCCGGGCGACGACCCTCGGCGATGGCCTTAACTTTGTCCTCACTGAGTCCGGCCTGCACGGCGGCCCGCCGATGAGCCAGCCATTCGAACTGCGCGCCCCAGTAGCGCGCTGTAAGAATGATCGTCAACTCCTTGAGTTTGTCCGGCACCGACATATGAAAGCGGACGCGGTCGCCCATGTCGAACAACCACTGGCCTCCGTCAGGATCGCGGACGTTGATATTGAAGCTGCCGCCTGTGCCGCGTTGCGACACCGCGATATCCGTCATTTTCTTCTGCTCGGGAGTCATTTGTTCGTAGGTCAGCGGCTTGAACCGATCGCCCCGCATGGTGAATTCCTTGCCGCCGGCAGACGACTTCACTTCAGCCGGCGAGATCGCTCCTGGAACCGGCGTTGCGAATCCTAGCCCGACAACCGGGAGCGGGTTCTCCAGGGGCTTCAAGTCGGGTGGAACGCCGGGAGGCATCGGGTAGCGGTCCACGTTGAGCGACATCGAGACCAGTCCGTACCATCCGCTTAATCCGACCATGTCGAAGACTCCCCGCTCGCCGTACTTGTCCTTGACGGCCTTGAACGTCGCGTCCGTCACCTGGTGCGTGGTGAGCAGCTCGTCGATCAGGTTGTAGGCGATCTCCATCTCCGGCTTCATCCCGGTCGGACGTTTTCCTGTAGCGATGGCTTCGACGATCGCCGGCGCCACTCCGTTCTGCAAAGCAGCGGCCTTGTGGGAATTCCACTCATACTGCGCCGTCCAGTAGCGGCCGGTCATGATGATGATGGTTTCGGTCACATCCCTGGGCAGGCCGGTACGGTAACGCATCGCGCCACCGAATTCCGCCGCCAGATCGCCCACCTCGGGACTGCGCAGCAGGACATTGAACGGTCCGTTGGCCCCGCGGCGCTCTCCGGCCAGCAGGTGATCGATCATGGTCTTCTGCGGGGCCGTCATTTCGTCGTATTTGAGCGGCTTGAACCGGTCACCCCGCAGAACCAAGGTGTGAGGATCAGGAGCCTGTTTTGTCTGCGCGTGGACGATCGCGGCCGCGCCCAGTGTAATGGCACAGAAGAATTGAATGCGCATGGGCTACTCGTCGGACCACTTGCCGATGATTTTGCCGTCGGACATTTTCGCGCCTACGAAGATACCGATGGGATGGCCGCTCAAATCCGGACGGAGCTTGATCGTGATTTGGGTCCCCGTTGGGAATGTCGAAGGACGAATTCCGTCACGGCCCAATTGGTTCGGACTGCCCCATTCGACGCTCCATTCGGTCACCTTGCCGCTCTCGTCCGCGACGTTGACCTGGATCCAGGAGTGCGGATTCCGGAACTGGAATTCTTTAATCGTGCCGGAAACTACGCGCGTGCCCTCGCTGAACCCGGCCGACGAGTGGTGCGCCAATGCCGTCTGAATTCCTACAGCGACCACCAGTGCCGCGAACGAAACTTTGAAAGCTGATTTCATTTTTGAATTCTCCCCAAGGCCTGTTTTATAAGCGTGCCTACTTGATTAGCTTGCCGTCGCTACCCAGAGTGTGTGTCTGACCGGTTGCCGGATCCACCGGATTCCGATTGTTTTCCGCACAACCATAGTCGTACAGGAAGAGTCCGGGCTTGCCCTTCTTAAATTGCTTGGTGACGTTCCACGGCTTCGTCAGAGCTTTCGGATCCTCGATCGTCATCCGGGCTTCCAGAGTCTGACCGTCGATCTTGCGCATGCGAGTGGTGATCCTGGCCTCATCGCTGATGACCAGGCCGGTTCTATCCAGAATGGAATCGTTGTCGCGGTCGCCCTTCAAACCGACCGTCTCCCACACCAGCGTGTCGCCCTCCCAATGGCCTACGGAAACGCCCGTGTACGTCCCCCAGGTGTCTTCTTTGCCGGGCAGCTTGCGTCCATCCGTGTATACGCGCATGGTGTTGCCGCCATTCTCCGCGATGATATAGAACACATCCGGCCTGACCACGAATTCATAAGCATCCGGAAGGTTCAGAATTCGGGGAAAGCCGGACGGGACGCCGCAATTGGTTTGCACGTCGGGATATCGATCCGCATCCCGGAGCTTGAGATGCTCCGCGTATTTCTTTTCGTAGATCTCGTTATAGGGAGGATGTTCACGCACGCCAGGATCAATCGAGCCGCCTTTTCCGGTTTGCGTTGCGCGGTCAAAAACCGTTCCGCCCGTCATCGCCCACGTGCCGCTCCAGTCGGGCAGTTTCTCGAAAGGCGTCAGAGCTGAGTTCTGCGCATAGCTACCGGCAGGCGCGAACACCAGGCCGGCAAAGAGTGCAACACCAGTCGCCAACGATCTTGTTGTCATCACAATGCAATCTCCAAGATTAGAACGCTGTAGCTAATGTACTATTCTTTCCAGCCATGAAAGTAAAGGGCCTGCTTGGCGGCCGCTCCGGGCTAGTACTACACAGTTTGACAAAAAACCCTGTCATTTGTTAGGTTTTACTACCAGGCACGCCACTCGGAGGATCGGATGCTAAAAGTTTCGTTTTGGCTCGGGTTTCTATTATCGGCGTGCATCGCAGCCGGTCAAACGGACGTGGCTCCGGATTTGATCCTGTCCGCTGATACCGTCAGCGGATCGGGTTCCGTAGGGACCACGATTACCCTGCCATCGGTGAGCCTCACCAGCAGCAATTCCACTCCCATCAGGCTTTCGGTTGTGTCCCAGAGAAGTGACGGCGCAGGCCCGAACTGGCTGGTTGCGACTCTGACGAGCTCGACAACTCCGGCCACCCTGAACATTTCCGCAAACTTGCAAGGATTCGTGCCCGGCACCTATCTGGGCAAGCTCTTTGTCTATCCCCTATCGCCTACCACGGTCGGGGCCCAAGTGATCGATGTCACTCTGGACGCTCAAGGGACCGATGCCTTGCAGATTTCGATGACACCCAACGTGAACCAGAGCATCGAGTTCAACTATCCCACCGTAGTGAATGGATCGATCCAATTGACCAGTTCCTCCACAACTCATCCGGGGTTGTATTACAACGTAAAGACAACGATTCTGACGCCCGGGAACGTCACATGGCTGAAGGTCACGCAAAATGGAACGCGCACCCCGGGCAGCCTGACAGTATCGGCGGAACGGGGCGATCTGCCGCCCTCCACGTATTTCGCCACTATCGAATTTCGCGACTCCAACAACAACCTGACTACGGTGCCGGTAGCTTTTGTGGTCCCCCAACTCCCCACGCTTTCGGCCGTGTGCAATGGGTGTTCCGGTACTGGAGTTACGGGACAGAACCTCAATATCGGATCGATAGACGTCAGAAATAGCGCTTCGGTCCAACCGATCAGCTTCAACGTCACTACCAGCACCAACAATTCCGTGGGACCAAGTTGGCTGCATGCCAGCGTCAGTACCGGAACCAGTCCTGCTTCGGTTTCTCTATCCGCTAACCTGGCCGGATTGGCGCAAGGAACCTATTCCGGCTCGGTTACAATCACTCCCATAAATCCCGTATCGAACGGTCCCGTGATTTTGAACGCTACGGCCACCGTGAGAAATGGGGCGCTCCAGGTTACCTGGACCACCGGCCAGCAACCCAGCCAAGGACCGGATCAGGTCATGGCGTTGACCTCTCCATCCTCATTGAATGGCATCATAAACGTCTCGGGAGGCACCGACACTCTGTTTTACGGATATTCGATTAAATCAGGAGCAAGCTGGCTGACGGCATCGCCGGCGGCTGTGGTTCCGCCTGGAGTACAGACTCCCGGCGCGATCAATATCACTGCGTCCGCGAATGGACTCTCGCCTTCAGCCCAGCCCTATCAGGGGAGAATCGACGTTTTCGATAGTGCCAATAACGTGACGTCAGTAAATATAACGCTCCTGGTTACTGGAGATTCGAGTACAACGAACCAGACGATCTCCCACATCGCCTATGGCGGAGGATGGCAGACCAGCATCGTGCTTGTGAATCTGGACACCGTGCCTGCCCCATACACGGTCAACTTTTGGAGCGACGCTGGGACCTTGGCCACCGTGCCGCTTGGTGTAGGTTCCGCCTCCACTGGAACGATCCAGCCCGGGTTCAGCCAAACCATCGAAACCGCCGCTCTCTCCACCGATCCACTTCGTGAGGGCTGGGCGGAAGTAGTCAGCAGCCAGCAGATCGGCGGCACGGCGATCTTTAGCGAAACCAGGAGCCACCAGGAGGCCGCCGTTCCTTTCTTGAATACCGGCAGCATCAAGCTGCTTATCCCCTTCGACGTAGGCGGGCCGTTTGCCCTTGGGATCGGACTCGCTAATCCCAGCCTCGACACCGACGCTCAGATCAGCCTGACGATGCGCACAGAACAAGGCAACACCATCCCGATGACCATCACGGATGCTAATAACAACTTCAGTTTGACGGCCGTGCCTTCTCTGGCCCTGGCGAGGCATTCGCACCGGGCGATCCTGGCCAAGCCGCTGACCGCGACTGGCGAGGTTCGAGGCGTCATCGAGTTGAACTCCAACGTGCCGGTCTACGCTTTGGGAATTCGGTTCAATGGTCTGGCCTTTACATCCATAGACTCCGTTACGCCGTCACCGGCAGCCACTAAGACGATTTCGCACCTGGCCTTCGGCGGAGGATGGCAGACCACCATCATTCCGGTAAACACCGACCCATTCATGGCGCCCTATTCCATCAACTTTTGGAATGAGGATGGGACGCCGGCGGCCGTGCCCTTGACCGGAGGCGCGATTCCGGCTGGAACCATCCAGCCCGGATTCAGTCAAACCATCGAAACCGCGGCTCTTCCTACGGATCTCCTGCGTGAGGGATGGGCGGAATTGTCCAGCACCCGGCAAATCGGTGGAACGGCGATCTTCCGGCAGACTCAGACCAACCAGGAAGCGGCTGTGCCCCTATTGAGCAGCGGCAGCACCAAGCTGCTGATACCTTTTGATGTCGGCGGAGCGATGGCTCTTGGCATCGGACTCGCCAATCCAGACCCTAGCAACGATGCGCAGATTACGCTCACCATGCGCACCGAACAAGGAACCACCATCCCCATGACCATCACCGACGTGAATAACAATTTCAGTCCCACGGCCGTAACATCGTTCTCACTGGCGAGGCGTTCCCACCGGGCGATCCTGGCCAAGCCTTTGAATAGTACCGGCGAGGTCCGGGGGGTCATCGAACTGAATGCGAATGTGCCCATTGACGCGCTGGGAATTCGATTCAATGGGCTGGCGTTCACCTCCATCCGCGCGCTAGGCAAGTAATCTGCAGCACAATAGGAGCTGATATGAAACGACTCGCCTTGGCGTTGATGCTTGTGATTGCTCCTGCTGCGCTCGCGCAGAGCAGGGCGAAGCCGCCGAAATCCGTGCGTCTCTATGTGTTCGATTGCGGTTCGCTGAGCATGAGCGATCCCCCCACGTTCGGATTCACCAAAGAAGAAATCGGCGAAAAACAGCCTTTTGCGGTGCCCTGCTATCTGGTAGTGCATCCCAACGGCACGCTGATGTGGGAGGCCGGCCTCATCCCGGACAGCCAGGTCAACGGGACTACGCAGGGAATCTCGACGGTCAAAAAAACTCTAAAATCCCAGTTGGCGGCGGTGGGCTACTCAGCTGCCGATATCAAGTACCTGGCACTCTCCCACCTGCATTCCGATCACACCGCGAATGCCAACGACTTCGCGGGCTCCACGTGGCTGGTTCATCAGGTCGAGCGCGATGCGATGTTCGCGCCCGCTCCGGCAGGCGGCCGCGGTGGACGCGGCGGTCCGGTGGCGCCCGCCACCTTCAACAAGCTCAAGGACAGCAAGACGACGATTCTCACCGACAAAGATTTCGATGTCTTCGGAGACGGGACAGTCGTGATTCAATATGCTCCCGGCCACACGCCCGGTCATCAGATTCTGTTCTTGAGATTGAAGGACTCCGGACCGATCCTCATCGCGGGTGATCTTTACCACCTGCCCCAGGAAATCAACATGCACCGTTTCCCGAGCTTCGAATTCGACAAGGAACAATCGGCCGTCTCGCGCGCCAAGGTGGAAGCTTTCGTAAAACAGAGCGGCGCGCGATTGTGGATCGAGCATGATCTGGCCACGTTCAATTTATTGAAGCTGGCTCCTGCATTTTACGAGTAGCCGTCTTAGAGCGACAACCTTTCGACCGTCCAATAAACTGCCGTACACGCGATCAGCATCGACGCGGGAACCACAACGCGGCTGCGATACCAATCGCGACGGGCGCAATGCCATCCGACCAGCAGGAACGCAGTCCCGATCACCGCGAGTTGTCCTGCCTCCACACCTAAGTTGAACGTCAGCAGCGCCGTCACGAATTCCGAGCGCGGCAGTCCGAGCTCCTTGAGCGCCCCGGCGAAACCCATTCCGTGCAGGAGTCCGAAGGCGAAAACGAGAGCGATGCGCCACGACTTCAGCTCCGATAAGAAGATATTCTCGATCGCGACATAGGCAATCGAAATCGCGATCAAGGGTTCGACGATTCTGGGCGATACCGAAATCAGTCCGTACATGCTCAGGCCCAACGTGATGGAATGGGCGACCGTGAATGCGCTGACCTGCAGCAGGACGGAGCGCGCGCGACGGCTTAGCAGATAAATGCCGAGCACAAACAGCATGTGATCTAGCCCGTACGGTACGATGTGGCTGAATCCCAGCCTTAGATAGCGCCAGGCCGTGTTAATCCGGCTGGGCGGTGGAGCCAGGGACGCCAGTGCCAGCGGCGCACTGCTTTCCCCGCCTTCCAGCCATTGGGTCGCGCCGCCCGCTGTCATGGCGTAGGTTGCGAACGTCCAGCCGAAGGTCCAGGTGAAGGTTTGCGCTTTATCGGGAATCTGGCCGGTTAGATGAACGGTCGCCGCAGCGGCCGACAGCGCATCGATCGGCGGCTCGACTGCATACGAAATATCAGGCCGAACGTCGGCGCCGTCGAAAGCGACTTTCACGCGCTGGCGAAACTTCTCCTCGAAGTCCGAACCAGGTGAGACTGCAAGTTTCTCGGCCAGAGCCGTGGCATCCGTCACGATTTCGACGTCATACGTCCGGCCTTCTCGAAAGGCGACGGACACGCGGGTCGTGCCAATTTCGTGTGCGTGAACTGCCTCGGTGCACAGCATCACAGTAAGGCCAGCGACTAGGTGTGAAAGACGCACTTCAGTTCCTGCTTTGCTCGAACGTGAGCGATGCCCAATAACTCGCCCACTCCGCATTGGAACCGGCCGGCGCCGGAATCATGTGGACGGCTTTGATCATCCACATCCCGCCCGGCCGCAAGCGGAGCCGCACACGCCCATCCTTGTCCGTACGCGCCGTCAGCTTCTCGCTCGGGTTCATTCGATTCATCGCGACCACCAGCGCGCCAGCCAGCGGACGGCTTTCATAGGTCAGTCGAACCGGCAGTTCCTGACCGGCGCGAAGAGTATACGGATTCCGTTCCGCGACCAGTTCGAGCGTAAATCCCAGGCGGCGGTCGCCCACTGATTCGTCTGCCGGTCCCGAAAGCACTAGGCTTTTCGCGCAGCGTGCAAAAATCTCCCGTGCTTTGGCTCCGGTCTCATTGCGACTTGCTCTCAGCGCCGCGATCGAATCCAACCCTTCTTCTTTCACGTACTGATTGAACTTTTCCGATGTCAGTTCCACCGCGCTCGGGTTGCTGTTGTAACCAATGACCAGCAAGCCCGGCGCAGCCACACGCAGAAAACCTGCAGGATCGGACCCATCCCGGCCAACAAGAGGTTTGCGGCCTTCCGAATCCTCGACGATGAACTGATGGATCAGCGCCGTAGTGCGCGGCAATGGATCGCCCAGCAAGTCCTGCCCGACGCGTAACTTCACGCCGACGATCTCTCCCGTTTGCGGAGAGAACGTCATCGGCTCAATCCACATGTCGTGGGCGAGGAGGGGCGCTGTCACCAGCAGCCCCATCCGGAGAAGCATCGATGATCTTAATAAGCGATGCATGCCATTCGCCTCTCTAGGGCTGCGGGATGTTCTGTTCCGTCGGAACGTTCGTCCCTCCGTGTCCCTGCAGCAGACCCTGGTGCGCCGGCGCCAGGAACGGAAATCTCGGCAGGTAGTCCTTGTCGTTGACTTCGACGCCCTTCGCCAGACCCGCATTCGCATTACCGGCGACGATCAGGCTGATCAGCACGCTGTTCACGTTTACCTGATTCATGTTCGGTGCAAGTCCGCCACCGAGGCGCCGTCCGTTCGGAAACTTCGAATCCATGGACGCGTCGATGGTGATCACGTCGCCAGTGAATCCATCTGCGACCGGAATGGGCCGCCCCAGGTTGATCGCATTGATGATGTCCAGGCGCGGTCCTTTGAGTTTGGCCACGCTAGCGTCATCCACGCTCAACGCCTTGTAGATCCCCAGGGCCTCGGCGTCGCGCACTAACACTGGATACAGAATATCGGCGCCGAAATTGGTCACATCCTTCATCGGACTGGTGTGCAGATACTGAGTCTGACGCTGGGTTCCCACCAGACCTGCGTTGAACAGGGGCAGGGCATTTCGTCCCACCTGCACCCAGGGCCCCGAGCCCTTCAGGCCGGTGATGATGTTGTCGGAGGTGACGGTTTGCGTCTCCTGACGGCTAATTCGCGACCAGACCCGCAGCAGACTGTCGGTTGAGTTGGAATTGAGCACGCCGTTGTGCGGGATGCCGGTCGGGAAGGCTTCGCTAATCGGAACCTCCAGTGCGATCGAAAAGATGTTGAAGCCGGTGAACACGTCTTTGCCCGGCGCCCTGCGAGCGCCAGGGATTCCGCCGAGATCGTCCCGGTTCAAATTGACCAGATCGAAGATTCCCTTCTCATCCAGCTGATAAGGATCGTCAAATTGCCCCGCGATAATCCGGCCGCCATTCGAAAGACCATGGATAAAGGAGTCCACGAACGGCTGGTCATAGAGACCGACTTCGCGGCTGGTGGCGTCCCCGGAGTCGTATCCCCGGAAGGGTCCCAGACCGTAGACCAGGCGATCGGTCTGCGGACCGTGATTGTTCGGGAGGACGGTCAGATCCTTGCCAAGGACGGTGCCGCCATCGTCACCATCGTTGAGGTGTTCGGTTTCCGATCCCAGGATCTTGGTCACCTTCATGGTTTCCGTGCCACCTGTGAGCTGCCAGAGCAGTTCGTTGCCGCCGCCCAGGCCATCCGTGGCGCTGGGAGCCGCTTCGGGCGTGAGCGTATTCGTAAACTCAACGCGGTAAACCACTTCATCCTTGAGGCTGGTCCCCTTCGCGATGTGGAATTCGTAGCGGTACCCGTTGCATGCACGCAACCCCTGGTTGCCCTGGCCGGGCTCATGGAGCGGATTGAAGTCCATGATCAGGTAAAGCTTGTCGTGCGGACTGTTCGATACCCACGCGTAGGTATCCGTGTTGTCGGCGCACGGTTCGTTCAGGATGGCGAGTGCCTCGCGATGGCTGGACGCTCGCATCGTCATTCCGACCCCGGCGAGCAAGGTCGCCGCGATCAAACCTTTGGAAATCAGTTTCATGTTCACTCTCCTACGCTGTGTTACGGAAAGCGACCTTAGATCGGATTTGGTTCCGAGTAAGAAAGTTTGGCGATTCAGGGCGAATGTTCTAAATGAGTTAGCGCGGGGCGCCACGGTCACTGACCTAATGCTGACACCAAGTTGGCACGCCGGCTGGAGTTCTTGTGATAATCTCTTCTAGTTTTACTGAGAGGAATCATATGAAACTCGGCGGATTAGGTTTTCTGTTGCTCTTGTGCGCAGCCATCGAGGCGCAGACTCCCGCGCCGGCGAAGGCCAAGGGTGCTACCGCACCCGTTAAAGCAGCGTCCGTAGCCGCGGCCCCAGCAAGTCGAAATCCGGCCACGCTGGGACAACTGATGAAGGGGATTCTGTATCCCAACTCGAATGTGATCTTCTTCGCCCAGGGCGACAATCCGGCCGATGTGCCCCCAGCGAAGGACCCAGCCACGGCCGTGAACCCGTTAGCGAGCTCCTACGGAAAATGGGAAGCTGTGGAAAACAGTTCGTTAGCGCTGGTGGAAGCCGCCAATCTGCTCACGGTCGCGGGACGCAAGTGTTCCAATGGCCGGGCTGTTCCGATCGCCAATGCGGATTGGCCGAAACTCGTGCAAGGACTTCGGGATGCCGGAATGATCGCCTACAAGGCGGCGCAAGCCAAGGATCAGGATAAGATTCTGGACGCAGCGGATGCGATGACCACGGCCTGCGCCAACTGCCACGATAAATATCGCGAAAAACCAACCCTGGCCGACCGCTGCAAGTAAAGCCCGGCGCCTGGTGCTACCTTTAATGCAAGCTGTGCGAAACGCTCGAGTCACTCTCGGATTGGCAACGCTCCTGTGGGGATTTCTGCAGGCGCCGTTCGACCACATTCACCCGGGCGAAGACTTCGAGCACGAGATGGCGGCGTCGCTGGTACACGTGCACGAGCACGCGACCTTTGCCGGCCGTGATGCCCGTGTCGCCGAGTACTCACCCAGCGAGGATGATGAAATTGACGTACTGTGGAACGCAGCCGCGTCCCCGAACTTTGTTTTGCATGCCGATGCCGAACCGACCGGGCGCGTGGATATACCGGCTCCGTCGGGCGCATCTGCGGCGATCGTAGTTCCACAGCATCGCGGGCACGATCCGCCCGAATCTAGTCCGAAAATCCCGCGAGCCCCTCCCGCCTAGTCCTTCCACTCAGGTCACGGTCTACGTGTGCCCGTTCATATGCAGTTGTGGAAAGGAACAGGTTTGAGGCATGTTATTTCGTCCGAGGTGGGTTTTCTGGATCGCCGTCTCCTCTGTATGTTGTTGTGTCTGTTGGGGGCAAGACCAGCGCGAGTGGTCTGAACAGCAAATCGTCGAACGCTTTCTGAGGTTGAGCCCACAAGCGCAGGAATTGCGCGCGCGAGTTGCGTTGGCGGATGCGGAGGCGAAAACACGAACCGTTCATCCGAATCCTTCGGTTTCGTATTCGCGCGAAGGTGCCGGCTACAACGAGTTCTTCGAAGCATCACAGACTCTGCCCCTGAACGGACGCGTGCGCTATCTGCGAGAGGCTGGTTCGGCGGCCGTGTCGGTGGCCGATGCGAATCGCGAAGCCGTACTCTGGTCGCTGCGAAGCGAGTTGCGCCTGGCCTTCTACCAAATGCTGGCGGCGCAGGAACGCGTCCGGCTGATCTCTGCC
>Ga0105245_10000883_pt1 | contig 27252 bp, 23 predicted proteins | sample KBSM54metaG_FD_81523 | JGI IMG/M metagenome (GOLD analysis project Ga0105245, IMG submission 81523) | Miscanthus rhizosphere microbial communities from Kellogg Biological Station, Michigan, USA - KBS M5-4 metaG | ecosystem: Host-associated > Plants > Roots > Rhizosphere > Soil | place...
AGACGGAACTGCGATCTCAGCTATTGTTACTGTTCAATACGATTCTCCAGACCCGTGACACGGCTCGAGGATTGATCGTGAACATGTCGGACGTGCTGTTCGACACGGCTAAGTTCTCCTTGCGGCCCGAAGCGCGGGAGAAGCTGGCCAAGGTGGCTGGAATCATCTCGGGGCATCCGGGACTGCGGTTGGATGTCGAAGGCCACACGGACAGCGTGGGCGGCGACGATTACAACCAGCAGCTCTCGGAAGAACGAGGCGGATCGGTGCGCGACTACCTGATCGCACAGGGAATCGTGAAAACGTCGGTTTCGTCAAAGGGTTTTGGAAAAACTCAACCGGTGGCCTCGAATGAAACCGCCTCGGGGCGGCAGCAAAATCGACGGGTGGAACTGGTGATCTCGGGAGAGATTATCGGCCAGCCCATAATCGTGCCGATCGCGGCTCGATAGTCCTGACGGGCTGGCTCAGCAATTTCCGCAACCTGAACCAGCCCGCCGGATTCGAAGATCGTCTACCTTCCTTATCCACAAGTTTCCTTTCTGCATCCCTCCCCCAGGCCTAATACCTCTCTGGGTTCCCCCTGCATTTCAATCTAAGGTCGGGATCGTGATAGATTTCAAACGGGTGCGCCGGTTTGGACTCTGGGTAGCGGCAGCCCGCCGCGAGGCCACTAAAACCTAATGCCAGAAACGTCCGCATCGACGAACGCGCGCGCTAAATCCAACTGGCGGCAAATGGTTGAGCTGCTGCGCCCTCATTGGAAGACGATGAGCCTGGCGCTGGCGGCCGTGCTGGGTGAAACCCTCACCGATCTGTTGGAGCCGTGGCCGCTGAAAATCGTCGTCGACAACCTGCTCCAGTCGAAACCTCTGCCGTCGTGGCTGGCCGGGATCGTAAGCCATCTGGGGCAGGACAAGGTCGCGGTGCTTAACTTTGCCGTCGTGTCGGTGGCGGTCATCGCGATCATCGGAGCGATCAGTTCGTACACGGAAAAATATCTTACGACCAGCGTCGGGCAATGGGTAATGCACGATCTGCGGCGCACGCTGTATCAACATATCCACCATTTATCTTTGGCAGAACACGACGAGAAGAGAACGGGGGACCTGATCAGCCGGGTCACCAGCGACATCCAGTCCGTTCAAGATTTCATCTCATCGGCCCTGCTCGACATGCTGGTCGATGCGCTGACGCTGGCCGGAATGGTCGCCGTGATGTTCTACTACAACTGGCGATTTGCGCTGATCGCACTTTCCATTGCGCCCGCACTGTTCCTGGTGGTTTGGGTCTTAACCAAACGGATCAAGAAAGCATCGCGGGAAGTGCGGCAGAAAGAAGGTGAACTGGCGAACATCGTCCAGGAAGTCTTCACTTCGATCCGTGTGGTCAAGGCTTTCTCGCGCGAGGACTACGAGCAGCGCCGCTTCGAAGAGCAGAGCCTTGAAAACGTGGAAACTGCGCTGCAAGCGCGGTCGCTCAAAGCCAAGTTATCTCCCATCGTTGAGGTGCTGGCCGCCATAGGGACCTGCTTAGTTTTAGGATACGGAGCCCGGCTGGCGATGGCCGGCCAGTTGAGCGCGGGCGATCTGATTATCTTCCTGGCTTACCTCAGCAAGATGTACAAGCCCATGCGGGACCTCTCCAAGATGGGAGACACGGTTTCCAAGGCGACCGTGAGCTATGAGCGCATCCAGGAAATTCTGAACGCTGTCAGCCGTGTGCGCGATCTGCCTCGCGCGCGGCGAGCCCCGGCTTTCAAAGGCAAAGTCGAATTCGATCGCGTGTCTTTCAGCTACACCCCGGAGAATCCGATTTTGAAGGAAATGAGTTTTGAGATTGAGCCGGGCAAGGTGGCTGCCTTCGTCGGTCCCAGTGGAGCCGGCAAGTCGACCATCATGAGCCTGATTCCGCGCTTCTACGATCCGACCTCCGGCCAGGTGAAGATAGACGGGGCCGACATTCGCGGGTACACACTTCGATCGCTTCGTGAGCAGATGAGCTTCGTGCTCCAGGATACCGTGCTGTTTCGCGTCCCCATTTGGCAGAATATCGCGTACGGGAAGCCGGAAGCACAGCGGGCGGAAATCATGCGGGCCGCCGAACTGGCGAATGCCCATGAATTTATCGAGAAGATGCCAGACGGATACGACACGATGGTCGGGGAACGAGGAGTCTCGCTTTCGGGTGGCCAGCGCCAGCGCATCGCGATTGCACGCGCCATCATCCGGAACACTCCGATCCTGCTGCTAGATGAACCGACGTCGGGCCTGGATGCCGAGTCGGAGCAAGCGGTTTTCGAGGCGCTGGGCCGCTTGATGGAAGGGAAGACCTCCATCGTCATTGCCCACCATCTAGCGACGATCCAGAAAGCCGACGTCATCTTCGTCGTGAAGGATTTCCAACTGGCTGAACACGGGACGCATGCGGAGCTGCTCGCTGCCGGTGGAGTGTATTCCGAACTCTACGGACTTCAGTTAGGGAGTCTCCAACAGCCTGAGCCTGGCAAATAGCCGACGCTGTTAGAGGCGGTTCAAGTCCGCGATTCGTCCTTGCACCACTTTGGCGAATCCCACCGCCTCAGCCGGCGAGTATCCGGCGGCGCGGAAACAATCGCGAATTTGCTCCGTTGAGAGTTGGCCCAGCAAACCTCCCAGCCATTTGGCGTGGGTCCGGGAGATGTGTTTGACGATGCCCTGCATTTTGGTCCGGGTGACGTAGTTGGGGACGTCGACCGCGGTCAGAAAGAACGGGCGGCTACTCATATGGAAGTCGACGTCTTCGGATCTGACTTTTTGAATGAACTTAGTTTTGCTATAGTCCCTCAGGTTGTTTTTGGACCGAACCAGCGGATTGCCGGTTCGCCCGAAAGTCGCGCCCAAGTCGCTGACGACGTACCGAGGTTCTGAACCCGATTCTTCGTAGATGTCATTGTTGACCTCTTTCAGATCCCAATTGTTCATCAACGCCATCATGATCTTCAAACCGTCCAGTTCTTTGGTTCCCACGTATGGATTCTCGAACCAGCTCCAGTTTTCAACTTTCTTCTGGCCTTTGATCTTCCGCTCCAGACGGGCTCCGTGGACCACGCCGCCTTTCGAGACATACTGGCGGCCGCGCTCAAGCTTGGGTATCTTTTCTACCCGCATCTCACGCAAATAGTAGTCTTCATCGGCAAAGTACCCCACTGCCCACAGCAGCCGAGTGGCGGCGGTTTCTGATCGCGTCTCTTCCCCGAGTTTCACTTTCCACTGGACGCCTTGCCCGTCAACTACTTCGAATTTTGGCGAGGTTCCTTCCTTGTCCTCTTTGACGAAAGTAAACTTTCCGGCTGGCTGGTGCTCTTTCCCGCCGGGACCATAAAAGAGATTGAGCGACCCGATTTTCCCCGGGTCGCGACGCAAGCCACCGGACCGAATAGGGGTGGCTGGTGCTGCCGGGGTGCTTGCTGCCGGACTGGAAGCCTGGACCTGGGATTCCCGGTTCGCGCATCCGGGGATCGATGCAGCAAGTAAGATCACTAAGCCAAGAACGTTTATATGTTTGTCTGTTCGGTACACGAATGCCCCTCCTGTTAGAACACGTTCAAAGCCCTAATTCGTTCCTTGACCATGGCGGCGTTGCTCTCCACATCCGTGGGCGAATACCCGGCGGCGCGAAAACAATCCCGGAGCTGCTCGTCGGAGAGCGGCTCGAGCAACTTACCGACCCATCTGGCGTCCGCCACTGGAATGTCCTTAACGATGTCTTGCATATGCGTGCGCGTGGCATAGTTGGTTACGTCAATCGCGGTGATGAACAGCGGGCGGCTGCTCAAGAAAAAGTCTACATGCTCGGGCGTGATTTTTTGGATGAACTTGGATTCACTGTAGTCCTCCGGATTGCTCTTCGAACGGACGACGGTGTTCCCGGTTTCACCAAAGGTCGCGCCCAGATCGCTGACCACGTAACGAGATCCTTCACCGTTCTGGTCGTAGATGGCGTTGTTGATCTCTTTCAGGTCCCAATTGTTAATGAGCGCCATCATGACCCGCAGACCGTTCAGTTCTTTGCTTCCTGTGAAGGGATTCTTGAACCAGCTCCAGTTTCCGTTTTTCTTTTGCCCTTTCACGCTCCGCTCGAGCCGGGCGCCGTGAACGACGCCATCGTCTGAGACAAACTTGCGGCCCCGGTCGAGCCTGGGCATCCTTTCCACACGCAACTCGGGCAGATAGTAGTCCTCGTCGGTAAAGTAACCTGCCGCCCAAACCAGGCGACTGGCAGCCGTTTCAGACTTGGTCTCTTCCCCGAGTTTGACCTTCCACCGAACGCCTTGCTCGTCGATCACTTCGAACTTGGGTGCCGTCCCTTGCTTGTCTTCTTTGACGAACGTAAACTTTCCGGCGGGCTGGTGTTCCTTACCGCCCGCCCCGTAGAGGAGATTGAGCAATGCGACGTCGCCGCGGTCGCGCCAGAGTGGTGCTGACGGGCTGAGATCGGTGGATTGGTAAGCGCGGGCAGGAAATGCAAAGGCGAGGGCGCCTCCAAGGCAAAGGGCGCTCAAAAGGTAATGGTTTACGTTCATGGGTTGGTCCGGATCTTTCTACTGAAGACAAAGGCACGTAGAGGACCATTGGGCGCGGATTGTGGCCCTCGGTGTGCAATATTTGCAAACCGAAGCCGGAAAAACGTACGTCCGCCCATGGTCAGGTGACCCCGGATGGTCGGGGATGTTCAAGTACCTCAGCAAACCAGGGGAGAATTAAGAGCATGCAAGAGCTGACAACTGGCCCGCCACGTGCTTTCAACGGGATGGAGGAGGGGCTGGTCTGAAACTACTAGTTGAGCCGGACGACGGCATCGCGCCTCTTCTTGCGGGTATCAAGAGCGCCAAGAAAAGCATCGACATCCTGATTTTCCGCATGGATTGGAAAGAGCTGGAAGTAGCGTTGAAAGCCGCCTCGAACCAGGGCATCGTGGTACGAGCGCTGATCGCTCACACCAATCGGGGCGGCGAATCCAGGCTGCGAAGTCTGGAGATGCGTTTTCTCGAAGCGGGTATCACCGTGGGGCGTACGGCGGATGATTTGATTCGCTACCACGGCAAGATGATGATCGTGGATTCGCGGACACTGTTTCTTCTATCGTTCAACTTTGTCCACCTGGATATCGAGCACAGCCGGGGTTTCGGAGTTGTAACCAAGACCGGCACGGTGGTGAAAGAGGCTGTGAAGTTATTCGAAGCCGACCTTAACCGGAAGACCTATAAGGTAGGGCTCGACGGGTTCGTCGTTAGTCCCACGAACGCCCGCAAACAGCTGACGGCATTCATCAAGAAAGCCCGGAAGCAGTTGTGGATCTACGACCCAAAGGTGGCCGACAGGCAGATCATGCGCCTGCTGGAAGATCGTGCCAAAGCGGGCTTGGACGTCAAGATTATCGGAAGCATGGTGGCTCGGAGCGCAAAGCTGGCCGTGACGCCGCTCACCAGCATGCGTTTACATACGCGCACGATTATCCGCGACGGCCGCCAGGCATTCGTCGGCAGTCAGAGTCTGCGCCAGGCAGAACTCGATTCGCGCCGCGAAATCGGCATCATCATTCGGGATTCGAAGGCGGTGAAGACGTTGCTCGCCACCTTCGAAAAAGATTGGGCGGCCAGCGGCTTCGATGAAGCTCGCGATGCCGCGAAACCGAACGCTGATGCCGTGCCGGAAACCACCGCCAAGGCGACGCGTGCCTTGGCAAAAGAGATGTCGCCGTTAAAATCGACGCTGAAAAAAGCCATTAAACAGGCCGTGAACAGGGCGGGCAAGGAGGCTGTGGCCCAAGGAAGCCTGAAATCGACCGTCAAACACGCCGTAAAAGAGGCGGTGAAAGAAGCCGTCAAGGAAGTGACTCAAGAGGCGCGCTGACTTATGTCTTTGCGAACCGCCGTTCTTCTTGTCGCGCTGGTGGGGATCCCGCTGACGGCGGCCGACCCTCCACGGATTCCGTCCTCAATTCCGGATTCGCCAGGGTTCCGCGAATTCTCGCAGCGCTTGGAAGAGTACCTAAACTTGCAAAAATCGGTGCCGAGACTGCGAACGACGAAGAAGCGCGAGGAAATCGTCGCGCGCCGGCAGGCGCTCGCGCAAAAAATACGCGAGACTCGCTCCGACGCTAAGCAGGGTGACATCTTCACTCCGGCCGCCAGCGAGGAGTTTCGGCGCATCATTCGAAGCGTCTTTCAGGGCCCAAGGGGCGCTAGCGTCCGCAAGACCATTCGTCAGGGAGAACCCAGCGTGGACCGGCATCTGACCGTAAACAGCGATTATCCCGAGCACTTGCCGGTGACGACGGTTCCCCCCACGCTGCTGCTCCGACTTCCACAGCTTCCGCCGGAAGTGGCTTACAGAATCATCGGTCACGATTTCGTTTTGCAAGACCTCGAAGCCCGAGTAGTCGTCGACTTCATCCCCGGAGCGCTTCCTTAATTATGCGAATGATCCGCCGCCGGACTTTCCTGCTTGCTGCACTCCTGAACCGCTTTGCGTGGTCGCTGCGGGCGCAGGACGTCACCCTGCCGAACAAGTCCGGGTCGGTTCGGTTCGCAGCCATCGGCGATATGGGGACGGGAGAACCCGCCCAATACCAGGTTGCGCAACGCATGCTCCAGTTTCACCAGCAGTTTCCGTTCACTTTTGTGCTTGCGCTGGGCGACAACATCTACGGCGGTAAGAGCCCTGCCGAGTTGCAGAAGAAGTTCGAGATTCCATATAAACCCCTGCTGGATGCGGGCGTACAGTTCTACGCGGCCCTAGGCAACCATGACGATTCGAATGAGCGCTTCTACAAGTTCTTCAACATGAACGGCCAGCAATATTATTCCTACAAGAAGGGCAACGTCCACTTCTTTGCTCTGGATAGCAATTACCTGGATCCCAAGCAACTGATGTGGCTCGAGAAAGAACTCGCCGCGGCGGGAGCAACGGACTGGAAGATCTGTTATTTTCATCATCCCCTGTATTCATCGGGAGCGTTCCATGGCTCTTCGACGGAACTACGAGTAGTGCTGGAGCCCCTGTTCATGAAATATGGCGTTCAGGTGGTGCTGGCGGGACACGAGCATGTGTATGAGCGGGTGAAGCCGCAAAAAGGGATTTATTACTTCACCGAGGGCGCCTCTGGTGAACTGCGAGTCAACAACCTCAAGAAAACGGACTTGACGGCAGCAGGGTTCGATAAGGATCGATCTTTCCTGACGGTGGAGATCAGCGGTGACGATTTGTACTTTCAGGCCGTCTCCCGAACTGGAATGACGGTCGATTCCGGCACCATTCGACGGGCAGGCGCGGTCCAAGCCGTCGCGCCGTAGCCGTCGAATCGCAAAGCTGCGGCGGAGGTAACAAAACCCGGGGTTCGGGAATCAAATTTGTAGAGGTACTACGCGTTATGACTTCGATGCAGGAAGCACTCACAGAAGCGCTGGAGCATCCTATCACTGAATTGCCGTCGCGATCCAGCAAGAAAAGTCGCGGGACAAGTCAAAAATCAAAGCAGAGTTCGGACACCCTGCTGTGGGGAATTCTGGGTTCAATCGTCGGTTCCTTGCTCATCTTCGGAGTGTATAGGTCGCGCCAGCGTTCGTGAGCCGAGTGACTCAATAGAAGAGTGAAGCGGTCCGGATTTGCCGTTTTACCTCTGCACGAAGGTGCGGGACTTTGTGGAAGCTCCTCGCACGCACCCCGCTCACGACTCTTCAGCTGACGCTGCTGAATTAGCTAGGTGCGCCGGCAGAGAAGGCAGGTGATCGCAACGGACATTCCCAGAGTTGTCCGAGTTGTGAGAGTCGTCTTACTTATTCTTGCTTGCCTTTGCCTTTTCCTTGTGGCGGCGCCGCTAGTGCGGCTTCAAAGCTCTTCTCATATTCATCGACGTGAGCTTTGTAGCCTTCGGGATCGACAAAGGGATTCGGATCGTTGGGGCCGCGCTTCTGCAGCTTTTCGTACTTCGCGGCCATATCATAGAACGACGCGTGCGAGCTAACCCACAGCTCGACTGGAAACGTTCGGGCCTTCTTATACGTTGCGCGGAAGTCGTCTAGGATTCCCGGGTATTGATCGAGCGTCTGGACGAATCGGCCGTTCAGGCTGCACTCGATAAACGTGTAGTACGTTTTGCCGTTTTCCTTAAGGTTGGTGCTCCAGGCGAGGCATCCCCTGGTGTGGCCGGGCATGATGTGGGCCGTCAGCGTCGTTCCGCCCAGCGTAACCGTCTCGCCGTCATCCACCAGGCGGTTGATGGGGTGCTCTTTGCCTCCGGGGCGAAACTCCTTGGTCTTGGCTTCGTCCACGCGGCCCACCACCACCTGTGCGCCCGTCAATTCTTTGACTAGCGCGTCTCCTTCCACGTGGTCGGGGTGGGCGTGACCGGCGATCAGGATCTTGATGTCGCTGAACTTGAACCCCAGCTTTTCCACGCTCGCCTTGATCACCGGCACCGATGACTCGTAATTGCTGTTCATCAGGATGTTGCCCTGGGGCGTGACGATCAGGAACGAAGCCAGTTCCTTAGTTCCCACGTAATACAGGTTGTCCATTACCTTATGGGGCGGGAAAGGATCGTTCCACCCATTAGGCTGAGCAAGCGCTGTAAACGAGGATAGGGCAATTACGGCCGGCAACAAGAGTTTGCGCATCACTATTTCTTAGGGGCTTCTTTGGGGGCTTCTTTGCCGCCCGTGTAGCTACTCCCCGTGTCCAGCTTGCGGCCGTCCGGGAACTCGATACTGCTGGAGTTCGCGCGGTAGGCGCCGTCCTTTGACATATGCCCGCGCACGATAACTTTGGTCCCCTCGGGAAGCGAGTTCCTATTCCAGCCGTTCCGCAGCAGGACACCGGGAGCACCGCCCTCCACCGACCAGTGTTGGATTTGGCCGTCCGGTCCCTTGACGTCGAGATACAGCCAGGAATGCGGGTTCACAAAATCCATCTTTACGACCGTGCCTTCGAGCGTCACCGGCTTGTTCGCGTCGAACTCGGCGGCAAAGGAATGGTGGGCCGAGGCCACGGATACCAGCAGCGCGGCTGTTCCCAGAATCGCAGTTAGTTTGCTGTTCATTGCGTTCTCTCCCTAAACGTTTTTGGATCTGGAGCGTTTTTCTGCTGCGGCTCCAGGTGCATCAAGTCGCTGTAAAGAAGTTTATCGGCGAACGGCACGCACTTATGTTCGAGTATCTGCACGTTGTCGTCGAGCAAGCGATACAGAGGCATCTCGATGGTCCAGGGCCTTGAGAAGGTTTTAGGATCCTCAAGCGTCGCTTCGTACCGGATGTGAGTGGAATCCATCAGGGTGAATCGTTCGGTCACCTTCAGCTGATTGCTGTGAAAATTGCCCGCGCGATCCAACTGTGATTTTTCGTTCTGGCCGGTGGTGACCACCACGAGCACGTTGCCTTCCCAGGTACCGTCGGACTTGCCCATCCAGGTATCCACGGGCGGTTCCCCGTGGCCGGTCATATGAATGATCCGATTGGTGGCGTCGAAAGGGTAAACCATCAGCAGATCGCCGTTGCCCTGCGAGATCTGGAACGGCATAGTGTGGTAGGTGACGCGCGGAACTCCCAGCATGAAGCACCTGGCTTCGGGATCCGACGCCGGCCACTCCGCGCGATTCTTATTACGCTGCTCGAGCGCTTTCGGCAGGTACGGAATCTTCCCGTCACCCTTAATGAGGCTCTTGCCTGCTGGGATTGCGGCAATCGCGCCCAAGCCCCAAAAGTCGTCGAGAGCTTGCGCCGAATGCGCTTCCAGATTCCAATTGGCAGTGTTCAAAGCCTGCCACACGCCGTTAAGGTTGGGATGGCCTCCGATGGTCGCCGGGCGCTGCCCCGACTGGGTTGGCGAGGCCTTGGATTGTTTGGGGGCTTGCTTTGCCTGTTTGGCTTGCTGCGCTTGCGCGACGGTCATCAGCGCCGCCATCGCGATCGCGCCCCAAACCAAGAATCGATGCTGCCGATTTCGCATCAGTCTACTCCCTATTGTACGCCCTGGTTTTTCGCTTCACAGAATAACATGCTGTGTTTCAGGTAATGTAATATTGATTTGCGGACCTGGAGGATTACAATGACCAAACAAATTCTGGCTCTCGGCGCAATCAGCATCGCGGCAGTCTTCGCCCAGAATGCGGGCCGAGGCGGACGCGCAGCAGCTCCGCCGGAACCAGCCGAGCCCGGAACCGCAAAGGAACGGCAGCTCTGGGCTTATGACGTGAAGCCCGTCCCTAATTACGTGCCTCCGAAGACGCCTTGGGGTGATCCCGATTTGCAGGGCATCTGGCCCATCAACCATCTGATCGCCGTACCTCTTACGCGGCCGACGCGGCCGTTGCAGTACGGAGACCGGCTTTACAGGACGGACAAGGAATTCGCCGCGTTAACGGCTCGGGCCCGCGGCACCGGAGCAGTCCCGGACAGGGACTACCCGGACAGGCTCATGCGCCAACTGTCACTGATCGTCGATCCGAAGGATGGCCAGTTTCCCGAGCTCACTGAATACGGCAAGAAGCTTCAGGCAGAGATGAAGAGCAGCTACAAACCGGGTCAGACCGTATTCGACGCTATCGAAGATTTCAGCGCATGGGACCGCTGCATTACGCGCGGCATGCCGGTTTCGATGGAGCCGCGTAACTACAACAACGGTATCCGCATCATGCAGTCGCCGGGCTACGTGATGATCCTGGTGGAAATGGCCCACGAGGTTCGCGTCGTCCCAATCGGCATGCCGCCCTTGCCTTCCGAAATCAAGGAGTGGCTAGGCGAATCACGAGGTCATTGGGAAGGCAACACGCTGGTCGTCGAAACGACGAACTTTAACGGCCTGGTAGGACACACCAGCGCGGGTGTTCCCGGGTCCCCTGGCCCGCTCCAGCCGGAGACCCCGAACATGAAGATCACGGAGCGGTTCACGCGCGTGGCTCCGGATACCATCGAGTTCACGATGAAGGTCGAGGACCCGACGGTTCTGGCCACCGGCTCTTACACTGTGGCGTATCCGATGTATCTCGACAACAAATACGAGATGTATGAGTACGCCTGCCACGAAGGGAACACGGCGGTGCGGAACTACATCGAAACGTCGCGCTACGAACGCACGCATCCCAAAGATGCGAAGAAGTAGCTGCTTCGGGAAAGGAGGGCACGCGCTTGAAAAAAGCGATGTTCATGACCCTGGTTGCGCTGGGCGTGACTGCGTTTATGCTGATGGCGCAAGACGCCTCGAAGTTCAACGGCACTTGGAAGGGTGAGGAAGGCGGACAGATACGTAAGCTGACCTACAAGGGTGGCGTCGTGTACATGGAAGAGACGCAAAAGAGCGGCATGGTGATCTTGCGTCAATATCCCACCCAGGGACAGGAAGTCACCATGACCGAGGGCGTCTGGAAGGACGCCAAGGCCACCGGTAAGATGGAGGGCAATAAACTGGTGGTCGAAACGACGCAGGGCAACGGCACGCAGTGGCACGATGAATGGACCTTAGCCGCGGACGGCAAGAGCTATTCGGCCTTGCGGCAGAGGGTCGGTGGAGGTGGTGGCGGGAAGGGCAAGGGTGGTGGCGGCGGTCCCGAGACCTTCACCAAGATTCAGTAGTTCTTAAGGCCGGCACCTGTTCGCGACGTTTCCGGGACGGTACTTGCCATGGCAGTTCGAACACGATGTAGCCAACACATCGGATGCCTGGAGCATCTTGTCGCGGTCTTTGGTGAGAGCGGCTTTGTAAGCGAACATGCTGGCGTCGCGGAGTCCATTCACCATTTGTACCCAGTCCGCATTCGCCAGGGGGACATCCCGACCGTTGCTGCATTTCCGGCCGGGTGTCATGAGTAGATCCGCGGAGTCGGCTAGCGTGAGCGCACTATTCTCCACCGCCTCCCAGCCTCCGAAGACACCCGTGAGCGGATCGGTCGATGCGGAGGGTTCCGAGGCCGGCTTAACGTCCTTGGGGTCGTATCGCTGTGTGAAGAAGACTACGTTCGAATGCGGGAAGAAAAGTGACCGCATCAGCTGATTGAGGTTCGCTGCGGGCCCGGTTGGCTTCGGCGAAGACTGTGCCAGCAGGAAGCCGGCGCAGAGAAAAGCTGCAATCGTCACGCTGATTCCACGGCGTGTCAGGCGATGATGTTGGTCCTGCATCGATTCTCCTCGTGATCCTTGAGATCAGGATACAGGATTCAGCGAATGCGACTCTTTGGTTTTCAGGTTAGGTCGTGCGATAGGCTTCGCGCGCCACTTCCACGTAGGGTACAGGAGCAACCGTGGCGCCGATCTCCACCTGAACGTGGCTCTCGACCGTCGGCCTTTCGCCGCTACCTGGCTGCTGGCCCCAGACAAAAGTCACTCGATTGCCCGGCTGCGCCTGCTCATTGTCCAGGATGGCGAGAGTCAGCATCTTGCCTTCATTAGAGCTGTAGCCAATCCAAGTGGAAATACCGATCGTGTTGCCGTTTTTCATGACCTTATCGTACGGCCATGTGGAATACACCGCGGACGGAAACTCGAAGAACTTGGCCCGCTCGCCTTTGTCGAAAATGGTGCTCATGGCCTTCAACACATCCGCCGAATCGAGCGCCAGCGTGACTTTCGTGCGCTTGGGATTCTTCGAAATGGTCTCGAGCGCTTCCCGCCCGACGAAGTCGTGGTCGAACTTTACAGTTGGTCCATAGCCAAGATCGTAGGGCGTCAGGTAGTAGTCTTCGATGTTTTCCGAGTAGAAGCTGCCGCCCAGGGAGCCGATTGCTTCGTAGCAGTTTTCGGGCAGCCATTCACGAAAAGCCTTCATCTTCGGGCTGGTGTAGATGGCGGGCAGAGGCGAAGGGATCCAACCCGATTCCAGAGTGTTCGAGGAATACGCGCGGGCGCCACTCAATCGCAACCCGAACTCCTGGCCCGCTGCGACGATGGCGTCCTTCACGGCTTCCCCGTCGGCTGCGGGGCCGAAGAGCTCGAATCCAGGTTGACCGACCATGCCGTGACGCAGCGCCCGAACCGCCTTCCCGGCGATCGTGAAGACCGCCATCTGGAAGAATTTGACATCCGGTACGGAGCCGCCCAGCACCTTTTCCATCACCTTCAGTGCGTTCGGGCCCTGAACCTGATAGCGGTAAGTCTTGCGCACCACGGGACCCTTCTGCGCCGCCGCTCTTTCATCGCGCGTGCACTTGGCGTCGTAGCCCCCGGTCTCGGCATGGTACTGGACCCAATTGTGAATCGAAGGACGGCCAACCAGGTTGAAAACGTTCGGCTCCAGGCCGAACAGAATGACATCCCCGATGGCGTACCCCTCAGGACTGCAGGCGATGAACTGTTTCGCCTTGTTGGGGCCGAAATTCTTAAACGTGTTGATGCCGAGGTCGGAGAGCAGCTTCAGCGCATCGGGACCTTCCACGTACATATCGGTCATGTGATACGACTGGTTGAACAGAACGCAGGTCTTCTGCCAAGCGCGCTGCTCGTCCCGCCAATTCGTGTATTCCGGCGCTACGACCGGATACACGTAGGGGCCGATGGGTGAATTTCTTAACAACTTTACCGGACTGGTCTTCTGTAAAAGCGCCTCTAAACTCTGTTGGCTCATAAAAGTCGGAATCGTTTTGGAATCCAATTTATTTCCACGGACCCAAACGGGCTAGTGTAGCACTCGGAGGGGTTGTTCCTCGTCCGTCCTTATGATGATACTCATCAATCACATTGATAATTTCCGTAGCCCGCGCGGAGGGCCATGATATCCTTTGAGGCGCGCCGGAGGGAGATCCAATAGTATGTTCCGTGCTCGCTCACTGAGATCGGGATTCTTGCTGATTGCAATTGGCACGCTGGCCGCCTGGATGGTCACAGCGCAGCAGCCGCGCCGCGTGGACGACAGCCTGCTGAAAACCGGCAGCAAGACGGGCGAAGAATGGGTCGCCTATGGCGTCAACTGGGCTGAGCAGCGCTACAGCCCGCTGAAGCAGATCAATGACTCGAACGTGGACCGTCTGGGGTTGGCCTGGTCGTCTGAGATCCCGCTCGCGCCTGGTAATCCGCAATCCCACCAGGAAGGAACGCCTCTGGTCTTCAATGGCGTGCTGTACAGCATCACACCGTGGAGTATTGTGTACGCCGTCAATTTGCGAACCGGAAGAGAGATCTGGCGCGCTGATCCGGAGGTGAATCAACAAATCTGGCAATCGAGAATCTGCTGTGGGGTTGTGAATCGCGGCATTGCGATGTATGAAGGCAAGATCATCGCGCCGGCCGTGGATGGGCGGCTCAGGGCTCTGGATGCGGCATCCGGCCGGATCTTGTGGGAAACGCGAGTCTCGCCCGAGACCATGCCTTACACCATCACCATGGCGCCCCGCGTCATCAAGGGCGGTAAGATCATCATCGGAGTCAGCGGCGGCGAGTACGGCATTCGCGGCTTCTTCTCCGCCTATGATGTGAACACGGGCAAAATGCTGTGGCGCTTCTATACCGTGCCAGGCGATCCCTCGAAGCCGTTTGAGCATCCCGAGTTAGAGGCTGCCGCAAAAACCTGGACCAACGACTGGTGGAAAATCGGCGGCGGTGCGGGGGTGTGGAACGGCATGGCCTACGATGCCGACAATGACATCGTGTACGTCGGCACGGGGCAACCTGGCCCGTGGACCGATGTTCATCGCGGCCCTGGCGACAATCTCTACTCGTGCAGCATCATCGCGGTGCGGGGCTCCACCGGGAAGATGGTTTGGTTTTACCAGGAAGTCCCCGGCGACGACTGGGATTACGATTCCATCGCAGATCTGATGCTGGCCGATCTGACGATCAACGGCAAACAACGCAAGGTCATCATGCATGCGCCCAAGGATGCGTTCTTCTACGTGATCGACCGCGTGACGGGGGAAGTTATTTCGGCGGATCCGATCACAAAGATATCGTGGGCGACGGGTATCGACGCGAAGGGACATCCAATCGTAAATCCGGCGGCGCGTTATAAGAAGACGCCGGTTACAGTGAATCCCGGGCCTTCGGGCGGTCACGTCTGGCCGCCGTGGTCGTACAATCCGGGGACGGGACTCGTCTACATCCCCGGCACGGCAGGTCAGGGCTCCAACTACACTGCCGCCGAGAGCTTTACCCCGGCCCCCACCGAGATCGGCCCTACGGGTCGCGGCCAGATGAACATGGGGACTGCATTGGGCGGCGGGCAGCTTGCCCGAGGCCGGGGAGCGAATCAAGCCAAGGGCGCGGTGGCTCCCGGGGGAACGCCGGATAACGCTGAGGCCGCGGCGGTTCAAGCGGCTCAACAAGCGGCGGCAGCAGCTCCCAAGCCGGAACCTCTGGCGCAGATCGGGCCAGACGGGCCTACAGGGAATGTGCTGTATGCTTGGGATCCGATTGCGAGGAGAGAGCGCTGGCGCGCTGAGGGCGCGGGTGCCGGGCCATTTGCCGGCGGCAGCCTTTCGACAGCGGGGAATCTGGTATTCTCCAGCGTGAACAACCGGCTGTTGGCCTTCCGCGCCAACACGGGAGAGAAGCTCCTTGAGTTGGATCTCCATACGTCCCAGATGGGACCACCGATTTCGTTCGTAATCGACGGAAAACAATACATCAGCGTGACGGGGGGGCCGGAAGCCGCAGGGGGCTTCGGTGGGGGAGGTGGAGGCGGTCCAGCCAAAGGCGGCGATGCCAAAGGCCCCGCAGCTCCTACCCGGCCAGCCCATTTGCTGGTGCTTGCTGTGGATGGCAAGGCTCCTATTCCTGGCGCCCCGGCGAACTAGACTGGGGCGCTGCCCGCTACCCCGAAATGCATGCATTTTTGTTCAGGATACCCCATGGTTGACTAGGATATGCCGATCGGATCATGCTTGACCCAGTGAAATGCATGCATTTCCGTGCTATGCTGTTCAAAGTTTAAGGGACGGGTGATCCCGGGGGGGCGGTTCTAGCGTGACCAACATCGATCTAAAGCTGCTGGCCGTGGTTACGGAACTCCACAAGACCAAAAGCGTATCTCAAACGGCCGAAAATCTCGATCTGAGCCAGTCGGCGATTAGCATGAGCCTGGCGAAGCTCCGCAAGCATTTTCACGATCCCTTGTTCGTTCGGACTTCATCCGGCATGAATCCGACGCCGCATGCGGTGGAGCTTATTACTCTTTTGAAGAGCGCCGAAGACATCCTGCAAACCGCGCTAGACCTGCACGTAGTCTTCGACCCAACAACTTCCGACCGCCGGTTCAACGTTTATTCGACCGATATCGCGCAGGTCACGTTGATGCCGCGTCTGATGCAGCGGCTGAAGAAGATCGCTCCTAACGTTGGAATCGACCTGCGGAGACTTTCGGAGGACACTGCGGAGTTGCTCGAATCGGGTCAAGCAGATCTGGCAGTTGGGTTTATCCTGCCGATGGGAGCTGGTTTTTGCCAGCAGAGGCTGTTCAAGGAAAAGTTCGTCTGCGCGGTTCGCGGCGATCATCCTAGGGTTCGGGAATCATTGAGCATTGAACAGTTCCAGGACGAAACTCACTTGGCGATCACGACTTCCGGAACGGGGCATGGCGTGGTCGAGAAGACTCTCGAAGAGAAAAATATACGGCGCCACGTAGGACTCGCGGTTCCCAGTTTTCTGGGCATCGCGTCCATCATTACGACCTTGGACTACTTGGTAGTCCTTCCCGAGCAGCTCGCTCGTTATCTTGCAGCCGCGGGCAATATCAAGGTGCTGCCTTTGCCGTTTAGCATGCCCAGCTACCACATCGTGCAGCATTGGCATGAGCGGTACACCCAAGATCCGGCGAGCAAATGGCTACGGTCCATTATCGCCAGCCTGTTCCTGTGCTCCTGAAGTATCATCTAGGATGATTTGTGCAAGTCCCAGGACGCTGATTTGAATTAGATCGCGCATGTTCGCTAAGGAGAAACCATGAATTATCCGCTGACCGGATATCACCACATCACCGCTTGTGCCGGTGGCGCTCAGGAAGACGTCAATTTCTTCACGCAAGTAGTGGGTTTGCGAATGGCCAAGCAAACCGTACTGATGGACGGCTCCATTCCTATTTACCATCTGTACTACTCGAACGCCAACCTGGAGCCGGGTTCGGTGATGACGACTTTCCCGTATGGCCGTAAACAAGGGCGCCAGGGATCGGGGCAAGTCTCGGCCACGGCTTTTACCATCTCTAAGGGATCGCTACCGTTCTGGAAGGACCATCTCAAACGCCACAAGGTGGATCAGGATCCGGTTGCCGAACGGTTTGGGCAAGCCTTCATCCGGTTCAGGCATCCAGCGGGCTTAGCTTTCGAGGTAATCGAGGACGCTGCGGATCAGCGGGAAGGCTGGATTACGCCTGAAATCTCCAAAGGCGAAGCGGCTCACGGATTTCATGGCGCAGTGCTCTCAGTGCGAGAGGTCGAGGAAACTGAACGTTTTTTTGTCGAAGCTCTAGGGTTCCGTAAGACTGGCGTGGACGGGAAGTACCATCGCTTTGAAACCGGCGCCGGCGGGGCCAACAAGACGGTCACGCTGCTGCACGAGCCCGACCGACCAGCGGGAAGCTGGACGTTCGGCGCCGGCACCGTTCATCACATCGCGCTGTGGGGAGCCGATCAGAATGCGCTAGCCGAGCAAAAGGCCATCTACGAAGAGCTCGGCTACACCGATGCGTCTGAAATCAAGGATCGGTTCTACTTCTATTCGATGTATTGCCGGTGTCCCGGCGGGATTTTGGTCGAGAGCTGCTGCAATGCTCCGGGATCGTTCGAGAAGGATGAAACCAAGGAAGAGCTCGGCACCAAGCTGCACTTGCCCCCGTGGTTCAAGGATCGCCATGACGAAATCATCGCGTCCCTGGAGCCGATTCGCGTTCCGGAAACGGCGATTGGCGCGCCCAAGAAGCTGGTAGGAATTTAAGGAGCCCAGCGCTCCAGGACGGTTGCGTTTCGACCCGAAGCGCCGGATTCTCCTACCTCTGAGGGGGTCAGAGTTTCAGGCTGCAAGAAGTATAGGTCCGAATTGACAAACAGTCGATGGATCCGCACTGATATTCGGCATTAAGACATTTGATAGTAGTCAACCAATGGAGATTCGATGCTGCGGGGAAAAGTGACCATGCCGAGCGCCGGGCCAGTCCGAGCCGTTCCGGTGAAGAGTCGGGGCGGATCGCAAACCGGGCGAGCTACGCTCGTACTGCGCGAGATGCTACTCGAGGGACGCTTTCAGCCCGACGAGCGGATCCGCGAAGTTCCCTTGGCGGCTGAGTTGGGAGTTTCCCGCATTCCTCTCAGAATCGTGTTGGAGCGCTTAGCTCATGAGGGCCTGCTGGCCGTTCGCCCCACTCGCGGATTTGTAGTTCAGCGTTTCTCGACCGCCGATATCTATGAGGCGATCGAGTTGCGCGGCTTGCTGGAGGGAATGGCAGCGCGGCTGGCGGCGGAGCGATTGGAAGATCCCGCGGAAGCTTCGGAGCTCAGAGACGTACAGCAAGAATTGGTTCTTTTAGTACGGCGGCGAAAGCTGACGCTGGAGTGTTTGGAGCAATACATCGACCTGAACGCCAGGTTTCATGCTGAAATCCTGCGCTTGTCTCAATGCCGCATGCTGCAGCGCGCGATGGAGCACGTCTGTTCGCTTCCGTTTGCCTCTCCTAGCGCATTTGTCAGGCGTCAGTACGTAGCGCCGGAATCTTGGGAACTGTTCCACATCGCCATCGATCAACATAGTGGTATTGTCGATGCGATCGCGAATCGCGAAGCCGCGCGCGCTGAGACGCTCTCACGGGAGCATGCTCGCGTCGCGCGCCGGAATCTGGAAAGTGCGGTTAAGAACGGCGAAATTGCCAAATTTGTTCCTGGCATGAAGCTCATCGAGCTATAATCGGATCATCAACGCGTTTGATGCCAAGTATCAGAAAGTATCCATCGACTCTCCCCTTGACTGGGGCTATCCTACAAGACGGCAGTGGTGCTGCGCCTTCAAACCTTCTAATGTTCTGGGGGGAATTACCATGAAAACAGATTTCCAATTCCGGCGTGTGCCCACTATCGGGCTGGCGACACTTTGTCTTGCCGGATTTAGCTTTGTAAGCGCTCAGTCTACTGCCGTTGCTCCGGGAGCCCAGCCTCCCAAGCCGGCAGCGGCGAAGCCGGCCTGGCCGCCGGAAGGCCCCACGCCGCGGACCGCGGACGGAAAGCCCGACTTGTCGGGCAACTGGACGCCCAACGCGATACGCGAGAACGTCGATCTGGCGGGCGTGTTAGCTGCGGCGGGAAATCCCATACCGATGCTGCCTGAAGCGGCCAAGATTCATCAGGAGCGCCACGATAATTTGAGCAAGGGCGATCCAGAGTCCTACTGCCTGCCGCCCGGCGTGCCTCGCATGAGTACGACGCCGTATCCCTGGACCATCGTTCAGACGCCGCAGCTCATCGTGATTGTATACGAAGGCGGAGCTCATATCTGGCGGAAAATCTTCATGGATGGACGGCCGCACGATCCTAAAGTCGAGTTCACTTGGCTGGGAGACTCCATCGGGCATTGGGAAGGCGACACGCTGGTGGTCGAGACCGTCGGGCAGAACGACATCTCGTGGCTCGATGAAGGCGGAACTCCTCACTCCAGCGATATGAAGGTTACGGAACGCATCCGGCGCCCCGACTTCGGACACTTGGAAATCGAGCACACCATCGACGATCCCAAGACGTTCTCCAAGCCCTGGAAATTCACCACGCATCCCAGCTTGCTGCGCGGTGAGCTGATCGAATACATCTGCCAGGAAAACAATAAAGACTTACAGCACATGGTCGGGAAATAATCTCCCGCCACTTCTGCGGCTTTTAGGGCAGGGCGAAAACGAAAATATTGCTGACGTTGCTGGGGCGCAGATCGGGAGCGAGGCGATTCAATCCTGAACTCACGAGCGAATTGCCGACGCTCACGGCGACATACTGCTTTCCGCCTGCACTGTAGGTGATTGGATAGCCGGTCACGGGCGATCCCAGATTCACCTCCCACAGGACTTTGCCGCTGTCCTGGTCGAATGCGCGGAATCGTCCATTTGTATCGCCGCCGAAGATGAGGCCGCCGCCCGTCGCCACCAGCGACATCATGCCGGCCCGCTGTTCGTATTTCCATAGCGTCTTGCCGGTTTCCGCGGAGATCGCGTAGATCGTCCCGATGTTTTGCGTCCCTGGCGTAACTTCCGCGCGCGAGTTGAAGGAGTAGGCGGTATTCGGATTATCGATCGCAGTCATATTCATGCACGTGTTCTGGAGCCCGTAATACATGGCGTTGGTCACAGGGCTGTAGGCACCGGCCTGGAAATCTTTACCTCCGCTCGGAGTGGGACAAACGAATCGCGTCTGACCGGCTGCCGTGAAGGTGGTTTCCGGATTGACGGTGACGACGCCGGTGGCCGGGTCGATTTTGGATACGACATTCTGCGTCACGGTCGGGCGCGCCCACAGGAACTCACCGGTCTGACGGTCGAGGGTATAAACTATGCCGGTTTTGCCCGGGATTCCGGTGACCACTTTGCGCCGCTCTCCGGGACGCAGCCTGGGGTTAATCCAGGCAACCTGGCTGGGATCCGGGGTCACTGCGGTATCTACCAGCAGGCGTTCAAAAGGATGATCGAAATCCCAGTGATCCACGATGTGTTGGTAATACCAGACGATTTTCCCCGTATCGGCGTTCAACGCCAAAGTCGAGTTGTGATAGAGATACGTCTTGTCATTTCCCGCCAACAGAAACTTAGGCGCGGGGGAAGTGACGGATGTGCCGACGTAGAGCATATTCAACTCGGCGTCGTAGCTGGGAACCATCCAGGCGCCCACATGCCGTCGCTTGGCGTCGGGGATTCCGCCCCAAGTTTCGTCTCCCGGTTCGCCGGGCTTGGGAATGGTCCGTGTTCGCCAGAGTTCCTTGCCTGTCACCGCGTCGTGAGCGGTGATGATGCAGCCATCGGGACTGAACTTGAATTCGCATCCGCGCGTGGAAAAAATCTTGCCGTTGGCGATGAGGGGACCGGCGGTCTCCTGTGCTGGAGTCTCGCGGTAATCGACAATCCGGGTTTCCCAGGCGAGCTTCCCGGTCACCGCATCGAGCGCGAAAAGAAAGTCGTCCTGGCTGGTGTCGATGATCTTGTCGGCGAAGATCGCGAGATTCCGGTTAATACTCGGCACCGGAATGAATTTGCCGAGATCGTCAGGTACCTGGCGTTTGTACTCCCATTTCAAATCGCCGGTGGCGGCGTCGATCGCCTGAATGTAGTCGCTTGGATTGGGAAGATACATCACACCGTTGTGGACCAGTGGCGTAGCTTCCTGAACGCCCGGACCCATGCCGCGGCTCCAGACCATCTTCAGATTCGCGACGTTGGCCCGGTTGATCTGCTGCAACGGACTGAAGCCCCAGCTATTCAGCGTGCGGCGCCACATTAGCCAGTCGGCCGGATCGGGTTCCTGAAGCATCGGACTGGTCACCGGAATGAATCCGGTGGAGGACTGTTGCCCCGGGAGGCGCAAGCCAATCAACAGAAGTGCGCCGAGTGCAGGGAGGACAAGCTTGAATGGAATCCTCATGGTTATCTTTTAATAACACGTTCGGCTGTGCCGCGTTGGTTCCGAGCTATACTCTCTATCTGCGACCACAAGGAGGCTTATGAAGATCGTGCTTGGCTTGCTTCTCGCCGTGTCCACTTTGGCCGCTCAAAATGCGAACGATACTCCGGATGCACATTTCGCGGCCGCAAAGGCCGCGGCCGGCGAAGATTTTCAGAATCTCTTCAATTTTCAATGCTACGGGCCAGGGCCTGGCGGCCAGCGAACACCACCGGGTGCGGCGCCCGCGGCACAGACTGGGCAAGGTCAAGGTCGCGCCGGACGCGGCGGCGGGCGTGCCGCAGGTCCTCCGGACCGGTCGACTTGGTATGCCGAACCGGTGAAGGTGTTCGACAACCTGTACTTTTTCGGTCAGTCCGAGTACGCCGTGTGGGCGATTACGACGTCCGCAGGCATCATCGTGCTCGACACGATCTTCGATTATTCGGTCGAAGAGGAAGTTGCCGTCGGGATGAAGAAGCTGGGTTTGGATCCGGCCGATATCAAATATGCGGTCGTAACTCACGCTCACCCGGATCACGACGGTGGCGCGAAGTTCCTGCAGGACCATTACGGCACGCGAGTCATCATGTCGCCGGCGGACTGGGACGTGCTCGATAAGCGAACCAACGGTACGAAACCGAAGCGGGATCTCGAAGCCACTGACGGGCAGAAACTGACACTGGGCGACACTACCGTGACGCTTTACATCACGCCGGGTCATACGCCGGGGACGATCTCGGTTGTGTTTCCGGTAAAGGACAACGGGACGCCGCATCTTGCGGCTCTGTGGGGCGGGGTGGGGCTCAATACCGATCGGGAAGCTGTCCAAAACTATATCCGGTCGGATCAGCGATTCAGCGGCATCGTGAAGCAGGTGGGCGCGGACGTCATTCTAGCCAATCACACGGATTGGGACCGGTCCAAGATCAACCTTCCGACGCTGGTTCATCGCGCACTGGGCAGTGCGAATCCCTACATCGTGGGGAATGCGAAGGTGTTGAATTTTCTAAAGGTCGCGGAAGAATGCGCGATGGCGCGCATAGGTGCGGCGAATTAGGGCAACGAATACACGATTAGCGACTGACTGTCCTTGGGAGCGCCATTTTGGGGGGCTCCGCTCGCCGCGATGATGGCGACGTATTGTTTGCCGCTCTTGCCCTGATAGGTGATGGGCACCGCCGTCGAAGTGTAGGGCAGCTTCGTGACCCACAATTCCTTGCCTGTCCTGGAATCAAATGCGCGGAACCGGGCGTCTCGGGTTGCTCCGACAAATACCAAGCCTCCCGCGGAAACAATCGGTCCAGCGCTGTTTGCGGATCCGGCGAGTTGTTTGCCCTCGGGCAAGCTTTCCACCAGGCCCAGGGGGACCTGCCAGGCAAATTCACCAGTGTTCGCGTTGACGGCGATCAGGCGGCCCCACGGTGGCCGGAAGCAAGGCAGATTGGCCACGGTGCGACCGCTCGCGTCTTTAATAGGCGCGTTGAAGCCGAAACCTCGCGGCCCGCTCCGCACGTACTCCACCAGGCCTTCTGTATTTCCGGGCGTGTACTTCGGATTCTTTTCCATCCATCCAGTACCGGGGCTGTCCTTTGTGGCGAGAAAGACATAACCGAGCTTCGGATCGGTCGCCGTGCCGCCCCAGTTCACACCTCCATCCAGACCGGGAAAGTTGATGGCCGGCTTGGTATCGGCGCCTTCAGCGTGATACGGCCACGGAGTGTACGGACCCGCGTTGTAGGGTTGCCATTTGTCGTACCACTCCTGGCAAGCCTTGGCATGCTCCGGAGTTGTGTCCGCGGCGGTCACCAGATCGTCCTTGGTGAAGCTTACGCGCGCGATGGGAGGCGGCTTCAGCGGAATGGGCTGCGTCTTTGAATAACGCTCGCCAGGCACGTCACCCTGTGCGACCGGGCGCTCCTCTACACCGAAAATCGGCTTACCGGTGGTGCGATCCAGAATGAACATATAACCGATCTTGCCGACCTGCGCCAACGCCGGGATCGTCTTGCCGTTCTGCACGATATCGACCAGCCCCGGAGCCGGAGGCAGATTGTAATCCCAAAGCTCATGATGGACGGTCTGGAAATACCACTTCATCTTTCCGGTTTCCGCGTCCAGAGCCACGATGGAATCGCCGAACAGATTGTTGCCAGGGCGATCACCGCCATAAAAGTTGGCTCCCGGTTCGCTGACCGGCAGATAGAGGATGCCCCGCTGTTCGTCGACCGTCAGGGCGAATGACCAGACGTTGTTGCCGGTGCGATTCTTCCAACTGTCGTTTAGCCAAGTTTCGTTGCCTGGCTCACCCGGCCGAGGTATGGTGTGAAACTCCCACATCTGCTTACCGGTTCGAGCATCGTATCCATGCGTATCGCCGCGCTGACCGCCCGCTTGGTCCAGCGCCGGATTGATATGCCGCTCGCCCGGCCCGTAGAAATTGGTTCCGAGCAGGATGGTGTTCTTGTAAACGGTGGGAGCGCCCGCATAGGCCACTTCCAGGTCGACCTCGCCTTCCCTTCCGAAACCGGGGTCAATGTTGCCAGTGTTCGCGTTTAGCCCCACCATCTTGTGCCCTGTCGTGAAGATGATACGCGGCGGATTGCTGCGATCTCCCGGCCAGTATGCCAACCCTCGCTGGGAGGCGAGGCCGGTCTTCAGTACGTAACTCCAGATTTCTTTTCCAGTTTCGGGGTCCAGCGCAACCACGCGGTTCCCGGCAGGCGTGTACAGCACGCCATTCACCACGATGGGCGTGATTTCCTGAAAGATTTCTGCCGGACTGGACGACGTCAGAGTTTTGCCCTCCGGTTGTAGCCGGTAAGTCCAGGCTTGGGTCAACTTAGCTACGTTAGTGGTGTTGATCTGTGTGAGCGGTGAGTAGCGGGTACTCGCCAGATCACGGTTGTACATCGGCCAATCGGCTGCAGCTTTTGTACTCTGAGCTGTTTGTGAGAGAAGGAGCGCCGGTAGAGCGGCGCAACAGATCCCAACGATGATCCACTTCAAGCGCGTGTATTTCATTTTTTACCGAGGTAGTGTACGGCGTCCCGTTCCTCGCACACAAACTCCATCAGTTCGGTGTCTGGCATCAGACGATGATTCACCCGGATGGTGAAGGGCTTGGTGTATGCCTTCGGGTCCTCAATCGTGACGTCGATCTGCATCGATCCGAACGTCGGCCGACGCCATCGCTCCGTGATCTTGCCGGTGTTGGTCAACGGACTGCCTTCCACATCCAGCCATACATCATCGCGGAAACCTGTGGTTTCCACGACCAGCTCGTCGCCGTCCCAGTGACCGACCGAATAGCCGTACCACCATGGGGTCGGATCATTCTTCGGCAGGGATCGTCCATCCACGAGGATCTGCCGCGTGTTTCCGTTGGCCTCGTAGAGGATCACGACAGCTTGACCCGTCTGGAGGATTTTCCTCGGCTGGGGATGCATGTGGAGTTGGGTTAGACCCAGCGGCATGCAGTGCGCATCGGGATTGTCCTTGTTGTCATCCCCTTTGCGCTGTGCCCGCACCTGTGCGGCCCACGGAGTCATGGGCGGCAGGCCTTCCTTGAAGCCCGCGCCGATATTGAAGAATTGTCCTACCGGAGGATCGTTGCTGGCTGTGGGTGTGGCAGGAGGTGTCGCAGGCGGGGCCGCGGGTGTCGCAGGAGGAACTCCCTTGGCTTGTCCTTTGCCTTGCCCCGCGCCTCGTCCAGGACCACCACCGCGCGCCGGTTCCCATAGCCCCGTGAAATCGATTTTCCCATCGGCGGTGCGTGGAGGCGGTGCCTTGAGATCCACTTTGCCATCCGGAGTCCGCGGGCCTGCTGTGGGATAGTCGGCCCATTGACCGAACACCACTGCCGCACCGGCGGCCAGCGCCACTGCCGCGAGAGCTGAAGTCGTGAAGAATTTCATATTCAGTTTCCCATGTCCATATTCGCGGCAAAGACTCCTTAATCCGCGGGCTCGATCCTCAGCACAGTCCCATCGGCGTCGTTTCCCCCGGACTTGCTCTCCGTGGCCACATAGATGTAGCCATCCGGACTCTGCTGGACTTCGCGGATCCGCATTTTCAGAGGGATCAGTAATCCTTCACGTTTCTCCGCCTGCGAGGGCTGGTTGAACGCCATGCGAATCAACTGCTGCTGAGTGAGGGAGCCGATGAAAAGGTTGTTCTTCCACTTGGGAAATTTGTCACCGGTGTAAAAGATAATGCTGGATGGGCTGATGGAAGGCACCCAGAAAATTCGCGGATTATCCATGCCGGGACGCGCCCAGGGCTGGTCGGATACTAGCGAACCGGTGTAGTTCCGTCCCATAGAGACCAGCGGCCAGCCGTAGTTGTGACCCGCCTCGAGGATATTCACTTCGTCGCCGCCCATCGGGCCGATCTCGGCCTGCCACAGCGCACCCGTCTCCGGATGAATCGCCAGCCCGTATCCGTTCCTGTGGCCGTAGGTGAAGATTTCAGGCTTCGCTCCGGCCCGCCCCACGAACGGATTATCGGGTGGCACGCTGCCATCGTCGCGCAGCCGCAGTGTCTTACCCACATGGTTATCCAGCTTCTGCGCCTTCATCCGCAGGCTATTATCCTCGCCGCCATTGCAACAGATGCGGTCGCGGTCTCCGATCGTCACGTAGAGCAGGGCGTCCGGGCTGAAGAAGATTCTCCCCGCGAGGTTGCCTCCGGTCTCCCACGCGTCGGCCACGAAAATTTCCCGCACGTCCTCGAGCTTGCTGCCGTTGAGACGCCCACGAGCGACAGCCAATGTGAATCCCCCGTCGCCTTGCTTCGGATAGGACACGTATACCAGCCCGTTTTGCGCGAACTGCGGATGGACCGCCACGAAGTGGAGAGCGTCGCCACCCTGGCCAGGCACTGTGGGGGAAATCCACACTGGATCAGGCTCCAGAACGCCGTCTTGGATCATTCGCAGCCGGCCGTTCTTCTCCGTCACAAGGAGACGTCCGTCAGGCAGGAATGCCAATCCCCATGGATGCACGAGGCCGCTGGCGACGGTGGCGACTCGGATCTTCCCGCCCTGCACATCCAGCAGCTGCGGGCTGGCAATGGGCGACTGAGCACGGCCAGGGACCGCCAGGAAACACAATAAGGCGGCAACGTGCCAAGGGGACCAGCGGTATTCGTCGATCATTTTTCTCCGGCGGAGTCCTTCGACGATCCGAGAAACCAGAATCGCCGCGCCTAACACCGCCAGTCTTGCTTTCATTTGCACGGATTCCTTACTTCGCTGGCGTATTCTTGCCCGCGCCGCCCTTGCCCTGCGGCGCTGGCCGCTCGAAAATTTCCAGGTTCAAGCCGTTTGGATCCTCGACGAAAACCGTGCGCGTGCCTCCGCCGAAGTCGACAATCTCTCCGTTGGCGGAGATGATATTCACTCCCACCGCCTTCATCTGAGCGATGGTGGCAGTTTCATCGTTAACCTGGATGCACAGCGCGGGTGCGCCCGGATCGCGAACGCGCAGGTGAAATTTGGTGCGCGGAACGCCCCGGAACTCGGTGAACTCGACGGAAGCCGGTGGCCCGGGAATCACGCCAGACAGCTTGCGAAATTCGGTGCCCGCTGGCGCGCCGACCAACTGTAGCATGGCCGGATCCTTGGAGAATGCTGAGGATCCTGTCAGCTCAATACCCAGCTTCCCGGTGTAAAAC
>Ga0105245_10000886_pt1 | contig 27215 bp, 33 predicted proteins | sample KBSM54metaG_FD_81523 | JGI IMG/M metagenome (GOLD analysis project Ga0105245, IMG submission 81523) | Miscanthus rhizosphere microbial communities from Kellogg Biological Station, Michigan, USA - KBS M5-4 metaG | ecosystem: Host-associated > Plants > Roots > Rhizosphere > Soil | place...
AGCCTGGGAGTCGGGCTGGCGATCGCCTTCATGTTCGCGTGGCCGCTGAACCGTTGGTTGATCGCGCGTGGCCGAGGCCACGCCGTCGTGCATCAGTTCCACTAGTCCCAGGTACCGGGTCTGGCGTAGCGCCGAAGCCGAGCCTCGGCTGCCGTCTCTCCGTGATCAGACGCTCTTGACGGCGGCGATCTTTCCGTGTCGGAAGTAAGAGCGAGAGCGCCCTGCGCACTAAGAGGGATACAAGCGATCAAGGAGCAGAGATGTCCCTCGGCAATCGGTTGGAACTCGAATTCGATGTGGTGATTCTTGTCTGCGCGATCAGCGCGGGGATCCACGCCGCGCTCGTCGGTGACCATTTCGGCGAGGGCGTCGGAGCCGGGATGGGCTTTCTGGCGGCGACTGTCCTCCTGGCGATCGTCGTGGCCGGACTGAGTCGCAGGCCGGTGAGCCGCGTTGCGCTCGCTGCGGCGTGCACGGTGCTCGCCGGGCTCATCGCCAGCTATGCGCTCGCGATCACGACCGGGCTTCCCGTGCTCCATCCGGAGCCCGAGTCGATCGACGGTGTCGCCCTGGCGACGAAGGCGATCGAAGCGCTCGGCCTGATCGTCGCTCTGCATCTGATCGGGCAGGGCCGTCCGGCCGCTGCCTCCAGGCTCGTCCATATGAAGGGAGCACAGGCATGAGCAAGGTAACCAGCTACCGTCCAGCCCGACTCGGGCTCGCGCTGCTGATCGGGACGTTCAGTGCCCTCGTCGCGCTCGCCGTCTCCGGCGGACACGACGCCGAGGCGCACGGAACACACAGCACCCAGGCCACCGCCCACGCAGCCCACGGCGCCGGTGTCATGTCCCAGAAGGAGTTCGCTCTGCGCACGCAGATGCGCAAGCTCTGGGAAGACCACATCACCTGGACGCGGATGGTGATCGTCGACTTCGCCGCCGGCCTCCCGGATCTGACCGCGGCCGAGCAGCGGCTGCTGCGCAACCAGGTCGACATCGGAAACGCAATCAAGCCGTACTACGGAGCTGCAGCGGGGAATGCACTGACCAAGCTGCTCCGGACGCACATCCTCGAGGCCGTGCCCGTCCTCACCCATGCGAAGTCGGGTGACAAGGCGAAGCTGACCAAGGCGCTCGATGTCTGGTACGCAAACGGGAACCAGATCGCGCGCTTCCTGACCAAGGCCAACCCGGCGAGCTGGCCGCTTCCGATGACCACCAAGATGATGAAAGACCATCTCGACCTCACGACCGAAGAGGCGGTCGCTCGGCTCCAGGGCAGGTGGACCGCCGATATCGCCGCCTACGACAAGGTGCATGCGGAGATCCTCCAGATGTCGGACATGCTGTCCAGTGGACTCGTCGCGCAGTTCCCGAGCCGCTTTCCCTAACCGGAACGTCACTCCTACACCGCCCCGGGGCGTCACCGACACCTCGGGGCGGACGCCTTCCCAGACCCTCGGGCAACATCGCGATCAGCCCAGCGCAGAATCGCAGTCAGGGAAACCACACGTAAGACATTGCTGCCGCTCGACACTCACTAGGTATGGACACCGGAACTGCACAGAAGCAATGCGGACACGACGTCATCGGTTGGCGTCGCGACCAACTCGTACACAGCGGCTTCCCGCTCCGCCTCGCCTCACGCATTGCGAGTGACGGGCGCTTCGACCTCCACGCGCTGATCGAGCTGACCGAGCGCGGGTGCCCTCCGCAGCTCGCCGTCCGTATCCTGGCCCCGATCGAGCAACGAGGCGCTCCGGCGTGAGCACCGCCAACGCGACTATCCTCGAGCGTATGGCGCCCATCGATCGGCCGGCAGCGGTCGCCGAGGCACCGCCACCTGCGAGCCTCCTCGATCCCGAGTCCCGCGAATGGCTTCGCTGCCTGCGCGCCACGGGGACGGAACGCGACGAGGCGATCGCACGGCTCCACCTGGTTCTCGTCAAAGCCGCCCGCTTCGAGGTCTCGCGACGCGAGCCGACCCTTCCGCATCTGCGCGGCAATGAGCTCGGCGACATCGCACAGGAAGCGGCCGACGACGCCCTGATCAGCGTTCTCGCACAGCTCGACCACTTCCGCGGCCTCAGCCGCTTCACCACCTGGGCGTACAAGTTCGCCCTCCTCGAGGCCGCCGTCAAGCTGCGTCGACGGGCCTGGCAAGGACGCGAAATCCCGCTCGAGCCGGAAAGCTGGGGTCTCTTCGCCGACGCCCGCCTCGAACCCGACAAGGAGGTCGAACAGAGCGAACTGCTCTCGACCCTCCAGGACGCGATCGGCGAGGTCCTGACGCCGCACCAGCGGCGCGTTCTCGTCGCACTCGCCCTCAACGGCGTACCGATCGACGTTCTCGCCGAGCGACTGGACACAACGCGCGGCGCCCTCTACAAGACTCTGCACGACGCACGCCGGAAACTGCGCCGGCACCTGACCGAGTCCGGCCTCGCACTCGACGCCTGGGACGAGGTGAAGCGATGACACAGCCAGGTCTCAGGCACACCCTGGAAAGACTGCTCGGACCGTCCGGCCCCGAAGTGGGCTGCGACGCCTGTTTCCACGAGCTCGACCGCTACGTGGAACTCGAACTCGCAGGCAAAGACCCCGACGCCGTCATCCCCGGCCTCCGCGCACACCTCGCCGGCTGCCCGGCTTGCCGCGAAGAGCACGAGAGCCTACGCGCGTTCGTCGGCGGTCAGCCGTAGGGCGATCCCCAGCCGCACCTGCGACATTCGTGCCCCGCAGGGTGTCTTACGAGTCGACGGCGAGGACCTTGAAGCGCATTCGTCCCTTGGGCGCGTCGACGATCGCGATTTCGCCATGTCGGCGCCCGAGCAGCGCCTCACCCAGAGGCGAGGCCACCGAGATTCGCCCTTCGAAAGGATCGCCTTCGAAGGATCCGACGAGCTCGACCTCGACCTTCTCGCCCGTGTCCAGATCGCGCAGTCGCACCCGCTCACCGACGTCGACGCTGCCGTTGGATGCATCGGGCTCGACCAACTGCGCAAACGCAATCCGCTCCTGAAGGATCGCGATGCGCCGCTCGAGCAGAGCCTGCTCCTCTCGCGCCGCGTGGTAGTCGGCATTCTCTCCGGCGTTCGCGTCGGTCGAGACAGCGTGTCGGATCCGTTCGGCAACCTCGCGGCGGCCGACGTGGCTCAGGTGCTCGAGCTCTTCCGTCAGCCTGGCAAGGCCGTCGGGGGTGATGAACGCTTCGCGCATCATTTCTTCCTCCTTTTCTTGGCAATGGCAGACAGCTCGTTACCCGCCAAGCTTCGCCGCGCCGGACGGTCGGAGCAATGAGGCCGAGCACCCATCTTGCGGAGCGCCGGCTCCTGCGTGCAGAAGATCGAAGAGCACCTCGAGACCGTGAGCGACCTGCGTTCCCTTCGTCTCGAACCGGGCCCGGCGAGCCGCTCGGAACGCAGGACGATGGTGGCAAGCCGCAGAGGCAATGGACCCTCGGCCCGATAGGCAGGACAGGAGGGATCTGGGAGTCTGGAATCGGAGGCAATACCGATCCAGGAGGGCGGAGAAGTGGTGGCTATCCAACAGACGCAGGCCCGTCGCCCAGCGGTCTTCGACCCGGAATTGGCCGTTGGGCTCGATCTGCACGACACGGGTGGCCCGTACGAGGGCGACGCGAGGCCGATCGTGGCTGCGGTCGAGCCGCGCACGGCGGGTATCGCCGCCGACACGGCGGCGCGCCTCGCGCGAGAGCTCGGCGCTCCGCTCGTGTTCGTCTACGTGCGTGAGCGTCCGTCGGCGATCCTGGGAAGTCCTCAGTACCAGCGGCGGCTGACGGAGGACCTGGTTCGCGGTCGAAAGACGCTGGACACGGCCCTCGCCGCAGCGAGCCGCCATGGCGTCGTGTCGTACGGGGAGATCCTCGAGGGCAACGCCGCGAGGCGGGTCGTCGAGCTCGCGAGGGCTCGAAAAGCGCAGCTCCTCGTCGTCGGCCGGCGACGCCGCCGCTTCCGGCCGAGCGTCGTCCGGCGGATGATCCGCTCATCGGCGCAGCCTGTCCTGGTAGCAGTAGCCCGCGGAGGAAAGCGATGATGGGCGGAACGATCGTCTGCGGAGTGCGGGAGTCGGTGGACGGCCGCACCGCCGCGGAGCTCGCATGTGCTCTCGGCAGACGACTCGGTCTACGGCTCGTGCTCGTTCATGTCGTAGGGGGAGTACCGCCGGGTACCGAGGGAAGCTTGACGGCCCGGCAGCGCCGAACCGGCGGCGAGCAGATTCTCAACGCGGTGGCGCGTGAGACCGGAACCCGGCCGGAGACGCGGGTCGTGCTCGGCGATCGCGCCGAGGGGCTCGCGCAGGTAGCAGCCGAAGAAGGGGCGGACCTGATCGTCCTGGGCTCGCGTTCGACAGGGATCGGCGGCCACAAGCTCCGCTGCACGCTCGCTGGTGAACTCGAGGCTGAGACGCCCGTACCGGTAGTGATCGCACCGCCGTCGACCCGGAAGCGCAGCAATCATCGGCTGTCTCTCGCGGCCGACGCTCGCGCGCGCTAGAACTTCCCCGGAGGCGCGATCTGATGAGGTTCTCCAGGCTACCGCTGTTCTGGCGGGTCTTCGCGATCAACACGGCACCACTGGTGGTCGCGACACTGTTGCTCATTTTTGCGCCGGTCACGCTGCACGCATCGATCCGTCTCACCGAAGCGGTTGTCCTCTCGGCCGGGTTGGTGGTGATCCTGGTAGCGGATCTGCTGCTCCTCCGGCCGGCTTTTGCGTCATTGGACCGGCTCGTGCAACGGATGCGTACGGTGGACTTGCTGCGCCCGGGCCAGCGGCTTCCAGAAGGTGGTGGAGTCGAGGTGACCGAGCTGGTTCGGGGCTTCAACGAGATGCTGGCGAGGCTCGAGGAGGAGCGGCGTGAGAGTGGCCGCCGCGCGCTAGCAGCCCAGGAGGCCGAGCGGCTGCGGATCGCACGCGGCCTGCACGACGAGGTCGGCCAGATACTCACGGGGGTGCTGTTACGACTAGGCTCCCTCGCCGATGACGGTGCTGCCCAGCGCGAGAGTGACCTCGAGGAGGCCAAGCAAGCGACCAGGCAGGCACTCGAGGAGGTGCGAAGAATTGCGCATGAGCTCAGACCTGCCTCGCTCGAGCACCTGGGTCTTCTCAGCGCTTTGACAGAGCTGACCACCAAGTTCGCCGAGCTGAACGGAATCGCGATCGACCGTCGCTTCGATCCCGATCTTCCCCCACTCTCGCCCGAGACCGAACTCGCAATCTACCGTGTCGCCCAGGAGAGCTTGACGAACGTTTCCCGCCACGCAGAGGCCGGCCGTGTCGAGGTCTCGCTCGAAAGAGGAATCGAAAGCGTCATCCTGCGGGTCCTGGACGACGGCCACGGCTTCGATGTGGACGCGCCGCCCAGGGGCCACGGCGGGCTCCGCGGCATGCGCGAACGAGCAGTGCTGATCGGCGGTGCGCTCGCAATCAAGAAGGGGCACACCGGCGGCGTCGAGGTCAGGCTCGAAGTGCCGGCAGGATCCGGCTGATGCCGATCCCGCTCGTCACACGGATCCTCATCGCCGACGACTTCCCGGTCGTTCGTTCCGGGCTGAAGAGGGTGCTCGACGAGCAACCCGACCTCGAAGTCGTTGCCGAGGCGGAGGACGGGGCGGAGGCGGTCGAGAAGGCCCTGTCGGAGGACGTCGATCTTGCGGTTCTCGACGTCAGCATGCCTCGAATGACGGGAATTCAAGCTACGGCCGAGCTCGCCAAACGGAAGCCGGAGCTACGCGTGCTCATTCTCTCGATGCACGACAGCGAGCAGTTCCTGTTCGAAGCGCTCAAGGCCGGTGCCTCCGGTTACGTCCTCAAGTCCCAGGCCGACCAGGACATCGTCGAGGCGTGCCGCCAGACGATGCGCGGTCAGTCCTTCCTCTATCCGTCGGCTGTGGCGACGCTCGTTCGCGACTATGTGGAACGGGGTCGACCCGACGACCAGCAGTTCGACATCCTCACACCACGCGAGCTCGAGGTACTGAAGCTGATCGCCGAGGCGAAGACCTCGAAGGACATCGCGAAGGAGCTTTTCATCAGCATCAAGACCGTGGAGCGGCACCGGCAGAACATCCTCGAAAAGCTAGGGATGAACGACCGGGTCGAGCTCACCCGGTACGCGATCCGCCGGGGCCTCATCCAGGCGTAGCAGCAAGCCGCCGGTCGGCTCGAAGGGCCGAACGCGGAGCGATGGGTAGTCAGTCGGCCGCGACGAACGATGCGATCTGCAGCCCGGGTCGCCTCAGGTGGACAGAGAGGTAGCGCAGGCCGCGCGGCCCAGCTTCGATCTGGCGCGGACAGCCCTTCTCGATGATGAGGACCTGCCCCTCGGCGAGCGTGTGAGGGGCCCCGTCCAGCAAGATGGTGCCCGAGCCCGCGAGACAGACGACGAGGACGTCTCGCTCGTCATTCACATGCTCCGGCGTGGCCGAGCCCGGATACCAGGAGAGCATGGTGACGTTCAGGTCGTCGCTGGCCGTTCCCCACAGCGGCCCCTCACCCTCGGCGGCGTGGCGCTCGACAACGGGCGAGTCCTGCTCGAGCGGTGGATCGACCTGGTCGAGGCGCTCGCCCGCCAGCTGCTCGACAAGTGGGAAGAGCTGCCGCTCTTCCAGCCGGACGTGCGACTCGAGCAGAGCGCCTGTCTCGCTGAAGAGCGTCGAACTGACAGCACCGGCGGCGAGCTCGGCTACGAGCCGAGCAGCGAGCGCGTGCAGCCGTTGGTGGTCGAGCAAAGCCTGGACGAGCAGTGCGCGACCGTCGCCTTCCGCTTCGACGAGCAAGGGGAAGACGGTTTCCTCCTCGTGGCGAAAGTGGGGGACCATGTGTGCGCCGAAGAAGGCGACAAACGCTCGCGCGGCGGCGACGCGCTCGGACGGCGTTTCCCGGGCGGCGGCCTGCAGGCGTTGCGCATGAACGAGATCACGATGGTGGTCTCGGGAGAGTGGGATGAGCACGGGGTGTCGCGGCATCGACTCGCTGTCGGCGGTCCTTACAGCGCCCGAGCGTTGTGGAGGGCAAGGTGGGCGTGATAGTCGCACACCATTCCGCGGTACCTGTACGCCAGAAACAGGATGACGGCGGCCGACGTCATGCTGCTGATCTGGAGCAGGATGAAGACGAGGTCGCCGCGATGGATGGCCAGTGAGCCGACGAGCACGCTGCTTGCCAGCCACATCATCCAGGCCCGCCGGCTGACGCCTGCGGAGCAGTGCTCTCTTCCCAGGTGGACCACCTGCGGCACATAGGCCAGCATCGCGATTGCGATACCGGCGATGCCGAGAGTCTCAAACACGGCTCTTGTGATCCTCGCGCTCGGCGGACGGGACGACCACGTGGGTGACGGGCAGGGTTGTGAGTGTGCGCGCCTTCGTCGACAGCCCTCGCTCCAGCCAGTACGACTCCTCCTCGGAAGGCGTTGCCAGGAGGACGCGGGTGGCCGGAAAGAAGCCGAGTGCGTCCGTCATCGACTCGAGCGGCTTGTCGGTCCCGACCGAGCCCGTCGTCGAGACACCGCGCTGCCGCAACAGCTCGACCGAGGCGGCCATCATCTGCTCCGCCTCTTGCCATTCGTCGGTCTCGTCGTCGGTCACGAAATGAAGAGGGGAAACGCGAACGGGGACGACGAGATGGACCGCGCCGGCATCTCGACGGCGTGTGTACACCGCGTCGCAAAGAGCTCGTGCGCTGCAATGGGAGTCGGCGACGACGAGCAGCCTTTGCTGTCGGTCGACGGGACGCGCTGGTCGCGGGGGGCTGACACGGGTGCGCTCGAACGCGATCGGCGCGAGGCCACCCAAGCCGAGAACGATGACCGAGACGATCGCGAAACCCACCCAGCCAAGGGTCGGTAGGTGCAGCGCGAACGCTGCGATCAGCGCCGCACCGAGGAGAGCGGCTCCGCTCACGAACAGGATCACAACCGTCGCTCTCGCAACCGAGGTAGCGGCGTGAACCGTTGCGAGCTCGGGCGAGTGTCCCCTTGTCTCTCGTGTCCTCCTCGGGCGGTTGCGAACGGGTGCGTGCCCCATCGACTTCCTTTCTGTTGGTTGCAGCCTCGCCGAACCAGCGCCGGGCAACCATCCGTGGGTGACCCCATTTCGTCGTTCGGAGCACCCGAGCGGAACGGGGCGACACGCAGACGCAGGGGCCCGTGCTCACTCTCGATAGGCGAGGATTCGGCCCCACGTGTCGTCGGTGCCCCAGATGCCCGCACGCAGGCACTCGAGCTGAACGATCTGGCTGTGGTCGACGAACAGGTTGACGTCGATTCCGTAGTTCTTGACGTACCAGGAGAACACGTCCGGTTCGGCCGCCTCGAACATCACGTGCTCGAGACCGAGCTCCGAGACGATGCGGGCGACGACGTCCGTGCGCCACTCCCGTACCTGCTCGGTGATCCCTTCCGATTCGATCATGATCATCGGCGCGCCGGCGTCGAGGTGGCGCTTGGCGAGCTCGATTGCGTAGCCGACGTCGCGTGTCCCTTCGGCTTCGAGCGCCTCGATGCTGGAGGCGCCGCCGGCGCCGAACTGGATCCCGACCTCGGGCTTTGGCTTCAGGCCCGCATCGCGTACGTCCCTGGTCAGCCGGACGAGGTCGTCGACGGGGAGCGTGACGAAGCCGCTCGAGATCTCGATGATGTCGAAGCCGAGCTCGCGGCACTCCTCGAGGTAACGCTGAACGGCGTCGCCGCGCTGCGCGAGCACGTACTCGAGAAAGCCGCCGGTCGAGACCTCGACCCCATGCTCGTGGCAGACGTCGTTCAGGGCGCGTACTGCGTTTTGCGGCATCAACGCGAATGACCCACCCGCGTACTTGAGCGTGTCGACGTACGGGCCCATCGCCCCCAGGAGGTCCGCGAGGTAGTGGGGCCCGACCGGTGTGTAATAGGGGCCGCGGATCTCGGTCACGCCCCGGCTGCGCGGTTTCGACGGACGCTCGTTGAGACGCAGGAAGGAGAACGCTCGCTCCCCTGTCTCCGGGTTGACCTTCTTCCCATCTGTCATCGGAGGACTCCTTCGGTCGTTGCGCGCGTCCCTGCGCGCGTGAGGATCGCGGTCAGGTCGCGCGTTTCGAGCTCATCGAGAGCCCGAACCGCCTCGGCCAGCTCGGCGGCGACCTCGGGCTCGACCGCTCGCGCGACGAGGCGCTCGAATTTCTGCCGCGCGTGCTGCCAGCTCATCGGGCGCGTGACGAAGCCGTGGTAGTCGGACTTTTCGGCGGCGAGCGTGACGCCGCCGGTGAGGTGGAGGCGTAATCGGCAGGCGTGCTCGGCCGGGAAGCGCGCGGTGAGGTCGGTTGCCAGCCGCACTTCGACCCGCCGCAGCAGCTGCTGCACGTCCGGTCGGACGATCCGCTCGGGCGCGAACTGCTCGGGCATCACCTGGCCGTCGAGCAGCGCGACCGCGAGCAGGTAGGGCAGCGAGTGATCAGCCTGCTCCTTGCTCTCGATCTGCTTCTTGCCGCCCTCCTCGCCGCCGCCGATGATGTCGTAGGCGACCTGGAAGGTCTCGAGCTCGACCCTCTCCACGGCGCTCGGGTCGATCGAATGCTCCTCGCGTAGTTCGAGTAGGGCCTCGAGCGCGGACTGGGAGTGGATCTCGGCGTTGTAGCGCTTGAGGAACGTGCGCCCGACGCGCTCGAGGTCTTCGTCTTCCCAGTCGATCTCGAAGCGGCCGGCGATCGAGTCCATGAACCCCTTGTTCCCTTCGAAGACCTCCGGCGGTCCGGTAATGCCACGGGCGGCAAGGAAGGCAGCCTCGACGGCACCGAAGGCGGTGAACGGGTAGGCGAGGCCCTTCCACTGCGACAGCGCGCCCGTGCGTGTCACGCGCAGCGCGTTCAATGCTGTGCCTGCGATTGCGACCGCGTTCGCCGTCTCGAGCTCGTCGAGCCGAAGCGCCTTGGCGACGCCGGCCGCGGCGGCGTAGGAGCCTTGCGTGGTGTGGTCGAACCCTCTTGCGCGAACAGGCGCCTCGTCCGAGAGCCGGCACTGCACCTGGTAGGAGACGGCGAGTCCGGTCAGCAGCTCCTGGCCGGAGGCATGCGCGTACTCGGCCGCCGCGAGCACGGGCGCGAGGTTGTCGCTCGGGTGGCACGTCTCGCCGGGGGCGAAGTAGGAGTCGTTGAAGTCGAGGTAGCGGACGAGCGCACCGTTGTAGAGCGCAGCACGGTCAGGGGCCGTCCGGCCGCCACCGATCAGCGTGGAGAGTGGACGGCCGCCGAAATCGTCGAGCTGCGCGCGGATCGCCCGGACGGGTGGAGCGTCGAGCGCCCCAAAGGCGCAGCCCAGGGCATCGAGGATGCGGATCTTGAGCTCGTTGCCCGCAGCGTCCGAGAGATCGGCCCAGGACCGCCCGACCACGAAACGCGCGAGCCGTGTGGCCATCGTCATCGCGAACGTCTGCCCCGGCGCAGGATCTCCGCGAGCACGACGGCGTCGTTGTGCTCCGTGTCGCGCGCTCCGTAGACAAGCGTCAGCGTCCCCGCACGCGCGCGCCGCCGCAGCTCGCGAAGCTTGTCGCTTTGGCCGGCGAGCTCGTCCGAGTATCGGCGGCGGAACTCCGCGAAACGAGCAGGATCGTGGTCGAACCAACGGCGAAGCTCGCTGCTCGGGGCGAGCTCCCGCGCCCACTCGCCGAGCCGCGCCTGCTTCCGCGAGACGCCTCGCGGCCAGATCCGGTCGATCAGGACCCGATAGCCGTCGGAGGCCTGGGGCGCCTCATATGCACGTTTGAGTCGAACGTCCATGGCTACTCCTTGTCGGCCCTGGGCCGGACGATCACCACTGGACACTTGGCGTGGTGGGCGCACTGCTGGCTGACCGAGCCGAGCAGGAGCTGTGCGAAGCCGCCGAGCCCGCGCGAGCCGACCACCAGCAGATCAGCGTCACCCGATTCCTCGACCAGCACGGCCGCAGGCGCGCCTTCCACGACGCGTCGCTCGACCTCTACGCCGACGGTGTCCGGGATCGCCTCTTGCAGCGTGGAATCGAGGGCGGCCTCGGCGGCGTCCCGAAACTCGTGTAGCTGTACCTCGTCGATCGGCGGTAAGCCGGCGCCGATGCCCGTCCAGCCGATGTAGGGGTACTGCCAGCCGTGAACGGCGCGAAGCGTCGCCCCACGCAGCCTCGCCTCTTCGAGCGCGAAACGCAGGCCTTCTTTCGCTCCCGCGGAGTGATCGACACCGACGACGATGGTGCTCATCTCGCGCTACCCGTCAATGTTTCGGAAGTAGCGGGCGGCGCGGCGGCTTGCGCCTCCCAGCTGAACAGTTCGTGTGCGTATCGAGGTGAACCGTCAACGACCGAACGCCACGCATCGAACGCGCTGTGGAGCTCGTACTGGAATGGTTTGTGGATCAGGTCCTCGACGATCCACTGGACGTCGTGACCGTCGAACACGAATACGACCTCCCAGGCCGAGAGATGGACACTATGGCGCACGATGCCCGTCTCGGCCAGGTCGAACGGCGGGCCGGCTGCGATCAACTCGGCTGCGCGAGGCCCCTGGCCGGGCTTCAGGCGCGCGATGACTACGAGGCGTTGCATCCTGCTTCTCCTTTCGGGTGCGGCCACTGTTGTGACCGATGTCCATCACCGGCACGCGTGGGCCGGCAGGCGACGCGAACTGAGGCGTTGAAGCCTCGCGTCGTCTGCCATTCCTCTCGCGGGGACTGCCATTCCTCGACCAGGCCGAGCGCGTCGGCGAGCGACTCGCCGCGGCAGCCCGGAGCTCGGGCGTGCACGACCCAGTGCTCGGGGGTGCGCTGGACGAGGAACGAGTGGAAGCGGATGAGGCGCTCCATCAGCCTCAGTGCATCCCAGTGCCCGCCGGCGTCGATCTCGATCTGCGCTGTGACGCTCGCTTCCGCGACCGCAGATGTGGATGGTGCTGCTCCGCTGGACACAGGACGCTCCTTTGGTTGCTGTGGTCAGCGTCGCACTCGCCCGGTCGCTCCGACATGGGGCGGCGGCTCCATCAGTTGCTACCAGGGGCCTCAGTTCCGTCGCCATTTGCACGCAGGCGATCGCGGCGAGCCACCGGCATCGATCGACGGATGGCCGACGCTCACGCCCACACGTCTCCGGCTTGGCTTCAGATCTCTACTCGAACAGCGTCGTTTTCCACTCGCGACGCGTAGCTTCGTACCGGCTCTTGAGCAGGCCCGCGTAAGACCTCGCCGGTCGTGACGTCGAACTGACTCCCGTGGCAGGAACAAGTCACGACGCTACCGTCGAGATGTCCCTCGGCAAGCGAGCATTGCAGGTGCGTACACGTATCGCCGAAGGCGTGGAGCGTTCCGCCCACGTTCGCGACCGCTATGCGCGCTCCGTCGACGTCGAACGCCGCTAGTTTGCCCTCAGCGACCGCAGTTGCTTCTGTCACCTTCACGAACTCGCCCATCCCAGTACTCCTTCCCTGCGCTCGATCCGCAGTTCGGTCGTGATTGCAGCACCACCTTGATGCGGTGCCGGATTTGGAAATGTGTCGTCCGAGTGGACGCGGCGGCAGTGGCTGCCGGCGAGTGACGGTAGGCCGGCATAGCCGCGGACAAGCGGGCGGGAGCGTCGACGGTCACTTCGAGTCTCGCTGGCGGATGGCGCGGCCGGACATCGTTTCGGTCACGACGCGGATGACAGCGTCGCGATGGCCGCCGGGCCAGGGCTCGACCCCGAGCTGGACGAGCCGGTCGAGCTCGGCGGGGTCGTCGACGAGGTGGGCGCCGCCTGTGATGAGCACACTCCAGCCTTCGCTCATCGCTTCGTCGATCTGGTCGACCTCAAAGCTGACGGTGCTGCCGGCTGCTGCGGCGAGGACACCTTCGGCGCGGGTGCGGAAGATGACGTCGCCGTCGAGGAAGCGGAAGTTGACCGGCAGCGCGACCGGTCCCTCCGGGGCGAGGAAGACGAAACGGCCGACGCCCCCGCCGGCGAGATGCGCTTCGCACTGTTCGCTGCTGAGCACGTCGAGGTGCGGATGCGGGCCGGCGCGTCCAGGCCCGGGCGGCCGATCGACATCGCCGCTGCGCAAATGCACGATGGTCGTCTCGAGCGCGGCCGCGAGTCGAAGCAACTGACCGGTGCTGAGTGCGGCCGGATTGTGCTCGAGGTATTCGAGGTAGCCGGGGTCCATGCCGGCACGGCGTGCGACCTCCTCCCGCGTCAGATCCAGCTCCTGCCTGCGATGAGCGACGCGGCGAGAGAGGTCGCCGGAACGCGCTGTCGTCACGCCCACGATCCCTCGTCGTCGGAGGAGCCGCCAGGCGGCTCGTACGCGCACTCGAGTCGAGCGTCCACGGCTACTCCCTGTCGGATCTCGGCCGGACGACCACCACCGGGCACTTGGCGTGATGGGCGCACTGCTGGCTCACCGATCCCAGCAGGAGCTGGGCGAAGCCGCCGAGCCCGCGTGAGCCGACCACGAGGAGATCAGCGCCTCGCGATTCCTCGACGAGGACGCCCGCAGGCGCACCTTGGACGACCCTTCGCTCGATCTCCACGTCTTTGGCGTTGCCGACCTCTTTGAGGGTCGCATCCAGAGCGGCCTCGGCGGCGCTGTGAAGTGCCTCGTACTCACCGGGAGGGAGTGTTCGCATCAGCCCGGGAGCCTCGAGGTAGTCGAATTTCCAGGCGTGGACGGCGCGTAGCTTCACTCCGCGGAGACGCGCCTCCTCGAGGGCGAATCGGAGTGCCGCTTTCGCGCCGTCCGAGTGGTCGATACCGACGACGATCACGCTCGCTTTCCTGCTTGTTCTGCCTGCTGGTCCGCGTACACGTACTCGAGCGCGTCCGCGGGATTCGGGTCGGTGCCGGCCTCGGCGAACTCGAGCGACGCGTCGACGACTCTGTGCGCCTCGGCGTCGAGCCGTGACCATTCCTCGTCGCTCAGGGCGAGCCGCTTGCGCAGGTTCTGGATCGGGTCGCGCGTCTTCCGCAGCTGCTCGAGCTCCTCCTTGTCGCGGTAGACCTGTGCGTCGCCGATGTAGTGGCCGGTCAAGCGCTCGGTCTCGCAGAGCAGGAACACCGGCCCGTTACCGTCCCGTGCGTGCGCGAGGGCGTCGAGGGCAGCGGCGTGGACGGCTGCGACGTCCTGCCCGTCCACCTTGATTGCGTGCATGCCGAACGCGACCGCGCGCTTGGTCAGATCCCGGATCGGTTGATGCTGCGACTGCGGCGTCGACTCCGACCACCGGTTGTTCTCGCAGACGAAGACGGCGGGGACCTGCCAGAGCTGGGCGAGGTTCAACGACTCGTGGAACGTGCCGATGTTCGTCGCCCCGTCGCCGAAGAAAGCGACGGCGACTCTCGGCTGGCCGCGCAACTTGAAGGTGAGAGCAGCCCCGACCGTGGCCGGCAAGCCGCCTCCGACGACCGCGTTCGCTCCCATGTTGCCGCGCTTCACGTCGTAGAGGTGCATCGAGCCCCCGTAGCCATGCGAGCAGCCTTCGACCTTGCCGTAGAGCTCCGCCATCACCTCGTCCGCCGGAGTTCCGTTCGCGAGCACGTGGCCGTGCGCGCGATGTGTCGAGGCGATCAGGTCCTCTTCGCCGAGCGCACGACAGACGCCGACTGCGACCGCTTCCTGTCCTACGCAGGAGTGCAGGAAACCAGCAAGGTCGCCGGCACGGAAGCGCTCCTCGACCTTCTCCTCGAACCGACGGATCACGAGCATCTCGCCCAGGAACTCGCGCAGTCGCTCGCGCGGAAGCGACGTCGTGTCCCGCCCCTTCACGGGGCGGCATTCCCGACCGTGACCGCGACCGTGGCGGCCTCGAGCGTCTGTCGCTTTGCCTGCAGCCCGCCGAGCAGCTCGGAGAAAGAGTCGGTGAACTTCTCGATCGCCTCGGTCTCGAGCGTCTCGACGACGTCGTCGTAGTCGACGCCGACCGCAGCCAGGCCCTCCAGGAGGCGACGCGCGTCCTCGAGCCCGTGCTCGAGCGTCGGCGCGACCCGGCCGTGGTCCTGGAAGGCTTCGAGGGTTGCCTCCGGCAGCGTATTCACCGTCTCTGGGCCGATCAGCTCCTCGACGTAGAGGACGTCCCGGTAGGCGGGGTTCTTGGTCGACGTGGACGCCCACAGGCAGCGCTGCGGGTGTGCACCGGCCGCGGACAATTCCGCCCAGCGTTGGTCGTCGGGAGAGAAGAGTTCCCGATAGCGCTCGTAGGCGAGTCTCGCGTTCGCGATCCCGAGCTGTCCGCGCAGCTCGGCCGGGGCACCGAGAGCGTCGAGCCTGCGGTCGGTCTCCGTGTCCACCCTCGAGACGAAGAAGCTGGCGACCGAGTGCAGCGTCGATACGTCACCACCGTCGGCACGGAAGCGGGTCAGCCCGTCGAGGTAGGCGCGCGCGACGGCGACGTAGCGTTCGATCGAGAAGACGAGTGTGACGTTGATCGAGCGGCCGGCGGCGATCGAGTCCTCGATCGCAGCGACACCGGGCTTGGTCGCCGGGATCTTTACGAGCAGATTCGCGCGTTCGATCGCCTCGTGCAGCCGTTTCGCCTCCTCGTACTGCGCGTGCGTGTCATACGCGAGGTTCGGGTCGACTTCGATCGAGACGTATCCGTCTCGCCTGCCCGTCTGTTCCCAGACCGGACGGAACACGTCGCACGCGGCGGCGACATCCGCGCAGGCCAGCTCGAGGAACACCTCTTTCGGATCTGACTGGCGCGGAAGCAGCTCCTGCAGCTGCCCGTCGTAGGCGTCGCCGTGGGCGATCGCCTTCTCGAAGATGGTCGGGTTCGAGGTGACCCCGACGACGGCGTCTTCGCGGATCAGTCGCTCGAGCTCTCCGCTCCTGAGCAGGTCCCGAGACAGGTAGTCGATCCAGACCGATTGGCCGAGCTCGGCCAGCCGTTGCAGTGGGCGAGCCTCAGACATGACTCACCTCGAGGCCGAGCGCGTTTCTCGTCATGGGCTTCCCGGCGCGGATCAGCTCGCGGGCGGCGTCGACCTGGCCGAAACGATTCCAGAGCAGGGCCCCGCGCGGGCGGCGCTCGCGGTCGACGTAGTAGATCGTGGCCTCCGCACCGAGGTCGCTCCAGTCGCCGAGTGTGTCCAGCCGCGGGTCGAGCTCGCCGACCGCCTCGTAGCCGAGGTCGAACAGATCGGAATAGAAGAACGGCAGGTGCTCGTAAGGCTCGTCGGCGCCGGCCATGTTCGCTCCCACCTGGCGGCCGTGGCTCTTGGCGTGGTCTTCGTGCTCGACGCGAAGCTCGCCGCCGAGCGTCGCGACCGGGAAGCGCGCGACGTCGCCGGCCGCGAACACGTCATCACGACCTCCAACGCGCCCGAATGCGTCGACGACGACGCCGTTCGCAACCGGCAGACCCGCGTCGGCGGCCAGCTCGACGCTCGGTTCGATCCCGAGCCCGGCCACGATCGTAGCCGCCTCGAGCATCCGTCCGTCTCCGAGCGTGACGCGGCCTTGCTCGATCCCGGTCACCGAAGCCCCTGCGAGCACCTCGACCCCGCGGTCGCGGTAGTAGTCGTTGAGCGCCACCGAAATGTCGGCCGGGAAGATGCGCGAACCGATTCCCTCTTCCGGGAAGACCATCGTTGCCGCGCGCCCGTTGAGGGCAAGCGCGGCCGCGATCTCCGAACCGATGAAGCCGCCGCCGATCACGACGAATTGGGCGCCGCCGTCCGCGAGCGCACGCAGGCGACGATAGTCATCGAGCGTTCGAAAGTAGATCACCTCTTCGCCGCCGAAAGGAAGCCGCCGCGTCCGGCCGCCGGTCGCGAGCAGCAACTTCTCGTACGCATAGCTCACTCCGAGGTCGTCGCGCGCCTCACGCCGCTCCAGATCGAGCGCGACGATCCGCCGGCCCAGACGCAGCTCGACACCGAGCTCGTCTGTGCCGCGCCAGATCGTGCTCTCCTCGTCACCCTTCCAGAGCGCCTTCGAGAGCGGCGGTCTCGCGTACGGCGGATGCAACTCCTCGCCGACCAGCACGATCGCACCGTCGGGGTCGAGCCCGAGGATCCCCTTACAAGCGGCATCGGCGGTCAGCCCGCCTCCTACGATCAGATAACGACTGGATTCCATCACTCGCCTCCCTGTCTCCCGCTCACGTCCACGGATTCCGGTTGTTGGCCTCGCTCAGGAACTCTCGGCGCAGCTCCGGGTTCTCCGAGTAGCCACCACGCCACACGCTCGTCACCGTCTGCGAATGCTCCTCGCGCACGCCGCGCATCTGTGTGCACAGATGGACGGCCTCGACATGGACGCCCACCCCATGCGGCTCAATCAACTCTGTCAGCGAGTCCGCGATCTGCTCTCCGAGTCGCTCCTGGACGGTAAAGCGACGGGCAAGCAGCCGGACGAGCCGAGTCAGCTTCGAGAGCCCGATGATCCGCTCGTGGGCGACATAGCCGACACGGACAAATCCGTGGAACGGCAGCGCGTGGTGCTCGCACAAGGAGTAGAAGGAGATCGGCCCTTCGATCACCTGGCTGACCAGGCAGTCGGCGTCGCAACGACATTCGGTTGGAAAGGCGGTCAGCAAGTTCGGGTCGCCCTCGTAGCCCGCGGTCGAGTCGTAGAGCGCGGTCAGGAACCGCTCCGGCGTCCGCTCCGTTCCCGGCATGCCGAGCTGCATCCCGAATGCTCCGAAGATCTCCTCCATGTATCCCTGAAAGCGGAGCCAATCGGCGCTATCGATCGGCCGCGGCGAAACTTGCTCCCACGCAGTCGTCTGCTCGGGGCTCATTGACAGCCGCGTTGAACTCGGAGTCAGACCGCCGCGCCCGTCGACAAACGCCTCCGAAGCCTGCCGCATCCGACTCACCTCTCCACTGCGCTCGGCGATTGCGACCTCGGCGTGTCTACGGTCTCCCAGTCACTGCCGCCGCACATCGGACAGCGGTCGGGAAACCTCTCGACCACGCCCCCATATCCGCAGCCGGCGCAGCGAACCTCGAACCGGCGCTGCAGCCCGGCTCGTTGCCGTTGAACTTCCGCCGCTGGCGCAGAAGCGAAGATCGGCTGCCGCTCGGTGCTCGGAGTTGAGCGCTTCCGCGCCTTGTTTTCAGTGCCCCAGCTGATCGAGCCAGCCACCAGATCCTCCTCATTCGCTTGCCTCAAGATTGGTCCGGCTCGGCAAACACTGCTATCGGGCGGAAGCCCCATCCTGCTCGAGCCGGGACACCAGCCGACACCGACTCGAGGGGCGCGGTTCCTTCGCCAGGGTTGCGCTTCCTGTGCCGCGACCGGGCTGTCGCCGGTCTGGCGCGTCAGGGGTGGGCCATGACGTCACGCCCGCCCACTCTGCGGAGGGCATGCCCATCTCCGTGCAAAAATCCCGTTGCTCCTCTCATATCGGGCACCCGTCTTGCGAAAGGGATGCCCGGCCCGAGACGGCTCGTGCTCTGCCGCTACCACCGGGGGAAGGCGCGCGACATCATCGCCGCCTCAAGTGACGGTCAAGACGCCCTTCATTCCCGGGTCGTGTGCGAACGCTCACAGCACTGCCACCGAATCGGCAGAACAGTGGCTAGTGGTGCCATCGACCTAGACGTACCCCGGAAAGCCTTAGGACGGGCCAAGGTGTCTTTTCTTGGAGGTCACATGCGCCGCGTCGTCTTCGTGTCGATCTGTTGTGTCTTGTTGGCTGGAGGTGGAGCTGCGTGGAAAGCGCACACTCTGCGTCCTCGACGGTGCGCGCGATCCCGCCGGTGCCGGCGCTCACGGCCACCCAGCTGAACGGATCGGTCGACAGCGGGACGATCGTGGGCACTGCGCTCGTCCCCGGCGGGATCGCTGCGCTCGTGCGCGACAGCGTCGCGGGGACGGCGGCGATCCTCGTCGTGGACGCCGACGGCAAGACCACCATCGACCTATCCGACCCACCGGGCGCCCTCCTCGACCAGGCACTCTCGGTCTCGGAGTCGACGCTCGTCGTCGACGCGAGCGTGTTCGCAGACGGAGCGTCACAGACGCTTCGCTGGAGCTCGGACGACCGACACACCTGGTCGGCCGCGCGCTGACAGGTCACCCCCCGCGGTCGCCCGCCACCGTCTGGGCGAGCTCGAGGACTCCGTCCACGGCGAGCTGCCCACCCTCCGCGCGCGCATCGGCCAGCCGCGTCTCGCCCAGCCCTGCCAGCAGGCGTTCCTCGGTGCGGTCGAAGAGCCGCTGTTCGAACGGCTTCATCGTCGCCCCGATGCGGTCGAGCAGCATCGCCGCGAAGCCGAGCAGGCGGCCGCCCTCCTCGTCCTTGCCGCGGGCGGCGGCCACGGCTGCCAGCGCGATCAGGCACCACGCGGTGTCCTCGTCGTCGGCGATCTCGCGCGAGAGGTCGAGCGCCTCGAGCAGCAGCGAGCCGGCGTCCTGCAGACGCTCCTGTTCGAGAGCGACAGCCCCGAGGTTGTAGAGCGCCCGGGCGACGTTGGCGACGTCGCCGACCGAGCGGAGCAGTTCGAGGCTTCGCGCGAACTGGAGAGCCGCCGTGTCCAGGTCGCCCTGCGACAGTGCGACGTCGCCGCGGTTGTTCCGCGCCATCGCCGTCAACCGGTCGTCTCCCAGCTCCTCGCACGCGGCGATGCATTCGTCCAGCGTGGCGGCCGCCTCGTCGAGCCGGTTCCGAGCGTGGAGGATCGCGCCGAGGTTGCTCAAGCAGCGGGCGACGCCGGTCGCGTCGCCGGCGGTTTCGTAGAGCTCGAGCGCACGCTGCGCCAGCTCCTGGGCCAGCGGGTAGTCGCCCCGCAGCAGGCCGATGGCCGAGGCGGCGCGCAGGGCCCTGGCACGTGCTTGCGGATCGCCGTCGCCGGCACGATCGGCCGCCTGAAGCAGGCGGTCGAGCCCCTCGCTCAGGTATCCCCGGACGTACCAGAAGCGGCCGAGCGCGGCGGCCAGCCTGAGGCCGACCGAGCGGTCGCCGGAGCCGGCCGTCCAGTCGAGCGCGGCCCGTAGGTTGTCGTGCTCGGCCTCGAGCAGGGCGAGCCACGCGCCCTGCTCGGCGCCGGTCAGCTCCGGCTCGGCGCGCTCGGCGAGACGGACGAAGTGCAGCGCGTGCAGGTCGCGCCCCTCGTCGTCGGCGGACGCCAGCTCGCCGGCGTACTCGCGGACCAGGTCGAGCAGCCCGTAGCGGTCGCGAGCCCGCCGCACCATGCTCGCGTCGACGAGCGCGGCCAGATGCTCGATCGCCGTCCCCTCACCGCCGACGGCGAGCGCCGCCTCGGTCGTGAAGCCGCCGCTGAAGATCGACAGGCGGCCCAGCAGGTGCCGTGCCGCGGGCTCGAGCAACTCGTAGCTCCAGTCGAGCGCGGAGCGCATCGTCCGCTGGCGTGCCGGCTGGTCGCGTGCTCCGCCGGCGAGCACGTGGAGACGCGAGTCCAGGCGCTCGAGCAGCTCGTCGGCAGCGAGGACGCGGAACCATGGAGCCGCCAGCTCGATCGCCAGCGGCAGCCCTTCCAGGCGCCGGCTGATCGCGCCGAGCGCATCCGCCTCGGGCTCGACCCGCGTCCCGGCCGCGCCGACCCGTTCCTCGAGCAGCTCGAGGGCAGCCGACCGTCCGAGCGGCTCGACCTCGACCACCTCCTCCGCGGCCAGCCGGAGCACGCGTCGGCTCGTCGCCAGCAGGGTCAGCCGGGGGGAAGCGGCGACCAGCTCGCCGAGCGGCGCGGTCGCGTCGGCCAGATGCTCGAGGTTGTCGAGCACGAGCAGCAGCTCGAGATGGCGTAGGTGGTCGGCGAGCAGCTGGGGCCAGGGCGTCGTGCCCTCGCGCAGCCCGAGAGCCCGGCCGATCGCCGGGAGGAGCTGCGCAGGATCGAAGACCGGCGCAAGATCGACCATGACGGCACCGTCGGTGAGCTCGGGGTCGAGCCTGCGGGCGAGCTCGACAGCCAGCCGCGTCTTGCCGATCCCGCCCGGGCCGACGAGCGTGACCAGTCTGGTGCGGGGATCGAGGAGCCTGTGGAGGATCTCCGCCAGCTCCCGGTCGCGACCGACCGTGCGGTTGGCGGGAGCGGGCAGGCTGCCGGGCCGCCGGCCCGGCCCAGGCGCTGCGTCCAGCTCTGGATCCTGCTCCAGGATGCGACGCTCGAGCTCGCGCAGCTGAGCACCGGGCTCCAGCCCGAGCTCGTCCACCATCGCCGTTCGCCCGTCTCGGTACGCCGCCAGCGCGTCGGCTTGCCGACCGGACCGATACAGGGCAAGCATGAGCTGCGCGCGCAGGCTTTCGTGCAGCGGATTGACGGCGACGAGCTGCTCGAGCTCGGCCAGCACGCCGTCGTGCCGACCGAGCTGCAGGTCGGCCCCGATGCGGATCTCGAGGCACCCGAGCCGGAGCTCGTCGAGCCTCGCCGCCTCGTGGCCGACGAATCCCTCGGCCGCGAGATCCGCGAACGCTTCTCCACGCCAGAGCTCGAGCGCATCGGCGCAGAGCCTTCGGGCCAGCCCGGGGTTTCCATCCGCGAGCGCCAGGCGCCCGTCGGCGAAGAGCCGCTCGAACCGATCGCTGTCGAGCTCGCCCTCCTCGACCAGGAGCATGTACCCGGGCGCTCTCGTCACGACGCGGCCGTCCCCCAGGGCCCGGCGCACCTGCGTCACGTACACCCGCAGGACGCTGGCAGCGGATGCGGGAGCCGCTCCGCCCCAGACCGCCTCGACCAGCGCATCGGCCGGGACGACCTCGCCGGCGCGAAGGAGAAGCGCAGCCAGCACGGTCCGTGGACGTCGAGCGGTGAGCTCGGCCGGCCGGCCGCCGACGAGCACCTCCATGGGACCTAGCACCCGGAATTCCAAGACATCAGCCTCCGCATACGACCCGCCACGCGATTGTAGGGACGGCTATGCGGGCTCTATGCGGGACGGCGCTTCAATCGGTCAGGCATGGAACGCAACCGAAACGGAGGCCAAGCATGACCACCCAGCAGAGCCCAACCCGCCGGCGATGGAGCGGCGGCGCGATCGTGATCGTCACGCTCGCCGCCACAGCGGCGGCGCTTGCGCTTGTCGGCGCCGGCTCGGCATCGACGACGGCGTGCTCGTTCTGCGGCAAGAACCTGATCAAGAACCCCGGCGCCGAGGCCGGAGTGGGCCAGAACAACGCCGGCGAGTCCGGGAACGTGCCCGGTTGGACGAGCACCGCGGGGCAGTTCGGGGCCGCCGCCTACACCGGCTTCGGCGTCGGCTGGTTCTCGGCGAAGTCGAAGGGTCCGAAGACGAGGGGCAAGAACTACTTCTTCGGCGGAACGACGCCCGCGGCCACGACCGCGAAGGCAACCGTCGGCACACAGACGATCAAGCTGCCGGCCGGCGCAGCAAGGCACAAGGTCACCCTCAGCGGCTGGCTCGGGAACTACGGAACGAACACGGCGCAGGTGCGGGCGCAGTTCACCGACGCGGCGGGCAAGACCCTCGCGGCGCTCAGGATCGGGCCTGACACCACGATCGGCGGCGCCGACATGGCCTTCCGCACCCGGAGCGGCACGGTCCCGGCAGGCGCGACCACCGTCGTCATGGTCGTCACCTTCACCGACCACGCCAACTACAGCCTCGCGGGAGCCGACGACCTCTGGCTCGTCCTGAGCTGAGCCGAGCTACGTCACAGCCTGACCACGAATCGGGGAGAGCGGATGCGGGGGCACCCGGGCGTCGGAGGCGGCGACGTCGCCTGGAGTCGCCCCCGCAGCCGGCCCTGATAGACGAGCTCGACCAGGCCGCGCGTGCGGGGCAGGATCCTGCGTTCAGCGGCCCGCAGGCGCGCCAGGATCCGGCCGCGACGACGGAGCCAGAGGACGGTGCATCGCCCGCCGACGCTCTCGGTCACCGTTCCGCGGTTCGCGAGCAGCAGGCCGAGGACGCGCGCCTTTCCCGTGCGCCGCACGTGGAGGCCGATCGCCGAGACCCGCCGGACGACCTTTCCGGGTGCCCGGACGACGACCACGACGCCGAGGCGAAGCCGCACGGGGAGCCCTCGCTGCATGGGCGGCCGTGACGTCAGGAGGACGAGCTCGGAGTGGTCGCCGGGCTGGGCATGACGCGGGACGTGGGCCGACACGGTCACCGTCGCCGTCCCACCCGGCGCCAGGATGAGCCGGCGCGGGGCGACGCCCAGCCAGGACGAGCCCCGGGACACCGCCCGCGGCCGCCCACGGAGGTCGAGTGCGAACCCCGCCCTGACGATGTCGACGACGACCGGCCGGGTACCGGAGTTCGTCACCGTCACCGGAGCGCGGGCCGAGCCGTCGAGGGCGACGTGCGACGGCGAGGCGACCAGCGCGACGGGCGGAGGGGCAGTCGCCCCCGCCAGAGCGGGGGCGACCAGGGCGCCGAGAACAGCGGTGACGGCGAGCGGCCTCACCGGCCGATGAGCGTGTAGGTGACGGTCGCCGAGTAGCGGCCCGGCGCGACGACCGGCAACGGTCCGGTGAACCCGAGCGTGGTCGGCCAGACGTCGCCGGCGCCCGCGCTGCGTGCCGACGTCGTGCCGACGAGCAGGTCGGCCGCGGGCGTGATCGGGACAGCTGCGCGAGCTCCGCCGACCAGCGCCGGGCCGAGCGTGCCGCCTGACGGAGCCGTGCTCGCGATGCCCAGCGGGAGGTCTGCCGGCGTGAACGCGGTGCGATGGACGGTCAGCGAGTAGCCGGCCGTGTTGTTGCTGTTGACCGTGACCCGCTCGGAGACCGGAGCAGGCGTCGTGCCGGAGGCGGCGGCACCGAAGCTGATCGCCGGCTGCTCGAGCGCCAGCGACAGGCTGCTCTGGATGTCGACGTTCACGCTCGCGGTTCCCGTCGGACCGCCTGAACTCCCGCCGCCGCAGCTGGCCGCTGCAGAGGAGCTGTTGCGCGGCGTCGGCGTATCCGCATCGAAGTCGTCGGCGTTGGAATCGGTGTCCGTGCAGCCGGCGCCTGCGCGAATCGCAGCGGTCGAGCTGCTCAGAGCCGCTGCGGCCGCCGAGCCTTCGTGATCGGCAGCGTTGCCGTAGCCGACGAAGTCCTCGATGCCGGAGACGCCGGAGCAGCTCCCGGCCGAACCGCCGCAGCCGAGCTCCGTCGCGCCGGCGACGACCGCGACCTTGCCGCCGGAGACGGCCAGGTTGGACGTGCCGGTCGCGTCGGGAGTCGGGAGCGGAGCGCCGATCGCCGCTGCCGAGCTCAGCTGCACGAGGTAGTGACGGCCGGGTGCGATCGAACCGGCGAGGGCAGTGGCCTGCCAGCTCGTGCTGGCCGCGGAGGCGTACTGGACGGTCCAGCCGTTCAGGCTGACCGCCGACGAGCCGGCGTTGAACAGCTCGACGAAGTCGTTCGTGAAGCTTGCGCCCGAGTTGCCGCCTCCGGCGTAGACCTGGCTGACGACGACGCCCGACGACGAGGCGAGCGTGGCCGGGGCGGCCAGAAGCAGGGCGGCGAAGGCGAGGGCGACGAGCAGGCGTGTCCTGTGCATTGGCGGGCTCCAATCGGGAGGGGGAACGGGTGTCCTCCCGTGGTACCGGCCCGCACCGCGCGCCGAAAGTGTCCTTTCGGCTTCCGGCGCAGAGTCGTCACGCTTCAGTCACGTCTCGCGGCGGCGCCCGACCTGTGCGGGCTCCGCACACGACGTGCTCAGCGCCAGGGGATCTCGGGTGCCCGGTAGAAGTTCACCCGGAGCGAGTCGAGCAGCGGCGCCTGTGCTCCCAGCCGCTGCCGGTAGTCGGCCCACGAGCGCCCGCGCGCGGGAGACCAGCCGATCTCGGCGATCCCGATCAGGCGCGGAAACGCGAGGTACTCCGCGTCGCGGATCGACTGCACCGTCTCGCTCCAGAGCGCCGCCTCGACCCCCAGCACATCCCCCGCACCCACGCCGGGCACCGTGCGCGCCGGGTCCCACGCATACGCGTCCTGAACCGACGTGTACCCGGCCCACTGGAGCCCGAGCGAGGTCGACGCGTCGTACTTCATGTCCAGGTAGGCATGTGCTGCCGGCGACATGATCACCTTGGCGCCCTGCTGCACCGCCCGGGTGGACAGGGCCGACTTCGCCGGGTCGGTGTTCCAGTGCTGGACGACCGCTCCGCCGCGCAGCCGGGCTCGCCCGATCTCCTCCCACCCGATCATCCGCTTGCCGTACGACTCGACGATCGATTGCACGCGGCCGATGAAGCGGACGTACTCGGCCGTCTTCGTCGCCATCGCCTCGTCGCCGCCGATGTGGATCCAGGCGCCGGGCGTCAGCCGTGCCAGCTCGCCGACCACGTCGGAGACGAAGTCGTACGTGACCGTCTTGCCGATGCAGAGCGAGCTGAACCCGACGTCGATTCCGGTGTAGAGCGGCGAGGGCTTCCCGTCGCAGGCGAGCTTCGGGTACGAGGACAGCGCCGCGTGGACGTGGCCCGGCATGTCGATCTCGGGCACGACCGTGACGTATCTCGCGGCCGCGTAGCGGACGAGGCCCTCGTACTGGGCCTGCGTGTAGTAGCCGCCCTTTCCGCCGCCGACCTCGCTGCTCCCGCCGTGCGTCGCCAGCCGCGGCCACTTCGCGATCGCGATCCGCCAGCCCTGGTCGTCCGACAGGTGCAGGTGCAGGCGGTTCAGCTTGTAGAGCGCCATCAGGTCGACGAAGCGCTCGACGTCGCGGACGGAGCGGAAGTGACGGGCGACGTCGAGCATCGCGCCGCGCCACGCGAAGCGCGGTCGGTCACGGATGTGGACGGACTGGATCCGCCGCGATCCGGCCACCGGCAACAGCTGGCGCAGCGTCTGCACACCGTGGAACAACCCGGCCGGGGAGGCGGCGACGAGACGAACCGCCGACGGCGTCACGGTCAGCTCGTAGCCCTCGTCTCCCAACCGGCCGCCACGGGCCAGCCGGAGCGTCACCGGGGCCGACGAGGACACGACTTTCGTCCCGAGCATCCGGGCGAGCGCTGCGGCGACCCGGCGTGTCTCCGGCGTCGCCGGCGCGACGGAGACGCCGGACGAGGCCCGGACGACGAAGCCTCCCGTGCCGGGCGTCATCGTCACCGGCTTCGGGATCACCGCTGGGCCCATCTCAGCCAACCGCTGCCGCGGCAGGGGCACCGACGGTCAGGCTCGCACCCGTCTCCGGGTCGAAGAAGTACAGCTCGGCCGGATCGAGCGCCAGCCGAATCCGCCGTCCAGGCTCGGCTTGCGCCTTCGACGACACGCGCGCGTTCCACATCGAGCGGTCGTCGGCGATCAGCGCGTCCTCCTCGTCGTCGACTGCAGCGCGCAGCTCCTCGGCCTCCACGCGCGGCGCCTCGATCGGAAAGATCACATGCGAGTCGGAGCCGAGCTCCTCGACGACGGCCACGTCCACCTCGACGGTCGGCAGGTCGCCGTCGGCGAGCGACGCGTCCTCGAAGCTCTCGGGGCGAAGGCCGAGGATCACGCGACCGTCCCTCGGCCGGCGGGCCGGATCGAGCGGCAGGTCCCAGCCTGCGAAGGCGGCGCGACCGTCGGCGACGGTCGCCTCGACGAGGTTCATGGCCGGCGAGCCGATGAAGGCGGCGACGAAGAGGTTCTCCGGTCGGGCGTACAGCGCCTGCGGCGTGTCGACCTGCTGAATCACGCCGTCGCGCAGCACGACGACGCGCTGGCCGAGCGTCATCGCCTCGACCTGGTCGTGGGTGACGTAGACGGTGGTCACCCCCAGTCGGTCGTGGAGCCGTGAGAGCTCCGAGCGCATGGTCACGCGCAGCTTCGCGTCGAGGTTCGAGAGCGGCTCGTCCATCAGGAAGGCGGCCGGCTCGCGGACGATCGCGCGCCCCATGGCGACGCGCTGCCGCTGGCCGCCCGAAAGTGCCCCCGGCTTGCGGTCGAGGAGCTTCCCGAGGCCGAGCAGATGCGCGACTTCCTCCACGCGCCGGTCGATCTCGTCCTTGGACGTCTTGCGCACCTTCAGCCCGTAGGCGAGATTGCGGCGAACGTCCATGTGCGGGTAGAGGGCGTAGTTCTGGAAGACCATCGCGATGTCGCGGTGACGTGGCGCCAGCTCGGTGACGTCTCGACCGTCGATGAAGACCGTTCCCGCGGTCACCTCCTCGAGCCCGGCGACCATCCGCAGGAGCGTCGACTTGCCGCACCCGGATGGGCCGACCAGCACCAGGAACTCGCCGTCTGCGACGGTCAGCGAAACGTCGTCGATCGCGATGAAGCCGTTGTCGAACTCCTTCGTGACCCGGTCGAGGACGATCTCTGCCATCAGCCTTTGACCGCCCCTGACGTGAGCCCGAACGCGATCTTTCGCTGCAC
>Ga0105245_10000887_pt1 | contig 27210 bp, 24 predicted proteins | sample KBSM54metaG_FD_81523 | JGI IMG/M metagenome (GOLD analysis project Ga0105245, IMG submission 81523) | Miscanthus rhizosphere microbial communities from Kellogg Biological Station, Michigan, USA - KBS M5-4 metaG | ecosystem: Host-associated > Plants > Roots > Rhizosphere > Soil | place...
GATGCTTTTGTTGACGATGTTGGGATCGGATCCGAACTGGCTCACCCACAACGCATTGCTTATGACCACAATCTTCTCTTTGCCGGGCTGGTCTTCGTCGGGCAGAAAGGTTCGGCCGAGAGCGGCCTTGATGCCATAAATTTCGAAGTACCGCGCCGAGACGCGGCCCATCCTCAATTGAACGGGCTCGCTGCCCCCCGAGCGTCGCCCCGCCGCCGGACTGCGCCGCCATGAAGTCGAACACCGTATTGTCGTTGTGCCAATCGAGATAGTTGAGCGTCGAAATTCCGTTGCGCTCACCCTGGGGAGGCTTTTCCAGCACGCGCACGATGCGGTCGGCGTCAGGGTAAGGCAGGGGCCTGAGGAGCACGCCGTCGACAAAGCTGAAGATCGCGGTGTTCGCGCCGATGCCCAGGGCCAGCGTCAGGATCGCAACGGCGGTGAATCCGGGGCTGCTGCGCAGCGTTCGGAGGGCGTATCGCAAGTCCTGCGCAAATGGTGACAAGTAATACCTCCGTTACCGCGTAGTTGTAATACGTCGAGCCGAGCCAAAGGTTACGACTATTCGGTATATACGCCGACAGATGCGAGTTTGTTCGCGGAATTTAGCGGGGAACGCCTTGCAGAGATCCGGTTTCCTGGACGCCGATGCGTCTTCGCTCGGTCCGAGTCCAGCGATAAATCTGCTGCCGCTCAGCATCCGTAAGACGCGCTTCGGGATGCAGCAATAAGTAGCGTGGGACCGGCATCTCACGGTTTCTGACCGCACTTCCAATCGCGCTCAGTAAAGCGAGGCGGTCCTCAGGTGAGTAATCCTGCCAGCGCGACAAGTTCATGTTCAGGCGGGCTTGTTGCACGTCGCGTTCCAGCATCCAGGAAGCCGGCGCCACGCGGCTGTACCAGGGCCACGCGGTGTTTTCCGAATGGCAGTTCTGGCAAGCTCGCTGCACCAGTGCGAGAGTCTCCGGATCGATCTGCGCGTCGCGGAGAATGGCCTGGCCGTTATCGGGACTGGCGAGCATCCCGAAAGGATGAATGAGTGAGCCGCCCGCCGCGGCAATCGCCGCTGCCAGAACGCTGATGAGAGCCTTTTTCATTTGCCCGACAACCCCCGTAAGTAAGCGATGATATTGGCGCGATCGGCCGGGTCATTCAGCCGGAAAGCCATGTCATTGTCAGGCACGACGCTCTCGGTATCGGTGAGCCACCGGTTCAGCGTTGCTTCATCCCACACAATGGCAGCCCTCTTCAGAGCATCCGAGTAGGTAAACTTCGGGTTCTTTCCGGCGGGCCGGCCGTAGATGCCTCGCAGGGACGGCCCGATTTTAAGCTGGTCCAGCGCATGGCAGCCGGCGCACCGCTTTTCGAAAGATTCGCGGCCGCGATCGGCGTCCTTGCCGGAAGCGCCGATCGCCAGGGTTGCGCAGACCACGCCGGTAAGAATCGTTAGCGTGGTTCTGCGTCTTGGATTTGTCCAGTTGTGCTGCATTTGAGTCCCTCTCCTCTTTGGTTTTGTGCTCGCTGCCCTGCATGGATCACTGCTCTTTGTGATGCGGCGAGCCCGCCAGAGGGTTGTAAACAGGTTGTGAAATCTTCGAACCTTAGAGTGATCTACGCCTCGCCCAGCGCGGAGTCCACTACGGCCAGGCGGTGCGATCCGGCCACGAAATCGACGCGGCGAATACCGAGCACCTGCCGAAGCTGTTCGGCAGGAACCTTCATCGGGCCGGCGGACGGCGCAGTTCCCGGCGCGGGCTGCGGAAACGCCGTGGACATGGCGGAATGGAATGTCACGTTTCCCTCCACCTTCTGCATCACCTGATGGATGTGCCCGTTGAGCACGGTCACCGAGCCGAATCGCTTCAGGAGGTCGAGGGCCTGCGCACTGTCCTTGGTGGCCCAGCCCCATTCGGGATACGCGGCCCATAGAGGAATGTGCGCGAAGACCACGATCGGCGTGCTGGCCGCCAGCTTGGCAACATCGCTCTTGAGCCAGGCCATTTGCTGGTCTCCAATGGAGCCCATGCCTTCCAGCTGCGACGCGTTATTCAGGCCGATGAAGTGGACTCCTTTGTGATCGAAGCTCTGCCAGCCGCGTCCCTGGCTGCCCTGGCCGAACCGCTGCATGTACTGCTCGCCGTCATCGCCGAGCAGATCGTGCTCGCCCGGCACGAAGAAGGTCTGCTTCTGACGCATCCCGCGCAGGAGCTGGTCCAAGGTGTCAAATTCGGCCGCCTTCGCCAGGTGCGATAGATCTCCGGTGTGTAGGATAAAATCGGGCTGCTTTTCCAGCGCATTGATCTTATCCACTGCGGCCTGGAAGGTCCCGGTAACGTCGGGATTGGCCGCCTTATCGAATCCGATGTGGCTGTCGCTGATTTGGACAAACGCGAAGTCTTCGGCGCGCGTTTTAGGGGCGCCCAGCAGGCGGGACGTCGGCACGCCCGCCGCGAAACTCCAGACGACTCCCGCGCCCGCCCACTGCATACATTTCAGGAAGCCGCGCCGGTCGATGTCGCGCTCGATCAAACTCTTTGTTTTGGTCATAATGATTGCCTTGTCATTGCCTTTCTTGCGTCGGCGTAAGTGCCGCATTCATCCGAGGAGACTGGACTCGCCGCGAATTTATTCCTGGAAGCGCGCTCGGGAATAAATCCGGGATGCATCTCGTCTATGCAATAAGGCGGACTTTTATGAGCGCTTCGACTACGCGAGACTGGAAAGAACCTCTGCATGGGAAAGGACGCTGTGGATACCAAGGTCAGGTTCTTCGAGCTGACCATGTGGCCGCATATGCGAGCCGCATATAACCTGGCTCGCTGGCTGGTACGCAATGACCAGGACGCCGAGGACATCGTGCAGGAGTCGTTCTTGAAGGCATTCAAGGCGCAAGAGAGCTTTCGCGGGAGTGAAGCCAAGACCTGGATGCTCGCCATTGTTCGTAACACGGCGATGGATTTCCGGCGGCGTCTCAAAGCCGGGCTGGCGGAGCCTTTAGGCGATCAAGGGCGCGAGCCGGCAGATAATTCACCGGATCCGGAGAGCGCGTTCGTTGCTGAATCGCGACGCGAGCAAGTCCGCCAGGCGATCGCCAAACTGGCGGAGGAGTTCCGCGAAGTGATCGTATTGCGCGAAATCGAAGGCCTGGCGTACAAGGAGATCGCGGCGGTGCTGGGCATCCCCATGGGAACCGTGATGTCGAGGTTGTCGCGGGCGCGCAATCTCCTGTTAGTGGAATTGGGCGGCGTGAAGGAGGTGCAGCATGACTTGCCGTGAAGCTGGCCCGTTGCTGGATGCCCGGCTGGACAATGAGCTGGATATGGCCAGCCTGGCGAGCGTCGATGCGCATCTGTCGGACTGCCGCGCGTGTTCCGCCCAATATCAGGCGCTGCAGAAGCTGCATGAGGAGATCGTGGCGTCGGATCTGGCACACGTGCCGGGAATCGCGCTGGAGCGGAAACTTGCGGATCAGTTTCTACGGGAAGAGAAAGCGCCTCTTCGCTGGTGGAATTGGAACTGGCGCAATGCATGGGCCATGGCCGCCGTCGCCATCGCCGCCGTCGTGTTGCTTGTTTCTGTTCCAATACTGCGGGTCAGCAGCACGGACGCGATCAGCGCGGAAATTCTGGACAATCACCTGCGGGCTCTCCAAGCAGTCCACCAGGTCGATGTACCCAGCTCGGATCAGCACACGGTCAAGCCCTGGTTTCAAGGTAAGACCAGTTTTTCACCGCCGGTTCCGGATTTAAGCCAGGAAGACTTTGTTCTGGTTGGGGGCCGGCTGGAGGTAATTCATCAGCAAACCGCCGCGGCGATTGTCTACCGCCGAAGGCAGCACGTCATCGATCTCTACATTGCGCCCTCTACCGGCGCGGATTCCAAGATCGAACCCAGCGAGCTGGGCGGTTATCATCTGCTCCACTGGACGCAGCATAACATGAGCTACTGGGCAGTGTCAGACGTAGATACGACCGATCTCCGGACGTTTGCGGATCTTATTCGCGCAAGGTGACCTAACTCGCGTAATTCGCGCAGGCGCGCGTAACCAGACCGGCGGAATTGAAATAGAAAACTTCGGCGACGAGCTGTCCACCCACGCCCCGGTAATGCAAGACCACCGAATCGATGCCATGCATCACGGCCAGCAGCTCGAAGTGTAGATGGGGGTTGCGGGCCAGAGCCGTGGCCCAGTAGGCTCCCACGGCGGCTTTGCCTACCAGCCGGCCGCTGGGCTCGCCGGCGATCTGGACGATCTTCGGCGAAGTCATCTCAAAGTCCTCTGTGTAGTGCGACAAGACGCGAGGGAGATCATGCGCGTTCCAGGCAGCGATCCACTCGGACGCAAAATCGGCTGCAAATTGACTGTCCATAGTTGCTGTTAGAACTCGCCGTGGACCGCGCGGACAGCCTGCTCCAGGCCGGCTCGCCGCACGACGATCGCGATGGTCAGCTCATTGGAACCCTGGGCGATGGCGATAATGTTCACGTCGCGGCGGGAAATCGCCGTAAAGATTCGGCCGGCGAGGCCGGGCGTCCCGCGCATGCCTTCGCCCACTACGGCGATCAGGCCGACGTCGGTGTCCACTTCAATCGGCTTGAGGTAGCCGTGGGTCAATTCGAGGGCGAGATCCTCTTCCAGGAATTCAGTGGCGCGCTCCAACTCCGATTGACGGACCAGGAAGCAGAAGCTCTGGCGGTAGCTGGAGCTGGTGAAGGCCAGAATCTCGACGTTGGCGCGAGCCAGTCCGTCGAGAGCGCGCGCCATTACCTTTGTTCCGCTGACTGCCGAACTGGCGGGCTCCATGGAAACCAGCGCGACATCCGCCATGGATGTAACCGCGTGCGGGCCGTGGCCCGCGTCCACTTTCGGCAGAATGCGCGTGCCGGGTTTTTCGGGCGCGAAGCTGTTCTTGCTCCATACGGGAATCCCGCGCTCGGCCAGCGGCGCAAGCGTGCGTGGATGCAGAACTTTCGCTCCGTTGTAGGCCAGCTCGGCGGCTTCGGCGTAAGTGATCTCGGGAAGCACGCGTGCGTCGGAGACCAGGCGCGGATCGCCGCTCATGATTCCATCCACGTCGGTCCAGATCCATAGTTCCGCGGCGTCCATGGCCGAGGCGAGGATCGATGCCGAAAAGTCGGATCCACCCCGCCCGAGCGTGGTCGGGCGGCCATCCAGCGTGGATGCGTTGAATCCGGTGACGATGGGGACATCGCCGCGCGCAAGAATCGGCCCCAGCACTCCATTGGCACGTTTACGCGTCGGCTCCATCAAGGGTGTGGCGTTGCCAAAAACGGCATCGGTAGCGATGAGCTCAGCGGCGTTCACGGCGACCGCCGGAATGCCTTGCGCTTCCATGTGGCGAGCCATGAGGAAAGCCGAGAGGCGCTCGCCAACAGCGATGGCTTCATCCACCGAACGGGGCGGACGCTCGCCCAGCATCATCACGCCCTTCGCGATGCGTGCGAACTCGTTGATCAGGCTTTCCAGGCCGGCGATCGCCTCGTCCTGTTTCTCCTTTGGCAGGAGCCCGCGGCAGGCTTCGCGGTGCTTGGCCGATAATTTTTCGAGATTGGCGTCCAGGTCCGCCTGATCGCCGGCTTCGGCTTTGCGCAGCGAATCCAGCAGAAGATCGGTGACCTTGGACATGGCCGAGACCACCACGACCACCGGACGTTTCGCGCGCTGTTCGGCGGTCAGCCGGGCGGCTACGGCGATGCGATCGGCGGAACCCATGCTGGTTCCACCGAATTTCATGACGAGTAAGTCGCTTAACAATAGAGCCTCACGCCGGTACTTTGTGATCCTTCCCATTGGAGGTGCGCGCGCGCACCAGTTTCAGCACGGCTTCCTCCACCTGATCGAGCGAAAGATGCGTGGTGTCCAGATACTCCGCATCGGGAGCCTGCGTGAGCGGCGCTTCCAGACGGCTGCGGTCGCGCTCATCGCGGGCGGCCAGCTCAGAGGCGACCTCTTCGACGCTAGTGCCCAGTTCGGCGGCTCGCCGTTCCGCGCGCGTCTCGGGCCGGGCGTCGAGGAAGATTTTCACGCGGGCATCGGGGAAGACCACGGTGCCGATGTCCCTGCCCTCCATCACGGCTGGACCGGCCGAGCCAATCCGACGCTGTTCCTCGCGCATGGCGCGTCGAACTCCGGGGCAGGCGGCGACCTGGGAGGCAGCTTCGCTCACGCGGGGTTCGCGAATTTCGGCCGTTACGTCTTCGCCATTAAGGAGCACGCGGTCGCTGGGAAGCTCGATGCGGGCTTCCCGCGCAAGTTGTTCCAGGCGATGGAGATCGTCCAAAGACATCCCCAGGCGCAGCGCCCACAGGGCCACCGCACGGTACATGGCACCGGAATCGATGTAGGTGAAGCCCAAACGGCGGGCAACCGCACGGGCAACGGTGCTCTTTCCGGACCCTCCCGGGCCGTCGATGGCGATGATCAAGCTATTCTGCAAGGGTTTGATTTTTCAGTATTTCACAGTCCGCAGGGTTCACGGAACACCACATGAACGTGGTGTTCCCGAATGGCAGAGGCCAGGAATGTGCCTAACTTCTTTAATTACTTTTCGGTAACCTCAGCCCCACCGAGCACGCCGTTTCTTTGGTAGGACGAATGTCTGCCCCTGCCATATTACCAATACGCGACTCACGTCCGGGCAGTATACTGAAGGCTGCGTGAAATTGACCTTTTTACACCCATCGAGACTACTCGGCGGCCTGCTGGCCGCTGTTCTGCTTGCCATGTGCCTGGCCAGCTGCGGATCCTCGCCCGACGTGGCGGGGGATGGCGGCAAAGGCGGCAAGGGGAAGGGCAAAGGCAAGAATGCCGGCGGCGCCGGACCGGTTCCAGTGGAAATCGCGGATGCCGTATTGAAGAGCGTCCCGGTCGATATCACGGTAGTCGGCAACGTTGAGGCGTATTCCGTTGTGACGGTCCGGGCACAGACCGGCGGAATGCTCAACGAGGTTCGTTTCGCGGAAGGCGATTACGTCAAGAAGGGCGATCTTCTGTTCGTGATCGATCCGAAGCCATTGGAAGGCCAGATGAATTCGGCGCGAGCCAACATCCAGAAAAGCACCGCGCTGCTGAAGCAGGCGCAGGCACAACTGGCACGCGATACGGCCAGCGCCAATTACACCCGCGACCAGGCGGAGCGCTATCAAAAAGGAGTCGCCGAGGGAGTGTTCGCCAAGGAGCAGGGCGAGCAGCTGAAAAGCGCGGCAGCGGCACAGATGCAGGTGCTGGAGGCCGACCGCGCCTCGATCAGCAGCGCGGAAGCGCAGATCTCGGCCGACCAGTCCGCCATCAACAATCTGAACATTCAGCTCGGCTACACCACGGTAAAGGCCACCCAGGACGGCCGCACCGGGAACATCCTGCAAAAGGCCGGCAACATCGTCACGGCCAACACCACGGATCTGGCCACCATCTACCAGGTGGAACCGATCTACGTGTCTTTTGCCGTGCCGGAAGCCCGCCTGGCGGATATCAAGCGCTATTCGGAAGCCAGCAAGCTAGTGGTGACGGCACGTGCACAGGACGGCAGCGGGAGCATCGAAACCGGCGAACTCACGTTTATCGATAATACAGTGGACACCTCCACCGGCACCATCAAGCTGAAGGGGACCTTCCCCAACAAGCAGCATAGGCTGTGGCCCGGACAATTCGTAAACGTCGGGCTGCGGCTGACCACGCGCAACAACGCAGTGGTGGTTCCCAATCAAGCCGTGCAGACCGGTCAGGACGGAACCTACGTGTACGTGGTGGGAGAAGACCGCGCGGTGTCCGTGCGGGCGGTGAAGACTGGCCCGCGCATCGATCAGGACATGGTGATTGACGAGGGACTGAAGGGCGGAGAAACCGTAGTGACGGAGGGCCAGCTGCGTCTGCAGCCGGGATCGAAGGTGCAGGTCCGGGGTCAGCAGACTGGAGAAGGCCGTCCGCGATCGTCGCCGTAACTAGACATTCCAGGGAGAGCGTGTGAACTTCTCAGAAGGTTTCATCCGGCGGCCCATCGCCACCAGCCTGCTGATGGCGGCCATCGCCCTGTTCGGCGTGGTAGCCTACCGCAGCCTGCCGGTCAGCGACATGCCCAACGTGGACATGCCGGTGATCCAGGTGCAGGCGAACCTGCCCGGCGCGGATCCCCAGACCATGGCGTCCTCGGTGGCGACGGTACTGGAGCGCCAGTTCACTACCATCGCCGGCGTGGACCAGATGAAATCCGGCAGCTCGGCGGGCAACACCCAGATCCAGCTGCAGTTCGACATCAACCGGGACATCGACGGGGCCTCGGTGGACGTGCAGACCGCGATCGCCGAAGCGCTGCCGCTGCTGCCGCCGGGCATGCCTTCGCCGCCGTCGTTCAAGAAAAACAATCCCAACAGCGATCCGATCGTGCAGTTGTACATGACCTCGCCGACGCTGTCCTTATGGGAACTGGACGACTACGCGGAGAACACCATTGCTCCGCGCATCGCCATGATGAGCGGGGTTTCGCAGGTGCAAGTGCAGGGAGCCGCCAAATATGCCGTGCGCGTGCAGCTGGACCCGGACAAGCTGGTAGCCAAGAAGATCGGCATCAACGAAGTGGCCAATGCGATCGGGGCCTGGAATTCGAATTCTCCCACCGGCACTCTGAACGGACCCCGCCAGGCCTACAACGTCAAGACCAATGGCGAGTTGAGCAACGCGAAGGAATTCGGGCAGATTGCGGTGGCCTGGCGCAACGGATCTCCCATCCGGCTGAATGAGGTTGCCAACGTCGTCGACAGCGTGGAAAACGAGCTCAATGCTTCCTGGGTTTACAGCGGCGGAAACGTCTCGCGGGCGATTCGCCTGGAAGTCCAGAAGCAGCCCGGCGCGAATACCATCGAGGTCGCCGACCGGGTGAAGGCGCTGCTGCCGGCCTTTGAGAAGCAGCTTCCGGAGTCGGTAACCATGGGCCTGCGCGGCGACCGATCGAGAACCATCCGCGAGGCCTTCATCGACATGCAGCGCACCATGGCGATCACGCTCCTGCTGGTGGTTGTGGTGATTTTCCTGTTTTTGCGCAGCGGACGAGCCACCATCATCCCGGCCCTGGCGCTGCCCTTCTCCCTGCTGGGAACTCTGGCGGTGATGGCGCTGCTGGGCTACAGCCTGAATACGCTCTCCATGATGGCGCTGATTCTCTCGGTGTGCTTCGTGGTGGACGACGCCATCGTGATGCTGGAAAACGTAGTGCGCCACATCGAACAAGGCATGACCCCGCGCGCGGCGGCGCTGGTGGGATCGAAGGAGATCGGATTCACCATCCTCTCGATGACTTTGTCGCTGGCGGCGGTGTTCATCCCGCTCCTGTTCATGAGCGGGATTTTGGGCCGCATGCTGCGCGAATTCGCGGTGACCATCTGCGCGGCCATCCTGGTATCCGGGGTTGTGTCCATCACGCTCACGCCGATGCTGGCCAGCAAGCTGCTGCGCAGCAAGAGCGAAGAGCAAAAACACGGCCACGTGTATTGGGCCATGGAGAGAGTTTTCCAGGGAATGTTCCGCTTCTACGAGTGGAGCCTGGGGGGCGTCCTGAAGCATCGCACGGTGATGGGAATGCTTTTCCTGGCGACTCTGGCGGGCACGTATTACCTCTATACGAAAGTTCCGACCGGGCTGGCCCCCGAGGGGAACGACGATTTTCTCTACGTCAACATGGAGACGGCCCAGGGCACGTCATTTTACAAGCTGGTGGAGTACCAGCGCACGGTGGCCGAAGTGGTCCGCCAGGAACCCAATATCGAAACGTTCATGACGCAGGTGGGCGGCGGCAACAACGGACGGCAGAGCAACTTCCAGGTGCTGCTGAAGCCGCGCCGGCAACGGACGTTAACCGCATCCCAGATCGCGCAGCGGCTGCGGGCCAAGATGCAGAACTTCCCGGGAGTCCGCGTGAACGTGAACGTGCAGCCGTCTTTGCGGCTGCCGGGGATCAACAACCAGTGGGGCAACCAGCGGGCGAACTACGAATTCGCGCTCCAGGGCCCCGATATCGACGAACTCTACGTGCAGGCGGCGAAGATGGAAGAGGCCATCCTGACTGTTCCCGAGGTGCAGGATGTGGGCACGGACCTGGCGTTCCGCAGCCCGCGCATCAATATCGAAGTGGACCGCGAGCGCGCCGCGCTGTACGGCCTGAACCCCAACGACATTCAGAATGCGCTGTATGGGGCGTATGGTCCGCGCATCGCTTCTACGATTTACTCGCCCAAGGCGCAGTATCGCGTGGTGATGGAGGTGGAGCCCAAATACCAGGCCTTCGCCGACTATCTGTCCAAGATCTATTTCAAGACCAACACGGGCTCCCTGGTTCCTCTGGATTCGCTGGCCAGAACCAAGGAAGATGTGGGTCCGCAGAGCATCAACCACGTAGGGCAACTGCCTTCGGTAACGGTTTCCTTCAACCTGAAGCCGGGAATCTCCCTGGGCGACGTCGTCGGCAAGCTGGACGACCTGGCCAAGAAAACTTTGCCGGGCACGATTTCGGCAAAATTCAGCGGGAATGCGCAGGCGTTTCAGGATTCCGTCAAGGACATGGGCGTCTTGTTCCTGGTAGCCATCCTGGTGGTTTACATCGTGCTGGGCGTGCTGTATGAGAGCTACATCCATCCGCTCACCATCCTTTCGGGATTGCCGTCGGCGTGCCTGGGCGCGCTGCTGACGCTGTATTTGACCCACTCAGAACTGAACATGTATTCCTTTGTGGGGATGATCATGCTCGCCGGGATCGTGAAGAAGAACGCGATCATGCAGGTGGACTTCGCACTGGCCGAGGAACGCATGGGCGCGACTCCGCTGGAAGCCATCTACCGCGGCTGCCTGATCCGCTTCCGGCCGATCATGATGACCACGGCCGCAGCCATCCTGGGCTCGCTTCCGGTCGCGCTGGGATGGGGCTCGGGGGGCGAAACCCGCCGTCCGATCGGATTGACGGTGTTGGGAGGGATTGTGGTCTCGCAGATCATGACCCTGTACCTGACCCCGGTGGTGTACACGTACATGGCGGGGCTCAGCCGCCGCATCAGCTCACGCCGCCGGATGGTTCCCGTGCAGACCGCTCCGAGTTACGGAGACTAGCTCCATGTTGGTTCACGCGTTCGTGTCCCCGGTAGCACGATGAATCTCTCCCAGCCATTTATCGAACGGCCGATCGCCACCAGTCTGCTGATGGGCGCCATCGCGCTGTTTGGCTCGGTGGCCTACCAAAGGCTCGCGGTGAGCGATCTTCCCAACGTCGATTTCCCGACCATTCAAGTCACCGCCGCCCTGCCCGGCGCCAACCCCGACACCATGGCGACCTCGGTCGCCACGCCGCTGGAGAACCAGTTTTCGACCATCGCCGGAATTGAGTCGATGACTTCCATCAACTCATTGGGGTCCACGCAGATCACCCTGGAATTCGATCTCAACCGGAGCATGGACGGGGCCGCCATCGACGTGCAGGCGGCCATCACGCAGGGCTCCCGGCAGCTGCCCGCGGGGATGCCTACGCCCCCCACTTTCGCCAAGGTCAATCCGGCCGATCAGCCGATTATCTACATCGCCCTGACGTCCAAGCAGGTTCCCCTGTGGACCCTGAACGAATTCGCGGAAAGCCGCATCGCCCAGCGTCTTTCGACCATTACCGGCGTCGCGCAGGTACAGGTGTTAGGCGCGCAAAAGTACGCCGTGCACGTGCAGATGGATCCGCACGCGCTCGCCTCGCACCAGGTAGGCATCAACGAAATCGAAAATGCGCTGAAGCAGTGGAACGTCAATCTTCCCACCGGCCAGATCACCGGTCCGCAGCGGGCGTTTACTCTGCAAACCTCAGGGCAGCTGACCAGCGCGGACCAGTACAAATCCCTGGTGGTGGCCTATCGCAACGGCATTCCGGTGCGCCTGCAGGAGTTGGGCAACCTGGTGGACAGCGTGGAGGACGACAAGACCGCGTCCTGGTTCTATACCCGCGACGGAGACCAGCGCGCCATCGTGCTGGCGCTGCAACGCCAGCCGGGAACCAACACCATCGCGGTGGCGCAGCGCATCAAGAGCCTGCTGCCCACGTTCCAGGCCGAGCTTCCGCCGTCGGTGCACATGGACGTGCTCTATGACCGCTCCGAGACCATTCGCGAGTCCTACCGGGACGTGCAGCTGACCATGCTGCTGACGCTGGCTCTGGTGGTGGGCGTCATCTTCCTGTTCCTCCGCAATTTCTCCGCGACCATCATTCCCAGCCTGGCGCTGCCCTTTTCGATCGTGGGGACGTTCGCCGTCATGTACATGCTGAGCTACAGCCTGGACAACCTGTCGATGATGGCGCTGATCCTGTCGGTGGGATTCGTGGTGGACGACGCCATCGTAATGCTGGAAAACATCTTCCGGCACATGGAGATGGGCCAGAAGCCTCTGGCGGCGTCGCTGGTCGGATCAAGCGAGATCGGCTTCACCATCGTTTCGATGACGCTGTCGCTCACCGCCGTCTTCATCCCGGTCTTGTTCATGGGCGGCATCCTGGGGAGGTTGTTCCGGGAGTTTGCCGTCACCATCTGCGTGGCGATTCTGATTTCGGGCGTGGTCTCGGTCACGCTGACGCCCATGTTGTGCAGCCGCTTTCTGCGCGTGAAGCACAAGGCCAAGCACGGCATTTTCTACCGGGCCACCGAGGCGATGTTCGAAGGGATGCTGCGCGTCTATGACCGGACGCTGCAGGTGGTTCTGCGCTTCCGGCCCGCCACCATGGCGGTTTTCGTGCTGGTGCTGGCAGGCACCGTATTGCTGCTCATCCGGATTCCCAAGGGCTTCATTCCGGATCAGGATACCGACCAACTGGCGGTCATCACGGAAGCATCCCAGGGAACGTCGTTCTACCAGATGTCCCAGTATCAAAAAGAAGTCGCCGAAATTGTCCAGGCGCATCCCGATGTGGAGGCCTTTACGTCATCGGTGGGCGGCGCGGCGTCGAATAGCCTGGGCGGTCCCAACTACGGACAGCTGGTGGTGCGCCTGAAACCGCGGGGCGAGCGCGTCAAACTAGTGAACGACATCATCGCCGACCTTCGCCCGCAGCTGGAAAAACTGCCGGGAATCAGAGTGTACCTGATGAATCCGCCCACGGTGCGGATCGGCGGACAGGTCACCAAGAGCCTGTACCAGCTTTCGCTGCAATCGCCCGACAAGCCGGAGTTATACGCCACTGCCGACAAACTGGAGGCGCTGATCAAAGAGATTCCGGGCGTAGAGGATGTCACCACCAATGTGGCCGTCGATACGCCGCAAATCAACGTGAAGATCGATCGCGACAAGGCCGCGTCGATGCAGTTGAACGCCAACCAGATCGAGAACTCCTTTTACGACGCGTATGGCCCGCGCTGGGTCTCGACGATTTACGGCGCATCCAGCCAGTACAAAGTCCTGCTGGAGCTGAAACCCGAGTTTCAAGCCGACCCGCGCGCGCTGTCTCTGCTGTATTTCAAAGCCAACAACGGCAATCTGATCCCGCTGGACGCGCTGGCCACCGTGGAGCAGGACGTCGGCCCGCAGTCGGTCAACCATTACGGCCAGCTCTCGGCCGCGACCGTCTCCTTCAACCTGGCGCCGGGCGCTTCGCTGGGCGACGTATTCGAGAGGATCAATAAGATCGCGGAGGAGAATGTTCCGCCGGGAGTCGGCACGGCCTGGCAGGGCGCGGCCAAGGCCTTCCAGGGACAGCTGGGCAACACCTGGGTGCTGCTGCTGGTGGCGATCTTCGTCGTTTACATCGTGCTGGGCATTTTGTACGAAAGCTACATCCATCCGCTGACCATCCTGTCCGGACTTCCCTCGGCCGGATTCGGCGCGCTGGCGACGCTGTATCTTTTTCACATGGATCTGAACATCTACGCGTTCGTGGGCTTGATCATGCTGATCGGCATCGTGGAAAAGAACGCCATCATGCAGATCGATTTCGCGCTGGACGCCGAACGCAATCAGGGCCTGGAGCCGATCAAGGCGATCTACCAGGGCTGCCTGATCCGTTTCCGTCCGATCATGATGACCACCATGGCGGCGCTGTTCGGCGCGGTACCCATTGCGTTAGGTTACGGGGCCGGCGGTGAAGCCCGGCAGCCGCTGGGCCTGGCAGTGGTCGGCGGCCTGATGTTCTCGCAGCTGGTCACGCTGTATCTCACACCGGTGTTCTACACGTATATGGCCGCGCTCCAGACGCGGCTGGGCAGCAAGCGAATTCCCAGCCGGATCGCGCACGAGCCGGAACCGGTCGCCACCGGCGACTAAAGTAGCCCAGCTATAATCAGCGGACGGGGTAGGAGCCCTGACCGCAAATGCAAGAGCAAAGCTACGCCAAACATGCGAAGTTTGTGCCCATGTTTCACTTTGTGCTGTTCGGCATCATCGCACTGACCTTTATCGGATCGTTCGTCAACCTGTGGCAGTCGTTAGGGGATCATGAACGCATCTATAACGCGTCGCTGATTTCCGCTATTTCCGCAGCGCTGGTGCTGCTGTTCGCCTTTACGCGTACTTTCTCCATGGGCGTGCAGGATCGGGCCATCCGCGCGGAAGAAAATCTGCGCCACTTCGCGTTGACGGGCAAACTGCTGGATCCGCGCCTGAGCATCAAGCAGATCGTGGGGCTGCGGTTCGCATCCGACGCGGAGTTCGCCGAATTGGCCCGCAAGGCGGCCGAAGGCAGCATGCCGCAGGACGAGATCAAGAAGTCCGTGAAGAACTGGCGCGCCGATCACGATCGCGTCTGACTTCCCCATGGGTCCAAATCCCTTGCGGAAGTGGTCGCTCGTCACGCTGCTCGGCCTGGGCGTGATTATTGCCTACGTCGATCGGACCAACCTGGCCATCGCCCTGGCCTCCCCGCAATTCAAGGAATTCTTCGCACTCAGCGACACCGGACGCGGCTTGCTGAACTCGGTCTTTTTCTGGAGCTACACGGTTCTCCAAATCCCCGCCGGCCTGATCGTGGATCGTTTCGGCGTGAAGCGTCCGCTGGCCATCAGCTTCGTGCTGTGGTGCCTGGTGGCCGCGGCGACTTCCATGGCGGGAGCATTCTGGGAGCTGGTAGCGCTACGCCTGCTGCTGGGCGTGGCCGAATCGACCTTGTTCCCGGCAGGGCTCGCATGGCTGGCGAAGAACGTTGAGGAGCGGCAGCGTGGACTGGCTGCGGGGATTTTCGTATCGGGAAGCAAGTGGGGACCAGCCATCGCATCTCCCCTGGCGACGTGGCTGATCCTGGGCTACGGATGGCGAACCATGTTCTTCCTGCTGGGCGTCGGGGGCCTGGTATGGGTGATTCCCTGGATGCTGCTCGCCGAATCAGACGACCGCGGACCTGCTCGCACGCAAAGCGGCGTGGCGGCGCCATCCATGTCTGCACCAACAATGGCTGCACTCTTCCGCACACGCGCGATGTGGGCTACCGTCATCGGCACCTTCTGCTATAACTACTTCCTGTTTTTCTCGCTGACGTGGCTTCCCGCGTATCTGGTGGAGAGCCGCAACCTCACGCTGAGTTCCATGAGCACCTATACGATGTTCAGCTTCGCCGGCACCGGAACCGTGGCCATCCTTTCGGGAGCCGCAGCCGACTGGATGATCCGCCGCGGAGCGAGTCCCGTAAATACCCGACGCTGGTTTACCATCGCCGGGCTGCTGGCGGCGTCCACTGAAGTGTTCGGCGCGATGTCGGCATCTACAGACGTGGCGATTTTCTTTGCGATCTTTTCCATGACCGGCCTGGGACTGGCGACCGCCAATTACTGGGCCATCACCCAGACGCTGCTGCCGGGGGTGGCGGCGGGGCGCGTGGCCGGGATTCAGAATACGGCGCTGAATCTGGCGGGCATCGTCGCGCCGATCATTACGGGATGGCTCAAGTCGATAACGGGCTCGTATACGGCCCCGATGCAGACCATCTGGGTGGTGCTGATCGTGGGCGTGGCAGCGTACTTGTTCCTGGCGCGCGAAAGCAAAGAGCCGATCGTCGCCGCTTGACAAGCTCGCCTGAGGTAAACAGAATTAGCCATGCGTCTTATGCAAACTCTCTCGCTCACTCTATGCGGCGCCGTGATGTTGTACACGCTGAGTCTCTCCGGACAAGCCCCGCCCGCACCTGCCGGCAAAGGCAAAGCCGCGCGCAAGGGCCCTCCGGGAGCCAACCATCCGGAGAGGATGCAGGTCCTGATCATCACCGGACAGAACCCGCACGACTGGCGCGCCACAACTCAATCGCTGCGGAAGACGCTGGACGATACGGAGAAGTTTGAAACGCGCGTGGTAGAAGAGTTCCGCGGCAGCGGCCCCGAGGTCCTGGCGCCCTACCAGGCAGTCATCGTCAACTATTACGACGGGAATGCCAGGAATCGCTGGGGCGAGCGCGCCGAGAAGGCGCTATCCGACTTCGTGAGCAGCGGTAAAGGACTGGTCCTCTATCATCTGTCGCTAGGCGCCTTCGACGGCTGGACCGACTACGAGAAGATGTCCGGCGGGAACTGGCGGCCGAATCAGGGGCATCATTCCCCCCAGCATGATTTCGCGCTCAATATTACGGATCCGGATCATCCCATCATGAGCGGCTTCAAGACGCCTCTCAACATCAAATTCGATGAGTTGTTCGCCAACCTGCGGTGGCAGCCCGAGGGCAGCTACCACGTACTGGCGACCGCTTACGACGATCACTCGCTCTACGGCGCCCAGGACAAGCAGACCAAGGTCGGCGCGGGCACCGATGAGCCGATTCTGTGGACCACCCAGTTCGGTCAGGGCCGGGTGTTCAACATCGCGCTGGGCCATGGCCCGGAGGATACCGAGAATCCGGAGTTCAAGGCCATCTTTATGCGCGGCGTCGAATGGGCCACCACGGGGAAGGTCACGATACCGGTTCCGCCGGAGTTCGCGAAGTAATCGGCTACGCCAGCAGCGCGGCGATGGCCTCGCCGGCCTGGACGCAATCCTCGCGCGAGACGTCCAGGTGCGTCACCAGGCGGATGCGGGTTCCGCCAATCGACCCGGCCAGAACTCCACGCTCCTGCAACCGGGCGAGAAAATCGGGCGGCGCGAGACCCGTCCTGGCGATATCGAAGATCACGATATTCGTCTGGATCTTCACCGGGTCCAAACCAATGCGCTCCGCCATCAGGCGGGCGTTGGCATGATCCGCGGCCAGCGTCTCCGGGTGCTGCAGCGCGACCAGACCGGCCGCGGCCAGAATCCCAGCCTGGCGCATCCCCCCGCCCAGCCGCTTGCGATAGAGCCGCGCCTCCGCCATCGTAGCGGCATCGCCTGCCAGCATGGACCCGACGGGAGCCCCCAGGCCTTTCGACAGGCAGAACATCACTGTATCCGTCCTGGCGACGATGCGCGCGGCGCTGAGCCCGGAGGCCGCCACGGCGTTGAACAGGCGCGCACCATCCATGTGAACTTTGAGGCCACGCTCATGGGCGCGATCGCAGATGGTATCGATGCCGTCGATGGGGAAGAGCGTGCCGCCGCCCATATTGTGCGGGTGCTCGATATTTACCATCGCTGTGCGCGAGGGAAATCCCGTTGTCGAGCGAACCACGGGGTCAATATCGGACCATCGCAGCACGCCGTCCTCGGTTGGAACCGGCCGGGCCAGGCAACCTGAAAACCACGCGGTCATGGACATTTCCCAGTCGAGTATGTGCGCGCGATGATCGCACACCACCTCTTCGCCGTGGCGGGTATGGAGCTTGATCCCGATGGTGTTGCCCATGGTTCCCGAGGGCAGAAAGAGAGACGCCGGCTTGCCCAGCATTTCGGCCACGCGCTCTTCCAACTTTCTGACTGTGGGATCTTCGCCGTAGACGTCGTCGCCGACCTCGGCTTCCGCCATGGCTCGGCGCATGGCCGGAGTGGGGCGCGTTACGGTGTCACTTCGCAGATCGATCATAAGAACTCGGGCTTAAGAATTCGGCGAACACTTCGTTCGAGAGCAGCACGCCCCGGCGCGTCAGGCGCAGGATGTTTCCACTGGATTCCAGCAGTCCGCCGCGGATGAAGCGCTCGACCGCGGGCTGATGGGCGGACCAGTCCACATCCATTTCCCGATCGATTCCCCTATCCAGGCGCAGCCCGAGGAAAAAAGGCTCGGCGGCGGCGTCCGCAGGAGTTCGCTCCGGTTTCGTTCCACGCAAATACTCTTCCATCGATTCCGGATTCTGCCACCGCCACGTCCCATCGAAGGAGTGCGCGTCGGCCCCGAAACCCAGGTAGGGCTCGCGCCGCCAGTATTTCAGATTGTGGCGCGACTCGAAACCTGGGCGGGCGAAATTCGATATCTCATAACGAGGAATGCCCGCATGGGCCAGACGATCCACCGCGATTTCATAGAAGTCGGCAATCTGGTCATCCGAAGGGATATCGGGCGCGCCATAGCGCTTGCCGAATGCCAGGACCTCCGAGCCCAGGCGGCTGTCTTCATCCACTTCCAGCATATAGACCGAGACGTGCGGCGACTCCAGACGCTCCACCCAATCGAGCGATGCGTTCCAGCTTTCAAGCGTCTGCCCTGGTAGGCCCGCAATCAGGTCGATATTGAAGTTGCCGATGCCCGCGGCGCGCAGGATCGCAACCTCGCGTTGGACGATTTCAGCCGTATGCTTGCGTCCGGTGCGGGCGAGCTCGCGCTTATTGAACGATTGCACACCCAGGCTGACACGGTTAATGCCGGCGCGACACCAAGCGGAGGCCATTTCCGACGTGATATCTCCGGGCGCGGCTTCCATGGTGGCTTCACGCCACGGCTTGCCGGGAATCGCGGCAAGCAAATCCGCCAGCGCCGCGGGACCCATCAGGCTGGGCGTGCCGCCGCCCAAGTACACCGTCTCCGGCGTCCAGGCCCACTCCGTTTTCCCCAGCTCATGGCGGAGGCCGTCCAGGTAGCCGGCTTCCAGCGCGCGCGGGAACACTCCCGACGCGAAGTTGCAGTAGGTGCACTTTTGGGCACAGAACGGATACGAAATGTAGACGCCCGCCATCTTTTTAGAGCATGACCGTTTCGCCGAGCTGCTGCCCGATTGCCGAGCCGATCAACTCCGCCAGCGATTGCCCGGTGACGGGCAGCACAAATGCGCCGCGCGCCGGGTCCCAATCCAGCTTGAAACTTTTCGAATGGGCCGAAACCCAGATCTGGCTGACCGGCGCGTTCGGGCTCACCACAAACTTGCCCGGAGGCGTCTCGAATTCGATGGCGAGCGCGCCCGCGTTAAAGTCGGCCTCGAAATCGTACTCCTCCGCGGCTGTCGAGAGGCGGCGGTACAGATCGTCTAGCGCCTGCTCGGCGTGATTCTTAAATTCCTGTTCGTCCATAGAGGTTACTTTACGGGCGCGAGGATGCCATTCACGGTGGCCAGATCGGCTTCTGTAAGCCGCCAGTTGACCGAAGAAGCATTGGCCTTCACCTGCTCCGGAGTCTTCGCGCCGGCGATGATGGATGCGATCACAGGCTTGGACGCCAGCCACGACACGGCCAGCTCCAGCAGTGTATGATCACGGGATTCAGCGAACTGCCGCAGGGCGTCCACCAGCGCAAGATTTTCATTGGTGAAGACTTTAGGACCGAATCCGTCCTCGGCGCGGCTGGATTTCGGGAAAGGCTGGCCTTTACGATACTTTCCCGTCAGCAGTCCATTGGCCAGCGGGAAATAAGGCAGAAACGCAATTCCCAGATGCTGGCACTCGGGCAGAACTTCGGCTTCCGGCTCGCGATGCAGCATGCTGTATTCGTTCTGCACGCTGGCAAAGTGTGCGCCTTGCACCTTGGCCGCCTCACCAAGCTGTTGCGCGGAAAAGTTCGAGCAGCCGATTTCGCGAACCTTGCCGGCCTTAACCAGGTCCGTGAGCGCTCCCAGGGTATCGCCAATCGGCGTGGATGGATCGGCCTTGTGGATCTGGTACAGATCGATATGATCGGTGTCCAGGCGGCGCAGGCTATCTTCGACGGCCTGGCGAATGTAAGCCGGCTTCCCGCCTTCCTTGCCCTCACCCATCTTCATCCCGAACTTGGTGGCGATCAGCACCTTGTCGCGGCGCCCTTTGATAGCCCGCCCCAGGTATTCTTCACTCTGCCCGCCGCCGTAGATATCGGCGGTGTCGAAAAGGTTGATGCCGGAATCGATGGCAGCATCCACCACGGCCGCAGTTCCAGCGGCGTCGATTCGCCAGCCGAAGTTGTTGCATCCCAGCCCAGCGAGCGAAACCTCTAACGAGCCTATTTTTCTCTTTTCCAAATCGCCCCCTGATGCTAGTTTAAACCGGCGGATTGGCCGAACTTCCCGCGGAACACGAATTCGCGAATGGGTCTGCGCTGGCGCGGCGCCAGATCCTTGGCGCGAAGTTCCTCGGAAAGCGAGTCGGGGTGGCCCGGATAGCCGATCGCGATCATGGTGACGGGATCGTAACGGGCGGGAATCTCGAAGATCTCGCGCGCCTTCTCGACATGGAATCCGGCCATCATGTGAATCACCAACCCCATCGAATGCGCCTGGACCACCAGATTCTCGGTAGCGAGGCCCACATCGTGATAGGCATGGCGATTGGGTTTGTCAGGGCCGCGATCGAGCGTTGCCACGGAGAGCGCCAGCACCGGAGCTTTGTGCGCCCACGCATTGCCGGGGACCAGCACGCTGGCCATGCGCGCATGCTCGGCGGGATCGTCCGTGGTGGCTACCAGGAAACTCCAGGGCTGGCCGTTTCCACTCGATGGGGCCCAGCGAGCGGCTTCCAGCAGGCTGGCAAGCGTTTCACTATCCACGGCGCGATCGGAGAATGCGCGCGGGCTCCAGCGGCGGGCAAGCAGGTCGAGAATCGGGTGGTCAGCAGGTGCGGGTTTTTCGAACACGAACTATTATGAGCACACCCGCGCTTACTCTTCTTCTTCCACTTCGTGGACTTTGGAGGCCTTGGCCGCCGCGATTACTTTGTCCGCCTGCAACTGCGGAACATAATCGTAATGCGAAAACTCCATGTGGAACGTCGCGCGGCCCTGCGTCATGGACGTCAGATCGTTCTGATAGCTAAGCATCTCAGACATAGGAACCTGCGCCTTGATAATCTGCGTGCCGCCCTTGGTGTCCATGCCGGCGATGCGGCCGCGGCGGCTGTTCATGTCGCCCATCAGGTCGCCCGCGTACTCCACAGGCGCTTGCACTTCCGCGTTCATGATGGGCTCCAGCAGGGCTGGCTTGGCCTGTTCCATGGCGGCTCGGAACGCCTTGCGAGCGGCGAGCTTGAAGGACATTTCCGATGAATCCACGTCGTGATAGGAGCCGTCGTAAACCACCACGCGGAAATCTACCATCGGGAAGCCGGCCAGGTAGCCTTTTTCCGAAGCCTCAATGATGCCCTTCTCGATGGCCGGAATAAAGTTTCGGGGAATGGCCCCGCCGAATACTTCATTTTCGAAAGAGAATTTCGCGCCGCGCGGCAGAGGTTCCACGCGAATCCAGCAATCGCCGAACTGGCCATGGCCGCCCGTCTGCTTCTTGTGCCGGCCTTGCACATCGGCTTTGCCTCGAATTGTTTCGCGGTACGGAATTTTCGGTGAATGCAGCTCCACATCCACCCCGTAGCGCTTCTTCAGCCGGCTGACGATCACTTCCACATGCTGCTGGCCGGTGCCCGCCAGCAGAAACTCTTTGGTCTGCGGATCGCGGTAGAAGCGCAGCGCCTGATCCTCTTCCAGAATCTTGTGAACCGCGTGCCCCATGCGATCTTCGTCGTTGCGGGTCTTGGCCGAAATCGCATAGGCGATGGAAGGCTCAGGCAGACGCACCGGAGGATACGCAATCAGTGAAGATTTATCCGCCAGCGTGTCGCCAGTGAGAGTCTCCTTGAGCTTGGCGACTCCGCCGATGTCGCCCGCATGCAGCTCAGGCACGGGTTGAATCGTCTTGCCGAAAAGCGCGCCGATATGCGCCAGGCGCTCGGCCACACCGGTGCGGGAGTTCACCAGATTCGCGTCATTCTTAACCACGCCCGAGACGACTTTGAAGTAGGAAACCCGTCCGGCAAACGGATCGGCCACAGTCTTGAAGACGAAGGCGGAGACCGGCTCGGAGTCCTTGACGGCGCGCTCGACATCTTTCCCGTTGAGCGTCGCTCTCCAGGGATCGCCGTCGGCGGGTCCGGGAAAATCTTCCAGGATGAAATTCAAGAGCAGGTCGGTCCCGATATTGTGCAAGCCCGAGGCGCACAGTACCGGGAAAATACGCGTCTGCTTCACGGCTTCCCGCAGACCCAGAACGATGTCGTCGGCCGGCAGTGTGCCCATCTCGAAGAACTCTTCGAGCAGCTTGTCGTTCCCCTCGGCCACCATTTCCACCAGAGCTTCGTGAGCTTTCTTGGCGTCCTCGGCCATGTTCGCGGGGATATCGCCCTCTTTCCCCTTGCCATCGCCATCCAGCGTGTACGTGTACGCCTTCATGCGAACCAGGTCCACTACGCCCTTGAAATCGCGTTCGGAGCCGATCGGCAGCTGGATGGGCACCGCAGTGCGGCCGAAAACCTGCTGAATATTTTCGAGAGTGCGGTCAAAACTGGAGCGCTCCCGATCCAGCTTATTGATCACCAGCGCGCGGGCAAGTTTGAACTCGTCGCCATAGCTCCAGACCTTTTCGGTCTGCACTTCGACGCCGGCAACGCCGTCCACCAGGACCAGCGCGCCGTCGGCCGCTGCCAGGGACGCTTGGGTGTCGATCAGGAAAGTATTGAAGCCGGGCGTGTCGATCAGGTTGATCTTCTTCTTGTTCCACTCGACGGCCGCGACGGCGGTCAAGATGGTGAGCTTGCGAGCTATTTCTTCTTCGTCGAAGTCGGTGATGGTGTTGCCTTCATCGACTCGCGTCAGCCGGGCGGTGGCTCCGCTGGCGAACAACGCGCCCGCTGCCAGCGACGTTTTCCCCGAGTGTCCGTGTCCTAAAAGGGCAACATTCCGGATGTCATTTGTTTCGTATACTTTCACGGGAAAATTTCTCCTGTGCGAAGCCGCAAACTGTGGATCTTACCACAGGCGCAAGAGCCGTAGCACAGCCGCTATCTGGTCGAGCGCCCAGGCAGTTTCGGATTCCGAAATGCAGTACGGCGGCATGAAGTAGAGCACGTTGCCCAACGGGCGCAGCAGTAATCCACGATCCAGGAAAGCCGCCGCCAGACGCGGCCCGATCTGGTCGAGATATCCGGTCTTGGATGAGGCTAATTCTACCGCCGCGACGCCTCCGATCACGCGAACATCGCCAGCGGAACGGAAGAGTTCGAATCCCGCCCGGAGCTGCTGCTCGAGCCGGGTCACATTGGTCAACACCGCTTCCTCGCGGAACAGATCCAGGCTCGCGATCGCCACCGCGCAAGCCAGAGGATTGGCCGTAAAGGAGTGGCCGTGAAAAAACGCTTTGGTCCGATCGTCACTCAGGAAGGCATCGTAGATGCCCGCCGTGGTCGCAGTGACTCCCAACGGAAGGTATCCGGCGGTAAGCGCTTTCGAGAGGCAAATGATGTCGGGCGAGATCGAAGCGTGCTCGCAGGCGAACATCTTTCCGGTGCGGCCGAAGCCCGTCAGCACTTCATCGGCGATCATCAGAACGCCGTAGCGGTCGCACAAGAGCCGGACGCCTGCGACGAACCCGGCGGGCCAGACGATCATTCCTCCCGCGCCTTGCAGCATCGGCTCGATCATCACTGCGGCGACGGAGCGGGTCTGCAGGGATCGCTCCATGTCTTCCAGGCCGGCAACTCTCTCGACAGGAAACAATAGATTCGAAAATGCGCGCGTGAATACCGAATCTTCACTCGCGGACATAGCGCCGACGGTATCGCCATGATAGGCGTTGTGCAGGGTGACGATGGTCTTGCGTTGCGGCTCGCCCCGATTGATCCAGTACTGGATCGCGAGCTTCAGCGCGACCTCGACCGCGGTCGAGCCGTTGTCGGAGTAGAACACGCGAGTCAGTCCCGCCGGAAGAATTTCGAGCAGCCGTTCTGCGAGTTCGACAGCCGGACGATGCGTGCATCCGGCAAAGACGACGTGTTCCAACTCGCCTGCCTGCTTCGCCAGCGCGGCGTTGAGCCGGGGATGCGCATGGCCGTGAATGTTCACCCACCATGAGGAAATCCCGTCCATAATGCGGCGGCCGTCTTCGGTGTACAGCCATACGCCTTGCGCGCGTAGGATGGGAATCGGCGCGGGTGCGGTGTGCGCTTGCGTGTAAGGATGCCACAGGACGGCTTTGTCGCGATCAGTCAAACTCACGTGATAAGGTCCCGTGGAAGACTTTCCGACCACGCTTGCAGGCACTCCGGCGTAAGGGGATCAAAGTGCGGCATTTCGGCCAGTACGGAGACGTTGCCGTAATGTTCAATGGCGGCGCGATTGTCGGAGCTGCGATCGCCGATCATCACCACTCCGGCGATCTTTAGCGATCGCGCCCGCAGAACCTCGATGGTGAGCAGAGTATGGTTGATGGTGCCGAGCGTGGTCCGGGCCGCCACGACAATCGACAGACCAAGCTTCTCCATAAGGTCGGCCATTACCTGGGATTCATTGACCGGCACCAGGGCTCCGCCTGCGCCCTCGACGATGACCGCGCGGTTACTCTCGCGGCTCTGAAGAGCATCGACGTCAATCACAACACCAGCACGCTGCGCCGCCAGATGCGGAGAAACCGGATCCGGCAGGCGAATGCCCTGATCGATCACCCGGCCTCCGGAGAGGCGATGCACTTCGGCAGTATCATCTTCGCTTCCGGTCTGGATCGGTTTCCAGTACGCGGCCCCGGGATAACGCAGCAAGAGCGCGGCCGAGAGCACCGTCTTGCCCACGCCGGTATCGGTCCCCGTTACGAATACACCGCGCACAGTTTTTCCGCAAGACACTTCACGAAGCCGTCGAGAATATCTTCAGACAGGCCGGCGTTCACTGAAATCCGCAGGCGCGCCGTTCCCGGCGCAACCGTCGGTGGACGAATGGCGCGGACATCGAACCCGGCCTGCTGTAGTGCAGCGGCGATCGCCATGGCACGGTGGTTCTCGCCTATGATCACCGGAATAATGGGAGAATCGCCGGGCGCAACCGCAATTCCAGCGTCGCGCAGCCCATCCCGCAGGTAGCGGGCGAGGGATCGTAATCCGCGGCGTCGCTCCGGCTCAGCTTCGATCACATCCAGGCTGGCTTCGAGAGCGGCTGCCACCGCGGGCGGCATCGCGGTAGAGAAAATGAACGTGCGAGCGCGCTGAGCAAGATACTCGATCGCCCACGCCGGTCCGGCGACGAAGGCTCCCGCGACCCCCAGAGCCTTGCCGGCAGTATTGATCGAAACCAACACAGCGTCTCCGATGCCGGTTTCTTCGATGAGTCCCGAACCCCGCTCGCCATAGATGCCGACGCAATGAGCTTCATCCACGATCACGGCCGCTCCGAGTTTTGCATATTGCTGGAGCGGCGCGAAATCGCCGTCCATGCTGAACACGGATTCCGTGATCAGAAACGCTCCCGCAGGCACTTCGCCGGGGCAACCGTGCGGAAACACGACCCGGGCCGCGCGCGAAAGACGCGCACCGTCGATCAGGCTCGCGTGATTCAGCTCATCCGAGTAGATGGTGTCATCCGCTTCCGGAAACGTAGTCAGCACCGCAAGGTTCGCCAGATACCCGCTGGAAAAATAGAGAGCGCGCTCGGTTCCCTTGAACCCCGCGAAGCGTTGCTCCAGCCGCGTGAAGCATTCGCGTTCGCCGCGCAAGAGCCGCGAACCCGTACTGCCCGCCCCCAGGGAGCAGACCGCCGCGGCCATGCGCTCCTTTACAAGAGGATGCGCCGAAAGCCCCAGATAGTCGTTCGACGATAGATCGATGCCTTGGGGAGGCCGGCGGGTTCGCAGCAGGCCATCGCGCTCCAGTTCCAGCAGGTGAGCGCGCAGGCGCTGCTCAAGCCGTTGCACTCGGTGCTTCTCCGAAGAGTTTTACTCCCAGCTTCTCAAACAAACGATGATCCGCATCCGCTTCGGGATTAGGCGTCGTAAGCAGTTTGTCGCCCAGGAACACCGAGTTGGCTCCGGCCAGGAAACACAGGGCCTGTGCTTCTTCGGATAGCGCGAGACGCCCGGCGCTCAGCCGCACCATGGATTTCGGCATGAGAATACGCGCCGTGGCAATCATGCGCACCAGCTCCAGCGGATCCTCAGCTGGGCGGCCTGCCAGAGGCGTCCCCTCCACGGGAACCAGCATATTAATCGGAACGCTTTCCGGATGCGGATCCAGCATCGCTAGCTGCCGCAGCAATCCGTAACGGGCCGCGCGATCTTCCCCCATGCCGATGATGCCGCCCGAGCATACTGAGATTCCCGCATTACGAACCCGCGCGAGCGTATCCAGCCGTTCCTGGTAATTGCGTGTAGTAATAATCTCCCCGTAGAATTCGGGCGACGTATCCAGATTGTGGTTGTAAGCGCTCAGCCCGGCGCCGGCCAGCGCCTCCGCCTGCTTATCATTCAGCATGCCTAGCGTGCAGCAGGCCTCCATGCCCAACGCCCGAACGCCCTTGACCATCTCCAGTACGCGATCGAACCGGCCATCGGTGGGCACATCGCGCCAGGCAGCTCCCATGCAGAATCGCGTGGCGCCTTGATCCCTCGCGCTACGCGCGGCCGCCAGTGTTTCCTCCAGCTGCATCAGGTCCTGCCGGCCGACCTCCGTGTCGTATCGCGCCGATTGCGGGCAATACGCGCAGTCTTCCGGACATCCGCCCGTTTTGATGCTGAGCAACATGCAGCCCTGGACTTCGTCCGCCCGGTGGTGGGCCCGGTGCACCTCCGCTGCCCGGAACACCAGATCGGTGAGCGGAGCGGCATAAATTTCTTCGATTTCCTGGATGGACCAGTCGTGCCGCAAATGGAACATCAAGCTTTCATGGTAAACCGCTAGACTAGTATCGTGAGACGGCTGGTGGTGATCCTGTTCATTTTGGCCCTAATCGGAGCCAGTACCCAGTGCGTCGCCGAGTGCTTTACGCAGCCCAAGGCGCCTCCCTGCCACCAACACTCTCAGGGGAAGAATTCGTCTCCGGAGCCCTGCAAGCAGACGCAGCCCGCGATCGATTCCCAGGAATTGTGCCCGCCCCTGGCGGAGACTCCGTGTCTGGCTGAGATCGCACTGGAGTTTTCCGCGCCCGAGGC
>Ga0105245_10000890_pt1 | contig 27195 bp, 15 predicted proteins | sample KBSM54metaG_FD_81523 | JGI IMG/M metagenome (GOLD analysis project Ga0105245, IMG submission 81523) | Miscanthus rhizosphere microbial communities from Kellogg Biological Station, Michigan, USA - KBS M5-4 metaG | ecosystem: Host-associated > Plants > Roots > Rhizosphere > Soil | place...
CTTTGCGTAGATCCACTGGGCTCTTCGTTTTCCAAGGCACAGCACCCTCCCGTGCTGAGCCTTAGCAAGCGCCACCTATGTGGCCGGTCTGAAGTGCCACCCATGTACCCGGTCTGCACCGAACCACGCCGGCCCCGAACACGAGGAGTCGTGCTGCGATATTATCGCCCTTCACCCGGGCACCGTACGCGCCAGCTCTGACGAATAGGGAATAGAGAAGCGGAACAGAGAACCTGAAGTTTCGACTTTCTCGTATCATCGACGAATGAGGGATGTCGTCACCATCATTGGCGGCGGTCCGGCGGGGCTCGCAGCCGCTGCCACGCTGAAGCCACTGGGCTTGCAGGTCCGCGTCCTCGAACAAGACAAGTCGGTCGGAGCGCGCTGGAAGAACCACTACGACCGGCTGCACCTCCACACGACGCGCAAGATGTCCGCGCTGCCCGGGCTCTCGATCCCGTCGGAGTACGGCCGCTGGGTCAGCCGCGACGACTTCGTGAAGTACCAGGAGCAGTACGCGAAGCATCACGGCATCGAGCTCGAGCTAGGCACGACCGTCGAGCGCGTCGATCGCACCGACGGTGGCTATCGCGTGAAGACGAGCAAGGGCGACATCGACGCGACCTACGTCGTCGTCGCGACCGGCTACAACAACATCCCGTTCATGCCCGACTGGTCGGGGCGCGCGAGCTTCACCGGCAAGTTGATCCACTCGCGCGAGTACCGCAGCGCACGCGACTTCAAGGGCAAGAAGGTGCTCGTCGTCGGCACCGGCAATACGGGCGCTGAGATCGCGACCGACCTCGTCGAGCAAGGCGCGACCGAGGTGTGGTGGTCGTATCGCACGCCGCCGGTGATCCTGCCGCGCGCGCTCGTCGGCATCGCGACGCAGGCGTTCGGCGTGATGCTACGGCCGTTCTCGCCGAAGCTCGTCGATCCGATCATGACCGGCGTCAACAAGCTGTGGATCGGCAACCTGTCGAAGTTCGGTCTGCCGAAGGCGAAGCGCGGTGGCTACACCGCCGTGCTCGAGGATCACGTGTTGCCGATCCTCGACGTCGGGCTCGTCGGCATGATCAAGGCCGGCAAGGTGAAGCCGGTGCCGACGATCGACAAGTTCGACGGTGCGAACGTCGTGCTCGCGGACGGCCAGCAGCTCCAGGCCGATGTCGTCATCGCGTGCACGGGCTATCGCACGGCGCTGTCGCAGATCCTCGGTCACCTCGACGTCCTCGACAAGGACGGCATTCCGACGGTCGCGGGACCGAAGGAAGGCGACGGCGCGCCGAATCTATTCTTCCTCGGCTACACGAACGCGCTATCGGGCAACCTGCGCGAGATCGCGCATCACGCGCGTCAGGTCGCGGCGAAGATCAGCAACGGCCACAAGCAGCTCAGAACGGCCACTTGATCGTCAGGTACGCCGAGTTGTTGCGGCTGTAGTACTCGCCGAGGCTCGTCCCGTCGCCGTGGAGGTACAGGCCACCGAGCGCGACCGAGAACCCGTTCGAGTGCTTGCGGTAGGCGAGCTGTGGGATCAACACGACCGTGCGCGGCGAGACTTCGAACACCGCCTTGAGCTCCGCTTCGATCACCTCGCCGAACGTCCACCGCGCGGTCATCGCGGCGCCGTAGGTGTCGCGCTTGTAGCCGATCAGCTCCGGCGGCGTGTGCGTGAGGTGCGTGTACACGCCTTCGAGCAGGAGCAGCTTGCCGATCTCGCCGGTCTGGTACTCGAGGCTGAGCACGCCCTGGGTCTGGCCCGTGACGAACGATTCGATGTCGGGCTGGTAGAACACCGCCTTGGTGTCGTACCCGGCGTCGACCTTGATCGCGATCGGGCCAACCGTGGTCACGCCGTCGAAGCCGACGTGATGGCGGCGATCGAATGCGGCCGAGTAGGGTGCGATGCCCATGTCGAGCAGGCCGAGCACCGGCGCGAGTGCCGTCGGCGTCGCGGTCCGCCAGTCGATCATCGAGATCGCACCGGCGAAGTTGGGATCGATCTTCACCTCGGGCGTCGACGTGTAGCCGTAGTGGTAGTAGAGGCTCGCGTCGAAGTTGTGGCCCGTGAACGTGTAGCGCGCGCCGCCGCTCGGGCGATCAGGCAAGCTGGTCTGCGCGAACAACCGCTGCGCGGGATCGTGGAGGCTCTCGTCGAACAGGCCGTTGATCAGCCGGAACAACCCGCGGATCGAGTCCGGTGTGGTCGGCTGGATGATCGACCAGTTCGAGCCGTTGATCTCGTAGTTGTCGGGGATGAAGAACGGCTGGAACACGAGCTGGAGCGCGTGCGAGCCGCCCTCGATATCCGCGCGCACCGCGAACGTCGGGATCCGGCGGAGCTCGGTATCGGTGAGCAGCGGATCGCGAAGGTCGCGCGGGTTGATGACATCGTTCGGGCTGATCGCATCGCCCTTGCCCCACGCGATCCGCTGGTTGCCGACGCGAACATCGAAGTGATCCCAGATCCCACCGAGGTAGAGCTCGCGGACGGTCGCCGCGTAGGCGGTGCGCTTGTCGAACACGTCGAATTCGAGCAGGCCCGACGCCGCGGCTTCGAACTGCTTGCCGCGCTGGTAGCGCGCCGCGAGATAGAGCTGCTCGCGCGATTCGACCTTGTTGTAGGGCGCCGCGAGGACGTCGTCGCCCTGCTTGTCGAGGCCGTACGTGGTCTCGGTCCGGCCCCAGCCGAGGATCTGGATCCGATCCGGCAACGGTGGCGGCGGAGGCGGCGCCATCGGCGCGAGCTCGTCGGTCTGATCGCCACCGGTGTCCGTCGGCGTCGGCGTCGGCTCGGGCGCCGCGTTCTTGCCCGGAACGCCGGCGACCGAGAGCATCGTCTTGCCGGCCGCCTCGGCATCGAGCTCGCCACCGCGCGCGGTCTCGAACAGCTCGACCTTGGTGAACGCGCCGTTCGAGGTCTGAACGCCGTCGAGCGTGAGCTGGACGCGATCCGCGGCGATCTCGTAGGTGCCGAGCACGACGCGCGTGATGCCCTTCTTCGCGAGCTTGCGCATCATCGGCTGGAGGCAGGCCGGGTTCTCGCGGCAATCGAACGCGGTCACCCGATACAACGGGCCGAGGATCGCCTTCACGTCGGCAGGCGACACGATCTTGATCTCGGTCTGCGCGGCGAGCGCGTCGCGCAGATCCGCGGTGAGCTTGACCGCTTCCTTCAGCAGCGCGAGATCGGTCTGGCCGTTCGAGCGCACCGGCCGCAGATCGAACACCGCGACTTGCGCCGCCGGCTTTTCGGGTTTGTCGGGCGTGTCGGGCGGCTTCTTGTCGCCTTGATCGTCCGCCGGCTTGTCGTCATCCGCATAGCCGGGCGTGCTCGCGAGTGCGAGCGCGACGAAGGCAGCGAAAGCGAGGTTGCGCACTACGGGCAGTGGATCTTCAAGTCGCCGAGGTCACCCGCCGGAACATCTTTCGGAACGGCGTCGAGCTCGATCGTGCGCTCGCTCGAGCCGACGGGCAACAACGTGCCCTTCACGGTCTTCTTCGGAGCGAGCTGCGCCGTGCACTTCTTGCCGGTGCCTTCGACCGCTGCGACCGGCACGGTGATCCGCGCGACGGCAACTTCGGCGATCACCTGGTTCGGGCGCAGCTCGTCGCCGGCGCGGACCTTCACGGTCGCGACCGAGCCGGCGGCGTCGGTCGTGATCGCCTTGACCTCGCGGCGCGCGGCGGCATTCGCGTAGTCCTGCTTCGCCTCGGCGATGAAGTCCGCGTACTCCTCGGCGGTGCCGTACTTCTTCTGGAGCGAGGCGAGCTTCGCCGCGGCTGCTTCGAAGCTCGCGGAGTACATGCGGACGCGTGCGACGGTGCCGCCTTGCTTCAGCGCGGTCCCGGCGCGCGCGACGTCGAGCACTGTGCCGCGCAGCTCCGACGTGATCTGCGTCGTCTCGATCGCCAGCGTCGCGGTCGCCGTCGCGGGTTCGGGTGCAGGCGCTTCCGTCTTCACGGGTGCGGGCGCGGGTGCCGGTGCGGCAACGGTCGGTGCAGGCGCCGTCGCGACCGGCGCCGGCGCGGGAGCAGGTGGCGGCGTCGGCTTCATCACGATCGGCTCGGCGGGCTTCGCGGGCTCGCTCGCGATCGCCGGCGCTTGTGGCGCGACCAGCTTCACCGTCACGACGACGACCGCGATCACGACCGCGAGCCCGACGACGCCGGCGAGGAACCACAGCCCCGCGCGCGCGCGTTGCGGCGGTGCGGGCGGCGGGTAGTACGGATACGGCGGCGGAGCGCCGTACGCGGGGTCGTACGCGAGCGATGGATACGACTGCCGCGGCGGCGGGAACGCGGGCTGCGACTGGCGATACATCTCGGGCGGTTGAATCGGCCCGCTCTGCCGCTCGGGCGGGCGCGACTCGAACTGGCCCGAGACCTGCGCCATCGAGACCTGGGCCGAGAATCGCGGCTCGAGGTTCTGCGACGACGGCCGCGCCGGCGCCGGCGGCGACATCGCGGTGATCGAATCGCGGCCGTACGGCGGTGCCGTTCGCGGCTGCTCGCGCTGCGGGCCCTGACTGCCCTGCGCGGCAGGCGGTGCCGCGAGATCCTCGAAGTCGAGATCCTCGCCCGGCGCGCGACACGCGACGACGAACGCGGAGTCGTCGATCGCGATCTTGTCCTTGTCGGAGAGCTGGGTCGGATCGTTGACCAGGTTGCCGTTCAACCGCGTGCCGTTGACGGTCTTCTCCGGGATGATCCAGTAGCCGCCGTTCGAGTACTCGATCCGCGCGTGCGCGCGCGACACGGCCTGGCTCGGAATCGAGACCGTGCAGTTCTGCGCGCGACCGATCACGAACGGGCCGCCGTCGAACGTGAACTGTTGACCGCGCAGCGGTCCCGCACTCGCTCTCAGCACGAGCCGCGCCACGGGCACCATGACCGTGCGCTCTTCGCGCTGGTCGAACGTGCCTGGGAACGGGACGAGCCGGTTGGACATGGGTGGTCAGAGCTTTTCGAGCTTGTTCACCGTGAACTCGGTATCCGCGACCTTCGTCGCCTTCATGTTGTCGAGGAACATGTCGGTCGTGTGCTTCTCGCGATGGTTCTCGATCCGGCCCTTGCTCGCATACCAGTGGCCGTCGACGCGCTTCATCTCGGAGGCCTGGTACGTCTTCATCAGGACCTTCGACTTGTCGTACATCTCCCATTTGAACACGAGGAAGTTGTCGCTGCGCACCCACATCACGAACTTCGAGTACGCGGTATCGCTGCGGGTCGGCACGACCTCGAGCTTGTAGTAGTCGAACTTGCCGATCTTCTCGGTCCCGTTCAGCGTCGCCTTGCTCTCGCGGAGGTCGCGCATGTCGAGGTCCGCGAACGAGAAGTCGGTGCCCATGAACGAGTTGTTGCGGAGCGCGCCGGCGATCCGCCGCGACTTCTTGAGGTCGGGCAGGTAGAGGAAGCGATCGTCATCCGCGTCGTCGCGCATGATCTGCAAGAACCCGACGCCCGCGATGTCAGCCGGTGCCGAGAACCGGGTGACCGACTTCGACAGCCCCGGCTTGTAGCGCAGTGCGTCCATCCGAAACTCGAGGATCCGCTCGTCGTTGTTCTTGTCGTGGAGCACCGCGCGTCCCGAGAGCGTCGAGTCCATCATTCCAAACGGATCCGCATCGACGACCTTGTCGACGATCGTCTTGGCATCCAACTTCGGGTCCGCGGCGCGTGCCGCCGGCCCGATCGCGAGAAACAACAGCGCGATCCAGGCAAACTTCATGGCTTTCTCCATCGATAGAAAACGCGGAGCAGCGTCGTACTCAACATCATATCGGAAACGAACGCGACGAGCAGAGTGTTCGATGCCAGCAGGCCGAACACGCGGAGGTCTGGAAAGCGTGACAGACCGAAGATGGCAAAGCCAAGTGAGAGGATGACGGCGGTGAATAGCGCCGGAGGACCTACATCGCGCATCGCATCCTCGATCGCGGCGTCGGGACTCAGGTCCGGGTGTGCCGCGAGCTGTTGGCGCAGGCGTGCGACGAGCTGGATCGTCGTGTTGAACAGCCCGCCGACCGAGACGCTGAGGAACAGCACTGTGCCCACGCGCAACGAAATGCCGAACACCCGCAACAAGAAGAAACATGCGACGACCGGTACGAGGTTCGGCACGGCGCTGATCAACGCGATCCGGATGGACCGGAACACGATCGCGATCAGCACGAGGACGAGCACGAACGCGGTGATGAACCCGCGCAGCACGTCGTAGGCGAGCGCATCGAGCGCGTCGAACCCCGCCGGGCTCTGCTCGGTCATCTCGACGTGGATGTGGAACGGCGCGAGCTCCTTCTGCGCGGTCGCCATCACGGCATCGCGCATCGGTCGCCACTCCGCGGTGCCGTGGTCCATCGAGAAGATCATGACGTGCGACCGCGCGTCATCTTCAGTGAGGAGGCGCTGACGGTCGGCCGGATCGAGGAGCTCGAGGTACTGCGCGGTCAGGTTCGCGGAATCCGGGATGCGCAGCTCCTTCGGATCACCCGACATGAACGCGCGGTTCATCTCGCGGACCATGTCGGCGACCGAGACCACGGCGGTGACGATGCTGTAGCTCGCCGCGACGTCGGAGATCCTGCCGATCGCCTGCAGCACCTTCGGCTGCTTCATCACGTCTTTGGGGCCCTCGAGGAACACCGCGCTGCGGATCACGCCGACGAACTTGTGCTCGAGGAACCGGATGTCGTCCTCGGTCGCGCCGGGCGGCAGGATCCGCGTGTAGTAGACCGAGACGGTCTGGCGCGTGCCGACGAGCGCGCCGCCGACGATCAACGCCGCCGCGATCAGCAACAGCTTCTTGCGATGGCGCGACAGCCACTTCCAGCTCGCCTGGATCGCGCGATCGATCCTCGTCGCGATCCGCGTCGAGATCGCCAGCGGCGGCGGCACCGGCAGGATCGCGAGCAACACGGGCAGCACGACCATCGTCGTGATGAACGCGAGCATCACGCCGATCGCCATGATCGCGCCGAAGTTGACGATGATCGGCAGATCGAGCGTCGCGAACGCTGCGAAGCCGACCGCGGTGGTGAGCGAGCTCAACAGGCACGGCAGCGTGAGCTCGCGATAGGTCTCGACGATCGCTTCTTCCTTCGCGAGGCCGAGCCGCAGCTTGTCGAGGTAACGGCGCAGGACGAAGATCGGATCGACCGCGCCGTAGACCAGCAGCGTCGCCGGGATCGTCGACGCGACCATGTCGACGGGGCGGCCGAACCACGGGTAGATGCCGGCGGTCCAGATCGCGGCGCACGAGATCGCGATCACGGGCATCGCGACGCCGTGGACGCAGCGGAACGCGAGCCACAGCGCGACGACGATCAACAGGATCGCGATCGGCGTGAACACGATCTGATCGAGGACCAACGCATCGCTCGCTTCGACCTCGAGCACCGGCGCGCCGGTGACGCGCACCGAGATGCCGAGCGGCGGCGGATGCGTCCACAACGCGCCATCGACGATCTGGATCGCGCGGCGGAGATCCGGCAGCGTGCTCGACGACGGTGGGACCGCGAGCTGAGCCGCGACCATCGTCGCGTGCGAGTCCTCCGACACGAGCATCCGGTGGAGCAGCCGGCTATCTCGCGCGATCCTCCGCAACTTGTCGGAGTCCGCGGCGGTCTCCGGGAGGTGCGGCATCAGGAGGCCGACATCGACGCTGTCCCCGTCGGCGCGGATCGCGCGCGCATTCGTCACGCTGCGCACGTGCGAAAACACCGGATCTGGCTCGAGCGCTTGGGTCAGCGCCGTCACATATGCGAGCGTTTGTTTGGCGAAGACATCGTCGCTCTCGATCACGATCGCGACGAAGCCGGCAGGATCCTCGAAGTAGTCGTGGTAGCGATCGACGACGGCAACCTCGGGATTCGCGGGGTAGTCGAAGAAATTGCGAAATGCGAAGCGGACCTCGATGTTGCGCGCCGAGTACGCGGACACGCCGGAAATCACGGCGATCGCGAGGACGACCCACCATCGGAACCGGATCACAGCGCGTACGAACCGCGCGCTTGCTGGCCCCCGCAAAGTCAGGCAAATATACCTGAGTGCTCGGGAAACAGGGAGTCCGTGCGCCCCGCAGCACTGCGCGCTACGACGTGCGTGGACCGCTCGGAGGGGCGGTGTATCGCGCGGGCGTCGTCGACTCGTCGCACGAGATCGCGCTGAAGGCGCTCGCGCCGATGAACGCCGAAGCGGTGCCGTTCGTGCGCCAGCGCTACGAAGCCGCCGCGCGCGCGCGTCACCCGAACCTCGTCGCGCTCTACGATCTCGAGATCACGCAGGACTCCGCGTTCTACGCGATGGAGCTCGTCGACGGCGTCAACGTGATGGCGTGGCTGTCGCGCGAACGGCCGACCGATGGCGATACGGTGCCGTCGTCGCCGCGCCGGATGCGCGCGGATCTCGATCGCCTGCGCTCGGTGATGCGCCAGCTCGCCGATGGTTTGTCGGCGCTGCACGACGCGAACCTCCGCCACGACAACCTCAAGCCGAACAACGTGCTCGTCACCCCGCAGGGCCGCGTCGTGATCACCGACTTCGGGATGACCGACCACGCGGCGCAGTTCAACACGTTCGACAATCCGGTCTCGAGCAGCGGGATGTACATCTCGCCGGAGCAAGCCGGCGCCGGCCAGCTGACCGCGGCGAGCGACTGGTACGCGCTCGGCGTGATGCTGTACGAGGCGCTCACCGGTCGCGTGCCGTTCGCGGCGAATCGACTCGCGCTGGTCTCGCACGATCCGGCGCCACCGTCGGAGCTGGTCGACGGGATTCCCCCGGAGATCGAAGCGCTGTGCATGCGCCTGCTCGATCGCGATCCATCGCGCCGCGCGGGGCGCCAGGACGTGCTCGAGACGTTCGAGGAGTCGACCCAGACCGATTCCGCGCCGCCCGAGCCGGTCGCCGCGAAGGTCGGGCTCAACACGACCGAGCGGTTCGAGATCATCAGGCAGCTCGGCCGCGGCGGCATGGGCGTCGTCTACGAAGCGCTCGACAAGGAGCGCGGGATTCGCGTCGCGCTGAAGACGTTGCTCCGCGTCGATTCGGGCGCGCTGTATCGGTTCAAGCAGGAGTTCCGCGCGCTCTCCGACGTCGCCCACCGCAACTTGATCACGCTGTACGAGCTCGTCTCGGCCGGCGGCGACTACTTCTTCACGATGGAGCTGTTGAACGGCACCGATTTCGTGTCGTACGTGCGCGGCCGCAGCGGCACCGAGAAGAGCGACAGCGGGCGCTCGGCGGATCAGGGCACGCGCAGCATCAGCTCGGCATCGAAGTCGTTCTCCAACGAGGAGTCGACCGCCGTGATGCCGGTCCGCGCGGCGAAAGGGATGCCCGACGTCCCCTCCGCACCGCATCCGGATCAACCCGATCAAGATCAGGCGCCGATCGACTGGCGCCGCCTGCGCGACTCGCTGCTCCAGCTCGCCCACGGTGTTCACGCGCTGCACGCGAGCGGGCACATGCATCGCGACATCAAGCCGTCGAACGTGCTGGTCCAGCCCGATGGGCGCGTCGTGCTGCTCGACTTCGGCGTGATCGCCGAGCTAGGTGCGCGCCATGGCACCCAGGAGATGGTCGGCACGCCCGCGTACATGGCGCCCGAGCAGGCGCGCGGCAAGGTCACGCCGGCGAGCGACTGGTACGCGGTCGGCGTCGTGCTCTATCGCGTGCTCACCGGCGCGCTGCCGTACGTCGGTTCGATGGGCCAGATCCTGTTCGCGAAGCAGGACTCGGATCCGATCCGGCCCGACGAGGTTCGTCCCGATCTCCCGAAGGACCTCGTCGAGCTGTGCATGGAGCTACTCGATCGCGAGCCCGAGCGCCGGCCGACGGGCGAGCAGGTGCTGAACCGGCTCGGTGCGACGCGGCAGTCGCGCTCGCTCGACGTCAACGTCACCGCGCGCCGGCGGAACTCGCTCCAGGGCGAGGCGATGCGCTCGCTCGCGGGTCGCGATCATCACCTGATGGAGCTCCGCGAGGCGTTCGCGCGGGCCAAGCGCGGTGCCGGTCAGACCGTGTTCGTTCACGGCAGCTCCGGCATGGGCAAGTCGGCGCTGATCGATCGGTTCCTCGAGGAGGTTCGCGCCGGCAGCGGCGTCGTGCTCGCGGGCCGTTGCTACGAGCGCGAGCAGGTCCCCTACAAGGGCGTCGATGCCGCGATCGATGCGCTGTCGCGCTACTTGCTCACGCTCGACGAGGCAGACGTCGCGAAGCTCGCGCCGCGCGATCGGATGCCGCTCGCGCAGGTGTTCCCGGTGCTCGAGAGCGTGCCGGCGTTCCAGCGCGTCGACGACAAGAAGCAGCATGCGACGCCCGAGCCGCTCGAGCTCCGCCGGCGCGCGTTCGCTGCGTTGCGCGAGCTGCTCACTCGGATCGCGCAGCGCGGTCCGCTCGTCGTGTTCATCGATGACGTTCAGTGGGGCGATCGCGATAGCGCGCCGCTGCTCGCCGAGCTGATGCGCGCGCCGAACGTGCCGCCGATGCTGCTCTTACTCAGCTATCGCACCGACGATGCCGCGCGCAGTCCGCTGCTCACGACGCTGCTCGCGAGCGGCAGCGTGCTATCGCCGCGCGAGATCCAGGTCGGGCCGCTCAACGACGACGAAGCGCGCGCCCTCGCGTACGAGCTGCTCGCGAGCGAAGGCGCCGACACCGACGCGGCGTGGACGATCGCGCGCGAGTCGCGCGGCCATCCGTACTTCATCCACGAGCTCGCGCGCTACGTGAAGAATGAAGGTCTGACCGAGGGCGTCGCGCTCTCGCTCGACATGGTGATCGGAAAGCGCGTCGAGCGGTTGCCGGCGCAGGCGCGCCGCGTGATGGAGATCGTCGCGGTGGCGGGCCAACCGATCGCGCAGGGCCTGATCGGTCGCGCGACCGGCCTCGAGCCCGAGGCCCGCATCCGCGTGATGAACCAGCTCCGCGTCGCCCAGCTGATCCGCACGAGCGGTGGCGGCGACGATCAATCGGCCGAGAGCTACCACGACCGGATCCGCGAGCTGCTCGTGAGCCTGTTGCCGGCGGAGCAGCTCGCGTTCGATCACGGCCAGATCGCGGCCGCGATGCTGACCGAGACCGATCCCGATCCGGAGGCGCTGGCGACCCACTTCCAGCGCGCCGGCGACGCGCGGCGTGCCTTCGCATACGCGACGAAGGCCGCCGATCGCGCGGCCGCTGCGCTCGCGTTCGATCGCGCTGCATCACTGTATCGGTTCGCGCTCGAGCTGCCGTCCGATCCGGAGACGCGCCGCACGCTCAACGAGCGGCTCGCCGATGCGCTGCGCAACGCCGGCCGCGGTCCCGAAGCGGCGAGCGCATTCTTCGCCGCCGCCGACGGTGCGAGCTTCGAGCGCCGGCTGCGCAACCAGCGGTTCGCCGCGGAGCAGCTGCTGTACAGCGGTCAATTCGAAGAGGGCATGCGGGCGATCGCCGAGGTCCTCCGCGCGGTGAAGCTGACGATGCCGGCGACGCCGACTCGCGCGTTGATGTCGCTCCTGTGGCGCCGGTTCAAGCTGCGGCTGCGCGGGCTCAAGTTCAAGCCGAAGCTGCTCGGCGAGATTCCGCACGACAAGATCCAGGTGATGGACACCTGCTACGGCATCGGCACGAGCCTCGCGATCGTCGACGTGGTCCGCGCGTACGACTTCCAGGTCCTCAACCTGCACATGGCGCTCGACGCCGGCGAGCCGTTCCGGATCTCGCGCGGGTTCGCGATGGAGGCCGGCTTCATCTCGTCGATGGGCCACAAGATGGCGCCGCGCGTCCACCATCTCCTCGACGAAGCGATGCGCCTCGCGAAGGAGATCGGAAACCCGCAGGCCGAAGCGTTGGCGCTGCTGACCGCAGGCGTCGCGGCGTACGAGATGGGCCAGATGCGCGAGGCGCGCGAGTACTGCGATGGCGCCGAGGAGATGCTGCGGACTCAGTGCAGCGGCGTCGCGTGGGAGCTCGCGACCGCGCGTCTGTTCGGAACGTGGGCCCACTACCGGCTCGGCCGGATCGCGTACCTCGTCGAGCGCTTACCGGAGCTCGAGCGCGAGACGTCGGAGCGCGGCGATCTCTACGGCTGGCTGGCGATCGTGCTCGGTTGTCCGCGCGTCGCGATGACGCTCGCGACCGACGATCCGGCGGCGCAGCACAAGATCGCCGACGAGGCGATCGCGAAGTGGCCCGGGGTCGGCTACCAGGTCCAACACTTCTGGTCCGACTACTCGCTGATCCAGATCGAGCTCTACGCGGGGCAGGCCGACCTCGCGTGGGCGCGTCTCACGCGGGTGTGGCCGCTCCTCAAGAAGGCGATGCTGATGCGGGTCGAGGAGGTCGTGATCCACATGACCGAGCTGCGCGGCCGCACCGCGCTCGGCTTGCTCGTGCAGACCCAAAACCGCAAGTACGTGCGAGAGGTCGAGCGCGCTGCGAAGAAGCTCGCGGGCTACGCGAAGATTCCATGGTGTAGCGCATCCGCACAGTTGCTTCGCGCTCAGCTCGCCGCGCTGCGTGATGATCGCGCGACCGAGAGCCGCCTCTTGGCCGAGGCGGCGACCAACTACGCGACAGCCGGTTTTGCGCCTTACGAAATCGCGGTGGCGATCGGTGCGAGGCAGGCCGACGCCCTCCAACGAGCGAGTGAGTGGAGCAAGCGCGAGGGCGTGCGGAACGTGGTCGCGATGATGCGGATGCTCGCACCTGTGTATGCCACCTACACGCGTCTCGATAGCCAGAACCGTTGACCGGCTCACACCAATAACAGCATCATTGTAGAAGATGGTGTTGTCCCGCCCTGCAGCGCCTGCGTGGTTCGAACGCAGGATGCGCAGCTACATGGGGAGAGTCGATACGTTCGACCCATACCCCTTCGAGCTGCCGGATCGCCATGCCGATCTCATCGCGCTCCACCTCAACGACTACCTGCGGTTGTCGGCGCGGCCCGAAGTGATCGCCGCGAAGGTCGAGACCCTGAAGGTCAGCGGCAACGGCAACATGGCGTCGGTGATCTATGGCGGCGCGTGTGGTGAGAGCAACGCGCTTCGCAAGCGGATCGCCGAGATCATGCTCGGCGGCGACACGTTTCTCACCGCCGCGGGTTACACCGCGAACCTCGGTATCATCGAATCGATCGTCGAGCCCGGCATGCCGGTCTATCTCGACGACCGCGCGCATGCCTCGATGTGGGATGGCGCGAAGTTCTCGTCCGGTCGGCCGATCGGCTTCGCGCACAACGATCCCGGCGCGCTCGCCGAGGAGATGGCGACCCACGGTCCCGGCCTGGTCTGCATCGACACCGTCTACAGCGTCCACGGCGACATCGCGCCGCTGCGCGAGATCCTCGAGATCGCCGAGGCGAACGACAGCATGCTGCTCGCCGACGAGGCGCACGCATTCGGCATGTTCGGCCCCGCGGGTGGCGGGCTCGCAGTCGCCGAGCGCGTCGCCGAGCGCGTCCACTTCCGGACCGGCAGCTTTTCGAAGGCGCTCGGTGGCCACGGTGGGTTCGTCGTCGCCGCGAAGGACGTGATCTGGTTCCTGACCCATCGCTCGCGTTCGAGCGTGTTCAGCTCGGCAGTCACGCCGGATGTGTCCGCGGGTCACCTCGCGGCGCTCGAGCTCGCGCTCGCCGAGCGCAGTCGCGCCGAGCACACGCTGAAGATGGCGGCGCTGCTTCGCGACGAGCTCGTGCGCCGCGGCGTCGATCCGAGGCCGAGCGCGTCGCAGATCGTGCCGATCGCGTTCGCGCGCGAGACCGACGCCTGCAAGTTCTTCGGTGCGATGCACGAGCGCGGCGTGCTCGTGTCGATCTTCGTCGCGCCCGGGGTCGACGAAGGAACCGGTGTGGCGCGGCTCTCCTGTCATGCGGAGCTGACGCCTGCGGCAGTGGTGAAGGTCGCGGAAGCTGTGCGGCAGAGCCTCGACGCTATCGGCCAAAAGTGAAACACACGATCATCGATCTGCTCCGGGAGCGCGCTGCCAGCCGTCCCGATGTCGAGGCCTATCGCTTCTTGCGCGACGGCGAGGGCAATCCCGAGATCCGGACTTGGGCTGACGTCGATCGTCGGGCGCGCGCGATCGGCAACGCGCTGCGCGAGCGCGGCGCGGCGGGCTCGAACGTGCTGATGCTCTATCCGCCGGGGATGGATTTCGTCGATGGCTACTTCGGTTGCCTCTATGCCGGCGCGGTGCCCGTGCCCGCGTATCCGCCCGAGCCGGCGCGGTTGCAGCGAACGCTGCCGCGCGTCCAGGCGATCGTCGCCGACGCCGGCGCGAAGTTCGCGCTGTCGACGAAGCCGCTGCTCGCGCTCGCCGAGATGGTGTTCGCGTTCGCACCGGATCTGAAGGCGCTCTCGTGGCTCGCGACCGATACGGTCGGCCTCGACGCGGGCGACAGCTGGACGCGGCCCGACGTCACCGTCGATTCGCTCGCGATGCTCCAGTACACGTCGGGATCGACGGGCACGCCGAAGGGCGTGATGTTGAGCCACGCGAACATGCTCTCGAACGCGGGGTCGGTGCTCTCGGCGTTCGAGATCACGCCCGAGGATCGCTTCTTCTCGTGGCTGCCCGTGTTCCACGACATGGGCTTCATGCTCGGCGTGCTCCATCCGCTGTACGCGGGCGTGTCGGTCACGGCGATCTCGCCGATCGCGTTCCTCGAACGGCCGTTCCGCTGGCTCGCGGGGATCTCCGCATCGCGCGCGACGCTGAGCGGCAGCCCGAACTTCGGCTACGACCTCGCCGCGCGCAAGACGACCGAAGAGCAGCGCGCCACCCTCGATCTGTCGCGCTGGAAGCTCGCGTTCAACGGCGCCGAAGCGATCCGCCGCGACACGATCGACCGGTTCGTCGAGGCGTTCGAGCCGGTCGGGTTCCGGCGCGCGACGATGTTCCCGTGCTACGGCCTCGCCGAGGCGACGCTGATCGTCAGCGGCAACGGCCGCGCTGCCGAACCGATCGCGCGCACGTTCTCGAAGTCGGCGCTCGAAGAGGGCAGGGTCGAGGAGCGCGCGGACGGCCAGATCCTCGTCGCGTCGGGTGGGATCGTCGAAGGTGCGAGCGTCGCGATCGTCGATCCCGACAAGCTCGTGCGCGCGCCGGCCGATCGGGTCGGCGAGATCTGGGTCTCCGGCGGCAGCGTGGGTCGCGGTTACTGGAACCGGCCCGACGACACCGCGGCGACGTTCGACCGCGCGCTGCCCGCCGACCCGAAGCACTACATCCGCACCGGCGATCTCGGCTTCATCCACGATGGCCAGCTCTACATCTGCGGCCGCGTGAAGGACGTGATCATCGTCCGCGGCGCGAATCATTACCCGCAGGACATCGAGCTCACGGTCGAGCGGGCGAGCCCCGCGATCCGTCCCGGTTGTGTCGCGGCGTTCGCTTTCACGAGCGACGGGGAAGAGCGCGTCGCGGTCGTCGCCGAGATCGATCGCCGGCACGAGAAGGATCGCCGCGGCGCTTCGCGCACCGCTCCGGATCGGCGCGAGCCCTCGCAACGCCCGCCGGATCCTGCGGCGCCGCGCGCAGATGGTGATCCGCTCGACGTCGATCGCCTGTTCTGGGATGTCCGCGAGGCGATCGGTTCCACCCACGAGGTCGAGCCGTACGCGGTCGTGCTCGTTCGCGCAGGCAGCATTCACAAGACCTCGAGCGGCAAGCTGCAGCGCCGCGCATGCAAGGCCGCGTTCGAGAAGGGCGAGCTCGAAGTGCTCGCCGAGTGGCGATCCGATGGAACGAAGCGCCACTCCGATGTCGCGAGCAAGCCGCGTGCGAAGACGCCGAGCTCCGCGCCACCGGCTCCCGCGACGCCCGCGCCGGCACCGACGACGACGATCGATCTCGTCGCGCTGCGCCGTCCGACCGCGATCGTCGTCGCGCGCTCGACCGAGCTCGCCGGTCACCTCGCGAATCCGCGGTTCCAGGTCGGCGAGGCCGATCGCGCGCGTGCGCTGAAGGGCGACTACGCGATGGTCGTGACCGACGAGCTCGCGCTGCTCCGCGAGGTCGCCGCGGCGCACCCCGCGTCGGTGCGTCTGCTCGTGACCTCGTTCGACGAGCCGGATGCCGTGCGCGATGCGCTCGCGAAGGGCGTCGTCTCGGCGGTCATCCCCGCGTCCGCGGGCAAGCAGCAGCTCGTCGCGGCCGCGACCGAACAGATCGATGCGTGGGTCGCCGCCGAGACCGATCGCGCGACGACCGCGATCGAGACCTGGCTCGCGACCTGGCTCGCGCACCGCCTCGGCCTCAATCCAAAGGCGATCGATCTCGACGCGCCGGTCGGCGGCTACGGCCTCGATTCGCTCTCCGTCGTCGAGGTCCAAACCTCGCTCGCGGATTGGCTGCGTCACGACGTGCCGGCGACGCTCGTCCGCGGCCGGTCCTCGATCCGGACGATCGCGCGGCGACTGACCAGTGCCGATGTCGGGAGCCGCGGCCAGCGCGCACGCGGCGGCGAGGACGTCGAGATCGCGATCGTCGGCATGGGCTGCGCCGTGCCCGGCGCGCGCGATATCGCGGAGCTGCGCTCGCTGATCGCCGAGGATCGCAGTGCGATCGCGCAGGTTCCAGAGGATCGGATCCGACCCGACGAGCGCACGCGATGGGGCGCCGCGCTCGATCACATCGCCGAGTTCGATGCCGCGTGCTTCGGCATGTCGCCGCGCGACGCAGCGACGATCGATCCTCAAGTACGCGTCCTGCTCGAGACGACCTGGCAGGCGCTCGAGCACGCGGGGATCAGCGCCGCGCAGATCGGCGGCACGAACGCCGGCGTGTTCGTCGGGATCTCGGGCAGCGACTTCCTGCGCGCGCGGCCCGATCTGTCGATCACGGATCGCACGAGCGCCGCCGCGAACCGGCTGTCGTACTTCTTCAACCTGCGCGGCCCGAGCTTCGCGATCGATGCGGGAGACGCGTCGTCGCTCGTCGCACTCGAGCTCGCGATCGGGAGCCTGCAGCGCGGCGAGTGCGATCTCGCGATCGCCGGTGGCGTCAACCTGACGCTGTCGCCCGACTTCCAGATCGCGTACGGCAAGGCGAAGCTGCTCGCCGGCGATGGCGTGTGCCGGCCACTCGACGCGCGCGCGCAAGGCACGGTGCTCTCGGATGGTTGCGGCGTCGTCGTGCTGCGCCGGCTGAGCGATGCGCGCGGCGCCGGTGATCGGATCTGCGCGCACGTGCTGGCGGTCGCCGTCGGTCAGAACGGCCGCGGTCACGGCCTCACCGCGCCGAACGAAGCGGCGCAGGAGCGGGTGATCCGCGAAGCCGTCCAGGCAGCGAACGTGCCAGCGGGCGCGGTCGGCTACGCCGAGCTCAACGCGCGCGCGATTCCGGCGTTCGATACGATCGAGGCGCGCGCGCTGAGCAACGCGCTCGCCGGCGATCGCGCGGCCGATCATCCGATCGTCGTCGGTGCGGTGAAGGCGAACCTCGGCGATGCGCGCGCTGCCTCGGGCATCCTCGGCGTGATCAAGGCCGCGCTCGTGCTCGATCTCGATGTGCGGCCGCGCCTCCTCAACCTGCGCGAGCTCGCGCCGGAGGTCGCTTCGACCCAGGGCGTGCTCGCACCGACGGAGCCCGTCGCATGGCCGGCGGGCGAGCGCCGGATCGCCTGCGTCAACAACTTCGGTCTGCTCGGCACGAATGCGGTCGCGGTGCTCGCCGGCGAACCGGCCGCGCCGCCGCGCGCGAAGACCGCGATGCCGAGCGAGCTGTTGTGCCTGTCGGCGCGCTCCGAAGATGCGCTGCGCGTCTTGGCCGAGCGCTACGCGGCCGCTCTCGCAGCGCTGCCCGAGGGCGAGCTCGCCGACGTCTGCTTCACCGCGAACCTCGGGCGCACGCACTTCGCGCAGCGCGCGGCGCTGTATGGCTCGTCGCTCGCGCAGCTTCGCGACCAGCTCGCGGCGCTCGCCCGCGGCGATATCCAGGCGAAGCGCGCGATCGGGCGCGGCGCGGCGCGGATCGCATTCCTGTGCACCGCGACGCCCGCGCGTCCCGGCACCGCGCGCCAGCTCCACGAGCTCGAGCCGAGGTTCCGCGCGGCACTCGAGCGCTGCGATCGGATCGCGCGCGATCACCTCGGTGGCGCGTCGCTCGTGCAGGCGCTCTACGGTGACGCCGCATGGACCGACGCGATGCAAGCGCCCGCGACGGCAGCGATCGAGATCGCGCTCGCGGAGCTGTGGCAGACCTGGGGCATTCACCCCGACGTCGTGTTCGGTCAAGGCGTCGGCGAGCACGCCGCCGGCGCGATCGCGGGCGCGCTGACGTTCGAGCAAGCGATCGCGCGCGCGTGTGGCGCGAACGTGACGGTCGTGCCGCGCACGCCGGCGATCCCGATGACGCTCGTCGACACCGCGCAGATCGAGCGCGGTGTGAAGGACATGGTCCGCAGCGGCGTCGACGTGTTCCTCGAGCTCGGCGTCGAGCCGGTGCTCACGCGTCAGTACGCGGCGGCGGTGACCGGACCGGGCGTGTGGTTGCCATCGCTCGATCCGCAGACCCGCGATTGGGATCGCCTCGTGCTGTCGCTTGGCGCGCTGTACGAGCGTGGGATCGCGCCGCACTGGCGCGGCGTCTACGCGAATCAACCGCGCGCGCGGATCACCGTGCCGGGTTATCCGTTCGAGCGCCGGCGCTGCTGGCCCGACGACTAGCTGACCTCCCGATTCAGGTTCCGCTTCCTCGGTTCCCTATTCGATCGAGCATCGTCGCGGCCGCAGTTCGTTCGACGAACGCTCGGGTCGTTCGTTCGACGAACGCGCGGGTCGGTAGGTGGACGAACGCTCGCGGGCTCGGTCGCCGACTGCTCGTGTCGCTCGCTGCGCTCGCTCCGTTCGACCACGAATAGGGAACACGAGGAACCGGAACCGCGAACCGAGAGCTACTCGCGCGGGCGCACGCAGTACGCCTCGGCGACGATCTCGATCGTCGTCGACGGCGACGTGTTCTTGTAGTCGCATCGCCACGACGCCGGGTTCGACGCATCCGTCAGGCCGACCGGCCGCGTCGCGATCAGCTGCGCGAGCCACTGCGGGTCCGCGTAGCAGCCGCCGGTGACGAGCAGATCCTGCGCGCGATCGCACGTCGCCACCACCGTCGCGACGAGCCCGCCCGCGACCGACACGCGCGACTCCTTGCGCGTGACATCGGTCTTCTGGCCATACGCACCCGGCGGCCCCGATGGACCTTTGGGTCCCTGCGCACCTTGCGGTCCCTGCAGACCCTGCGCGCCTTGCAGACCTTGAATGCCCTGCGGACCTTCGGGGCCGGCCTGACCCGGATCGCCTTTCGGTCCGCGCGCACCTTCCGGACCTGCGGGCCCGACACCTGCGGGTCCCATCGGGCCAACAGGTCCCGGCGGACCCGCGGAGCCGAGTCCACCTTGTGGTCCGGGTGGTCCAGACAAGCCCGATGCAGATCCCTTCGCGAGGAGTACCTGCGCGACCGCTGCGGTATCGACCGCGCCCTTGTGCTCGATCTGCGCGAGTCGCTTGTCCTGCTCGTCGAGTCGCGCGACCGCTTTGTCGACGCGACCCGTGTCGTCCGGACGGCACGCACACACACCGAGCGCAGCGATCAACACGGTGCGTCGCACGCGGTCATCGTAGCCGTTTTTTTGCCTCCGCCGATCAGATGGGCGTAGCTGGAGCCATGATTTCCCTGGTCGATGTTCGTCTCGACCACCCACGCGGTGGCACGCCGCTGGTGAGCGAGGGCAACTTGAAGGTCGCGCGTGGTGAGGTCGCGATCGTGGTCGGCGCCGCCGGTGTCGGCACGTCGCGCCTCGTCGCGGCCGCGCTCGGTGAGGTCATCGCTTCGGCGGGCCGGATCGAGGTGCTCGGTCACGACGTCTCGAAGTTGCGCCGCAGCTCGCTGCGCCTGCTCCGCCGCAAGGTCGGCATCGTGCCGCAGGATCTCTGCCTGCTCGAAGATCGCAGCGCGCAGGTCAACGTCGCGCTGCCGCTCGAGATCGATGGCATCCCGCGCTCGATCTCGATCGTCAAGGCGAACGAGATCCTCGCGAAGCTCGGTCTCGAGAGTGAAGCCTCGCTGCCCGTCGACTGTCTGTCAGGCTCGGCGCGACAACGCGTCGCTGTTGCCCGCGCACTCGTGCGGGAGCCAGAGCTCGTGCTCGCAGACCATCCGACGATGTGGCAGGACGCGGCCGGCGCCGAGCTCGTGTGCGCGGCGCTCGCGGAGGCGGCCGACCACGGTGCGTCGGTGCTCGCGTTCGGACGCGATTACCCGCTGCGCACGATCGCGGAGCGCCGCGGTTGGCGTCAGCTCGCGCTGATCGACGGCGCGCTGCGCCCGCTCGGCGAGGTGTTGCTCGACGGCAAGTCGATCGACGAGCTGCTGCTCGGCATGGAATCGGTGCCGGCGAACGTCGTCCCGTTCCCGCTGTCCGCGCGCACCGCGGGGGTCGCATGAAGATGAAGACGCTGCGCCGGCTCCGCACCGTCGCTCCGCGCCGGCTCCGCGATCTCGATCCGACGATCGAGCCCGATCCGGGACCCGCACCTGAAAAGATCTTCGATCGCTCGACCGGTCCATTCGATCGCCATCGCGCGGTCGCGATGCCGGGCGCGCACCCGCACGGCGACGAGGAAACTTGAACGCCCTGCGCAGGACCTGGCGGTTGCTCGCAGACCGCCCGCGGATGGCCGCGTGGACGCTCGCCGCGGCGATCTGCGCGCTCGTCGTCGCCGGCGCCGCGCTCGTCGTCGTCGATCACATCGCGGACTGGACCGCTGCGCCGCGCACCAACGGCGGCAGCATGGTCGTCTACCTCGGCGAGGGCGTCAGCGACGCGACCGCGCACCAGCTCGTCGCTCAGCTCGGCCGGGTCGCCGGTGTCGATCGCGCGGAGCTCGTCGCGCCTGGCGATGCCGCGAAGCGACTCGAGCGCGCCCTCGGCGCCGACGCCGCACTGCTCGACGGTGTCGATCTCGCGAGCCTGCCCGCGACCGTCGAGGTCACGCTCGCACCCGGCGTGCGCGACGTGATCTCGATGAGCCCGTTGCTCGGCGCGCTGCGCGCGAACCCGGGCGTCGAGGATGTCATCGTCGAGGACGGTGGCGACACCGCGAAGTCCAGCGACTCGCTCGCGACCCTGCGCGCGTTCGTCTATGCCGGCGCCGCGTTGCTCGCGGGGCTGGCGGTCGTCGTCGTGCTCGCCGCGATCCGCGTGCGACTCGCCGAGGATCGCCAGGAGCGCGCGGTGCTGCACCTCTTGGGCGCGGGGCCGATGTTCAGCATCGTGCCGGCCGCGCTCGCAGGCACCGCACTCGGGCTCGTCGCGTCGCTCGGCGCGTCGCTCGTCGTGTGGATCGGGATCGATCAGCTCTCGATCAGCGCGCCCGCATTCGGTGCGATCGTCCTGTTCGTCGCGGCGGGTGCCGGCGTCGGGCTTCTCGGTGGCAGCCTCGCAGGAGTCGGCCGTGTCGCGCGCTAGCCGGCTCCACATCGCGCTGCTCTCGGCGCTCGCGATCACCGCGAGTGCGCAGGCCAAGCCGACGCCGCCGACCCCGCCGCCCGATCCCCACGACGCGCTCGCGAAGCAGATCGCCGCCGAGCAAGCGACGCTGGCCACGACGATCACGACCGTCGGCGACAAGCTCCACGGTGCCGATACGGTGCGCCTGCATCGCCTCCATGCCGCGATCCGCGCGCTCCACGCACCGCTCGCCGAAGGTGCGAGTGCCGAGGAGCGGATGGCCGTCGCCCGCCGTCGCGCCGCCGCACGCCTCCTGCTCGAGCGCGATCACGGCGAGCGTCAGCTGCTCGCCGATGAAGCGACCCACCTGGAAGAAGCGAAGACGTCGACCGACGCCGCCGCGCAACACGTCCCGGCGATCGCGCTGCCCGAATCGCTCGAGGTTCCGGCCCACGGCAAGGTCGCGCGGCACTTCGGCGAGTACCAGCACGAGCGGAGCAAGGCGACACTGTCTCGCCGCGGCGTCGATCTCGAGGTCGAGGATCACGCGCCGGCCGTCGCGCCCGCCGACGGCATCGTTCGGTTTGCGGGGCCGATCCGCGGCCTCGACCACGGCGTCATTCTCGATCATGGCGACTACCTCACGGTGATCGCGAAGCTCGGCGAGCTCACGCTGCCGGTCGGTACGCACGTCGCGAAGGGCGATCGGCTCGGCCGCGCCGCACATCACCGCGTGTATCTCGAGCTCCGCGCGAAGATCGGACCCGGCGGCCTGCCGATCGATCCAGAGCCTCTGTTCGCGCGCTAGGGAACGTCGACCTTGACGTCGACCTGAACGCCACCGTGATCGTCGAGCTCGCGGATCGCGTCCTCGGCGAATCGCGAAACCCGGATCAGCACCGCACATCGCTCGATCGCGAGCGTCCGAAACGGCAGAGGCTTCGCCTCGACGAAGGCAGACGATCGTAGCGCGGGCGATCGCGGCCAACGTCGTCAACGCCAAAGGTGGCGTTCAGGTTCAGGTTCAGGTCAACGTCCACGTGATCTTGCGGTTCGCGCGCTAGGGAACGTCGACCTTGACGTCGACCTGAACGTGAACCTGAACGCCACCGTGATCGTCGAGCTCGCGGATCGCGTCCTCGGCGAATCGCGAAACCCGGATCAGCACCGCACATCGGTCGATCGCGAGCGTCCGAAACGGCAGAGGCTTCGCCTCGACGAAGGCAGACGATCGTAGCGCGGGCGATCGCGGCCAACGTCGTCAACACCAAAGGTGGCGTTCAGGTTCAGGTTCAGGTCAACGTCCACGTGATCTGCCGCTTCGCGCGCTAAGCTCGACGGATGTCGCGCGCGTCTCACGCTGCCACGTTCATCGCCGGCGGAATCCTCGCGACCGCCACGCTCGCGGTCGCGGTTCCGAAAGACACGACCCGGTTCCGCACGTTCGACGCGTTCGCGCAGGCGCTCTCCTTGATCGAAGCGAACTACGTCGATCCGGTCGACGAGCAAGCGCTGCTCCGCGATGCCCAGCGCGGCATGCTCCACAACCTCGACGTCCACTCGACGTACCTGCCGCCGAATCGCTACCAGAAGATGCGCCAGGACACCGAAGGCGAGTTCGGCGGCGTCGGCGTCGTGCTCGCGCCGGGCTTCATCGACGACGCGCGTCCGGGCGTGCCGCCGTATCCGATCGTCGACGAGCTCGCCGACAATTCGCCCGCCGCGGTCGCCGGGATCCAGATCGACGATCGCGTCGTCGCGATCGACGGCAAGCCGACCGCCGAGCCGGGCAAGGAGCTGAAGGAAGCGGGTGCGTGGGAAGCGAAGCTGCGCGGCGGCTCGGGCACGCGCGTCCAGATCAGCGTGCTGCGCGTCGGCTGGAAAGATCCGCGCGTGTTCACGCTCGTCCGCGCGCAGGTCAAGCAAGCGACCGTTCACGCGAAGGCGCTCGAGGCGCGGATCGGCTACCTCCAGATCTCGCGATTCTCCGAGGCGACCGCGACCGATGTCGGCGCTGCGCTCGCGGATCTGAAGAAGCAAAACGCGCTCGGCGCACTCGTCCTCGATCTGCGCGCCGATCCGGGCGGTCTCGTCGATCAGGCGATCCTCGTCGCGGATCAATTCCTCGACGACGGCACGATCGTGACGATCCGCGGCCGCAAGGGCTCGGTCGAGACCCAGGTCGCACATAAAGGTGGCGCGGGCGTCGGCGTGCCCATCATCGCGCTCGTCGACGGCGGCACCGCATCGGCCGCGGAGATCCTCGCGGCGGCGCTCCACGATCACGATCGCGCGAAACTCGTCGGCCTACCGACCTACGGCAAAGGCACCGTGCAGACGTTCTACGATCTCGATGACGGCTCCGGCCTCAAGCTCACGACCGCGCGCTACCTGACGCCGAAGGGCAACTCACTGGAATCCAAGGGGATCGCGCCGGACATGCGGGTCGATGCTTTTACTCCCGAAGAGATCGTTGCGGGGAGTGGCAGTGGGAGCGGGACTGGTGCCACAATTAACGACACGGGGGCGGACGATCCACAGCTCGCCACTGCAGTCCAGCAAGCACGCGCTGCACTGCACACGAGCAACAAGTAGTCGGCCCAACCGTTGTTTAGGCAAAGCTTGGACTGGTACAACCACTCATGTGACGTTGGACATAAGTCCGACGTCCAATTGGGGCACATCGCACGATGTTCAAGCTGGTGATCCAGGATGACGAGGGGAAGACGACAGTCGTTCCCCTGATCCGTGACGAGATCACGATCGGTCGCAAAGAGGGCAACACGATCCGGCTCACCGAGCGGAACGTGTCGCGTCGTCACGCCCGGATCCTGCGTAGCAACAACGAGGTCCAGATCGAGGACCTCGGCAGCTACAACGGCATCCGCGTCAACAACGCGCGGATCGCCGAGCGGGTCTCGCTGCGGATCAGCGACCAGGTCCAGATCGGCGACTACAAGCTCTATCTGAAGGCCGAGGGCGTCGAGCAGGTCGACGACGCGCGGACGATGCCGATCGAGCGGATCGAGAACGTCGGCGCGACCGAGGTCATGCCGGCCGTCTCGGCCACGGCGAACACGCCGACCGCACCGATCGCCGCCACCCCAGGCCCGCAAGCGCGCGCACTCGGCGTCGCCGATACCGATCCATCCGCGCGCCCGGTCGCGACGCCCGCGCAGGTCGCGGCGCTCACCGCGGTCGCCGGCTACGGCAAGCTCGTCGTCCTGTCGTCGAACTTCGCGGGCAAAGAGTTCGAGCTCACGCGCCCGCAGATGATCGTCGGCCGCACCGACGAGAACGACCTCGTCATCAACCACCGCTCGATCTCGCGCAACCACGCGAAGATCACGCGCGACACCGATACCCAGCGCTACACGATCAGCGACCTCCAGTCGTCGAACGGCGTGCGGGTCAACGGCCAGGACTACGGCAAGGTCGAGCTCCGCCGCGGCGACGTCGTCGATCTCGGCCACGTCCGGCTCCGGTTCGTCGAGCCCGGCGAAGATTTCGTGTTCGCGCGCGACGCCCAGATCGCGGATGTCGAAGGTACGGGCGGCAAGCGCGGCGCGATGATCGCGATCGTGCTCGCGGTCGTCGTGCTCGGCGCGGTCGCCGCGTACTTCGCGCTCAAGAGCAACGGCACGCCGGCGGACAAGAACGGTGGCGTCGTCAACGGCTCGGGCGGCAGCGACATCGTCGCGGTCGGCTCGGGCGGCAGCGGCTCTGCAACCGCGGTCATCCCCGACTCGATCGATGCGGCTCCGGCCGTCGTTCCGACTGGCGACGACGCGAAGCGGGTCGCGGCGGAGTGCCAGACCGCCGTCGTCGAGCGCAACTGGTCGTCGGTCAACGTGTGCGCCGACAAGCTCGCGACGCTCGATCCGGCCGCCGCGCAGGAGTTCCACAACCGCGCCCGCGCCGAGCTCAAGAACGACGCGACGAAGGACAAGGTCGATCAGGCGATCGCGGAGCAGAACCTCGTGAAGGCGAAGAAGCTGCTCGGCGATATCCCCGAGGCCTCGGTCTACAAGCAGGACACCGCGGCCGAGGTCGATGCGCTCGAGAACAAGATCCTCGACGACTTCAAGACGAAGGCGGCGGCGAACAAGGCCGCGAACAAGTGCAAAGACAACGACATCTTGATCGCCCAGGCGATCGAGAAGACGCCGAAGGCCGCGGACGTCCTCAAGCCCTACAAGTGCACGGTCGCGGTCGCCGTGCCCGAGGATTGCTCGACGGCGCTACGCAACGAGACCAAGGCCTGCCACACCCAGTTCTGCAACAAGAACCCGGACAACGCGAAGTGCCAGACCGCGGTCGTGGCGCCCGCGTGCAACGCAGATGATCTGCTCGCCGCAGGCACGGCCGCCGTCGCTCGTGGCGACCACGCGGTCGCGGTGCAGAGCTACGACCAGGCCTTGAAGTGCAAGTACGACGTCCACACGCTGCAGCTGAGCTTCATGGCCGCATGCCGCGCGAACAAGGTCGACTACGCGCGCAAATACTGGAAGCGCATGTCTTCGGACATGAAGAGCCACCTCCTGCAGATGTGCCTTCACGAGCACATCACGCAGGACCAGCTGGATCAGTAATTCGGCTTTGAGGCCGCTTGTTTGACCCCAGTGATCGGACTGGTGTAACCAAGATTCAGTCTGGGTGCACTACCCCGGAGAACCCATGCGTCCATTTGCGACCGCGCGTCTTTTGGGGCTGTCTCTGCTTCTCGCCTTTGGCGGAACAGCGGCTGCCCAAACCGTTCCCGGCGGCAATATCCCGCTGGACTACTTCAGGCCCGCGATCGATTCACGCGGTTACCTGTCGATCAACGCGTCGCAGCCGCTCGGCGATAAGGAGCTGTCGTTCGGCCTCGGCGCACTCGACTGGGGCCATCACCTCCTCGCGTTCGGCGATACGACCCAGGGCTCGTTCTTCGGCTCGAAGTGCGGCACCGCCGCGAGCTGCTACTCGATCGACAACGTCGTCACCGCGACGCTGATCGCGGCGTTCGGTATTCACGCCGGTCCCGCCGAGCTCGAGTTCGGCGCGTCGGTGCCGTTCGTGATCATGGGCGGCGACCGCGGCCCCGACAACACGTCGGCGGATCCGAACATGGCGAACGCCTACCACCTGTCGGGTCAGGGCGTCGGCAACATCGGCCTCCACTTCAAGACGCGATTCATCAAGACGAGCCGGCCGCCGCACGTCGGTCTCGGCCTGATCGCGAGCATCTACTTCCCGACCCCGGGCAGCTCGCAGGACAAGTTCCTCGGCTCGAACCAGACCAGCCCGCAGATCATCGGCATCCTCGACAAGGAGTTCCTCGATCGTGGTCGCCTTCGCCTCGCGCTCAACGGCGGTATCCGGATCCGCAACTCGGTGACGTTCACCGATAGCAACGCGAACAACGGTCCGACGCCGACCGGCGGCACGATCACCGCGTCGGGCGAAATCCCGTACGGCTTCGGCATCGCGTACGGCATCACGCCGCAGAAGTTCGACGTCGTCGGCGAGTTCTACGGTAGCGTCCCGCTCGCCGACCACACGAACTACCAGCCGATGGAAGCGGACCTCGGCATCAAGCTCTACCTCGCGCGCAACTCGTTCCTCTCGCTCGGCGCGCGCAAGGGTCTCCAGCCCGACAAGGGTGCGAACCCCGACATCGGCGCGTTCATCGGCATCGTGTTCGAGCCGAACATCGGCGACCGCGACGGCGACGGCATCAAGGACGACGTCGACAAGTGCCCGGACGATCC
>Ga0105245_10000891_pt1 | contig 27192 bp, 21 predicted proteins | sample KBSM54metaG_FD_81523 | JGI IMG/M metagenome (GOLD analysis project Ga0105245, IMG submission 81523) | Miscanthus rhizosphere microbial communities from Kellogg Biological Station, Michigan, USA - KBS M5-4 metaG | ecosystem: Host-associated > Plants > Roots > Rhizosphere > Soil | place...
GCGGCGGAGCGGGGGGCAGTAGCGGCGGCAGCGCGGGCACGGCCGGCTTGGGCGGCGCCGCGGGGAGCGCCATCGTCGGTTGGCCGCCGGCAGATGCTCCGGCCATTCCTGCGCCGGATTTCGGCCCCAATGTGCTGATCTTCGACCCCGGGATGCCGGCTGCGACGGTGCAAGCACAACTCGACACCATCTCCGCGAAGCAGAACGCGCCCACGCCGCAAACTCCGGTCGGTTTCGGTTACGGTGCAGAGTACAGCACGGCGCGCTACGCGTATTTTTTCAAACCGGGGCAGTACTCGGCGGATGTCAACGTCGGGTACTACGTGCAGGCGCTCGGTCTCGGGCATTCGCCGGATGACGTGACGATCAACGGCGCCGTGCGCGTGAAAGCCAACTGGCGCACCGATGACCCGGGTGATGCGTTGCTCAACTTCTGGCGCGGCGCGGAAAATCTCGCGGTCATCCCGTCGCTCGCGGCCGACAACAATATCGATGTCTGGGGGGTCTCCCAAGCGACGCATCTTCGGCGCATTCACGTGAAGGGCAGCCTCGCCCTTTCGGACGGTGGCTACTCGAGCGGCGGCTACATCGCGGATTCGAAGATCGACACCAAGGTCAGCTCGGGTTCGCAGCAACAATTCTTCACCCGCAACACCGACTTGACCAATTGGCAGGGCGGCGCCTGGAACATGGTGTTCGTGGGCGACGGGCAGCCCGCCACCGGAACTTGGCCGAACGCTCCGGACACGGTCGTGCCGACGACGCCGATCATTCGCGAGAAGCCGTTCGTTTTCGTGGAACCGAACGGCAACTACTACGTGATGGTGCCTTCACTGAAGAAGGGCAGCATGGGCTCGAGTTGGGGCACGATCGCAGCGCCCGGCAACTCGGTGCCGATCGGCGAATTTTACTTGGCCAAGCCGGGCACCGACACGGCGGCGACCATCAATGCCGCGTTGACCCAAGGCAAGCATCTGCTGCTCTTGCCCGGTATCTATCATTTGACCGAGAGCATTCAGATCAATCGTCCTGGTACCATCGTGCTCGGCCTCGGCATCCCGACCTTGATCCCCGACCAGCCGGTGCCCGTGATCACCGTCGCCGATGTCGATGGCGTCACTTTGGCCGGATTCATGGTGGATTCAGGGCCGATGAGCTCGCCCACGTTGTTGCAAGTCGGCCCGATGGGTAGCAGCGCGGATCATTCGCAGGCGCCGAGCGCGCTCTTCGATGTGCATTGCCGCATCGGCGGCGCGGAGGCGGGCACTGCCGCTAGCTGCTTTACGATCAACAGCAACAACGTGATCATCGATCACACCTGGCTGTGGCGTTCGGATGACGGTGCGGGCGTGAGCTGGACGGGGAACAAGAGCAACAACGGGCTCATCGTCAACGGCAACAACGTGACGGCATACGCACTCTTCGTCGAGCACTTTCAACAGTATCAAACGTTGTGGAACGGCAACGGCGGTACGACCTACTTCTATCAATCGGAACTGCCGTACGACGTGCCGACGCAAAACGATTGGCAGCACAATGGCGTCAACGGCTACGCATCGTACAAAGTCGCCGACAACGTGACGACACACGAGGCGCGCGGGCTCGGCGTTTACTGCGTGTTCGATAACGCGATCACGTCCGCGAATGCCGTCGAGTCACCTGCCGCGCCTGGCGTCACCATCAGCCACATCGTGACCTTGCGCTTCGGTGGCCCGAGTGGCAGCGGCATCAATCACATCATCAACGGCACCGGTAACGCCGTCAGCAGCAGCGCCATGTCCGCCCGCTCTCCGAACTAAGCCGGAATAGCGCCTAAAATTGCCGTTCGTAGCGAATGCCGGGCTGAGTGCCTGCGGTGATCACGAGCCGCTCTTCGTGCTTTTGGCTGCTGAGAAAGAGCACGGCCGAGGTGGCGAGCGCGGCACACGAAAACACCGTCAGCCCGAGCGCCACCGAGTCGCGATGGCGAATGCTGTTCTCTTCGGCGAGCAGAGCGTCGAGCGCATTGGCGGCGTTCGGGTCGGTCGGCAAGGTGCTGACACTCTTGCGGCTCTTCGCTTGCCAGGCAGAGTAACGCGCGTTGTTGTCGATGTAGAGCGCGGTGGCGGTCACTGCCGTTGCCACGCCCACCGCCGCCAGCGTGAGCGAACCGATGCGCACCCAGTGCCGCGTTCGCTCGTGTTCGTCGACCAATCGCTGCGGGTCCCGCAAGGGGACGAGCGTGAGGTGCGCCTGTTCGCGCGGGCCTAGCACGATGCGGCGCGTTTCGACGGAGTACTCGGGCCCGAGCACGCTCAAGCGATGGGGGCCGCGTGGCACCGGCGCGCCTTCGAACGGCGCGTCATCCAGAAAGACTCGCGTGCCTTCCGGGTGCGAGATGGTGAGCTTGCCGTGGCTCGAATCGCCGGGATCGATGCGCAGCCGGCACGTGACGATTCCGGTTTCGCCGTTCGGTAACTCGACGGCTTGTTCGTCAGGCAAGTAGCCGGGCCGCTCGAAACGCACCCGATGCGAGCCGCTCGTCGCCGGAATCGCGGTAATTTGCGGGGTTTTTCCGATCGCTGCCCCGTCGACGGAAATCGTGACGCCGTCCGCCTGACAGCGGATCTGGAGCGCCGCTGGGGTGGCGCGCGGCGCCAAATGCAAGTCGAGCGACTTCAGCTGACCGGTGACGATCGAGACGGGCACGCTCAGTGGCTCGAAACCCGGGGCCGTCACCATCAGCCCGTGCGCGCCCGGGTTGAGCGCGACCGTTTGTGAGCCACTGCCGAGTGCGCGACCATCGACGGACAAGGTGGCTGCGGGCGGCGTGACTTGGATCGCGAGTTTTCCGACGCGTTCCGAGTGGTACGAAATCAATGCTTCGATTTGGCGAGTGCGCGCGTCGTCGTTGCTCGCGCCGCTTTGCGCGAGGTAGCGCTTCAGTGTCTCGACGGCCTCGCTGGAACGACCCGCGGCCGCATAGGCGAGCCCCAGGTTATAAAGCACCGACGGATTGGGGCTTGCCGCATAGGCCTGCTCGAATTCGATGATGGCGGCGTTGGGGTCGCCGTTTTGGGCGAGCGCATAGCCGCGTGCAAAGTGCTCGCGCGCGGACAACGGCGCGGCCTGTCCGAACGCGTTCGGAGCCAAAGCCAATAAGCCTGCGACCAGCGCCGCAGCCGACCTACGCCGCTTACGGAGCATAAGGGTTACGCGGATCGTAGCTGGCGAGCGGCGCGGGACTCTTGGCCGTCGACGGCACACGAATGGGTTTGTTTTTCGCGCCGTGATCGCCCCGATCAGCGACGGGCGCCGCGCTCGCCGCGGGTTGATTCGGCGGCGCATTGGCGCCTGCGGACAGCGCGCTCGAAGCCTCAGCGGCAGCAAGTCGGGCCGGCGCTTCGCGGGCGGTTGCGGCGGTGGGCAGCACCCTCGGCGCTGTGGGGGCCGCCTGAGCATCGTCAGGTGCGGGCTTTCGCGCGAGCTGCCAAGTGGCGAGCACTCCCAGCCCGAGGCCCAGAACGAGGCTGCCCGCGGCCACGCCATACGTGCGATGGCGGGGAATGTTGTCAACGGCCGCGCTCGACGCGCTTTCGGCTGCCGCTTCGCGCGGCAAGCCGCCGTGTTCGGGCGCGGTGAGTTCGGTGGCGGTGCTGCCACTCGCAGGCCCATCCCAGACGCGCAGCTGCCACGTGGAAAAAGCACCGTTCCCGCCCAGTGTGAACGGCAGCAGCGCTTCGGCGAAGGCGAGTGCGCTCTCCGGGCGATCACTGGGGTTTTTGCTCAGTGCGCGCGATAACAGCGTCGCGAACGCATCGGGCACCTCGGGCCGTAGCTCGCGCAGCGGCGTTTCGCGTTCGCTCATGATCTTGAACAAGACCCGTTCGATGGTGTCGCCTTGGAACGGGCTCTGCCCTGCGAGGCATTCGTACAGAATCACGCCCAGCGCGAACAGATCCGTTTGCGGACTCACGGGCACTTCGAGGCCAAGCTGCTCGGGCGCCATGTAGCGCGTGGTGCCGATCATCGCGCCGGGGCGAGTGGTGTTGTCGTGTGCCGACTTGACCACGCCAAAATCCAACAACTTCAGTAGATCTTGGCCATCGTCGCGGCTGGTGAGAAACAGGTTTTCGGGCTTCAAATCGCGGTGAACGAGGCCCGCCGTGTGCGCGCACGCGAGGCCGCGGCAGGCGTCCACACCCAAGTGGGCGACGCGCGCGACCGGTAACACGCCTTCCTGATTGAGCAGCCGCCTCAAGTCAGTGCCGTACAGCCGCTCCATCACGAAGTAGGGCGTTTCATCTTCGAGCGCGCCCACATCCACGATGCTGACGACATGCTCACTCAGCAATTGGGCGACCGCGCGCGACTCACGATGAAAACGCGTCAACGTCTCACGATCGGTGCTGAGCTCCGGACGCAGCGTTTTCATGGCAAAGCGCCGGCCGAGCCGTTCGTGCTCTACTTCGTAGACCTCGCCCATACCGCCCGCGCCGAGAAAGCCGACGACGCGGTACGGGCCGACTTGGGCGCCCAGCAAGTCGCGCTTTTCCGCGGCTCGCCGCTCCAGTGAGTTCGCTTCAAGTCGGGGGTTCATGCGAGTCAGGGGCGGCGTCGAATTCGGCTAGAAATTCCTCGACCGAGCGCTTGGCGAGCAGGCGGTACGCCCGCGGGCGCGAAATGTTGGCTGCGGCGGCAGCGGGCGCGATCTTGCCTCCGTTGAGCTTGAGCTCGCGCGCGAAGGCCCGCTCATCGTGCTCACGCCGGTTCGCAGACGGTGGCGGGCGACTAGCGGAGCCTTTGGCCTTCACGACGACCGAGCTCGGCAAGTGGGCGACGCGCAGCACTGGCTCCCGCGAATGCAAGACGAGCAGCTGACGGGCGACGAGCTCGAGTTCTCGAACGTTGCCGGGCCAGTCATAGATCAACAAGGCGGCGAGGGCTTCCGCCTCGATGGCTGGAGGGTGACCGCCGGAATGCGCGCTCAAGAAGTAGCCGAGCAGCAGCGCGATATCGATGCGCCGCTCACGCAGCGGCGGCACCTCGATGCTGAGGCCGCCGAGCCGAGCTGCCAAATCGGGGCGCAAGCGTTTGTCCTCGACGAGGTCGGCGAGGGGGGCCTGGCAGGCGGCGACGATGCGCACCTGTACCGGAATGGGCCGCGTTTCGCCCAGCGGAACCACGCTTTTTTCCTGTATAACGCGCAGTAATTTGGCCTGCACGGGCAGCGGCAGATCCGCGAGCTCATCGAGCAGGAGTGTCCCGCCATGCGCCGCGCGCAGGTGGCCCAGCCCGGCTTGCTCGGCACCCGTGAACGCCCCGCGGCGGTGACCGAAGAGCTCCGCCTCAGCCAACGATTCGGGCAACGCCGCGCAGTTGATGCCCTGAAAGGCACCCTCGAGGCCGCTCAACAGATGGATCGCTTGCGCCAAGCGCTCTTTGCCGACTCCGGTTTCGCCCCAGATCACGACGGGCAAATCGCTCTTCGCGACACGTTCGAGTTGCTCGACCTCTTCCGCCAGGCCCGGGCCGATCAAGACGCCCGGCGCGAGCTCTCGGAGTTCGTTTGCGGGAGTGGTCCCAGGGGCGACGCGCATGACGAGGCCCACTGCGGCGCCAAAGCGCAAAACGTCGTTTTCCGAGAGCCCTTGATGCTCGATTCGGACCCCGTTCACGTAGCTACCGTTGGTGCTGCCGAGATCGTGCAAGGCGTAGATCGGGCCTTGGCGATGCAGGCGCGCGTGCAAACGTGAAACGCCGGATGCTTCCAACCGCAGATCGGCCTCGGCAGCGCGCCCGATCGAAAATTCGGCGCGATCCAAGATGCTGATCGGTTCGGCTGCTCCGGGCGAGAGCCAACGGATCGCGAGCGGGTCCTGGCGTCGTTGCCCGTCATCCCGATCTCCGAATCGGGTCGTCGTGTGGTGCACAGAGTTCATCGGACCCCGTTTCCGCGGGCTTTCCGCTAACATGGTCGAACCGGCGCGTCGACCACAAGTGACCGGACAGTCTCGCTTCGGGAGATGATTCGACCGGTCAGGCTCGAAGAGCGCGGCGCAAAAGCTTGCGGTCACGGGCTCTCCGAGTTAGCTGCCGGGCTCACTTTCGCGTGGAGGCGGCTGAGTGGAGATCAGGCACTCGAGAGGATCGATCCAAGGGCTGTGCGCCGCGTGCGTGTGCATTGGGCTCGCCCTGTGGGGTTGCGGAGACCGTGAACCGCCGTGTAGCGGCGCGTCCTGCTCGTCCGCTTCGGGCAATGGTGGCGCTGCAGGAAATTTGGGCGCAGCGGGCAGCCCGGACGCGCTGGGCGGAGCCGTCGGGGAGGAAGCCGGCGCGCCCGGTCAAGCCGAGGGGGGAGATTCGGCGGTGTCCGGGGTCGGCGGCGAGGGTGGAGCGCTGCCGACGAACGCGTGCCAAACGGACGCAGACTGCGCGGACACCCTCGCTTGCAACGGGCAGGAACATTGCGATGCGGGTCAGTGCCGGGCGGGCGCCGCGCTCAGTTGCGGCGCGGGCCTGCACTGTGTGGAGCAGGGCGCAGGCACGGCGAGCTGTGACTACAAAGTGGCCGGCCGTTGGCTGACGTTTTTGGGTAGCGACACCGGGCTGTTTCCGTTCGAGTTGCGCGCGTTGCGCCTCGAGGGCAACGCTCACAGCGCTTCGCTTTCCTTGAGCACCGCCGCGGTCGACGCGACCTATCAACTGATCGATCTGGACACCTGGTCACCCGATGGCCGGCACTTGATCGTGAACAACGCCATGGACATCGAGCACATCGATACCAATCGCTTGTTCGACGTCGACTTCGGTGCAGGCGTGCCGAGCGCGCCCTCGTTACTGAAGAACATCCCGGTTGGCGGCAGCGTCTCGAGTGGCCCGTGGGCGGACGATTCCAGCGCTGTTTTCGTGACGAATAGCGCGACACCGGTCGAGACGTACCTCGTTCACTTCACCCCTTCGGGGCAACGGAGCGAGCTGCTCTTCAGTGAGCCGGATGACAACACCGATCTGCACTTCTGCCCGGATCCTCGCTACTTCTATCGCACGCACAACGGCGCCTCGACGCTCGTGGATAGCCAACACCCGAGCCAAGAGCAGCCGCTCTGGGCGGCGACTACCTACAACTCGCCCGATGGGCATTGGCTGCTGAGCTCCGGTGACAGCACGGGCCTGTGGCTCGCTACGTGCGAACCGGGCACGAAGCCGACTCGGATCTCGATCGTGCCCGCTGCCAGTGGGCTCTATTGGTCTCGCGACGGCCGCTTCGTCACCGTGACACACGACACCCCCGAGGGTGAGATCGAGATCTTGGATTCGACTCAGAAGTTCAAGAGCGTGTTCAAGGGGACGCAAGCTGATTACTACTGGGCCGAAAACAGCCCCAAGTTGGTCCTGCTCGGCTTGCCAGACGCCAAGGGCGCGCAGACACTCACCGAGGTCGATCTCAGCACTCTGCCCGCCAAAACGAAGCTGCGCGGCACTTCGCCCGCCTCGGCTTCCTGGGGCCTCGTCAATGACGACTCGTTCTGGACGACGCGTGACGAGGCCGGCGGCACCTCTGGTTGTTGGCTGCTCGATGCCGGGTCGAACACCTGGCGTCGCCTCGCAACGCAGCTGTCGGATGCCAGGCCGGTCTTCACTGCCAACGGCGACTACGCCGTGTTCCGAAATGAGCTGAACGATGGCACGACGGAGATCTTGGCATTTTCATTGCATGACAAGGCCCCCATGGCCATCTCGCTCTTGCCCGCGCCCCTCTCGGGTGACGTGTATCTCGAATCCGTTCTCAATGGCGGTCTGATCGTCAGTCACTTTACGGGCCTCGAACCGTTCGAGGGTCAGCTCTGGTGGATCGCGAGTACCGCCACGGGCTTCGCGAAGCCCACCTTGCTGAACGACGATCGAGCGGCGACTTCTCCTACGGTCCAACCGCTACCGTGATGAGCCGCGCCGCTTGGTGCGCCTTGTTTCTCAGCCTATTCGCCACAGCAGCGGTGAGCTGCCGTGACCTCTACGTGTGCGGTGGAAGCCCGCTCTGCGATGCCGCAGCGGGCGGGGGCGGAGGCGGCGCGGGTGCCGGCGTTGGGGGGCGGGGAAGCGCCGGCGACGTAGCGCAAGCGGGTGACTTCTCGTCGAACGGCGGTTCGATCGAGGTGGCACCGGGCGGCGCAGCCGGGGAAGGGGGCGCGCTCGCCTGTGAGTCCCCGTTAGCAAACTGCGATCAGACTCGGTTGAATGGCTGCGAGGCCGACCTCTCGGGGGACGTCAACGATTGTGGTCGCTGTGGCAGCCTGTGCAACGGCGTGTGCGCGCGCAGCTCCTGCCATGTGCCACAATCGCTCGTCGAACAAGCGATTCAACCGCTGACGCCGTTTGCTCAAACGTCTGACTCGCTGTACTTCGAGTGGGGCGCGCCGAGTGGGCCCTATCACTTGTCGCGCGTCGATAAGTTGGGTGGCACCCCGCAGCTGGTAGCCGATAAATTGCCGGCATTTTCGCAGATCGCGGCGGGGCCGGACCGCGTGTACCTGTGGGCGCCGGCCGAGAATCTGCACAGCGTCACCTTTGCCGGGAAAGTCGTGGATGAGGGCATCGAGGTGAGCGCCATCGCCGTGCAGGGGGACGTCGTGTTTGCGGCGAGCAAGGGCATGCTACTCGAGCGAAAATCGCCTACCGCGAGTTGGCAGCCGGTGCCCGGCTTCAGCAGTGTCGGCTCGGATTCGCAGCTCTGGCCCGTCGACGTAGACGGTAGTTTGGTCGTGGTTCGCGTGACCGGGGTCGATACTGCCCCCCACTATGAAGTGCTGCTCCTCGAAATGCCCGACGTCGTCGGCAGTCCAGTGGACGTGCTGGCGAGCGGCAGCGGGTTGCCCGTCCGAGTGCGCAGCTCCACCCACTACGTGTATTGGTTGGTGCAGACCGGGGCCAACGAAACCGGATTGTTCGAACTGCACCGGCACGAACCGCTCGTCGACACGCCCGAACAATTCGTGGCTCGAGAGTTCAGCGTGGATGACTTCGCGCTCGACGATGGTTTCGTGTACCTGACCCGCTCTTTGAATCCGGGTCACGAACTCGAACTCGTGCTGGTCGAGAGCATCGGGGAAAAGCTGCATCTCGGGTCGCGCTTCGATCTCGTGTACCCCGAACCCGTGGGCGACTACTTATGGTTCTTCGACACTTCGTTGCAGCGATTGCGGCGCGTCGACCTGGGTTTCGGTCAGTTCCTGTGAATTAAGTCCCCCCCTCGTAGCGAGCTTGCCCTTAAGCAAACGCTGCGCCAGCTCTCCGAAGCGCGTGGGACGCGACGAATGAGCGCAAATTCCGGTGCATTCCTCGCTGTGGCACGCTTGCCGCGCGGGCGCTGACCGTGACGACCGCTATTCGCCCGGCGTAGCGATCACTTCCGAAACATGTCCGGTCAGTCTTTTGCGCGGTCGTTGCGTGACTCGAAACGATGATCGAGGATGCGCGGCTCGATGCCTGGGTTGATTCACCCTGTGGGTAGTCGATCGTAAGCGGGTGTCACACTCTGCTGCCACGGCGCGTAGGCGAAAGCGCGCGTCGCGTGTGTGCACCGCGCGCTGTCATTAACCCGAAGGCTCGCAGTGACGTAGCCTATTACGGAGATGACCCCTCGTCTGGCGAAGCTGCGCTCCCGTGCCGGGCAAGTGCTCGGTCTGGCGGTGCTGTCGCTCGCGGTCGTTCACTGTTCGACGGACGTCAGCTATCTGGGCGCCGGCAGCACGATGACCAACCTCGACCCCAATGCGGGTTCCGGTGGTGATGCGCTCGACGCGGGCGGCGACGGCGCGCTCGGCGGAATGACTTCGGCTGGGAGCGGCGGCGCGAGCGCTGGCGGCAATGGGGGCGGCGCGGGCGGAGGCGGCTCCGGAGGCAAGGGCGGGTCAGGCGGCAAGGGCGGCGGAGGCGGGAGTGGAGGAGGCGCGGGCAGCGCGGGTAGTGCCAACGGCGGCAGCGCCGGCGGTAGCGCGACTGGACTGCGTTTCGCTGCGCTGTGTCAGGTGAGCCGGGTTGCCATCATCTCGAATGGCGCGGCGGCGGACACGAACGCCGCCAGCTCCGTCGTGGCTTCGATCGATTCGGCGTGCGGCGTCACGCTGCCGGTGCGCACGGCGCAGGCCAATGACCCCTCTGTGCAAGAAGCCACCACACACCGTCCGATCACTGGACCGGCTGAGCTGTGCGCCATCGGCGGCGGGCCGTTCACTCAGACGGCCATGGCGTATCTCGAGATGACCGCGACCTCGATCTTCAGCCGCTCGGCACCCCCGACGTTTTCGATCGTGGAACGCGCGACAGGCAAGACCGTCGCTTCCTACGCCATCAGTTCGTTCAACGCCAATCACGATATGGCCGTGATTCAAGTCGCGCGCGAGCCCAAGAGCCAGACGTTGATCGTCAACGTGTACGGGTATGGCGCCACGGGCACCCAGGTCGGCGCCTTTTACTTCGCGCAAACGTTGTCTTCTGGGCTCACTTCGAACTCGCATAGTTGGTACGTGATCGAGTGGCACGATACCAACCTCAACGGTAAGCCGGACGGCTCGGACGACTATCAAGTCATCTCGGACTGACGCGCGTCGACCTCACAGCGAGAACGAAGCAGACGCTGGCGCGTTCGGGCGGCGCGAGAGTGGATCGAAGCGCACGTTGCGTGCTTCGTCGTAAAATCCCGCTGAATCGTTGTCGCTGTAGCCGGGAATGGCCAGCACGGGGATCGGGTCCAAGATGGGTCGAGTGGCGCGCCAGGCGTGGATGCTGGCCGCTACACGGGCATCCAGGTCGAGGCGGTGCTCGTCGCTCGCTTCATCGCTCGGCAGCTCTGGTACGTGTAGCAGCAACCCTCGACCCACGAGCCCAGCACGCGGCACCAAGAGTGATTCGAGCAGGCCGTGTCCCACGACCCAAATGCGAGTGCTGGCAAGCACCTCGTCGCGCCGCTCCCAAAACGCGTGCTTGAAGCGGAGCTCGCGCAGGGCCTCGAGCACGCTACGACTGGTACTGAGCACGAGCAGGCCCGATTCGTCGAAGGTGGCGGCGAGGTTCTGCGCGGGCGCGCGCCCGTTGCGCGGATCGACGGGGCCGATGTTGGGATCGACGTGCAGCGAATTGAGCGCCCAGCGCACCACGGGAAAGTGCGCCCACACACTCATGTTGAAGAAATCGTGCCAGCTGCCGGGGCGAGTGGGGACCGCGTGGAGCTGCGCCACGTGCGCTTCGTAGCCACCGATCCGGCGCAGCGCTTCGCGGCTTTCGGTCACGAAGCGTGGCAGCACGGTGCCCGCTCGGCGTGGCACGTAGCGCGCGAGCTCATCGTACGCTTCAGGCGCCGGCCACTCCGGCAAGCTCTCGAGCGCACGCACGAAGCGCGGCTGAAAACCGCAATAAGGCTGCCTCACCAACCACTCTCGCGCGAAGGGCGCGCTCATTAGCTAGCCGTCCAGCACTTCGCGCACTTTTTGGAGCAACGAGATGGGGGTGAAGGGCTTTTGCAAGAGCGCCAAGCCGCCATCCAACACGCGGTGATGAACGATGGCCTTTTCCGTGTAGCCCGAGGCATAGAGGACGCGCAATTTCGGCCGGAGCTCGAGCAAGCGCTCGGCGAGTTCGGTGCCACCCATCCCGGGCATGACGACGTCCGTGAACAATAGCTCGATCGTCTCCGCGTGGCGGCTCGCCAGTGCGAGCGCGGCGTCACCATCGGCGGCTTCGAGCACTCGGTAGCCCTGCGCTTCCAAGATGGTGCGTGCCACCGTCCGCACTTGTTCTTCGTCTTCGACGAGCAAGATGGTCTCGTCACCGGCAAGGCGAGTGGGGGCCTCCGAGCGGCGCACGGGGGACTCCGCTTCGAAGCTGCGCGGCAAGTACACCTTGAACGTCGTGCCGCGACCGACCTCGCTGTACACCCAGATGCTGCCGCCGTTTTGCTTCACGATGCCGAAGGTGGTGGAGAGCCCGAGCCCAGTGCCTTTGCCGACCTCTTTGGTCGTGAAAAATGGCTCGAAAATGCGGTCCTGCGTGGCGCGGTCCATGCCGATTCCGGTGTCGCTCACGGCGACCATCACGTGCGGGCCGGGCACTACGTCCAGGTGCCGCTCCGCGTAATCTTGATCCAGCTCCACGTTGGCGGTTTCGATGGTCAGGTTGCCCGCGTCCGGCATGGCGTCGCGCGCGTTGACGACGAGGTTCATGAGCACCTGTTCGAGGTGCCCGGGATCGGCCTGACAACGGCCGAGGTTCGGATCGAGAACCAAATGCAGCGCCAAGCGCGCGCCCGTCAGGGTTTCGAACATGCGATGCAGTCCGCGAATCAGCTTGTTCAGGTCCACGAGGCGCGGCTGAGACACCTGCTGCCGACTGAACGCGAGCAATTGATGAGTGAGCCCCGCAGCGCGTTGTGCGGCGCGCTGGATCTCGTGCACATCGGCGGCGCGCGTGTCGCTCGGATCGAACTGCTCGGTGAGCAGCGCCGAATAGCTCAAAATCACCGACAGCACGTTGTTGAAATCGTGCGCGATGCCGCCAGCGAGCTTGCCCACGGCGTCCATTTTCTGGGCTTGGCGCAGTTGATCTTCCATCAGCGTCAGCGCGGCCTCGGCGCGCTTTCGCTCACTGAGCTCGCCACGCGCGCGCTCCAAGAGCTGCGCGTTGGAAATGGCGAGCGAGGCGGAGATGGCTAAATCTTGCAGCAGCCGCAGGTCCTCTGGGGTGAACGCTGGCGCGCTGCTGCGGCGCGAGGCGGTGAGGGTCCCGATGATGCCTCCGCGCGCGCGGAGCGGCGCGCCGACGACCGACGCGATATCGGTTTTCTGCAGTAGCCCCTGCCGCTCCGCGGGAAAATGGCTGATCGCCGTCGCATCGACGTGCTCGATCAGTACCGAGTCACCCGTGGCCACGATTCGGCCGGCGACGCCTTCGTTGACGCGCCAGCGCGCGATCTCGTCCGCCGCTTGCGCCACCTCCAGCAAATCGGGATCGTCATTGCTGCTGGCGGCGTGCTGATCCAGGTATTCACCGTCCGCGCTGATCAGGCGGAGCACGCAGATCCCGCGCAACGCGTCGGAGGCACGATTGGCGATGACGTTCAGTAGACTCTTCAAATCGCCGGTGTTCTCGGCGAATTCCCGGGCCGCAATGGAAGTGACACGCAGCCGGCGGTTGATGCGCTGCGCTTCGTCGAAGCGCCGAGCGTTGATCAGCGAAAGCGCAGCGTGATCGGCGACGTGCTGGGCGACGTCCAAATCCGCCTGGTCGAACTCTTTCGCGTCCGGCCCATGACGATTCACGGTCAAAACCCCGACCACGCTGCCCTGGCTGCGCAGGGGCACCTGCATCACGCCTTTGATCTGCAGCTGCTCGAGTAGGGGCCAGGCTTCGGGTGCAAAGCGGGCGCGCAACATCTCGCTGGTGAAGGCGGGCGTCATGAACGCGACGCCGGTACGGATGACCTCGCTCGCCGGAGTTTTGGAGCTGAGCGGCAGGCGGGCAGCCGTGGAGATCTTGGCGATCAGCGCTCGCGCTTCCGGATCTTCGTCATAGAGCGCGGCGGTTTCGAGCCACTGTCCGTCGGCGGAGACCAAGCCAATCGAGCAAAAGCCACCACACAGGCGCGCCATGCTGTGGACGATGGTTTCGACGAGCCTCGGATAATCCGCGATGGACTCCGAGAACGCGCTGATCGCATTCGCGACGTCCGCGACTCCCTTGCGTGCCGCTTCGCTCATGGGCGGCGCTGACTTCTCGGGCTCGGCATATCCCCGGCTGTCATCACTAACATGAAATTCCGGGGCGTGAGCGCGTCCGCCGATGACGGAAATCGACGTCGCGCGAAAGGCTTTGCCTAACGCTTCTTTGGCTTCTCGTCGCGCTCCCAGACTGCCATCACGTGGTACTGGCTCGGCACGACCGAGTGCAGCCGCCACCCGGCGCCGTCCGGCTTGGAGAGGGGCATCTCTTGGACTTCGCCCTCGGCATTGCTGCCCCAGTCAGAGGTGGCGCCTTGCTTCGTGACTACGTATTCGGCCATTACTCTGACACTCAGCGCGTTAGCCGCGATCGTCAACGAAAAACGCACGCCGCTCGGGCGTAGAGCTCCCGAATCGATCGCGGTAAAGTGCCGCCATGCAACTCGTTCACGTCTATCTCAACTTCCCGGGTACCGCAAAACAAGCCTTTCAATTCTACGAGACGGTCTTCGGCACGAAGATCGCGATGATCCAGACGTTCGGACAAACGTCGTTCATGCCCAACGTGCCGGATGCCGCGAAGGAGAAGGTCATGCATGTTCAGCTGCCGATCACCGAAGCGGTGCAGCTGATGGGCAGCGACGTGGTCGAGGGCCTGAGCCCGCCTGTCACCTTCGGCAACAACTTCCACGTGTCCGTCGTCGCGAACGACAAGGCCGAGGCAGACCGCGCGTTTGCCGCGCTCAGCGAGGGCGGCAAGGTTCACATGGCGCTCGCGAACGCCCCTTGGGGACCCTACTTCGGCATGTGTACCGATCGCTTCGGCATCAATTGGATGGTCAGCTTGCCGACTCCGGTTTGAGGTCGGTGCAATCGCAACTTCACACCCGCGGAGTGAAGTTGCCAACGAAGTCGGCGGGGCCAACGCGAGATCCAGCGATAAATACGCTGCTTCGTGTTGAGCACTGAGCGGCACACGCCTTGCTCTACCCCCATCCAACACATGACGATTCGGTTGGGGGTCTTGGGTGCGGCTTTATTTCTACTCAGCGCGTGCGGGCCATCGGCCAGCACTGAGCCGGCTCCGGCCGGCGGAGGCGCGGGAGCGGGCGGCAGCGCGGGAGTCGCGGGCAGCGCGGGAACGAACGGTGGCGCCGCGGGTACGGCTGGCGTGGGCGGCGAGGGTGGACGCGCGGGGAGCGGTGGGAGTACGGCCGGCGGGGACGGCGGCGGTACGGCTGGAGGCGGGGCAGAGAATGCCGGCGAGGGCGGCGAAGCGGGCGCTCCTCCCGAAACCGAACCGGAAGCCATCCCCGTCGTGGACGAATCGAGCTTGCCCGAGCCTGCGTCGCAAGCGGGCTTCATCGAGCTCGAACCCCACGAATACCAAGCGATCGTGCAGTCTCCTCAGTCGCTGACGAGCGCGCGGGCGCGGCTCTTCTATCGCTTCGTGCCCGCAGACACGGACGCCAAAAATAAGCCGCTATTCGTGTTCTTCAATGGCGGCCCCGGCTACACCTCCATGCTGCTGCTCACGTTCGGTACCGGGAAATACACGCTGAACGCCGATGCGCCGCTCGACCCGCCGGAGCCGAACCCGGATAGCTACACGCAACTCGGCAACCTCTTGTACATCGACGCGCGCGATGCGGGTTTCTCTTACGGCATCGTCGACGACCCTTCGAATGTCGAGCAGCGCGTGGCGGGGCTAACGAGCGCGAGCTTCAATCCAGAAATCGACGCAGCCGATTTCGTGCGCGTCGTGTTGCGTGTGCTCGATCAGCAACCGGCGGTCCGCAATAACCCCGTGGTGATCGTGGGTGAAAGTTACGGCGGCATCCGCGCCAGCCTCATGCTCAGCCTGCTCTTGAACCAGCCGAACCCGAGGTTCGTCGATGCCGCGTTGACCGAGGAAATTACCGCGCACTATCGCCAGGTGTTTCCCGGCATTTCTGAGCGGCGTTGGGGCCCGGCGCTGTTTGCCAAGCAGTTTGGGTGGCAGGTGTTGATCGAGCCGTTGGTCGTGGGTTCGCTGCAGATGAAGCAGCAAAAACGGCTGGATCCGGTGGTTGATGCGCGGATCGCTGCCACGCTCGGTGTCGACGAAAGTGTGCTCCACACCGATGCCTCGTGCTACCTGAACGCCAGCCGGTCGCAGGCGTGGTGCGACGCGATTGACGCGGCGATCAGCCCGGATGTCACTGACCCAGCGCTGTTCGAACAATGGATGGGCACCCCCGCTGAAGCCGTGCCGGGTTTGCGCGCGAGCGAGCGAGGTCAAAGCTTCCGCTTCGGTACGCCAGCTCCGTGGCAGTTCAACCAGCCGCCCGAACCCGCAAGCTGGCTCGGGAAGGTGGGTCCTTTGCCGTCTTGGGATCGGTATTTCGAGCCCTCGAGCGACGCAACCCTGGACGGTTTCGACAAGATCTTCAGCGAGCCCACGTATGGCGCCGACTTCGTGAACGCGGTCATGCATGTGAATACGCTCGTCACGCACTCCGCGTTCGATCGGGATTTGTCCGAGGAAGCGCTCGTCCCGGCGCTGCGTGATCTGAGCGCCCTCGCGCCGCAGCTCAAGAGCGTCGACTACGTGGGCGCCGATCCCGATCAACCGAGCGAGCGCATTCGCCTGACGTTCGACACTCAGCTCGACCCCCAATTGCCCAGTGAACGCACCATTTACTTCCCGAGCTACGAAAAGAGCGGTCACTCGGTCACCGAGACCGAAGCCCACAAGCTCAGGCAAGACGTAGCAGCATTCCTGAACGAAACGGCGATCAAACCCTGAGCTGACGCAGTTTTACGCGCCGTTGAACGCCGCTTGCAGTTTGGCCAGATCGAGCTTTTGCATGCCCATCATGGCTTGCATGGCGCGGCCTGACTTTGCTTTGTCGCTCGCAGAAAGCATTTCACCGAGCTGCTTCGGTACGATCTGCCAGGAGACGCCGAACGAGTCGACGAGCCAGCCGCATTGCACGGGCTTGCCGCCATTTTCGGTGAGCTTGGTCCACAAGTGATCGATCTCGGCCTGAGTCTCTACCTGCACCATGAGCGAGAAGCCTTGGCCGAACGTGAACGAAGGGCCGCCGTTGAGCGCGATGTACGTCTGCCCAAACAGCTCGAACGTAACCGAAAGCACGGAACCTTCAGGCTTCGGTCCGCCCGCCGGGTAACGCATCGTCTTCGTGATCTTGCCGTCGAACAGGGAGGTGTAGAGCGTGGCGGCTGCTTCGGCTTGGGTGTCGTAGGTGAGGAAGGTCGTGATGGTGGTCATGGTCGTGCTCCTTGATTCGACCGGGTTCGTCCCGGTGTCAGCCAGAGGTCGGAGCAGAGCAGCCGTTCTCGACATGACTGCGAACGAATTTCGGAGAAACTCGCAGGTGTTGGGAATGGTTGATGTTTGTGGGCGTCGATCAGCCCGTCGCGGCATGAATGATGCGCGGTAGGCCGCCCGCGAAGAACGCTGCGTGGGCACGGCCGCCCATGAAATGGTCGATGACTCGCACGCGCCCGCCTTGCGCCTCGAGCAGCTGCAACGCGAAGAACACGCCCTGACCCGCATCATCCAGACGGTAGAAGCCGGCGCCGAGGCTGCCATTTGCCATCACGATTGAGGCGCGGAAGCGCCGTTCACTGAGGTCGCGCAAGAGCCGGCTCTCGAAGAAGCGTCGCACGTGGGCGCGACCGTCAATCCAGGTCGGGCTCGGCGGCATGGAGAGCGTCACGTCATCGTGCAGCAGGGCCACGATGGTCTCGAGATCGCCCTTCTCCCAGGCGCGCACGTAGCGTTCGAGCAACGCGCGATCGACTGCGGTGGCTTCGGGCGACCAAGTGCCGCGCGGGCCCACGCGTTCCTCCAGGGCCACGCGTGCGCGATGCAGCGTGCTGTTGGCCGATGATACGGAGCAGGCGAGGGCTTCGGCCGTTTCCGTCGCGGACAGGCCCACGACATCGCGCAGCAGGAGGACGGCGCGCTGCGAGGGCGTGAGCACCTGCAGCGCGGCCACGAACGCGAGCGCGACGCTCTCTTTGATCGTGTATTGCGCGGCGGGCGAGCTGGTTTCGGGGCTTGCCTCGCCGAGCCAGGCCGAGGGCGCGGGCTCCAGCCACTCGTCCTCCGGAGTGGCTTTGGCCGTGGGCAATTCGGGCTCGACCGGCGGCCCAAGCTCCGGGCCACGCGCGCGCCGCGGCCGCTTGGCGAGCTCGTCGATGCACACGTTCGTCGCGATGCGATACAGCCAGGGCCGGACAGCGCCGGGATCTTCGAGCGTGTGCTGGGCGCGGAGGGCGCGCACGAATGTCTCTTGCACCATGTCATCGCTATCGTGCGACGAGCCGAGCATCCGGTAGCAGTGGAGCCGCAGCGTGCCGCGATGCGGCTCCACGAGTGACTCGAACGAGTTCACGCGGCTTCGCTCGCGGCGGCGGCGAGGGTTTGCTTCAGGCTCTCGCGCGCGATCATCCGCGCGAGCCAGGCTTTGGCGCGCGGATACGGCTCCCAATCGAGGCCGCAATTCGCGGCGAGGGCGGCGTAGGGGGCGAGCGCGAAGTCCGCAATCGTGAGCCGGCCGCACAAATACTCCTTCGACCCGAGGCTTTGCTCGAGCACCGTGGCGCGAGCGGCGAACTCCTCCGCGCCCACTTTCACGAGCGCCTCATCCGGCGCGCCCAGCCCCGCCAGCTTCTTCACCACGCGTTCGAACGCCACCTTGCGAATCGCCGGCCCGAAATGCGCGCCCTCCCACGCCAGCCAGCGGTCGACCTCGGCGCGCTCGCGAGGCGCAGTCGGCGCCAAATCCGCACGCCCGGCCTTGCCTGCGATGTACGTGAGCATGGCCGTAGACTCCCACAACACGAAGTCCCCGTCTTCGAGTACGGGCACCTTCCCATTCGGATTCTTCGCCAGCATGGCCGGCGTGCGCGCCCCACCCTTGAACAACTCGAGCGACACCAGCTCGAGCGGCACGCCCACCTCATTCGCCAAGGCGACCACCTTCTGACAAGCGGGCGAAAACGCATATTGATACAGCTTCATCCGGAACCTCCAGAGGCGCGAAAAAGGCGCCCTTTGTAAGTAAGACAGGGAGGGGGGCGGAAACTGTTCGCGGGCTGGGAAGTTTGTTGGGGGGCGCGCGATCGCTGGCGTTCGCGAGATTGCGCTGTGAACTTAGCTGCGGAAAGCACCCTTCACGAACATCAAACGGATGTTGGGGTTCCAACATCGATATTTTTCTCGAGAGAGGGACTAGGCGCGTAGACAAGTGCGTGACAACGAACCGCGCTGAAAACCGAAAGCCCCGCCGCGCGGCGATGCATCTCAGTTCCGCAGATCCAGCACGAATCGGTAGCGGACGTCGGCGGCGGCGAGGCGTTGGAAGGCGGTGGCGAGCTCGGCGGGTTTGACGAGTTCGATGTCGGCGACGATGTCGTGGGTGCCGCAGAATTCGAGCATTTCGCGGGTGATATTCGTGCCGCCCGCGCCGGAGCTCGCTAGGCTGCGTCGGCCCATGGCGAGGGTGAACGAGGAGAACTCGAATTTGTCCGGCAAACCGACGGAGCACAGTGTGCCGTCGAGTTTGAGCGCGGTCAGCATCGGATCCAGCGGGTAGGTGACGGCGACCGTGTCGAGGATGAAGTCCAGGCGATAGGCTTGTGCGGCCATTTGCTTGGCATCGGTGGAGAGCACTGCTTCGTGGGCACCGAGGGCGAGCGCGGCTTCGGCTTTTTTCGGCGAAGTCGTGAACGCGACGACGTGCGCGCCCAGGGCTCGCGCGAACTTCACGCCCAGGTGGCCGAGCCCGCCAATGCCCACCACGCCAACGGTCATGCCCGGGCCGACCTTCCAGTGGCGGAGGGGCGAGAAAGTGGTCACGCCTGCGCACAAGAGCGGTGCGGTCGCGGCGAGGTCGAGATTGGCGGGCACGCCGTACACGAAGCGCTCGTCGGCCACGTAGTTCGACGAATAGCCGCCGCGCGTGCGCGTGCCGTCGACGCGATCGACGCCGTCGTACGTGGTGGTCGGATATTTGTGGCAGTAAATCTCATCACCACGCAAGCACGCCTCGCACTCGCGACACGAATCCACCATCACGCCGACCGCCACCTGATCCCCGACCTTGAACTTCGACACTTCCGGCCCAATCGAGGTGACGGTGCCGACGATCTCGTGCCCAGGGACGAGCGGGAATTGCTGGCCCCATTTGCCGACCATGTGCAAATCGGTGTGGCAAATCCCGCAGTAGGCGATGTCGAGCGCGACATCGTGCGGGCGGAGCTGCCGGCGCTGAAAATCGAAGGGAACGAGGGTGCCGTTGCGTTCGAGAGCTGCAAATCCTTGGGTAGATGACATATTGGCTCCTTACAGATATGGTCAATGTGTAAAGTGAACATGACAACATTACAGATTTTGTAAAGTGTAAAGTGGAGCCGAAAGAAGAGAAAATCGTCACGGCGGCGTTCCGGCTGTTCAACCAGCACGGATTTCGCAAAGTAACGATGAGTGACATCGCGGAGGCTGCCGGCATGTCACGACCCTCGCTGTACGCGTCGTTCGACAGCAAAGAGGCGGTCTTCAACGCGCTCGCCATCCAACACAAGGCCCACTCAGAAGCGGAGCTCGCCGAGCGCCTGCCGAAGGCGACCACGCTGCGCGCCCGGCTCGAGGTGCTGTTCGCGGTCTGGATCGTGGAGCCGTTCGCCTCGGTGATCGATTCCCCCGCGGGCCTCGACATGCTGGGCAACGCCGCGCTCTACGCGCCCGAAGCCATCGCCAGCACCTACCAGCGCTTCGAAAATCACCTCGAAACGCTGCTCAAATCCGAACTCAAAGGCAAACGCAACGGCCTCAGCGCCCGCGATCTCGCCCACATCATGACCCTCGCCACCAAAGGCCTCAAAGCCTCCACAACGAGCGTCGCCGAACTCCGCCGCATGACCGACGGCCTGATCACGATGGCCATCGCGACGACGCATTAGTATCGAAATAGCCACTCTGAGCCCTGAACATTGCCGAAAACAGCGCTCCCAGCGGGGGGCGCCGGAAGATGCCACAAGGGATCGGCCTGAACGTGGTAGCTTGCCCGATGGCCGCAGTTCCGCTCAAAGCACAGATCGTTCGTGAGGCATTGCGCGGGCTGGGTGCGGCGCTCGATGGCCTTTCCCGCCCGCCCACGGAACTGCCCGACGGCAACGGTGGACTGTACGCCATGGGCATGACCGACAACGATCGCCTCGGCATTCCACCGCAGCAGTGGCCCGAAGTCGTCGAAGTGAGCGAAGCGCTGATGGGCGCCGCCCTCTTGATCGCTCACGAGCACGTCGGCAACGCGACCACTGCTCAAGTGCACCACGACATCGAACACCTCGCGAACTACTGGAAGCACCGCGGTGATTGGGGCGGCCAATGGCAAAGCGCCCACCGCCACACGCTCGCCGGCATCAAAGCCCTAAACGGCGGCAGCACCCCCACCAAATCACCCGTCACGATCGGCCAGCTCTCCGAACTCGCCGAAAAAGCGCTGAAGACGCCCTTCACGACCGACGCCTTGTGGGCTGCAATCGCCGACGTGCCGTAACGTCGCCGAAGCGATTCGGAGAACGAAGGCCTACGGCTACTACGGCGTGATGGGGCCGTAGCCCCTTGGCGAACTGAATCGGATGTTGGCTTTCCAACATTCAACCGTTGCGCGAGAGGGTGAGAACGGCGCTAGGAATCAGGGTTGCGTCGACGGCGGATGCCCGCCCGAGGCTGCCCAGATCTCGATCGCATCGAACGGGATCGCAAACCTTCACCTCGTCCGCGTGCCAACGCTGCGCGTTCGCCATGCCTTGACACATGCCGATATGGGTATATGTTATCGACCATGGCTCGAGCAGCGACGACTTCGGACGTGTTCAACGCGATCGCGGAGCCGCAGCGCCGGGAGATCCTGATGTTGCTGCGGGCGGGGGAGCGGCCGGTGAGCGAGTTGGCCGAGGAGCTGGGGATGACGCAGCCGGGCGCCTCCAAGCACCTGCGCGTGCTGCGCGAGGTGCGGCTGGTGCGCGACCGCAAAGCCGGCAAACAGCGCCTGTACGGCCTCGACGCGCGCGGCCTGCGACCGATCCACGAGTGGACGGGCGGCTTCGAACGCTTCTGGAACGAAAGCTTCGACCGGCTGGATGAGTACGTGCAGCACCTCAAGCAGACCCGAAAGAAGGAGTGACCGATGACAGTGACAGCAGGAGATGCGCCGTCCGCAACGGCCGACCGCGAGATCGTGATCTCGCGCGTCATCGACGGGCCGCGGGAGCTGGTGTTCGAGGTGTTCACCGAAGTTCGCCATCTCTCGCGCTGGTGGGGACCGCAGGGGTTCACGACTACCACGCGCGCGTTCGAGTTCCGCGTCGGCGGCGAGTGGGTTTTCATGATGCACGGCCCCGACGGGACGGACTACCCAGAGTGGATCTCCTGGACCGAGATCACGCCGCCAGCGCGGATCGCGCTCGTGCACGGTGAATTCCGCGGCGATCCGAACGCCTTCGAGTCCGTGCTCACGTTCGCGGCCGAGGGCGCGGCGACGCGCGTCGAGATGCGCACGGTGTTTCCCACTAAGGCAATGCGCGACGAAGTGGTCGAGAAGTACCACGCGGTCGAAGGCGGCCTGCAAACGCTACGCAAACTGGCTGACTACGTCACCGAGATCGTTCGAAAAGGAGCTGCAGACTAATGGCCGGCAAAGTGTTTTTCAGCGTAACCATGTCGCTCGATGGGTTCATCGCACCCGGTTCGCTCGGGGAATTGATGGGCAAGCAATGGATGGAACTGCAACAGTGGGTCTTCCCGCTGCGCTTCTTCCGCGAGAACCTCAAGTTCGGCGAAGGCGGCGAAGAAGGCCGCAACAACGACATCGTGCGCGAAACATTCGAACGCACCGGCGCCAGCATCATGGGCAAACGCATGTTCGACGCCGGCGAAGCCATGTGGCCCGAAGACGCGCCCTTCCACACCCCCGTATTCGTGGTCACGCACGAAAAACGCGCCCCCTGGGAACGCCCCGGCAACACCACCTTCCACTTCGTCAACACCGGCATCGAATCCGCCCTCGCCCAAGCCCGCGCAGCCGCCGGCACCCGCGACATCCGCATTGCAGGCGGCGGCGCAACCATCCTCGAATACCTCAACGCCGGCCTCATCGACGAATTCACCATCGCGCTCTCCCCCGTGTTGTTCGGCTCCGGCATCCGGCTGTTCGAGGGCGTAGATGCGAGCCGCGTGGCCCTGGAGCAGATTAGGGCGGAGGGGGCGCCGCGAGTCACTCATCTGACTTATGCGGTGCGGAGGCGGTAGTCGGCCACCGACACCGACCCAACGGACGAGGAGCTGGCGCTGGTCATGCGCGAGGCGAGAGACCTAGCCGTACAGCGGCGCGCCAAATCCGACGCCTGGACTCGCGCACGAGTGGGCGACATCTACGACAACTCTGTCGACGATCGGGACGCTCGACTTGTGCTCCGTGCCGCTGCGGGGCGCGTAGTGAAGGCTTATGGCGACGCGCCGGCGTGGGCCGATTCTAGAACGCCTCGCTCCGCGCGAAGCGTGACCCCCGCGACTCTGCGTCGGCAGCTGGCACGTGGTGAAGGCTCCCCCCGAGGGCCATTTGCGAACGGGATCGGATGTTGGTGTTCCAACATTCAACGAAGTTCTGATCAGGCCCTCCGCGACTTGCGAGCAAACTCAATCCAGTGTTTGCCGAAGTCCGTTGATCGCCCGAACCCAAGATAAACCACGCGTGGTTACCCATAAGCTGTCCCATTGACGTACCGATTTGGGTCGCCGTAGGTGCCCCGGATTAGAAGAGGGTGTTCACCCTGCCGATGGCGGTGATGTTGGGGTCGAGCACGCCATCCTTGAAGAACGTGCGGGTGTTGAAGCGCACGCAGGCGGGCGTGTTGGGGCCGCGGTGGAAGTTGCCTTCGATGGTGAAGAGCTGCGAGCCGTCCGCCGATACGCCGACGATCAGGGCGGAGTGGTGCGGGCTGGCTTCGCCGGGGACCATCAGGTAATCGCCTGGCAGGGGAGTCCACGGGGTGATCGCGTCGTGGCTTACCCAGCCGTTGAACGCTTGGAAGATGTTCTCCAAGTCTTCGGACTCGGTGATGTCGCGGACGCAATCACTGTCGTAGCAGCCGAGGGGGCTATCGTGTTCGCAAAAGCATTTGCCGGGGCTCACGTCGTTGCGCCAGTCGTACATGTCGCGCACGAACTCACTGCACCATTCGCTGCCGCCGTCGTAGTATGACGCCGCTGCGTCATCGCAGACCGTGCCATCGTTCGAGAGGATGGTGTTGTTGTTCGTCCAACTCAATTGCGCGAGCGCATACTTGACGATGTCGGCGCGCTTGGCATTGGCGTTGGTCCAAAAATTCGGCTCGTATAGGAAGCGCAGCTGATCCGCGCCGATCCAGTTGTATTGGCTGCTGCCGTAGGGGTTGTCGATCTGGCCGTTGCTGTTCAAATGGGTTCCGGGAAACAGGTGGCTGTAGTCCAGCGGGTCCACGCGGAAATTGTCGACGAGCACGTTGTGCGCCGGTTTGTTCCAGTCACTCCTGATGTTGATGGCCGAGACTGAAGTCACGCCGCCATACTCGAAGCCGGGAATGCCGATGTCATCGACGGTCGGCCAGCTGCCGCCGGGCGTCACGTAGAGCGAGAGCGTGTGCCAGTTGCCGTTTGCTGCTCGCCCGTTGCGCGGCGCCCGAATTCGCGGCCCCCCGTTGCTGCTATTTTGATCGGTGCGCACGTAGTAGTAGCCGTTTTGCACGCTGTTGTTCACGCCGATGCCGATGAATCCGCCGTTCGGCGCGTCCAAGTAAAACAACTCGCCGAGGTTCTGCGTGCCGTCGTCGTAGAAGTCGATTTGGTACTTGGCGTTCGTGCCCACCAGGTCGTAACGGCTGAGCAGGCCCCACCCCGTGCCGGAGTAACTCAGCACCTCGAGCCCCCAGATGATCTGGTTCGAGGAACCGCCGTTGGTGGAGTAATACCAGGGGCTGGGCACCGGCTTGAAGGGGGGATAGCTGAACTGGTCGAGCATCTCCTGCGCGGCAGCGGGTTGCGCGGTGGCAACCGTCAGCCCCAATGTGCAAAACAAACTAAAGGTAGCGACTGAGATCTGCTTCAACATTTTTGGGCCTTGTTGCTGAGCTCTGCAAGGTGCGCACCATCGAGCGAGAGCGTCCGCGCTTGCGGAAATACGGCTAAAAACGTGGGAATACGCGATCGTCCGGACAGCGCGTTGTCCGCGATTGCGGTGTCCGGACATCCGGGGCGGTGGGTCTTGTCTTCTCACGCCACGAGCGACCCGCGTATTGCTCGAGCAACACTCGAACAGATAGTTTGCGCTTCTGATGTCGAAATGCGGCTGGGTTGGGTCGTTGCGGGCGCTGTGCGTGCTTGGGTTGATGGCAATCGCCTGTGGGCAGATGGAAGACTCGCCGTTTGACGCCAACGCGGGCGGGGCGTCCAACCAAGCAGCGGGCGCGCCTTCGGGTGGGGCTGGGGCGTCGCAAGCCGGCGCGGTCGGCTCTGAAGGCGGAGCTGCCAGCTCGGAGGCGGGAGCACCCAGCTCGGAAGGCGGAGCACCGGGCTCAGTCGGCGGTTGCGACCTTGACTTGAAAACCTGCGGCGTGCGCTGTGTGGACTCACGCTTCGATCCACAAAACTGCGGCGATTGCGGCGTGGTGTGTGAAACCGGCACGCTCTGCTCCACCGGCCAATGCGCCGTCACGTGCCTCGGCGGCTCCACTCAATGCGGGAAGCTTTGTGTCGACGTCGAGAATGACCGGGCAAACTGCGGCGATTGCGCGCATGCTTGTGCTGCGGGCGAGGTGTGCTCGGCGGGCAGCTGTGGCCTCAGTTGTGCGGGCGGGTCGGAGCGTTGTGGCGACGCGTGTGTGGATTTGCGTGACGATCCGAACCACTGCGGCTCGTGTGACCAAGCGTGCAACGCGGGCGGGGTGTGCGTCGCTGGCAAGTGTGTCGACGCTTGTGGCAGCGGGCGCATCAACTGCAATGGCACGTGCGTCGTCCCGTCACTCGATCTCCAAAACTGTGGCGCGTGCGGGAACGTTTGTCAGCTGGGGGAGGTATGTTCGGATGGGAAGTGCGGCAGTGTTTGCACTGACTCCATCCGTTGTGGCAACGCCTGCGTCGATCCGCTGACGGATGCGGCGAATTGCGGCGGATGCGGCACGGTTTGTAGTGCTGGGCAGTTCTGTGTGAACGGCGCGTGCGGCTTGCATTGCGAGCTCAGCGGGCGGCAAGAGTGCAACGGCGTGTGCGTGGATGAGACGACTGATTCGCAGAATTGCGGCTTTTGCGGCGGCGCCTGCCAGAGTGGCCTGACGTGTAGCAACGGCGTGTGTGGCTGCTACGGCGACCATGTGATGTGTCGGGGCGTTTGCACGGACACGAAGACGGATCTCGGCAATTGCGGTGTATGCGGCGTCGCCTGCGGCGCGAACCAGGCCTGTCTGGATTCGGTTTGCACTTGCACCCCGGGTACCGAACGTTGCGGGGCAGACTGCGTGGTCAAGTCGATCAGCGCGGCCAATTGCGGCGGCTGCGGCAAAGCATGCGCAGTGGGCAAGGTTTGCACGCGAAGCACCTGCGCGGACTCTGTCGGATCGTGGTCAACCTTTCAGGGTGACATTCAACACACGGGCTCGAACCTCGCGGAGACGGGCGTTCCGCCGCTCACTTTCGGCTGGCGTCAGACTTTCGCGTACGCGCCGCACCCGGTCGTTGCCGCATCGGGTCGAGTCTTCGTGTCGCGATCGACCTACTTCGCGGAGGGGGATACGCTGTCCGCGCTGAACATCTCCGACGGCACGAGTTTGTGGTCGAAAAATTTCGGCGGCTTATACTCCATTGGGCACCCTGCCGTATTCGATGGAGCGGTATACCTCGCCAACGGCAAGCACAGCGGCGAGCCAAACTTCCTCTGGTCGCTGGACGCGGCCACGGGCGCGGCGAACTGGAGCAGCCAACTCCTCGCGCAGTGGGAGCAATATTGGGCTCCCATCGTTGTTGACGGAATCGCTTACACGAACGCTGGTTACTACGGTGGGCTGTATGGAGTTTCGATTACCAAAGGGGACAACGCGTTCATTCAAGATCTCGCACAGTGCGACGAGTGGAGCCCAGCCTATTTTAAGGGCGCTCTGTACACGTTCATTGCAAACAGCCTGAACAAGCACGACCCAAAGAGCGGCGTAGTTTTGAGCACCACTTCCGTGAATTCGACCTGGGCCGCTTACGCGCTGCGAACCGCGCCGGTATTCGGCCCTCGACTCGCGTACGTCGTGGCCCCACCCACGCTCTACGCGATCGATCCCGATAAGAGCGCAGTCGTCTGGTCCGCAGACGGCGGCTACTCCGGAACCCCCGCCGTCGCCGACGGCGCCGTCTACGGCATCAGTGCGGGCAACCTCGTCGTGCGCGACGCCGACACCGGCAAAC
>Ga0105245_10000892_pt1 | contig 27165 bp, 17 predicted proteins | sample KBSM54metaG_FD_81523 | JGI IMG/M metagenome (GOLD analysis project Ga0105245, IMG submission 81523) | Miscanthus rhizosphere microbial communities from Kellogg Biological Station, Michigan, USA - KBS M5-4 metaG | ecosystem: Host-associated > Plants > Roots > Rhizosphere > Soil | place...
GGCATTGACCAGACCGGGCGTGCCTGCCTGTTGCGCCTTGATTTGTGCCTCCAACTCTGCAATGCGCGCCCGCATCTGCTGCAGCTCCTTAAGGACCTCAGCGTTGATGGCGTTTGGAGTAGTCGTGACACCTGGGCCCGAATTTGCGCTCGATGCAGTTGACGAATCCGCCATCAACTTTGGATCTTGTGCATCATTCTGAGCAATAGCTTTAGTCTCAAAACCTGCAAACCAGACCATGGTCAAAGCGAAGATGCCGCCGATGATCCTGATCGTAAAAATCTGTTTTATCCTGTTCATACTCTCCCCGACCTTTCGTGATGACTTAGCGCCAAGATGATCTGCATTGTCATAACGCCTCCAGGCACTGCTTGTTATTGCTGGCCAGATCGGCGGACAAGAAGAGTTGACAATATTCGGTATAAGGAGACGCTAAGGACTTTGTAAATGTTTTATAAGGGCAGTAGCAGGGTATTGCTGGAAGGGTTGAAATCGGTGCAATGATTGAACGACCGCACGGAATAGCGTTTATCTGTGCATGTGAGGAGGGAGGTTGGCTGATTCGCAGTCCGCAAAACGCCTAATAGTTTGCAGAACGATGAGTGCATTTTTTTCGGCTGAGTAGAAAGTTGTAAATTGTTTATAAAGGCGGCTCGCCGGTGGGATGAAAGCGATAGCCGACCCAGGGATCTGTCACGATATATTGCGGCTTGTCTCCCGGCTCGATCTTTTTGCGAAGTTGGTTGATAAACACCCGCAAATACTCCGGCTGCTGTACACTCTCGCCTCCCCACACCGCATTGAGTAGCACCCGATGCGTCAGCACCTTATTGGCATGGCGGACCATAAAGATGAGCAACTCAAACTCTTTCGGCGTCAGGTGAATCTCTTTACCGCGCACGCGTACTATCCGCGATTGCGGGTTGATAGAGAAATCGCCGGTCTCCGCCGGCTCAGCAATCTCTTCTTTGGTTGCTGCCACGCGGCGAAGATTGGCGCGTACCCTGGCCAGCAGCTCATTCACGCTGAATGGCTTGGTTACGTAATCGTCAGCACCGGCATCCAGCGCTGCGATTTTGTTCCTTTCCTCTTCACGAACGGAGAGCACGATGATTGGCACCTGTGAACGCTCACGCACCAGGCGGCACAGCTCTATTCCGCTCATGAGCGGCATGGAGAGGTCCGTGACAATCAGATCAGGAATCCAATCCGTCGACAGATTCAATGCGGCTTCTCCGTCGGCGGCTGTCTTGACTTCATACCCCTGCGCTTGCAGCGTAGTCTTCAAAACGCGCGTAATCTGCGGCTCATCGTCCACCACCAAAATCCTGCTTCTCTCCGCCATTTCAGCTCGGCTCCTGCGTGACAATGTGGACGTCAACCGCCGGAGCTTTCGCCAGAAAACGGTTCATGGCGGCAAGGTACAGATACTTCTTCCAGCCGTTGACTGCGGAGCGCCCGAAGATTACCTGCGTGATTTTTTGTTCGCGGACGAAGTTCGCCACTGTGGTTGCAACGATGTTTCCTTTGAGCTGAATAAACTTGGCGCCCAGGTTCTCGGCAAAACGAATATTCGTCGTCAAGGCCCGGCTGCGATCATCCGTCCTTCCTTTGCCGGTTTCCACGTGGATCACATAAAACTCTGCATCCAGGCCGTGGGCCATGCGCGCTCCGCGGGCAATCAGCTGCTGTGATGCGGGATTCGAGCTGATGCATACTGCGACCCGCTCGCTAACGCCCCAGTTTTGATCGATGTGCTTGCGTTGCAGGTATGATTCCAGGCTGCGGTCCACTGAATGCGTTACATGCCGCAACGCCAGCTCCCGCAAGGCCAGAAGATTTCCCGCTCGAAAGAAGTTCGTAAGCGCTTTCTCTGCGCGATCTACCGGATAGATGTCGCCCCGGCGCATTCGTGTCTGCAAAGCTTCAGGAGTCAGGTCTGCGAGCACCACTTCATTGGCGCGTTCCAGCACCCAATCAGGGACTGTCTCCCGGATCTGGATTCCGGTAATGCTTTGTACCGTCGGTGTAACACTCTCCAAATGCTGGATATTCATTGTGGAGAGAACGTCGATTTTTGCCTCTAGAATTTCCAGAACGTCTTCGTAGCGTTTCTTGTGCCTGCTGCCCTCGATGTTGGTATGCGCGAGTTCATCAATCAGGACGACCTGCGGTCTGCGTGCGATGATCGCATCCAGATCCATTTCTTCAAAAGTAGTGCCCTTGTATTCCAGTTTGCGGCGAGGCACTACCGGAAGCTGACCAATGAGCTCTGCGACTCCTCTGCGCCCGTGCGTTTCAACCACGCCAATCACCACGTCTTCAGCGCGCTTGCTGCGGCGAATGGCCTCACTCAGCATGTTGTAGGTTTTACCCACGCCCGGCGCATACCCCAGAAATATTTTGAAGATCCCGGATTTTTTTTCAGGGTTCGCCTGTTCCAGCCATTGCTCCGGGGTCTTGGGCACAGTGCTCCTTTTGCCGCATGCAGGCCAAGTTATCGATCAGCTACAATCAGCGCGTGAAAACATATCAGCAAACAATTGTGCGCGCTCTAGCTAGCGCCACTCTGGTGGTGCTGATCGTTCTTCTATACGTGAAATTGCTGCACGTCAATCCTACAACGGTGGCCCTCACCTTTCTGCTGGGCATTCTCTCGGTGGCTGCGGCATGGGGTTTGCGTTATGCAATTCCCATGTCAGTTGTTGCGGCGCTCTGTTTTAACTTCTTCTTTTTGCCGCCTGTTGGCACTCTCACCATCGCTGACACTCAGAATTGGATGGCGCTTCTGGCGTTCTTTATCACGTCGATTATCGCCAGCAATCTGTCAGAGCGGGCGCGGCGACAGACCATGGAAGCGCAAGGACGCCGGCAGGATGTAGAAAGACTTTATAGCTTCAGTCAGCAGTTGCTGGTTGCAGAAAATGTGCTGGAACTCCTGAAACAAATTCCGCATTTTCTGACGGACACGTTTGGCGCAAAAGAAGCTGCGGTATATGTTTCGACAAGAGATCAAATCTACCGCTCCGATCCTGATAGACAGGTGATCTTTCCAGATCGGTTAAGGGATGCTGCGCGCGGTGAATTCTTCTCCGACTCCGCCGGCCAATTAGCCGTATTCCCGCTCCGCATGGGCACCAGAAACGTGGGATCGTTCGGCATTTCCGGAGAGCTTCCCTCACGCCAAACCATGGAGGCAGTGGGCAGCTTAATCGCCACCGCAATCGAGCGTGCGAATGCGGTTGAGCGCTTAACGCGTACAGAAGCTTCCCGTGAAAGCGAACGGCTCCGCTCCGCGCTCCTGGACTCTGTGACTCACGAATTTCGCACTCCTTTGACCTCAATCAAAGCTTCAGTAACCACGCTGCTCTCAGAGGCAAAGCTGGACGAAGAGCAACAGCGAGACCTTCTCTCAGTCATCAACGAAGAAAGCGACCGATTAAATCGTGTTGTTGGAGAGGCGGTAGAAATGGCGCAGCTCGATGCCAGGGAAGTGCGCCTTGATCTGCAGCCACACCAGATACGAGAAGCGATTGAAGCCGCGCTGGCAGACTCTCGTTATGCCTTGGCGAATCACCCAGTGGAGGTGAGGCTGCCGGATACGTTGCCGGCCGCTATCATGGATGCTGGCCGAATCAAGAAAGTCCTCCAACATTTGTTAGAGAACGCTGCTAAATATTCGTCTTCAGGCTCATCTATCTTCGTCAGCGCTGAAGTGAAAAATGGCCGCTTGATTACCAGCGTGGCCGACCGGGGCGCCGGAATCGACGACCTGGAGCGCTCGATGATCTTTGACAAGTTCTATCGAGGGCAGAGCCAGCGATACCGCGTCCAGGGAACAGGAATGGGATTGGCTATTGTGAAAGCAATCGTTGAAGCCCACAATGGCCGCATTGAGGTGACGAGCCAGTTGGGTCATGGATCGGTTTTTTCTTTTGGATTACCCCTCATTTCCGCACAGAGCGAAATTACCTAAAGGCTTCAAGAAATCTTTATGTAGTCTTGACGAACTCTTTATACCTTTACCACGCCCTCTAACGTTGCAAGAAGCGGTAGTCTTCACCGCAGTCTTTCAGGGATATGCACATGCTAAAGCTATTCCACGGGTAATCCGTAAACGCACATCGGCCACAATTGTTAAGAAGCAGCTGCCCGCTTCAAATGGCCGATAGCGCTTTTTCCAAAATCGCCGGGGCCGGGATCCTTCGGCGCTTGCTCGCTGAAGACCGCAAGAACACTGCAACATCCCAGCATCCTGTAACTCTCGGTCTGTGTTTCATTGAACCATTGGTTGCCGGTGCTTTCATGGGGAAAGGTGGGACTCGCTTTCTTATAAGCGGTCACATCAGGCTGGTCGGTTTCCAGGACCACGGGCTTGATATAGATCAGGTATCCATTTTCCAGAGATGGGTCGATAGCTTTGTAGTTGATTTCAGCCAGGGCAAAGCGCTTTTCAAGCGTTTTACCCGGAACGGGAAAAGGGCTCTTGAATTCAATAGGGATCTTCTGGTCAATGCGTATCTTACGCAGAGCATTGCCTAAATCTTCATACGAAGTCGGATCAGGGTCGCAGCCACCGTCCAGAACAACGATGCAACGGCAGCGGCGGCGCACCATCTCATAGAGCCCCAGGTTCTCGAAATGGCCGCCATCGGAGAGATAAACGTAGGGACTGCTTTCATCGGTAAGGCCAAACGCCTCGCGGACGATCGAGTCGAAGGCGGAGCGCGGCCCTTCATCCTCCCAGTGGTTCTGCTTATTGCTCGGATTGCCGAGCCATGAGCCCAGCCGGGCATTGAACAGGGTCATAATGAAGGTGACGGCCGGCGAGGAGTGGTAGCCCATGTTCGGACTGGCGGCCGCGCCGGAAATGGCTACTGCCGTGCCAAGCGAGAGGCCGCCCTGCCCGCCGTAGCTGGAGCTGGGCCGGTAACCGAGTTCGTCATTCCCGCAGTGCAGGGGCGAAACCGTGAACGACGCGGCTTTGCGCTGTTGCCACGCCAGGCGCTTGCCGGAAACCAAATTCAGGGCCATGTTGACAATGTGAAATGGCTTGATGGAAGCATCCAGATTGCGCATCAACAGGTTGTCGTTCTCATCAAAGCCGGTAAATCGGTTGATCTTCGGACTGCCGTTGGAAGCTCCGAGATACGCCCGGATCAGGCGGTTGCGATACATGGCTTGCAGAGAAAATTTATTGATGTCAATAAATTTGGCGGCGATCCACCCGAAGGAAAGAAAAATGATCGCCAGCAACACAGCCACTTCCCAACGCGTATTTTCAAGCACAGCCTGGTGATTATCCCAGCTGTTAGTAACCCACCTCCAGCTGACATCAAGCCAGCCCAGTTTCCATAACATCCAGTTGATCAGGATTCCCAGAGAGGCGAGAAACACTGCAATGAACACCGGCGCCGCCAGTTTGGCGGCGATGTCCAATGGCCCGCTCTGCTTATCTTTTGTAGAGCCCTCACTTTTCGGCTGAGCTTTTGTCTTGCTGCTCAGCCCGGCCAGAGTGGAGATGAGCGCGCTGATTCCGCCGGCCGAGTAGATTGAAACAACAACTTTCCCGCCGATCAAGAGAAGCTGCGGCGCGAGCAAGGAAAGGGCTGAGAGGCCGGTCCAGCTGACAATGCTAAGAAGGCCCCACGCACCGGCCCGCGCCAGCCATTCGCGGTCATCATCCTCCAGCGCCCGGCTGGTGACACCGACAAAGATGCTGATCGCGATTCCAAAAGCGAGAAAGAGCAGAGGCAGGGCAAAGGTCACGTATAGAGGCCAGCTCAGGCCCAGAAAAAGCTTGGAGGCGAGCAGCCATGCGCCGGTGGCGGTGCTCAGGCTGGTAAGAATGCCTCCCGCAATCAGGCTGAAGACCCACTTTGTCCGCGGCCACTTTTTAAATTCTCTCTTTTTCGTCAACTCGTCCCATTTGTTTCCGAAAGCTTTACGCTGGAACACCCTAAAAGCCACATATCCCGCGGCATTTGCAGCCCCGATGAACAACCAAAGAGTCCCAAAGGACATTTGCGAGACATACTCTCTGTTTCCCGTAAAATCACCGCCTGTAAACCAGGCATCCAGGGTAATCAGCGCCAGCGCGGCCAGATAGAAAGGTCCGAAACAATACTTTAAAAATTGACCCTGGGTATGGTTGACTTTGCCCAGCCCCGGCAGGTAACGCATGAAGTTGTAGATGCCGAGTGCGAAAAAAAATAACCCGAGACTTTCCAGAATGGGATAACGCTCACAAAGGATAAAAATTTTGCTTATCCCGGGGACGTACCAGTCGCCATAAGTTTCTCCCAGGCGCGCCAGCGACAGGACGATGCGCGGCAACATGAGGCCGCATAACAGCAGGGGAATAAAGACCATCCAGTTCAGGAGCATGTTCCGCGCCACCGTCGCCACCAGTGTCCAGGTGTCAGCGGAGAAGAAGCCCAGCTTGGGCGATAGATAGTTGTTGTATTCGCGCAGGTGATGGACCGGATCAGGATTTGTTTTAAAAGGAATGGTAGAGGGCCTCAATTGAGAGACCACAGCCGGGGCCGATCCTCGGTTCAGCCATCGAGCTTTGCCGTCCGCAGTAATTTCTCCAGCGGCTTTCTTCCACTGGGGAGGAATGTTATCAGTGGTCTCAGCAGAGCTGAGTTCCTGAACGTTCCCGTTGTCATCAATGATGAGCGTAGGCACGTCATAATGAGCACTGTTTTTCCGTTTCGGCTGGCAGGCCCAGACCAGGCTTCCATCGGTGACCCGTGCCTGTGGGTCTGAGGACCAACTTGGCTTAGTCAAGCCGGTTTCCCCTGTGCCGGCATTCGCCTTTACGGTCCCTTTATCGTGGGTGGAGAGGTCCGCGTGCTGGAAATTTGCTTTGAAGTAAGAAGCCCCAGCTTCTGAAACCTTGAGTTCTTTGTCGTTCAGGAAATCTGCTGTCTTTAGTCCCGAACAAACAATTTTGACCCCAGGCGCAAAATCATTCTTTGCCGTGATGGTTACAACATTATTACTGACTTGGATATTGGTGATAGGAGTAGTAACGCCGGTTACCATCTGCACGTTATTGTCGCCGTCGATGATCCATTCGCCAACACGGAACGGCGTGGAAGGTCCCCATGGCTGCGTGGGCTGAGTCAAGCCGCCCCAACGTTGCTTCCAGGCAGTCAGCCAGCTTCCAATGTAGCCGCCGCCTGAAACCGTGGAAAGGTAATCGAACTTCTCCAGGAGATCCAGCTCCGCCAGACCCTGCAGAGCGCCCAGGGCGAAGGTTGCGCTACGGATACCGCCGCCGGAGATACAGAGAGCATTGCCCTGCTTAACTTTCAACACTTCTCTTTCCCTGGCCAGCACCTCGTCGACGGTGAACCAATCTTTGGGGATCTCCGCTCCCTCTGTTGTATCAGCAGGCTGTTGTGGCGCAATATGCTGTGCAGACATGCGGAAGACTATCCATCCATCAAGGAAGCAAGTCAAGAATTAATGGGCCCTACTGTTAGTTTTTTCTGTCGTGGCTACGTTTATAGGAATAGAGTTATCCCGACAATTCCCACGGATGAACTGGATAAGGCAAGAAGGCCCACCGCAAGAGCGCCTGTGCCACTGATAGTTCATGAGAAAAGTTGGCGGATTTTTGAAACGATAACCGGTAGCAGGACACAACTAGATAGGAGAATCGTGTCATGTTCAAGCAGCGGACCTATATCAGCTGGCTGGTGCGGCTTTCTATGTTGGGAATAACCGTTTTCCTGTTGGCTGCTCCTACTCCTTCGCCGAATGTAACCACGGCCTCTGGCAAAGAGCACTACAAAGTGAATCAATGCGAAGATCCAGCGCTTTCCCCTTCAGAGCGGGCAGGCTGTAAGATCTGGTTTTACGCCACGGCCGGCAATGCGCGCTTCCACACCTATGTCCTGCCGCAGCGGATGCCGGTGCTGCTGGACTGGTATCGCGTGCTGAACTCCCGCGAACGTAATGACCGCTTCAAGGCATGGGGCGTCATCAACGATCCGGAGTGCTGCACGCCGGGGAGTCCCAACTGCCCGCGCAAGAGCCTGGAAGAGACTTTCGGGATGGATTACTGCCCGGGTGACGACGTGCTGCTGCAGTATGTCGGCAAAGAAGGGTATAAGGACCCTGCCTGCGACTTCGACGGCTCGCCCGCCGACTATAAAGACGCTCCAGCCGACCCCAAAGATCCGCACAAGGGACAGCGGGAAAACTCATGCTGGCTGGAGTTCGGAACCTCATCGGGAGCAATGGGAATCCGCAAATTCCCCAACCCGCGCTTCAACCTGGAGAAGTGGAAACAGATCAACGGCGGCGACCTGACGACATGGAAGGGTTTCAATAAAGAGGAGAAGCCGGAGATTTTCCACTCGCGGCTGCGCGATGGCTCAATCGAGCCGCCATTTTATTTCGGCATGTCGTGCGGCGCCTGCCATATCTCTTTCGATCCGCTCAATCCGCCTAAAGACGCGTCACATCCGGCTGCGGAGAACATCAAGGGCGTGGTCGGGAACCAGTACACCAATATCACGGCCATTATGGCCTCCGGCGAGCCCACGAACGGCCCGCTCTGGCGGATTTTCAACTACGTCCGCTCCGGCACGGTGGATACTTCCGCTTTTCCGCACGATTTCAACGGCAATCCGGGAACGCCGAACGCCATCATCAATGCGAACAAGCGTCCGATTTATCCCAAGGAAGAGCTCACCAAGTGGAACAAGACGGACCACTGCGACTCGGGCGCCAAGGCAGATACCTGCTGGTGTGAGCCCAAACAAAACAACAAATGCTGGGAGCGCCGCACCAAGAAGGCGGACGATCCGATGGACCCGAACAGTCCTGTCATGCACATCCTTAAAGGTGGCGAAGACAGCATCGGGGCGCTGGAGGCGGTGCAGCGCGTCTATATCAATATCGGTTCCTGCTCAGAGACCTGCTGGGAAAATCACCTGACGAACTTCTTCGTGCTCGACCCGAACGACCGCGGCTTCGGGCAGACGCCGTTCAATATTGGGCAGTGCCGGCGTGATTGCCCGAACTTCCGCGCCATTGAAGACCGTCTGCCGGACATTGCGAACTTCCTTTTTGCGCAGCGTCCCACGGAATTGTGGGCAGCACGCAAGCTTAAGAACCGCGACGAACTGGTGGCGCAGCTTGACAAGGAATACGGCAAGGACGCCGTGGCCCACGGCAAGCAGCTCTTCGCCGACAACTGCGCCAGCTGCCACTCCAGCCAGCAACCCAAGGACAACAACTATCGCACCGTCGACTTCTGGGTCACGGACGACAAAGGCGAGCGCATCGACTTCCTGAGCAGTGATGCCTATATTCCGCAGGAAAATGTCGGGACGAACCCCGGCCGCGCCCTGCACAGCAATCACATGAAGGGGCACGTCTGGGAGGAGTATGGTTCGGAAACGATGCGGAACCGTTCGCATCAGAACCCGCTGCCGCCCGCAGCGGCCCCTTTCAACGCCAACGCTCCTGACGGTCGCGGCTACTATCGTCCAGCCTCGTTGCTGAGCATGTGGGCCACCGCGCCTTACATGCATGACAACGCCATTGGTCCTGAAATTTGCGGAAAGCCCGCGAACGGAAAGAACAACTTCTATCAATCGCCTTACGTGGACGCGAACGGCAAGAAGCTGGAAAAAGAGCCAGACTGTCGGGCATACGATCCCAGCGTCCAGGGGCGTTACAAGCTTTTCCAGGAATCTGTGGACGAACTGCTGACACCGCCAGACAAGCGGCCGAATAAGATGGCGCTTCTGGATAAGGACATCAAGTTCGAGTTCGGCCCCAAGGTCTGGGACCCGGTGCGCAAGCGCTTCATTCGTTTCCGGCTGGTCATTCCCGGGAACACGCCGCAGGCGCAGGTAGGGAATCTGCTCTACAAGAACCTGATCGATGACATGGTGCTCTCCATCACTGATCGCGCAGCACTGGCAAAAAAATTAAATGAGAACGCCGCCGGCGAACTGCACACGATGCTGGATGAGTTCATACAGAACGCCGTGGTCGATTTGCCGGGCGAGGCGCCGCTCGAGGTCCAACCATTCAAGATCTTTGACAAGCACAAGGCCTTGATCCAGCAGTACTACACCACTAACACCGAGTTCTTGCAGAACCGCGGTCATTCTTTTGGCACAGATCTGAAGGACGACGAGAAGAAGGCCCTTAAAGCTTTCCTCGCAACTTTGTAAGGAGCGGAAATTATGTCATCGACACCCGCAGCATCCGCAGCACGGCAGGAGCCCGGCTGGTTCAAGCGGTACAGGATTCCCATCATCGTGGTCCTGATTGGAGTCCTGGCCTTTATAGTTTGGAAGAAACTGTCGATCTCAGTGACGTACGCGCCTTATGAGGCGAACTATACGAGCAAGCCGGACTTTGCCCAGATTGAGCACGAGTATCCTCTCAATGCTAAACAGCTGATGAGCGTCACTCCGGAAAATATCAGGACGCTCGACCAGGAGAAGGTGGACCAGATTTATGCACGCCTGACGGCGGGGCCAATTCCCGACGGCTCCTATGACGGCGACCTGTTTTTTCCCAACGGCATGAGCGGCCAGAAGAGGCTGGGCGAAATTGTGGGCGGGCTGAAGGGAGTTGCCGCGGACATCGAGGTGCAAAAACTCACTTTGCTGGGCAAGGCGCTGTGGAAAGGCAAAGTGTTCTATCGCAATGAGCGAGTCCTGCGCAACCGCATCAATGACCTGAACGCCTTCAAGGAATTCTTTCCTGCGCCGGAACAACAGCAGAAACTGGATGAGGAGCAGAAGGCGCTCACGGAACATCCTACATCGGAGAACCAGTATTTTCCGGCCAAGCTGTATTGCGGCCAGAGTCTGCTGGACAGCCGCCGCGAATCCATCATCATCGACTATGCGTTTACCGATGATCTGAAAAACTATCGTCCCATTCCTGACGCGCTGGCCGGACGCGAAGGCCTGCTGGTACGCGATGAGATTCGCATGGTGCGTCCGGGCTTCTATCTGGGACGCGCCTATATGGCCGGCACTTTCATCCTGAACTTCACGCTGTACAACAAAGAAGTGGCGGAGAAGGGATCAGAGTCTTTCCTGAACAATCAACAGAGCGCGGAAGACTGCTGGATCGGTTATCAGCGCATGGCCGCCAACGCCCCGCAGTAGGCTTTCACGCGCGATCAGGCGGAAGAAAGGGCCGCCCGGATATGCCGCCCAGAATTGAAGATACGCCCTCGATTATCAATCGTGCGATTACAACAGCCAGGCCAGGGCAGAGCCTGGCGTATTCCGACCTGACTGCGGCGGAAAAGCGCGACTATCTTTTCGACCAGGGCATCAGGCCGACCGCTTATCAACCAGGGGACATGCCGGATGTGCAAGGCGGAGTGCTGCAGTTTGGCGAAGCGGCGCTCAAGACCTACACCAGCCATTCTCTGGGACAGACTTTAACGCGCGTCAGCGACGAACTGGATCCGCCCAAGCTGAAGCTCTTTCACACCTACGGCAGCACGGCCAAGGTGCAGTTTCTCCCAACGCCGGACACGCCCTACACGGGGCTGTTCCGCGAAAAGGCCCTGGGTCTGGGACGTTTTTCCTATGCCGGGCCGGTGATGGGCATCGGCGTGGTGCCGGCGTTCGGTCTCAAATTGTTGGTCGATGGCAATCATCCCTCGGAAAACCTGGTGGTGATGAGGATGCTGGACAGCCAACAGTCCCACCTACCGTTCACGCAACGCAAGCATTCAGTGTTTCAAAATCCATTTACAAACATTCTTCCCCGGCCACACGCCACAAATCTGGTGATGCAGGTGGTGAAGGAAAGATTTGAGACTGTAGTGGAAAAAGGAACCGGGCTGCACCAGCCGGTGAACAATCTGGCAGAGGTGCGGTGCAATGGCGCTGCGGAAACCAAAGCCGTTGCTCCATATCGGATCATCTTCTCGCCTACGGCCCAGGCGCGACAGCTCTCCAATCCGGAAGTCGATTTCCGCGACGATCTGGCGCAAAATATCCCCGCCGGGACCGTGTTCTACGATGTCTTCGCGCTCGACCAGGGCGACGAGGAAAAGCTCATCGCCGATGGCATCACTGAAGTCGAAGACCTGCTCAGCCACGCCAGGAACATCGGCGCGCTCGCTGCTGAATCAGAATTTATCGCTTCCGCATACGGCGATTATCGGTTGTTCTTCCAGCACAATGCCACTTTCATGCGAAAGGAACTCCGGGCAATAGCCGGATCTGGTGCGTGAAAATGCCGGACCAAACAGGAACCGGGCAGGCCTTCGATGACGCGCAGCGCGGCGTAAAGGCGGCATCGGATGAGAACAGAACGCCTTCGTTAGGTGAGATGCTCCATTGCCTACTCCACAAGCAAGGGCAAAGCCGCACCGCGCGCACAGTCGAGTATTTTGGGTGGCTCGACCTAAGCCTGGGTGTGGTTATTCTGGCAGCGCCCCAGTTCATGGCCGGATTGCTGCGGGTGCAGGGGCTCACGCCACAAAGCACGAACTATATCCGCCTGATCGGGCTGCTGGTGAGCGCCCTGGGCACGCTCTACGTTATCTCAGGTCGGCTGAACAGCCAGGGCTTCAGCTTCGCCTCCATGCTGGACCGTCCACTTGTGCCGCTGATTATGGCCGTTTTATGGTGGAAACATATCCTTCCCGGCGGCATGGCGCTGGCATTTTCAGCGAGCGATTTTGGCGGGTTTCTCTGGACACTCAAAGCATGGCGCGCCGAGGAGCGTCCGCCGGAGCGGCTGAATCCTTCGCTGCGGGAAATGTTCCGCCGCATGTTCAATGCTGAGGGCCAAACCCGTGCCGCGCGCACCGTGGAATACTTTGGCTGGCTTTGCATGGTTCTGGGAACAATCGTTTTTCTGGCTCCCGCCTTCACGGCGTGGCTGCTGAATTTTCCCACACTGATTGACCAGAGCCAGAACCCGCTGCTCAATCTTCCCGCATTCACCAGCCAGAGCCAGGATTATTTTCGGCTGGCCGGACTGCTGGTGGGCGGCTTAGGAATGCTCTACGTCGCTTCCGGACGCCTGAACGCCCGCGGCCTCGTTTTTGCCTCTCTGCTGGATCGTCCATTAATAGTACTGATCGTAATTTTCCTCTGGTATCACGACGTGGTTCCGGAAACGCTGGCGCTGGCCTTCGTGGTCGTGGACTTCGGCGGATTTCTCTGGACCCGCTCTGCCTGGCGCGCCGACATTGCCGATCCCGGCGTGGAACTGCCGCGTCCGGGAACGAAGATGGCAGCATGGTTCTTCGGTTTTGTAAGCGGCGTTGTGCGTAACTCGCGGACCTTTCATCCCGACGGCCGCGTGTTTCGCTGCACGGCAGAACCATTGGGTTCCACCGATCCGAGCCTCGCGCGCCCCGCTGACCAGCTTGCCGGAGCGGTCCTTTTGCGGATCGGGATGGGAGTTATGAAGCGCGGCATGCCGCGTTGGCTGGCAAAGCTGGTGCCGGATGCGCCAAGCATTGCTATGCGCTTCTCCTCGGGCGAAATCAGGCTGGAGCGCCGTCCGGGAGAAGACCTCGATCTGCTTTGTACCGCGGGCGGCGACCGTCTGTGGAAGTTGCTGCTCAACTTGATGCTCGGCGGCAAGATGTATGGCCTGCATCCGTTCGACTACTTTAGAAATGTTTACTACGCGCAGGTGCCGTACAGGATCGATGGCGGCACGAGAGATGTGTGGGTCCGTCTCGTTCCTGAGCGGGGCCAGACGGCTACCGCAGCTGGCCTGCCGCAGGACGCCCCCGCGCGCGAACAGGACCTGACCAACTCCGTGGCGGGGAATGCCACGATCGTGATTGAGATCCAGCCGGTGGATGGCGATGCTACGCCGTTCGTGCCGATTGCCCGTATCCGCTTCGAAGAGGAGATCCAGATAGACCAGGAGGCGCTGCACTTTGATCCAGTGGCCGGACGCGGCTTCGAGCCGCACGGATTCTTCACTGAAGTGCGGAAGGTGGTTTACCCGGTAAGCGCGCACAGCCGTCCAGCCAGCGCACCGGAGCGCGTCCGCCGCGAGCAGGAAAATCGGCTCACCAGGGCAGGGAGGTTCCTGGAAGAGCGCGAGGGTATCACGCGCGAAGGAGCGCTTCCCGGCACCCGAGGCCTTCGCGCATGGCTTAAATTTCTGAGCGCCTTAGCTGGATTTGTCTTCGTCATCTTTGCCATATACATGGCGGCGCGCCTCGCCAGCGATCATCCGGTCGCAGTTCAAACGAAGCCAGGCTGGGGATACAGTTATCCCACCGATTATCCCAACGATGCTATGCACTTCATGTATGGCTCAACCGGCGGCGAACGCACCGATGGCCTCCCCTACTGGTTCTGGGTGGCGCTGCCGGAAATTTTTTCTGATGACCTGCCGGACCACCAAAAGGGGCAGGGTTATAAATCATTCGGGATGATCTATGAGGATAATAAAGATCCAAAATACGATCTCCCGGTCGGGGTCTCGATGCGGCATTTTCGCGGCCTTGACGTTGTGTATCTCAACTGCGCCGCCTGCCATACCGGTACCTATCGCGATTATGAAGGCGGAACGGTGCACGTGGTCCCCGGAATGCCGGCGAACACCTTCAACCTGGGGGCCTGGGGGAATTTCCTTACTAGCGTCGTCAAGAAAGAAAGTTTCACGCCCCAGCGGATGATGGACCAGATCGACAAAATGCAAGACGACCCGCACCGCCTGGTGGACAAGCCGGACCTCATCAATCGGCTGATCTTCAAGTATTACGCGGTTGCGCTGATGCGCCAGCAGTTAATCACGCTGGGCGACCGGCTCAGCTTCATCCACACTGAGAGTTGGGGGCCAGGTCGAGTGGACACATTCAACGCTCCCAAGGCGCTGCTCAACTTCCCTATGAAGAGAGGAATGAAGAGCGACGGTCCGAATGCGGAACCTGATCCGAAAGTTGGGCCCGATCCGAAAGAGCTGATCGGCAACGCCGATTTTCCTTCTGTATGGAACCAGGAGCCGCGCGAGGGCATGAGGCTCCACTGGGACGGCAACAACTTGTCCGTAAATGAGCGGAACCTCTCCGCCGCTTTTGGCACTGGGGCCTACCCGCCGACGCTTGACACTCCACGCGTGCTGCGCACGGCCAATTATCTGAAGACCGCGACGCCGCCGCCCATGCCGTCGGAGCACATCGATGGAACGTTGGCGGCCAGGGGCAAGCCCATCTATCAGGAGTATTGCGCGCACTGCCATGGATTCCGGGAGAGGCCGTTTCGTCAAACCAAGCCGGACAACGACCAGGCCGCGCGCGGCGAGTGCAAGCACCTTGACAGTAAGGAAAAGGAGCTAGTCGGCACCGTAGAGTGCATTGAGGATATCGGCACGGACCAGTGGCGATTGAATTCCTACACCTGGCCCCTGGCGGTCAATCAAAGCACGCTGTATGCCGGGTACGAGGAAGCGTGGGGATTCGCTCCGCCATATCCGCAGCGTTTCAATCATTTCCGCAAGCAGCCGGGGTATGCCAACGCGCCGCTGGATGGAATCTGGTTGCGGGCCCCTTATCTGCACAACGGCTCTGTTCCGAATTTGTGGGAGCTGCTCACGCCGCAGGAGGAGCGAACAGAAACTTTCTGCCGCGGCAATGACGTTTACGACTATCGCAACGTTGGCTTTGTCTACGAGATGAAAGATGGCAAATGCGATTTTTTCGTTTTCGATACATCCAAGCCCGGCAATGGCAAGGAAGGGCATAGCGGCGAGAAGTTCGGCACCAGGCTGCAACCCCAGGAAAAATGGGCCCTGATCGAGTACCTGAAGACGTTCTGATCCAGAGGTCGGCAATGAAGAGAAAAATCCTGATTTTGGCCGGATGGACCGCGGCAATGGTACTGCTCGGCTTTACCGTCTGGTACAAGCTGATGCGGCGCGAGGTCGCGCAGCCGGCATGGGTCTCTGAAACCAGGCAGAATCTCTTCCTCTATGGTTCGGTCGGTGCGAATGAGGATTCGGGAATCCCATACTGGGTTTGGCTGACGATGCCGCGTATCTTCCCCGAGCACATGCCGGGGAACGGCGGCTACGTGGCGCTCGGTAGTTCATGGGAAGAGGGCCGGGAAATGCCGGCGGGCTTCGCAAAACAGCGGGTCGGATATTTACGGGTGACAGGGAATTGCGCGCTGTGTCACGCCGCTTCCTATCGCGTAGGGCCGAATGACGGCACAGAGGTGGTTGCTTTTGTTCCCGGGCGTGCGGGGAACGTCGATCGCCTGCGGAAGTTTTTCAAGAAGTGCGCGGAGGACCCGCGTTTCAACTCGGATGAGATCCTGACCGAGGTGAAGTCGGCCACCCGGCTGCAATGGTCTGACTACCTGCTGTATAAACTCTACCTGGTGCGGAAGACGCGGGAGAAGTTCCTCGATCATCCTGACGAGGTGATTCTCAACGCCGCTCTGCGCCGCCACGCCGCGGATCCACATGCGCAAGGCCCGCTGGCAGAGCCGGAGATCAAAGCCTTTGATGAGGCGCGGAAGGTAATTCCATTCCCGCTGTATCCCATGCCGCTGGACCATGAGCTTGTTCAGGAAGGCAAAAGCGTCTTTCAGGCCAACTGCGCGGAGTGTCATGCTGAAGGCGGCAAGCAAACAGGTACGATGATTCCAATCGAAGAGCTGGGCACGGACTCCGACGCACTGGCCAGGACAAAAGCAAGAGGGTACGTCGCCATGCCACTGACTGGCCTCTGGATGCGCGGTCCCTATCTTCATAATGGTTCGGTGCCGACAGTGGGCGATCTGCTGGACGCGCAGAATCGGCCGGCGAGCTTCTACGTGGGCAATAATCTTCTCAACATCGAAAAGCTGGGCTTTATTTCCGATCTGCCCGGGGAAAAAGGGCTGCATTTCATTCCTTACGACACAAAGCAATCAGGCAATCACAACGGCGGCCATTTATATGGAACGAAGCTCCCGGAGCCACAAAAAAAGCAGTTGATCGAGTATTTGAAGACACTGTAAAGGCTGCTAATAGTTCCGTGGAACGGCGCGTTCAGCAGGGCTGAAAGCGACAATCTTCTTCTAAGCTGTTGAATATACACGCGAGAATGTAGGCTGCTGGTTCCCCACGGTCTCCCTTTAAAAGCAAAAATTCATAACTTCCGGCTTCTGTACCGAGTAGAATCTCGGTTCACGACAAAACGGCCGGATGGCACAAGTCGAAACCTCAATTCGGGACCTGCTTCAGCTTTGCCTAAGCTCAGATGAACAAGAGCAGTGGGGTGAATTTGTACGCAGGACCCAACCCCTGATCGCCAGCGTGATTATCAACACCGTGCGCCGGTGGAAAACACCGGCTCCAAGCCTGGTGGATGACCTGATCCAGGACACGTACGTGAAGCTTTTTGCCAATGACAAGAAGGCGTTGCGCGCCATCAAGAATGAATATGAAAATACAATCTTTGGATATTTGAAGGTAATAGCTGCAAATGTTGTGCGGGACCACTTCCGCCAGCCGGTAAATAAAGCCGATGAAATTGAGCTGAGCGATGCCGCATTGCCGCCCGGCCCGCAGGACCGCGAGCGCCTTGAGTTTCTACACAAGAAAGAGGAGATCAAGGGAATTTTAGAAACTCTTTCAGCTTCTGAGACCTACCATAGAGATGTGGCGATTTTCTGGCTTTTTTACGAGCAGGGTTACACGGCGAAAGAAATATCTTTGCTGCCTGGCTTTGGGCTGACGGTAAAAGGCGTAGAGGCCGTGCTGTTTCGCCTGGCCCGCCATGCTCGCGAAAGACTTGGGCTGAAGGAGCCCAAGACGGGCGATTGAGCTCCAGTATTTTCATCGGTTTAGAGAGGACAAAAGGTTTCGTGCTGGTTGTTACGTCTTTAGGGATAGAAGAGGCAGTACAAGGGACCAGATGAAAGAGAACGCAAAAAGAGAGATGCTGGATGCGGTGGCAATGCCCGCGCAGAGTTGTGTTGGTCTTGCCGGGACCGCGGCTGGCATACGCCGCAAGATTATGCTGCCAGAAATTAGTTGCTTCAGGAAGGTTGCGCAATGATCGAACCGCGACAAAATTGTCCGGATAACGACGTGCTCCAGGAGCTGGCTGCCGGAATACTGGCGCCCGCGATGGCGGAGCAGACAATGCTGCACGTTGCGGAGTGCAAGTTTTGCGGGCCGATATTGCGGCAGTACCTGAGAGAGTTTTCTGAGGAGCAATCGCCGGAGAACGTCGCCATTCTGAAAGAGCTGCAGAGTTCCAAGCCTGCATGGCAAAAGAAGTTGGTGCGGGAGTTGATCGGTGGTGGCCGCCGCTTTCGATGGCTGAAGCTTGTTCCGGCAATGGCGGTGTTGGCGGCGGTGGTCTTCGGAATCGTGCAAGGGCCGGCGTTGTGGGCCGGCTTCCAGCTAAATCAGGCGCAAAAACAGGTGGCAGCAGCTTTCGTGGAGCGGCGCACAACCGCAATGCGGCTACCCTCTGTCAGTTACTCGCCCTATAGCCCATTTCCGGTGGTGCTGGGCGCGCAGGATGGACTTAGCGTGGATGAAGTACCACCATCGCTGCATGATGCCAGCGGCGCCGCAAATAAAAATCTACGCGCCGCAAAGGCAGATCCACATTGGCTGCAAATCCAGGGTCGCGCATTGTTGTGGGAAGCCACGCCGAGCAGTCTGGAAAAAGCCGAAAAAGATTTTGAAAAGGCCCGGTCGGATGGATTGGCCACTCCCAGCCTTGAAATTGATCTGGCCGCCAGCTACTTTGAGCGCGACAGCCGAGCCGAACATCCTAACCTGCAGCGCACGCTTAACCTGCTGAGCGAAGTCCTGAGCAAACCCAACTTGAGCAAAGAAGATCAGGCAAGCGCGCTGTTTAACCTGGCCATCGCTTATGAAAAGACCCAGGCTTGGGACCTGGCGGTAGAGACGTGGGAAAAATATCTTCGGGTTGATAGCAGCAGCGGTTGGGCGGGCGAAGCGCGGCAGCGGCTTGCAGCAGCGAAAGAAAAAAGCTCCAACATGCATCGCCAGAGTTATTCAGATCCGGTTTTTTTTTGCAACAAAAAGCCCAGGGCAGTCTGAGGCCTGAGGATCCCGAACAATATCAGCAAAAAGCCTTGAGCCAGTGGCTTCCGATAGCCATGGCAGACAAGAGCAGCGATGCCTATCGTGCGCTTGAGGGCCTTGCGGAAGTGTTTGCGGAACACCAGGATTTCTGGTGGAGAGATTTTCTAAGAGACACCAAACCGTCAGACGTTGATGCGGTAAGAGCCCTCAACACCGCCGCTTTGAATAATGAGCAGGGCCTTTATAGTAAGGCACTTGAACAGGCGGTGCGCGCGGCAGCTACTTTCACTAGTGAACAGAACCAGGCTGGCCGATTCATGGCTTTGCTTCAGGAAGTATATGCTTCGCGAAGTATGCTGGAAGGCGAGACTTGTCTTGCCCGAGCTGACCCCCTCTCGTCTGAACTTTCCCTCACTAAATATGAATGGCTTCAAGGCCAACTGGCGCTAGAGAAAGCGCAATGCAGAAACTTCCATGGCGATCTCGCCGAATCAGACAGCGATTCACAAATAAGCCTTCAGATTGCGCAGCGGTTTCAGTTCCCAGTGCTCGAAATGCGCATTCTTGGAATTTCCGCAAGCATGCACAGCCAGCAGGGCCGCTGCAGTGGAGCATGGGAACAAGGCACGCAAGGATTGGCGCAGTACTGGCAAGGTGGATATCCGCCTGAGCGGTTAGACCAGTTCTATGCGGTACTTTGGCAATGCACGCAGCAAGCGGGAAATTTATACATCGCCGAAGCGATTCTTAAACACACGCTGGAAATCCGGGAAAATCCACAGTACAGAATTTCGAGAAATCCCATCCGTGAGGGGCTGCTTCATCTTCGTCTCAGCAATATGTTCCTTGCGCAGAAGCGCTTTGAGGTGGCGCAATCCGAAAGCAAGAGAGCCTTAGCATTGCTGGAAAATGTGCCGGAAGCTTATGCCAAAGAGTACAAGATGATCATCAATATTGAGCCGGCAGAACTTGAGTTACATCAAGGAGACCCAGCTCTGGCACTGGCTACGCTAAATCAAGTAAGCGAGCACCTTCCATCTATTCAAGACAAGTTGATCACAGCGACGTTTTATCGGCTTCTGGGTGACACTCAATGGGAGTTGAAGAAGCCAGATGACGCGGCCAAGGCTTATCAGAAGGCAATTGACATTGCCGAAGGTCCATTGAAGGGCCTCAAAGACGGGCCAGACCGGGTAGCCTGGTTGCGTGCAACGGATGATAGCTACCGCGGGCTGATACGCATCCTAATCGCGGAAAATAAAATTGAAGATGCTCTCAGACGATGGGAATGGTACAAAAGCAGGCCATTACTGCAGGGGCTGAGCTTTGAGAACGCTCACTTAAGCAGGAATGACACCAATGTGAAGGTGAAAGCAGCGGAAAAGGCCCCCGACACCGAAAATCGTGTTGTGTATGCGAATTTCAAAGATGGCCTTGAAATTTGGACTTCCAACAAACAGGGAATATTCGGTACATGGGTAAGCGTGCCGCAACAGGAGTTCGAGCAGACGGTCCGGAGCTTTACCGAGCGCTGCGCGAGTCCCGATTCTGATTTGAACGAACTGAAGAAGCTGGGAGCGGAGCTCTACTCCCAACTCTTGGAGCCGGTCATTTCCAAACTGAACGCAAAGAATGAAATAACCGTGGAATTGGATCGATCAGCGAGAAATCTCGCCTTGGAAGCTTTGACAACTCCTTCCGGCAGTTATTTTGGCCAGCATTATGCGCTCATTTATTCACCTGGTGCATGGTTGGAAAACAAACTGCACGCTCCGAAGCCGGTGACGACATCAACATCCTTATTTCTCCTTGATGCGTCCCACGCTCCGGGCGCAGGCTATCTTCCGGGAATCGACGCCCAAAAGAATGCTATTTCAACCCTATTCCACCGGACGAGATTAGTTGATTCCACCCAAACAGAATGGACAGGAATACAATCTCATATCGGAACCAGCGAAGTTTTTCATTATATTGGTCATGGCAGATTGGACGCGGCTGGAACAACTCTCGACTATGATGCAAGGCGCTCGTTGCGCGGCAGGGATTTTGTTCCTGGGTCATTCAAGCACTCTCAGTTAGTGGTCCTGGCAGCGTGCTCAACTGGAAAGGACCTTGGACTTCTCGATACAAACGGTCTGGTGCGTAGCTTTTTAGTAGCGGGAGTCCCGGCTGTCATCGCCAGTCATTGGAATGTTGATTCCCAAACAACTTCTACTCTCATGATAGAGTTTTACCAAAATCTGGCACGAGGCAAGACCATCGGTGCTTCCATGTCGGAGGCACGAGCTGAAGTGCTAAAAGCCAAGCTCCATCCATATTATTGGGCCGGTTTCAGTTTGTATGGCAGAGCGATCTGAACTCGAGATCTATGGTTGCGACGATCTTCAGCATATAATTTTTCGAATTTCGCTGTGAGTGTTTCGCGGTGGCGGGCTAAACAGGAGAAGGATAATGAAGAGACGGGATTTGTTGAAAGCGTTAGGTGTTCTGCCGGTAGCCGGCGCAGTCGGCAGCTGGGCAAATGTTCAGTCGGAATCCATGCAACACCCGAAAGTGACTGGGAAGGTGCACACCCTCCAGATTTTACTCGAAGGCGCGTTCGCGGTTGTTTTGCAAAGGGACATCCAACGCATCACAGCGTTTGTCCCAAAGCCTGATTCCAAAGACGCGGAACTGGCGCACTACTTTTACTTCAATGATCCTGAGAACAGGAAGGATCCAGGCAGACAATACCCCAACGGTTATCACTTTGAGCTGGGGCAAGAGGGCCTGCGGAACTATCCCAAAACAGATCCTGATCCGTACATTAATCCCGGTTTCAATGATTTTCTGGCGGAAACCCAGAGATGGAAAATCCCGGAAAGCCTGGTCACAATCAAACTCCCGTTTCCACGGAGCATCAACTTTACTGGAAGACCCTTGCACGTTGAATTTGTTCCGAAAGCTTTAAAGCGCATGGGCATGATGCCGACTAACCATATTCTTGAGTATGGCGTTGAAAATGGTGAAGCGATTCACATGGGATGTGACGATCCGGAACATCATTGTGCGCCATCACCATTTTGTCCTCCGGGAGTAATGCGCTTCTATTTCGGGGTCCGCCCGGTCATGAACGAACCCGACGACCGTCAAAAGCATGCAGTCAAATTTTTTAATTTCCTGCTGGAACGATCTTTCCCTGAACTGCGCCCGAAATACGGACTTCAAAGTATTGAGCGAGCCGACGATGATGATCACGACCGCCGTCACGACTACAAGACCCGTCCCACCCATGCACTTCAAGAAGACTCGAAGGGTCTGGCGGTTCCTGCTGTTCTTACTTCGCAGGATCCCAAGCCGCAAATTTTGCGAGTTGCGTCCATGGTGGACTGCCAGTCGGGCGGGATCTTGGTCAACACACGCACGCCTCCCGGCTAAACCTAACTGCTGTGTTCGCTTAGTGCACCATGATTAAGTCGAATAAAGCCAGCTGCTAGAAAGGCTGGCTTAGCCAGATGTTGAAGCCTACAAATCCCCACGTTCGTAGCTTAAGACAGGAAATACACATAACCGACGTGAGCTTTTGTAGGCTTTAGTTTCATTGCCAGTTGGCTTCCGCTTTGGCTGAGGTAAAACAAACGCGATGTGAACTTGACAAGATGTTCGACGGAGGATTGAGAGGGATCGAAGCCATGAAAACTTGTGGTGAAAAGCTTGGATAAGGGCCTCGCATCATCCCTGATGCATCCTTCGATCGCAGTCAGCATTCGCCAATCCGCGATTCAACGTCGCCGGACTGGCTTTGAAGTCATTCTCTTTAGACACCGTCCGTAACCCGTCCCTAACCCTGTTTAGCCAATGTATTCACCCGTTTGACGTGAGCAGCCGCAGGTGTTACGGTCGAAGAGTTAACTGATAGAGGCGGTTGACTTTGCAATGATAAATCTACAATTTCCCCTGTTCGCGTCCATGATCGCGCCAGTCTTCGCGTCCTTTGTTGGCGGAGAGATTTTCAACCTGATACGGCAGACCGGGGCCGTGGCGCAGGTGGTCCTTATAATACTGCTGATATTCAGCATCATGTCTTGGTCGGTAATTCTTACCAAATGGTCGTCACTGAATCGGGCGCGGGCGCAGAGCGGGCGGTTTTTGCGCGCGTTCCGCAAGGCGCAGCGCCTGCAGGATGTTGCCGCCGTTTCTGAACAGTTCAAGCCAAGTCCGCTGGTGGCTGTATTTGACAACGCTTATGACGAGTTTCGTCGGCAGGGCGATACCAACATCAACGCTGTGCAAAGAGCGGCGCAGATTGCGTCTTCAGAAGAGTTGACGCGGCTGGAACGCCGGCTGCCCTGGCTGGCGACGACCGGCGCCGTGGCTCCGTTTATCGGACTATTTGGCACGGTGTGGGGCATCATTGACGCGTTCAACGGCCTGGGCACCGAGGGCTCCGCTACGCTGCGCGCGGTGGCGCCGGGAATTTCTGAAGCATTGATTACCACCGCCGCAGGACTGTTTGCCGCCATCCCGGCCGTGATCTTCTATAACCAGTTCACGCATCGTATGCGCGAATTTGGCTCGCGCATGGACGACTTCACCATGGAGATCATGAACTTTATTGAGCGCACCACCGGGGTCACAACGGGGGTGCGGTGATGAGAGCTTTTCCTCAGGGGCTAAAGCCCCTTCATTTTAATGGCAGCTTTACCGCAGGCCTAAAGGCCTGCTCCACCCCGTGGGGTAAGAACTTTCCGGGGCTAAAGCCCCACTCTTTAAGACGACTTTACGCGGCCCTAAAGGGCCGCTCTTCCACCGTGGGAGTTCGCTGATGGCATTTACCACCAAGAGCGGGCGCACGGAAACGTCGCTTTCTGAAATCAACGTCACGCCATTTGTGGACGTGGTGCTGGTGCTGCTGATCATTTTTATGGTCACCGCGCCGGTGCTGCAGTCCGGCATTGAAGTTACCGTCCCCAAGACAAAAGTGGTGAAGGAAATTTCCGAAGAGCGTCTGGTGATTACCATAACCAAGGGCCAGGAAGTTTACCTGAACAGTGACCACGTGCGGCTGGACGAAATTGGCGACGCGCTGCGCAAGAAGTTTCGCGATCCGCGCGGCCAGGCCGTGTATGTCCGGGCCGATGAGAATGTGGCTTTTGGCGCGTTTGCCACGGTGATGAGCGCGGTGAAGTCCGCGGGGATCACGAACGTGAGCATTGTGACCGAACCGATACAGCCGGGAAAGAAATAACTTTTGCCGCAGATGAGCGCAGATAGTCGCAGATCAGAAAATGCAAAACCTTACCGCTGATTAACGCGGATAGGCGCGGATTTGGGGACAAGTTCAAAAAGGGTGGATTGTTTTATCGATGTCTGCGGCAAGGATTACCTCAGCGGCTAAAGCCGGAGGGTCTAGAGGCAGTCTACGCAGGGCTGAAGCCCTGCTCCACCCCGTTGGTGGAGACAGTTTTGAAACAGCGGCTGAGACAGTTTTCACGTGGTCGGAAGGTAAAACCTCACAGCTGATGAACGCGGATAGGCGCGGATTTGGAGACAAGTTCAAACGACAGCTGGGCAAGAAGTGGGCATTTGGACGTTCTTTGTTCAGGGCGTTTTTTGAAACGCTTTTTTAAAACAAAAGGTTCCTCCGGCCTACTCGCGCGCTGATCAAAACGCGCGCTCGCTTACGGCCGTCGGGATGACGACGATTTTAGATGAGCTGAAAGCGCGGGATCGACTGAAGCCCGTTGCGATGATGACGATTTTCAGAAGAGTAAAAGTGCGGACTTCGAGTGATGCGTGTTGAGATGATGATCTTAAGTTTTGTTGCTAGTTGCTAAGTGCTAATTGCTGATCGCTAACTGCTAAAAATGTCATACGCCAAGGCCAACATATTTTATGAACGCGAGCAATGGAAGGGGCCAGTGCTTCTTTCCGTGGGATTCCACGGGCTGCTGATGTTGGCCGTTGCTGTGTGGGGCTACGTCGCACAGTCGCACAGCACGGCCAATGACTGGGGCATTAAGCAGGGAGACGCGGTGACAGCGCAGTTGGTGAGCGCGTCCATTCCGATTCCGAAAGCCGAACAGTCCGACAACATCGTGGCGAATGAGAGCAAGGGCGTAACGCAGACACAGCCCGAAGCCAAGCCGGTGGAGAAGCCTCCGGACGACGCAATCCCGATCCAGGGAAAAGTTAAGCCGCCGAAGCAGGTTGAAAAACCGGTGCAGCAGGCGCATGTGACGCAGCCTCCGCGTCCGGTGCCGACGCCTGAGACCGCCGTCCCCTATGGCGAAGGCGGGCCGGTGAGCGGACCGTTTGGATCAGTTACGACCGCGAATTACAAAGGCGGATTCAGCTTCCAGAACGCAGACTTTGGCGGCAAGTATGGCTGGTATGTGGACGGCGTGAAGCGAAGGGTGCAAGCCAACTGGCTCACGTATGAGATTGATCCGCGCATCAAAGCGCCGCATCGCGCGTTTATAGAATTTGATATTACGCGCGATGGCAGCCCGGCAAACGTGCATCTGGCGCAGTCGAGCGGCGTGCCGTCACTGGACCAGTCTGCCATGCGGGCGATTCAGCGCATTGATAGTTTTGGCAAATTGCCGGAAGGCAACAGCGTGACTGTAGATTTCTGGTTTGACTATCCTCCGAAATAGGCGAATTCATGGTTAAACAAAAAACGATTGCTGCAACAAAGCTCTGCTTCATGACTCTTATCTTGCTGTGCAGCTTTTTGAGCGCAGCCGCCCAGGACCGAATCAAGATTGAACTGAATATGGGCCAGGAACGGCCACGGATCGCCGTGCCGGATTTCAAGGCGGCCAACGCTGACGCGCAAACCGCGCCGCTGAATACGGTATTCAACCAGACGCTGTGGAACGATCTGGACAATGCCGGCATTTTTGATCTGGTGGCAAAGAGCTTTTATCCTTCGCAAACGCCGGGGCAGCCGGCAGAGTTGCAAGCGAAGGTCTGGGGCGATCCGCCGCCGAATGCCGGAGTGCTCACCTTCGGCAACCTGGGCGTGAACAACGGAAAAGTGGATGTCCAGGGCTGGCTTTATGACGTGAAGAATCCCGGCGCGCCGCAGATTCTGGGCAAGCAATATAAAGAAGATGCAACACCGGACATGGCGCGGACGATCGCGCACCGCTTTGCCGATGAGATTATTGCGCGCCTGGGCAGCGGGATTGCGGGGATCGCAGAGAGCCAGATTTATTTTGTGAGCACGCGCAGCGGCAACAAGGAAATCTGGTCAATGGATTATGACGGCGCGAACCAGAAGCAAATTACCAAGCTGGGGTCGATAGCGCTGTCACCGCGGATTTCACCGGATGGAACGCGTCTGGCCTACAGCGGACTGACCCGGGATTCATGGCAGATCATGATGTACTCGCTGGAGCTGGGCCGCACGGTGGCTTTCCCCAGAAATGCGGGCGATAATTTTTCTCCCGCATGGGCCTCAGATGGAACTAAAATCGCTTTTGCATCCACCATTCATAGCGGGTTGTCAGAGATATTTGTCGCGGACGCGAATGGCGCGGGCGCGCGCAGGTTGAGTACCGGCAAGGGTGATGTGTCGCCGGTGTTTAATCCGAAAACGAATGGCCAGATTGCCTGGGTAAGTGGACGCACCGGACTGCCGCAAATTTACGTGATGGACGCGGACCGTAGTAACGTGCAGAGAATGACCGACCAGGGCTATGCTGTTTCACGAGCATGGTCGCCCAATGGATTGCTGCTGGCGTTTGCCTGGGTCAGAAATTATGGGCCCGGAGTGCTGGGCGGCTCGGACATTTATCTTATGGATATCGCATCACGACAGATCATACAATTGACCCACGATGGCGGTCGTAACGATTTTCCGTCATGGTCTCCGGATGGGCGGCACATTGTGTTCCAGTCCAACCGCACGGGCAATGAACAGATCTGGAGCGTTCTGGCCGACGGCACGCACTTGCAGCAGCTGACGCGTCAGGGCCGCAATAGCCAGCCCAACTGGAGCTTTAAATAGGCCTTATAGTAAATTGCATTACTTTTTGGAGGACATGAGGTGAACAAAAGCACGAGCAATCGGATCGTCGTCCTGGGGGTGCTGGCTTTCTTGATGGTGGCAAGCGGATGTAAAAAGAAAGAGGCTGCGCC
>Ga0105245_10000894_pt1 | contig 27163 bp, 25 predicted proteins | sample KBSM54metaG_FD_81523 | JGI IMG/M metagenome (GOLD analysis project Ga0105245, IMG submission 81523) | Miscanthus rhizosphere microbial communities from Kellogg Biological Station, Michigan, USA - KBS M5-4 metaG | ecosystem: Host-associated > Plants > Roots > Rhizosphere > Soil | place...
CCGGCGCGGCTCGCGGTGCAGTCGGTGAACGAGCCGGGTTCGCTCGCACAGATCGCGCAGGTCATCGCCGAGCACGACGGCAACATCGACAACATCCGCATGGAGCGCAAAGCGCCCGACTTCACCTCGCTGACCATTGATCTCGAGGTCTATGACCTCAAGCATCTCACCTCGATCATCGCCCAGCTGCGTGCCAAGACCGTGGTCGCCGGCGTCGAGCGCGTCATGGGCTAGGCCATGGCTGTGCAACTCCGTCTTGGCGTGAACATCGACCACGTTGCAACCGTGCGTAACGCGCGCGGCGGCCGGCATCCCGATCCAGTCAAGGCCGCCGAGCTCGCGATCGCTTCGGGCGCAGACGGCATCACCGCGCACCTGCGCGAAGACCGACGCCACATCCGCGACGATGACGTTGCGCGCCTCAAGGCGACGATTAGCAAGCCGCTCAATCTCGAGATGGCGGCGACCGCCGAAATGGTCGCAATCGCGCTCAAGACGAGGCCGCATGCCGCCTGCATCGTGCCGGAGCGGCGCGAGGAACGCACCACCGAGGGCGGGCTCGATGTTGCCGGTCAGCGCGATGCGGTCGGCAAGGTCATCGCCGCGCTCAAGCCGGCGGGCATTCGCGTGTCGCTGTTCATTGCGGCCGATACCCGGCAGATCGAAGCGGCCGCGGCGGCCGGCGCGCCCGTGATAGAGATTCACACCGGCGCCTGGTGCGATGCCGTGGTCGACGGCAAGACGGCCGCGGCGGAGCAGGAGTTCAACCGCATCGCCCAGGGCGCACGGCTCGCGGCCGAGCTCGGCCTCGAGGTGCACGCCGGACACGGGCTCGACTACCAGACCGCCGAGACCATTGCCGCGCTGCCCGAAATCGTCGAGCTCAACATCGGCCACTACATGATGGGTGAAGCGATGTTCGCCGGCCTCGACGAGGTCGTGCGCAAGATGCGCGCGGCGATGGAGCGCGGATGGGCGAAGCGATGATTCTCGGCATCGGCTCTGACATCATCGACATCCGCCGCGTCCAGAAGGTCATCGAGCGGCATGGCGAGCGATTCCTGTCGCGCATTTTCACGGACGTGGAGCGCGCCAAGGCCGAGCGCCGCGCCAAAAGCGTGGATACCTATGCGAAGCGCTTTGCAGCCAAGGAAGCGTGCTCGAAGGCGCTGGGTACCGGAATCCGGCAAGGCGTCTGGTGGCGCGATATGGGTGTGGTCAACCTTCCGGGGGGGCGGCCGACCATGAAGCTGACGGGTGGGGCGCTTCGCCGGCTCGAGGCGCTTACGCCGGCAGGGCACGAGGTCCGGATCGACCTCACGATCACCGACGAGTATCCAATGGCGCAGGCCTTCGTTGTGATTTCGGCTGTTCCACGCGCGCCATGAAACTGACACCATTCGTTGCGCGTTAGGGGACGAGCCGCTACAAGGGCCCCGCCGCGCGACGTCCGCCTGGCCCGATTCCGAACACCGTCGACCGACCTAACTGCAGTTAATTGCATGGAAAATCCGAATCCCGGAAGACTGGCGGTGCAGTCGAGCAGCCGCAACGACGCGGCCGTGACTGTGGCGCCGGCGAGCGGGGTACGATGAGCGTGTCGAGCCAACCCAAACGCAAGAAGAAGGAAGGCGGATTCGTCGAAACGATCCGCGTCGTGATCCACGCGCTGATCATCGCGCTGGTGATCCGCACCTTCCTGTTCCAGCCGTTCAACATCCCGTCTGGCTCGATGGAAGCAACGCTTCTGATCGGCGATTACCTGTTCGTTTCGAAATACACGTATGGCTACAGCCGCTACTCGCTGCCGATTACGCTGCCGCTGTTCTCCGGGCGCATCCCGGACGGGTTTTTGCCGGAGCGCGGTGACGTCGTGGTGTTCCGTCTGCCGCGCGACGACTCCACCGACTACATCAAACGCGTGATCGGGCTGCCGGGCGACAAGATCCAGGTGATCAATGGACTGTTGCACATCAACGGCCAGCCGGTGCAGCGGGAGGAGCTCAAGCCCTATTCCGATGACGATCACGACAACGTCAAGCGCTGGCGCGAGACGCTGCCGAACGGGGTGAGCTACGAGACGCTCGACCTCTACGCCGCCGGCTTGCTGGACAACACCCAAGTCTACACGGTCCCGGCCGGACACTACTTCATGATGGGCGACAACCGCGACAACTCGACCGACAGCCGCGTGCCCCCGACCCAGAACGGCGGCGTGGGCTACGTTCCGTTCGAGAACATCGTCGGCAAGGCGCAGATCATTTTCTTCTCGGTCGGCCGTGGCGAAGCCGCGTGGAAGTTCTGGTTGTGGCCCGTCACCGTGCGCTGGAGCAGGCTGTTTACGATCGTCAGATGAGTCGCAAAGCCGCAGACAGAACTGCGCTGCTTGATCGGATCGGCTACAGCTTCACCGACGAAACACTGCTTGATCGGGCGCTGACCCACATTTCCGCGCTTTCCGGCAAAAGTCGCCAGGGCAGCTACCAGCGCCTGGAGTTTCTAGGCGACCGCGTGCTCGGGCTTGTCATCTCCGACATGCTCCTGCGGGCCTATCCGAAGGCGGACGAGGGCGAGCTCTCGAAGCGGCTCGCGGAGCTCGTGCGCAAGGAAACCTGCGCCGAGGTCGCGCGCGACCTCGAGATCGGGTCGGCCATCAAGCTCGGATCCTCGGAATCGAATGCCGGCGGCCGCCGGCGGGTGGCGATCCTCGCCGACGTATGCGAGGCGCTGATCGGGGCGGTGTTTCTCGACGGCGGCTACGCGGCTGCTGCGCAACTCGTCGAGAGTTTCTGGGGCGACCGCATGCGCGCAGTGGCGCGTCCGCCGCGCGACGCCAAGACCGCCTTGCAGGAATGGGCGCAGGGCCGCGGGCTGCCGACGCCGTCCTACAAGGAGGTCGAGCGCCGCGGGCCGCACCACAGTCCGGAGTTCCGCGTGGCGGTGCAATTGCCCGACCGCGATCCCGCCGAGGGCCTCGGAAAGTCGAAGCGTGCCGCCGAGCAGGCCGCTGCAGCCGAGATGCTGCGGCGCGAGGGCGTTGAGTTCGCCGAAGGGCCGGGTTGATCCTTGATGACTGAGCAAGACCATGCCGCGGGCGAGAACGGCGCAGCCGCCAGGCGCTGCGGTTTTGTCGCGCTGATCGGCGCGCCCAATGTCGGCAAATCGACGCTCACCAATGCGCTGGTTGGTTCCAAGGTCACGATCGTCACGCCCAAAGTGCAAACGACGCGCACGCTGGTGCGTGGCATCGCCATCGAAGGCACGTCGCAACTCGTGCTGGTCGATACGCCGGGAATTTTTTCGCCGCGCCGACGGCTCGATCGCGCCATGGTCACGACCGCCTGGGGTGGGGCGCATGACGCCGACCTCGTGTGCGCATTGATCGACGCCAAGTCCGGGTTCGACGCGGAGACCGAGGCGTTGTTTGGCAAGCTCGCTGACGTGCGTCAGCGCAAGGTGTTGGTGATCAACAAAGTAGATACCGTCGACAAGCCCTCGCTACTGGCCCTGGTCGCGCGCGCCAACGCAGCGCATAAGTTCGACGCCACCTTCATGATTTCCGCGCTATCGGGTAGCGGCGTTGCCGATTTGCGCACCTATCTCGCCCAGGCGGTGCCGGCCGGGCCCTGGCTCTTTCCCGAAGACCAGATTGCGGATGCACCGTCTCGCATTCTCGCGGCCGAGATCACCCGCGAAAAGCTGTTTCTGCGGTTGCACCAGGAATTGCCCTACCAGCTCACGGTCGAGACCGAGGCCTGGAAGGAATTGCGCGACGGGGCACTGCGCATCGAGCAGACGATTTATGTGGAGCGCGAAAGCCAGCGCAAGATCGTGCTGGGAGAGGGTGGCCGCCAGATCAAGGCGATCGGTGCGGACTCGCGCAAGGAACTCGCCGTGCTGTTCGAGCGCCCTGTGCACCTGTTCCTGTTCGTCAAAGTGCGCGAAGGTTGGGCCGACGATCCCGAGCGCTATCATCAGATGGGGCTGGAATTTCCACGGGAGTGAGCCAAAGACCATGACGGTTACGGCAAGGTGCCTGTGACGGAACACGCGCGCGATGGAATGGACTGACGACGGCATCGTGCTCGGCACGCGCAAGCACGGCGAGGCCAACGCCATCGTCGAGCTGCTGACGCGCGCGCACGGCCGTCACCTCGGGCTCGTGCGCGGCGGTTCGGCATCGCGCCTGCGGCCGGTGCTGCAGCCGGGCAATGTACTGCAGGTCGTCTGGCGTGCGCGGCTCGACGAACACCTTGGCTACTACACCGTCGACGCGCTCGATCTGCGTGCCGGCAAGCTCATCGGCGCGGCGCACGCAGTCTATGCGGTGACCCACCTCGCGGCCCTGGTGCGGCTCCTGCCCGAGCGCGATCCGCATGAAAGCACATATGAGGCGCTCGACGTGATCTTCGATCACCTTGATGACCCGCTCGACGCGGCGGCACGCACCGTCCGCTTCGAGCTCGACATGCTCTCGGAACTCGGCTTCGGCCTCGACCTGTCGTCATGTGCAGCGACGGGAACGACCGACGATCTCGTCTATGTATCGCCGAAATCAGGGCGCGCGGTCTCGCGCACGGGCGGCGATCTGTGGAAGGACAGGCTGCTGCGGCTGCCGGCGTTCCTGCTCGACGACGAAGCTGCCGCGCCGTCGGCTGCCGAGCTAGCCGACGCCTTCGCGTTGACCGGATTTTTTCTGAGCCATCACGCCTTTGAGCCGCGCGGGCTCAGTCTGGCCGACGCGCGCGCGCATTTCATCGCCGCGGCATTGCGCAAACCCGCGGCGTGAACGCACGAGAGGCCGGCGGTGCCGGCCTCTCAAATCATGCAACCGTAATCAGTAGCAGCGCCGCGTCCAGAAACAGCCGCGCCAGTTGCACACGCGCACCGAGCGGCACACCGGCAAGATCGGCCGTGGCACGAAGTAGGCGCGGGGGCGGTTCGGGTGCCAGCGGCCGTAGCGGTCGTACCAGACCTGCTGCAGACCGTCGGCAGTGCCGGCCGCGTTGGCGAGCGGCGCGCCGCTGGCTGGCGCCGCCGAGGCGCTCGTCGAGGCAATCGTGCCGATGGCCATCGCGACCAGGGCGACACACAGCAATGCTTTCATTGTCATCCTCCGTGGACGTCACGCCCCACTTTTCAACTACGCGAACCCAGGCAAAAGCCTAACCGAACTATCGCCGCCGCTGATGGAGCTTCAACGCGGATATTGGGGAGGATATTGCCAAAACGATTACGAACTTCTGATGGCTGCAGCGTTCATCGGACATTCAGGAACAAATTCGCCGTTGCCGCAGGGAGTTCGAGCCCGCGGGTACGGTTGTTCCCGGGCGGGCTGCGCTGTACCAACGGCACATGGGCAAGCAACTGATTCCCCCGCCGTCCGGCGGGTTCCAGGAAATCAAGCTGCGCGAGGCGCTCGAGGAGCGCTATCTCGCCTACGCCCTCTCCACGATCATGAACCGGGCGCTGCCCGACGCGCGCGACGGCCTCAAGCCGGTGCACCGGCGGCTTCTGTACGCCATGCGGCAGCTGCGGCTCGATCCCGGTCAGGCGTTCAAGAAAAGCGCCCGCGTGGTCGGCGACGTCATCGGCAAATTTCATCCGCACGGCGATCAATCGGTTTATGACGCGCTGGTGCGCCTCGCGCAGGATTTCGCGCAACGCTATCCGTTGATCGACGGGCAAGGCAACTTCGGCAATATCGACGGCGATAACCCCGCGGCAATGCGCTACACCGAGTCGCGCCTCACCGAGGTCGCGCGGCTGCTTATCGACGGCATCGACGAGGACGCGGTCGACTTCCGTCCGACCTACGACGGCAGCGAGAGCGAGCCCGTCGTGCTGCCGGGCGCCTTTCCGAATCTTCTGGCCAACGGTTCGCAGGGCATTGCGGTCGGCATGGCGACGGCGATCCCGCCGCACAACGCAGCCGAGCTGTGCGACGCCGCCTTGTTCCTGATCGACAACCCGAATGCGCGCAGCAAGACGCTGCTCAAGTATGTGCCGGGCCCCGACTTCCCGACCGGAGGCATCATCGTCGATCCGCGCGAGGCGATCGCCGAGGCCTACAACACCGGTCGCGGCTCGTTCCGGGTGCGCGCGCGCTGGGAGGTCGAAGAAACCGGTCGCGGCACCTACCAGATCGTGGTGACGCAGATTCCATGGCTCGTGCCGAAGTCGCGCCTCGTCGAACGCATGGCGGAGCTCCTCAACGAAAAGAAGCTGCCGCTGGTTGCCGACATCCGCGACGAGTCCGCCGAAGACGTGCGCCTCGTGATCGAGCCGCGCTCGCGCGCGGTCGATGCCGAGCTCCTGATGGAGTCGCTGTTCAAGCTCACCGAGCTCGAGAGCCGGATCCAGCTCAACATGAACGTGCTGGTGAAGGGCCGCATTCCGAAAGTGTTGGGCCTCGCCGACGCGCTGCGCGAATGGCTCGACCATCGCCGCGATGTGCTGCTGCGGCGCACCCGCCATCGCATCAAGCAGATCGAGCACCGCCTTGAAATCCTCGGCGGCCTTCTGATCGCGTATCTGAACCTGGACAGGGTCATCAAGATCATCCGCACCGAGGACGAGCCCAAGCCCGTCCTCATCAAGGCGTTCAAGCTCACCGACCTGCAGGCCGACTCCATCCTCAACATGCGGCTGCGCAATTTGCGCAAGCTCGAGGAGATGGAGATCAAGAAGGAAGACAAGGACCTGCGTGCCGAGCGCACCGAGCTGCAGAGCCTCGTGAAGTCCGAGAAGCAGCAATGGGCCAAGATTGCCGACGAGATCAAGGCCGTGCGCACTGCGTTCGGGCCGAAGACGCCGCTCGGCAAGCGCCGCACGACGTTCGCCGAGGCGCCCGAGCACGACGAGGCGGCGATCGAAGAAGCGATGGCGGTGCGCGAGCCGATCACCGTGGTCGTGTCGCAGAAGGGCTGGATCCGCGCGTTGCGCGGCCACCAGTCGGATCTTTCGGGCGTCACCTTCAAGGGCGACGACGGGCTGCAGTTTTCGTTTCCGACCGAGACGACGGCGAAGATCCTCCTCTTCGCGAGCAACGGCAAGTTCTACACGATCGAGGCCTCGAAGCTGCCCGGCGGCCGCGGACATGGCGAGCCGGTTCGGCTGTTTCTCGACATCGAGCAGGATGCGGAGCTCGTCGATGTGCGGCCGCTGGTCGGAAGACGCAAGTTCCTGGTGACGAGCCACGGCGGCAATGGTTTCGTGGTTGCCGAAGACGAAGTCCTTGCCAATACGCGCAAGGGCAAGCAGGTGCTCAACCTGAAGGCGCCCGACAAGGCGCAGGTGCTGGCGGTGATCGACGGCGACCTCGTCGCCTCGATCGGCGACAACCGCAAGATGCTGATCTTCCCGCTCGAGCAGATCCCGGAGATGACGCGCGGGCGCGGCGTCCGGTTGCAGCGCTTCAAGGACGGTGGGCTCTCCGACATCAAGACGTTCAAGGGCGCCGACGGGCTGACCTGGACGGATACGGCGGGGCGCGCTTTCGCCATGACGCTCAAGGAACTGTCCGACTGGCGCGGCGAACGCGCGCAGGCCGGCCGCTTGCCGCCGAAAGGCTTCCCGCGCAGCAACAAGTTCGGGTGATCCCGGACGCCACGCCTTCCTTTGCAGACGGCGGAGTGGCAGGATTTCCCCTCAAGCCAACGGCCCACAGCAGGGCCCAGCTCAAGGGGGAGTACGTCCATGTTGTCACGCCGGCAACTTTTGCAGTCGGCTGCCGCCGCGTCGGTCGCAGCACCCGCCATCTCCACCGGCGGATTCGCACAGGATGCGTGGCCCGCCCGCGAATTCCACGCCATCTGCGGATTTCCGCCGGGCACCGGCGCCGACATCTTCGTGCGCTTCTACGGCAAGAAGCTGCAGGACATCTCGGGCAAGACCGTCATCGTCGAAAACAAGCCCGGCGGCTTTGGCGCGATCTCGACCGAGTACATCGCGCGCTCGAAGCCCGACGGCTACACGATCGGGATCTTGCCGGGCTCGTCGTTTCTCGCCGCCGCCGCCAGCCTGTTCAAGAAGTTGCCCTACGATCCGGTCAACGATTTCGAGCACGTGACCACGCTCTCGCGGCTGCCGTTCATTCTTTGCGTCTCGGGCGATAGTCCATTCAAGACGGTCGCCGAGCTCACGGCGTACCTGAAGGAGAAGGGCGACAAGGCGTCCTACGGTTCGCTCGCCAACATCGGGCTTGTCGCCAGCGAACTCTACAAGGCGCAGTTCGGACTGCAGACAGTCGAGGTGAAGTACAAGGACGCGGGCTCGGGCCTCAACGATCTGTGGGGCGGCAATATCGTCTTCACGCACATCGATCCCGCCGGTGCGGGCGCACACCTGAAGACGGGCAAGCTGCGGCCGCTCGCAACCACGACGCAACAGCGCGTCAAGGCGCTGGCCGATATCCCGAGCGCAGGTGAGTCCGGCATCGCCAACACTGACCTGACGGCGTGGTGGTCGGTGCACACACCGAAAGGCGTGCCGGCGCCGGTCCTCGCCAAGCTCGAAGAGTGGTTCAACAAGATCGCGATCGACGACGAAACCATCAAATGGCTCGCCCTCAATGGAACGGACCCGCTGCCGGGCAACGCCGCTCTGGTGCGCGAGCTGTTGGACAAGGACATCAAGGCCTGGGCGGAATACGTGCGTCTCGCCAAGATCGAACAGTTGGGCTGACGCCCCATTCCGTTGCATGAGGATCGCGCACGGGCCGGATAACCTCCGGCCCGTGGGGCGGCTCTTATCGCCCTTGCCAAAACTTGCTAGGCTTTGCGCGATTTGCCAACGAGGGCAGTAAGGCAGGATCCGGCGCGCGGGTGCCCGTGCGCCGCAACGACCTGCACCATCGATACCAGCAATGGGAGGAAGGTAATGCTTTCACGTCGTGATCTGTTGTGCTCGGCTGCCGCGGCTTCCGTGGCCATGCCGGCAATCTCCAGCGGCGCATTTGCGCAGCAAGACTGGCCGTCACGCGACATCCACTCGATCTGTGGCTTCCCGCCGGGAAGCGGCGCGGACGTGTTCGTGCGGTTCTACGGCAACGCCTTGTCTGCGAAGCTCGGCAACAAGACTATCATCACCGAGAACAAGGTCGGCGCCTTCGGCAACATCGCGACCGAATTCGTCGCCAGGTCGAAGCCCGACGGTTACACGCTCTACATCGCGCCGGGCAGTTCGTTCCTCGCCGCGGCCGCGAGCCTGTTCAAGAAGCTGCCGTTCGACCCGGTCAACGATTTCGAGCATGTCACCACGCTCTCGAAGCTGCCGTTCATCCTGATCGTCAATGGCGACAGCCCCTACAAGAATGTCGCTGATCTCGTGAAATTCCTGAAGGAGAAGGGCGACAAGGCGTCCTATGCGTCCGTCGCCAACACCGGCCTCGTCTCGAGCGAGCTGTTCAAGGCGAACTTCGGCCTCAGCACTGTCGAGGTGAAGTACAAGGAGCCCGGCTCCATGCTCAACGATCTGTGGGGCAACAACGTCGCCTTCGCGCACCTTGATCCGGTGACGGCAATGGCACATCTCAAGACCGGCAAGATCCGCGCACTCGCAACCTCGTCGCGGGATCGGTTCAAGGCGCTCCCGGATATTCCGAGCGCGGGCGAGCAGGGAATCACCAACTCCAACCTGATCGCCTGGTGGTCGGTGCACATGCCGAAGGGCACGCCGAAGCCGATCCTCGACAAGCTCGAAAAAGACTTCAACGAGATCGCGGTGGCGGAAGAAACCGTCAAGTTCCTTGCCAACCTTGGCAGTGATCCGTTCCCGGGTAACTCGCAGGTGCTCAAGGACACGCTCAACGCCGACATCAAGGCGTGGGGCGAATACATCAAGATCGCAAAGATCGAACAGGTTTGATCCGCGTTCCGCTGTCTGGCGGAGCGGTTCCAATCGGCGGCGTTCGCGCCGCCGATTTATTTTAAGGGCCGGAAAATCAGCGCGAGATACGCCACGCGTTCTTGATCGCGGGCATGGGCGGGAGCGGATATCGGCGATAGATGCCGTAATGCATCACAAAACGTCGAACGAACGAGATCATGTCGAAGCCCACTTCAGAGTTGCGTGACTGCGGCTACGCAACGCCTGCGGCCATCGTGCGGTTCCCGACCTACCGCGCGCGGTCGCTGCCACTCGACCATCAGCGGTAGTCGATTCGGGTGAAAACTTCGTAGCTGTGCCGGCGGCTTGTGCAGGCCAAACTTTGTGCAGACGCGAAGCCGGAGGGTCAGCCCGAAGGCCTGCCGGCGAGAAAGTTCCACGGATGCAAGGCCCGCTCGCGCTGCTGATAGGCCGTGATCTCGTTGTTGCGCCGCAAAGTGAGCGCGATCTCATCGGCGCCCGTCAGGAGCTGTTCGCGACGGAACGCGGGGATGTCGAAGCCCACGATGGAGCCGTCGGGGGCGCGCAAGGTTTGGGCCGCAACGTCGAGATCGAAGTCCTTGCCGGCTTCCGCGGTGGTGGCAAGCACACCCACCACGTCTTCCGCGAGGATCATCGGCAGCACGCCAGCCTTGAAACAGTTGTCATTGAAGATGCCGCCGAAACTCGGCGCCACCACGCAGCGGATCCCGAACGCCGACAACATGGCAGGCGCGGAATCGCGCGACGAACCGCAGCCAAAATTCGGCCCCGCGATCAGGAAGCGCGCCTGCCGGAAAGGGGCGCGATTGAGCACGAACTCCGGCCGCTCGCTGTCGTTCTGGTCGTAGCGCCAGTTGGCGAACAGCATGCGCGCGAGGTCGGCGCGGGTGTTGGTCATCCCGCGCGGCTTGCCGGCGGTCGCCGGGCTGTACATCGGCGCGATTGCGTCGGTGTTGATGTTCGGCTGGAACATCGGCGCGGCCGGTCCTGTGAGCCGGGTGAGCGGTTCCATCACCATCAGCCCATCCTTCGCGGATCGGCAATCGCGCCGGCGCAGGCAGACGCTGCTGCCAGCACGGGCGAGGCGAGGTGGGTGCGGCTGCCCGGTCCTTGCCGGCCGACAAAATTGCGGTTGGAGGTCGAGACGCTGCGCTTGCCGCGCGGAACGATGTCGCCGTTGGCGCCGAGACACATCGAGCAGCCCGCCTCACGCCACTCGAAGCCGGCGGCTAGAAAAATCTTGTCGAGGCCTTCAGCCTCCGCCGCGCGCTTGACGCTCTGCGACCCCGGCACCGCCCAAGCGCGCACGTTGGCGGCAACCTTGCGGCCCTTCACCACCGCGGCTGCCGCGCGCAGGTCGGCGAGCCGGCTGTTGGTGCAGGAGCCGATGAACACCCAGTCGATCGGCGTGCCGGCGATCGGATCGTTGGGCTTGAGGCCCATGTAGGCGAGCGCCGCTTCCATGCCGGCGCGTCGCGTCGCATCGGGCTCTTTCGCGGGGTCCGGAATGCGCCCGTCGACGGGCAGCACCGCCTCCGGTGAATTGCCCCAGGTGACCTGCGGCGCGAGCCCGGCGAAGTCGACGACGACCTCGCGGTCGAACCCCGCCTCGTCGTCGGACGCAAGCGCCCGCCAGTCCGCAACCGCGGCATCCCACTGCGCGCCGCGCGGCGCGTAGTGGCGTCCGGCGAGATACTCGAACGCCGTGTCGTCGGGCGCGATCATGCCGAAGCGCGCGCCGAACTCGACCGACATATTGCAGATGGTGAAGCGCCCCTCCATCGGGAGCGCGCGGATCACTTCGCCGGAATACTCGACGGCATGACCGTTGCCGGCGGCAACGCCGATTTCCCCGATCAATCTGAGGACGATGTCCTTGCCCTGTGTGCCCGGCGGCAATTTGCCGTCGAGACGAATGCGCATCGTCCTCGGTTTTTTCTGAACACTGGTTTGCGTCGCGAGGATGTGGCTGAGCTCGCCACCGCCGACGCCCCAGGCCAGCGCACCCAGCGCGCCGTTGGTGCAAGTATGGCTGTCGCTGCAGCAGATCGTGAGACCGGGCAGGGTAATGCCGAGTTCCGGTGCGATCACGTGCATGATGCCGTGACCGAATTCGCGCGGCTCGAAGAAGGTCAGCCCGAAGTGACGTGCCTGCTCGCGCAGATTGACGATGTAGGGGTTGGTGTCGCCGTCCGGGTCATTGCTGCCCGGATCGGTGGAGATCGCGTGGTCGGCGCAGCCGAATACAAGCTCGGGGTTGTGGAGCGGCAGGCCGCGGTCGCGCAGCGCATTGAGCGAGCGCGAGGAAAGGTCCGGCACGATCAGGCGATCGACGTGCAGGAGCGCGAAACCGTCGCCATAATCGGCCACGACGTGCCGCGACCAAAGCTTGTCGAACAATGTCAGAGCGTGCGGCATGGGCTCCCTCGGATCGCCCAGTCGTCCGTCGTCCCTCGGGATTGGTCAAGGCGAGGTCCGTCAAAGCTGCGTCTTGCTCCCGGCGTAGGCTCCTCCCGCGTTCCTCTTGCAATTGCGAATTATTTGCAATTAAAATCACGGGCGCCTGCCCAGGGGATGCCGTTGCACCAGATACCCACCGAGAAAGCCGTTCCCAGCCCGCCTGGGTGGCGGCGGGCACGGGTGGGTGTTTCCTTGTCGGAGGTGTTCGGCAGCGTCGCAGTGCGGCCTACGGGCTCGTTCTGGCGGCGGATTGGGGCCTTCCTCGGGCCGGGATACCTCGTGGCCGTGGGGTACATGGACCCGGGCAACTGGGCGACCTCGCTCGCGGGCGGATCGAAGTTCGGCTACGCGCTGCTCACCATCGCGCTCCTCTCCAATATCATGGCGATCGTGCTGCAGGCCCTGTGCGCGCGGCTCGGCATCGGCGCGGGACGCGATCTCGCGCAAGCCTGCCGCGACGCCTATCCACGCGCGCTGTCCTATCCGCTCTGGGTGCTCGCCGAGATCGCCATCTGCGCCACCGACCTCGCCGAGGTGATCGGCACGGCGATCGGCCTGAATCTCCTGTTCGGCATTCCGCTCGAGATCGGCGTCATCCTCACGGCGCTCGACGTATTCCTGATTCTGTGGATGCAGAACCTCGGCTTCCGCTGGATCGAGGCGTTCATCGTAACGTTGCTCGGGGTGATCGCCGTCTGTTTTGCCATCCAGATCGCCATGGCGGACCCGGACTGGGGCGCGGTGATCCGCGGGTTTGCGCCGACCACGAGCGTCGTCACCAATCCCGACATGCTCTATCTGTCGCTCGGCATTCTCGGCGCGACGGTGATGCCGCATAACCTCTATCTGCATTCTGGCGTCGTGCAGACACGCCGCTTCGGCAGCAGCGTTGAGGAAAAGCGCGAAGCGGTGAAGCTCGCGACCATCGACTCCACTGTCGCGCTGATGTTCGCGCTCACCATCAACGCCTCGATCCTCATCCTCGCAGCCGCTACCTTCAACAAGGTCGGCAAGACCGATGTCGCCGAGCTCGATCAGGCCCATTCATTCCTGGCGCCGCTGCTCGGCTCGGCGATCGCCCCGACGCTGTTCGGCATCGCGCTGCTGTGCTGCGGCCTCAATTCGACCGTGACCGCCACGCTGTCGGGCCAGATCGTGATGGAAGGCTTTCTCGACATTCGTCTGCCGGGCTGGGCGCGCCGGCTGATCACGCGCTCCATCGCCATCGTGCCGGCGGCTATCGTCACCATCTGGTATGGCGAAAAAGGCTCAGCGCAGCTGCTCATCCTCAGTCAGGTGATTCTGAGTCTGCAGCTGCCGTTCGCGGTGGTGCCGCTCGTCATGTTCACCGCCGAGCGCGCCAAAATGGGCGAATTGATCGCGCCGCGCTGGCTGACCGCGATCGCCGCGGTGATTGCGGCGACCATCATCGCCCTCAATATCAAGCTGTTGTCCGACCAGATCCTCGGCTGATCTCCGAAACGCCGGTTGCAACGCGGTTGTGCGGGCGTTCGCTCCACCGCCACGTGCAGCCTGTGGGTTCAGGCCAGATATTCTCCGCGTGGAACGATTGTTGCCCAAATTGTTGCTACGCTGGCGGCTGGGAGGCGGGTCGTGTCCATACCTGTTGCCTTGCTCACCGTCGGGGCGTGGGCGCTGATCGGCTTCGCCATCGGCGTGGTGATCGGCGGCGTCAAGCTGTTCGGCATCCTGATCGTCGGTCCGCTGGCGGCGGTCGCGGCGGCGCTGGTGGCGCGGAAGTTGACGCAGCGCTTCGAGAAGGACGAACACCGCCAGCGCGTGGTGCTTGGCGCCACGGTGGCCGTTGGACTGCTGCTGGTCGCCGGCGGCAGCATGGTCGGGAGTTCCGACAGCGCCGCGATCAACCCGGGCGACATGTTCTTTGAAGTGCGCCTGCCGCCGGGCGCGCGCCCGCCGACCAAGAACGACCTGCGTGCCGAGCTTCGCGTCGCCGACAGTCCGACCCGCGACGCGTCGTTCTATGACGGGCTTTGGCTCGGCCGCGACGGCAACCGCGTCGTGCTCAAGGGCCATGTCGAGATGCTGCGCAAGAGCCCCGACCGCATCTTCGCATTCCGCGTCGCCAATGGCCCGACCCACCTGTTCGTGCTGCGCTTGCCCGAGAAGCCGACGCACTCCGACGATTTCGGGCCCTGGTATGCGAGCGATCTGATGCAGGACGGGCCGGACGGCGCCGCCCGCAAGCCGAACGGCAGTGAGGCCTACGACATCCGCTATCGCGTGCGGGTCAACTGAAAAATTTTCCCGTCGAGCATGATCTTGTCCGAAAACCGGTGCCCACTTTTCGGGATCATGCTCAGGATTCGAAGCGCAGCCAGCCGTTGGGCATGAGCCGTTCCTGGGGCAGGAAGCGGCCCTTGTAGTCCATCTTGCGCGAGCCCTCGACCCAATAGCCGAGGTAGACGTGACGCAGGCCCATGCGGCGCGCGCGCGCGATATGGTCGAGGATCATGAAGGTGCCGAGCGAACGCATTCCTTCGCCCGGCTCGAAGAACGAATAGACCATCGACAGGCCGTCGCTGAGGATGTCAGTGAGTGCGACAGCGTAGAGGTCGCCGGCGCCGCGGCCGTTGAAGGCGGAGTCGGGTCCGCGCTTGCGATACTCGACGATGCGCGTGTTGACGTGGCTGTCCTCGACCATCATCGCGTAGTCGAGCACGCTCATATCGGCCATGCCGCCGTCGCGGTGGCGTCCATCAAGATAGGCGCGGAAGGTCGAATACTGCTCGGACGTCGGCGCGGCCGCACGCATTTCGCCGATCAGATCGGTGTTGCGATCAAGCACTCGGCGCATGCTGCGCGTGGCGACGAATTCGTCGACCAGAACGCGCACCGACACGCAGGCCCGGCAGGTATCGCAGGCGGGCCGGTAGGCGATCGACTGACTGCGGCGGAACCCGCCGTGGGTGAGCAGCTCGTTGAGTTCGGGCGCGCGCTCACCAACCAGGTGAGTGAACACCTTGCGCTCTTCCTTGCCCGCCAAATAGGGGCAGGGCGACGGCGCGGTCAGGTAGAATTGCGGCGTGTTACGGGAATGCTGCGTCACAAGCAAAGCATTGCCTGCCGAGGCGCGCCCGTCAAACCCCAATTTGGAAAGGGTTTAACGTCTCGTGAGCCGCGCCGCCCGTGCGGGATTGTTGATGACCACGGTGCCCAGCACGAAATCGTGCGCCAACCGGCGGCGGTTGTTGAATAGGCCGATCACGAGAATCAGCGGCGTGAACATGGAGACGCTGATCCAGTAGAGAATCGCATGCACCGCGCCGAGCACGAAATAACAGGGCGCGCCGTACGAGGTGCGCATCTCGATATCCATGACGCGCATGCCGAGGGTGGCAGATGCCGGTCCGCCCAGTGTGAAGCCGTAGTAGAGCAGCGCCCAGATCACGGCGACCGCATGCAGCGGCCACAGCAACAACCAGCCCAGCCCGAAGGTGAGGAAGCCGAGCAAAAAAATGAACATGGCAGTGCCCATCACGGGCAACGCAATGATAAGAACGTCGATGATGAAGGCGAACACGCGACAGGCCAGTACGCCGTCGAATAGCTCCGGATTGGCGATCGGATCGTAGGCGTTAGGTCTGACGTCGATCGGCGAGCGGTTCGGCTCGGCAACCATGGCGGGGCTCCTGCGTTCACCCGGCGCACTGCTGGTCGGGATCATGTGGGCGAATTCGGGTTGGCATGCAAGAGGCGTGATAACGGAATGATTACGCTGCGGGATATCGAAGCTGCCGCGAAGACGCTTGCTGGTCAGGTGCTGCGCACGCCGATGCTGCCGGCGCCGAAGTTGTCGGAGCTCACCGGCGCGCACGTGTTCGTCAAATACGAGAATCTGCAGGTCACCAACTCGTTCAAGGACCGCGGTGCCTACGTGAAGCTGGCGTCGCTCACGCCAGCCGAGCGCACACGCGGTGTGATCGCGATGTCGGCCGGTAACCATGCCCAGGCGGTCGCCTATCACGCCAAGCGTCTCGGCATAGCGGCCACCATCGTGATGCCGGTGACGACGCCGCTCGTAAAGGTGGCCGCGACCCGTGCACATGGCGCCAACGTCGTGCTGCATGGTGAAACCATCGCCGACGCGCAGGGGCGCGTCGAAGCGCTGATCGCGGAACGCGACCTCATCCTCGTGCATCCTTATGACGACGCGCGCATCATCGCCGGGCAAGGGACCGTTGCACTCGAGATGCTCGACGATGTCGCCGACCTCGATGTGATCGTGGTCCCGATCGGCGGCGGCGGTCTGATCGCCGGCAACGCCGTTGCGGCGCGGGGACGAAGACCCGCGATCGAGATCCTGGGTGTCGAGGCAGCGCTCTATCCCTCGATGCACAACGCGCTGCGCAACCAGTCGCTGCCGATCGGGGGCCCGACGCTCGCCGAAGGCATCGCCGTCAAGAACGTCGGCAAGCTCACCCTGCCGGTGGTGCGCGAACTCGTCGCCGACATCCTGCTGGTCGATGAGGCGCATCTCGAGCGCGCCGTGAATGCTTATCTCACGTTGCAGAAGACCATGGCCGAAGGCGCGGGCGCTGCGGGTCTCGCGGCGATGCTGGCCGAGCCCGATCGTTTTCTCGGCCGCAAAGTCGGCCTGATCCTGTGCGGCGGCAACATCGATCCGCGTATCCTCGCCTCGATCATGGTGCGCGAGCTCGAGCGCGGCGAGTGTATCGTGTCGTTCCGGCTGACCATCCCCGATCGTCCCGGCGTGCTCGGGCCGATTGCCACGCTGCTCGGCCAGCTCGGCGCGAACATTCTTGGGGTCGAGCACCGGCGGCTTTTCCTCGACGTACCCGCCAAGGGTGCGAAACTCGACATCACCATCGAGACGCGCGATCACGCCCACGCCGACGAGATTTTCAAGGCACTTGAGGCGGGTGGTTACCACCCCGAGCGCATCGAAACCGCAAACGCGATGGAATAGCTGCGGCCGCGCAGAATCGGGTAGGTTGATCCGGGGAGGTCCTGCCCGCAGCGTCGGGCAGGCACGGTGATCCATGCGCGAGAAGGAACTTCGTATCGCGCTCGTGTGCTTCGGCGGCGTTTCGCTCGCCATCTACATGCACGGCATCACCAAAGAAATTCTCAAGCTGGTGCGCGCTTCTGCGGCGCTGCACGCGATCACCGATCGCACCGCGCGGGCAAAAGCGAGTTTCTTCGACAAATGCGACGTCAACGATCCGGAATACGATTCCGAGGCGATCTATTTCGAACTTCTGCGCGAGCTCGGCCGCAAGATCGACGTGCGGGTGATCGTCGACATCATCGCCGGCGCGTCCGCTGGCGGCATCAACGGCACCATGCTGGCGCGCGCGCTCAGTCACGACTTGCCGATGGACCGGCTGCGTGACCTCTGGATTGAGAATGCCGATGTCAGCGTGCTGCTCGATCCGAAGGCACGCTCCGCGGTATGGCGGAAGTTTTTTCTGCTGCCGGTCATCTGGGGCGCATCCCGGCTTGGCCTGTTGCCTGGACGCGACGATCCGGAAGTGCGTCGCAATTTGTCGACTTTTCTGCGCTCGCGCTGGTTCAAGCCGCCGCTGAGCGGGCGTGTCATGGACGAACTCATGTACAACGCCGCCGCTGCCATGGGGCGGCCGCGTGACGCGCGAGCCTCGCTGATCCCGTCCGGCCTCTCGCTCGACCTGTTCGTCACGCTCACCGACTATCACGGCTATAGCCAGCCGGTGCCGATCCACGACCCGCCGATGATTCACGAGGTCGAACACCATCACGTGTTGCACTTCAATTATCGACGCAACACCAGCGGTGCGGTGGAGAGCGACTTTGCCACCGAAAATATTCCGGCGCTGGCGTTTGCCGCGCGCGCAACCTCCTCGTTCCCCGGCGCCTTCCCGCCGGCCCGCATCGTCGAGATGGATGAGCTGGTGGCGGCGCGGCGCGAAACCTGGCCGATGCGCGACACGTTCATCGCCGAGAATTTTGACGGTCATCGCATGGCCGGCGTCGACCCGTCGACGGCCTCGTTCATTGATGGATCGGTGCTCAACAACCGCCCGTTCCGCGAGGCGATCAACGCCATCCAGGGCCGCCCGGCGTACCGTCAGGTCGATCGTCGGCTGCTCTACATCGATCCCGATCCGACGCCGCTCGCTTCGATGTCGCGGCAGGATATTCCCGGCTTCTTCTCCACTTTGCGTGGCGCGATGTCCGACATCCCGCGCACGCAGCCGGTCACCGACGAATTGGGGTGGGTTGCGGCGTTCAACGAGCAGGTGGCACGGGTCAAGACCATCATCGAAAGCTCGCGCGCGCACGTCAGCGACCTCGTCTCGAAAGCGATCGATGACCGTCTCGACCGGGCCGTAACGGCGGATGAACTGCGGCGCTGGCGCGAGCAGGTCAACGCTGCGGCGGTGCGCGACGCCGGTTTTGCCTACGAAGGCTACGTGCGGCTCAAGCTCGTGTCGGTGCGCGAATTTCTCACCGGCATCATCGTCAAGATGCGCGACATCCACGAGAAGTCGCCGCTGGCCTACGCAGTCAGCGCGGTGATGGGGGCTTGGGCCGAGAGCCGCGGGCTCAACTACGACTCGTCGCAAAGTGCCGCGTTGCACGCCGAGAAACCCGATGGCGGCTCGCTGCCGCGCTGGGCGGAATTTCTGCTGGTGTTCGACGTTAAATATCGCGAGCGGCGCCTGCATTTCCTGATCGAGGGGCAGAACCGCCTCTACGCCATGCTCGACAGCGAACTCTACCGCGGCCTCGACCCGCTGATCGTCGACCGTCTCAAACGCGAGTTCTACACCCGGCTTGACGACATTCGTCAGCGCCAGACGATGCCGAGCTTCGCCCCGGAAACGCATGACCTCGTCAAGTCGATCTTCGTAACGGCGCCGACCGCCGAGGACCTCAAGACCATCGACGACTACGCGCGGCGATTTGTCGAGACGAATGGTGAGGCGATCGACCGGCTGATCGACCGCCTGGCGATGGAGATCAACCTCGACTCGACGACGCGCGATCTCGACAATCTGCTTTCCACGCTCGATCCGAAGGAATGGCACCGCGGCGCGCGGCGCGAGGTGCTGCTCAACTATCTCGGCTTCCCGTTCTGGGACGTGCTGACGTTCCCGCTGATGAGCGCGCGCCCGAGCGGTGAGTTCAACCAGATCCTGGTCGACCGCATCAGCCCGCAGGACGTGCGCGCGTTGAAAGGCTTTGCCGGCGCGTCGAGCCTCAAGGGCGTCGCCTTCGGCCACTTCGCGGCGTTCCTCTCACGCGCCTATCGCGAGAACGATTACCTACTCGGTCGGCTGCACGCGCTCGAGCGGATGATCGACCTCGTCTGCGATTGCGCCGGCCTCGATCCGCGCGACCGTATCGACACCATGGCGCTGAAGAAGCGCGGCTTCCTGCGGATCATCGCGTCAGAGGACAAGCAACTCAAAGCCAGCCGCCCGCTGATGACGGCACTGCAAAAGGCGATTGCGCAGATTTGAGACGCGGGCTCAGTGGATCATCGCCCCACTTTCGGCCGAACACTCCGCCCCGACGGCTAGGCCTGCTTCTTCAGCTTCTCGGCGACACGCGGGGCGAAATAGGTGAGGACACCGTCGGCGCCGGCGCGCTTGAAGGCGAGTATGGCCTCCATCATCACCTTGTCGAGTTCCAGCCAGTTATTCTGGGCGGCAGCCATCAGCATCGAGTACTCGCCTGAGACCTGATAGGCGAAGGTGGGCACGCCGAATGTGTCCTTTACGCGCCGCACGATGTCGAGATAGGGCATGCCGGGTTTCACCATCACCATGTCGGCGCCCTCGGCAAGGTCGAGTTCGACCTCGCGCAACGCCTCGTCGGAGTTGCCCGGGTCCATCTGGTAGGTGCGCTTGTCGCCGATCAGCGTATGCGACGAGCCAACCGCATCGCGGAACGGGCCGTAGAAACCCGAGGCGTACTTCGCTGCATAGGCCATAATCTGCACATCGGTGCGGCCGGCGTCGTCGAGCGCCTGCCGGATGGCGCCGACGCGTCCATCCATCATGTCGGACGGCGCGATTACATCGCAACCAGCCTCGGCTTCGATCAGCGCCTGCTTCACCAGCACGGCGACGGTTTCGTCGTTGAGGATCTTTCCGTCGTCGATCAGGCCATCGTGGCCATGGTCGGTATAGGGATCGAGCGCGACGTCGCAGAGGAGGCCGATGTGCGGAACTTCCTTCTTGATCGAGCGCAGTGCGCGGCACACGAGATTGTCGGAATTGAGCGCTTCGCTGCCGTCGGGGTCGCGCAGCGTCGGATCGGTGTAGGGGAACAAAGCCAGGCAAGGGATGCTGAGCTCCGCTGCGCGTACCGCGTCGCGGACGGCTTCGTCGACTGTGAGGCGGTCGACGCCCGGCATGGAGGCGACCGGTGTGCGGCCGCGCGCGCCGTCGGCGATGAAGAGCGGCCAGATCAGGTCGTCGGTGGTGAGCACGTTCTCCCGCACCATGCGCCGCACCCATTCGTGCTGACGCGTACGGCGCGGCCGGGTCGTGAGGTCGAGCTGCGTCGCCGGGCGCGCGGTCTGCTCAACCGGTGTGAAACGCCTATGCTCGAGCGGGCGTCCGAACTTGATGGCCATGCAAACCCTCGTACCGACCGGCTTGGGACTGTGCTGCCGCAGGGCGCATCAGTCGCTTGAACATATAGACCTTTGCCCCGATAAAGTCTCCAATTCGGGCAAACCCATGGATTTCGACCTTAACGACGAGCAGCAGGCATTTCAGGCGACCGCCCGGGATTTTGCGCGCGCCGAAATGATGCCGCACGCGCGCGACTGGGACGAGCACGAGATGTTCCCGGTCGAGGCTTTGCGCAAGGCGGCGGCGCTTGGCTTCGGGGGCATCTACGTCCAGGAGGATGTCGGTGGCTCGGCACTGTCGCGGCTCGACGCCACGATCATTTTCGAGGAGCTGGCGCAGGGCTGCACGTCGACGGCTGCTTACATCTCGATCCACAACATGGCCGCATGGATGATCGACGCCTTCGGCAACGAGGCGCAGCGCAAGCGCTTGCTGCCGAAGCTCACGACGATGCAGCACTTCGCGAGCTATTGCCTGACCGAACCGGATGCCGGTTCCGACGCCGCTAGCCTGAAAACCCGCGCCGTGCGCGATGGCGATCACTACGTTCTCAACGGCGCCAAGGCCTTCATTTCGGGCGGCGGCGTCTCCGATATTTATGTATGCATGGTGCGCACCGGCGAGAACGGCCCGGGCGGCATCTCGTGCATCGTCGTTGAGAAGGGTACGTCGGGCCTTGCCTTCGGTGCACGCGAGAAAAAGCTCGGCTGGAAGTCGCAGCCGACCGCCATGGTGCTGTTCGAGAACTGCCGTGTGCCGGCGGCGAACCTGATCGGACGCGAGGGCGATGGCTTCAAGATCGCGATGGCCGGTCTCGACGGCGGCCGCCTCAACATCGCGGCGTGTTCGCTCGGCGGCGCGCAGTTCTGTCTCGACCGCACCATCGATTACATGCGCGACCGCAGGCAGTTTGGCCAGCGCCTCGCGGATTTCCAGGCGCTGCGTTTCCGCATCGCCGATTATGCAAGCGAGATCGAGGCGGCGCGGCTTCTGGTGCGGCGTGCGGCTGCGGCGGTGTCGAAGGCTGAGCCGGGCGCGACGCGGCTGGCGGCGATGGCCAAGCGTGTCGCCACCGACGCCGGCTTCGACGCCGTCAACGGCTGTCTGCAGCTGCATGGCGGCTATGGCTATCTGCGCGACCACCCGATCGAGCGTGTGCTGCGCGACGTGCGCGTGCACCAGATCCTCGAAGGCACCAACGAAATCATGCGGCTGATCGTCAGCCGCGACCTCCTGGGGAATTGATGGCGGCTTACGCCCGTCTGTTCATTGTCGCACTTCTTGCCGTGGCTGCGTCCGGCGCGCCACACGCAGCCGAACGCATGCACAAGACACTCGCGTCACCGCTGGTGGACGAGGGCACCGGCCCCGACGGCTGCACACCCGAGGTCTCGGGTGACGGCGCGCCGGCCAACTGGCAGGTGCGCATCGAGCGTCTGCTGCCGGACGGCAAGTCGCTGGTCGAGACCACGCGGGAGGCCCAGGACAATCGCTTTCCGATGTGCATCGCGGATGCACCGGTGGCGGCCAACGCCGTCGTCGAGCTCGAATTCGTTGCGCATGCGGGAGCGATGGAACGCGTCGCCGGCATCGTGCTGCGCTTCGCCGATGCGCAGGATTATTATGTCGTGCACGCAAGCGTGCTGCAGCGGGCAGTGCGCTTCACGCGGGTGATCAACGGGACCCGTACCCAACTCGCCACCCACGATGCCAACATCGCTAGCGGTCGGACGCATTGGCTCAAGGTCAGTGCAGTTGATGATACCTTCACCGTCTGGTTCGACAACGAACGCATGTTCGAGGTGCGCGACAGCCAGATCACGGCGCCGGGCCGCTTCGGCATCTGGAGCAAATCCGACAGCTTCACGAGCTACGGCGACCTGTTCATTACTGTCCAGAACTGAGCATTTGTCTTCCGGGCGGTTTTCGGCCATGACCTTGCCGCGTCCCGAGGCCCTGCACGTGCATGTCGTCCGATCCTGAAATCCAGTTCGAGCGCCGCGGCGCGGCCGGCATCGTGACGCTCAACCGTCCGCAGGCGCTCAATGCCGTCACGCTCATCATGGTGCGTGCGCTACGGGCTCAGCTCGACCAATGGCGCGACGATCCCGCCGTCACGCGTGTGCTGGTGTGCGGGGCGGGGGAGCGCGCATTTTCCGCGGGCGGTGATCTGCGCCAGGTGTTCGAGTTGGGGCGTGCGGGCCGTCACGAGGATGCGCTGACCTACTGGCGCGAGGAATACGCGCTCAACACGGTGATCAAGCGCTATCCGAAGCCGTACGTCGCCCTGATCGACGGCATCGTGATGGGCGGCGGAGTCGGCGTCTCGGTGCACGGATCGCATCGCGTTGCCGGCGACAAGCTCCTGTTCGCCATGCCGGAGGTCAACATCGGCTTCTTTCCGGACGTCGGCGCGACCTGGTTTCTGCCGCGCATGCCGGGCGAGTTCGGCACCTGGTGCGCACTCACCGGCGATCGCCTGCGCACGGCCGACGCGCTTGCGGCGGGCGTGGCGACACATCACGTGCCATCGCGGAAGTTTCCCGAACTGATCGAGGGTCTGTGCGGCACGGTCCCGGTCGACGCCTTGCTGGCGGCCTTCGCCGAGAAGCTGCCGGCGGGGCCGGTCGCCAGCGAGCGCGCGTCGCTCGATCGGCTGTTCGCGGGCGACACCGTGGAGGCGATCCTGCGGCAGCTCGATGGCGCCGTATCGGACTGGGCCACCGCAACCGCCGCCACGATCCGGACGCGTTCGCCGACCAGTCTCAAGATTGCGCTCGCCCAGGTACGGAAGGGCGCGGCCCTGTCGTTCGAGGATTGCATGCGCACCGAATTTCGGATCGTCTCGCGGGTCGTGCATGGTCACGATTTTTACGAGGGTGTGCGGGCCTTGATCATCGACAAGGATAACAGGCCACAATGGCTTCCACCGGCGCTCGCCGGGGTCGGGGAGGGCGATGTGGCGCGCTATTTCGCGCCGCTGGAGCGAGAGCTGGTTCTGCCATGAGCGATCCCACCGCCCAGGCCGCAGCGCAGGACCTTACCGCGACCAAACCGGCCGAGGAGCCGAAAGGCGTCTGGACGCAGCGGCTCGTGCATTTTCTGCGCGCCATGGCGGCGGTGTCGATGCTGAGTGGCTTGCGCTACTGGGGGTCGATCTGCGGCTTCGCCTTCGTGCCCGAGGGCGGCTTCGAGGCGCAGCCGGTGGCATGGCAGACGGCGACCGTATTCTTCGCGGTGATCGATCTTGTCGCGGCCGTTGGCCTCTGGCTGGCGGCGCCATGGGGCGCGGTGGTCTGGCTCACCGCGACGGTCTCGATGATCGTGGTCGAAGTGTTCTTCCCGCAGGTCTACGACGACATGCTGGTCGTCATCGTGTTCCACTTTCCGATGATCGTCGCCTATCTTGTGCTGGCGGTCCTGGCGGCGCGCGAACAGCAGCCGCAGTAGAATTTTTCAGGCGTTTGTTTCAGGGAGGAGTGCGATGGCACGCATCGGGTTCATCGGACTTGGCAACATGGGCCTGCCGATGGCGCAGAATCTCATCAAGGCCGGTCACCAGGTCGAGGGCGTCGACGTGACGACCACCGCGACGGACAAGCTGCGTGCTGCGGGGGGCGCCGTCGCCGAGACCGCCAAGATCGCGGCAACGCGCGCCGATGTGCTGATCACGATGTTGCCCTCCGGCAAGGAGGTGAGGGAAGTCTATCTCGGCGCCGGCGGCGTGATCGAAAACGCCAACGCCGGAACACTGTTGATCGATTCCTCGACCATCGATGTCGAAAGCGCCCGTGTGGTGGCAGCGGCCGCCGAGCAGCGCGGGCTTCTCATGATCGACGCGCCGGTTTCCGGCGGCGTCGGCGGTGCGCAGGCAGGCTCGCTCACATTCATGGTCGGCGGACCCGAGCAGGCGTTCGCGCGCGCGAAGTCGATCCTGGAGGTGATGGGCAAGACCATCGTGCACGCGGGCGGGGCGGGGAACGGGCAGGCCGCCAAGATCTGCAACAACATGATCCTCGGCGTCTCCATGATTGCAGTGTCCGAAGCGTTCGTGCTGGCTGAGAAGATCGGCCTCGACAAGCAGAAGCTGTTCGACATCGCCTCGAAAGCGTCCGGTCAATGCTGGTCAATGACGAGTTACTGTCCCGTTCCGGGACTGGTGCCGACATCGCCCGCCAACCGCGATTATCAGCCCGGGTTTACGACAGCGATGATGCTGAAGGATCTCAAACTCGCGCAGGAAGCAGCGCGCGCGGCAAATGTGGCGACGCCGATGGGCGCCGAGGCAGCCGCGCTTTACGGGCTGCATGCGGGGCAGGGCAAGGCTGCGGAAGACTTCTCCGGCATCATTCGCTTTCTGCGCGGGGTGTGAGCGCTCCGCGTGGAACGAATTGCGACTGTCGCGGAAGCCGCCCGAATGGTCACCCAAGTGTAAACGGGAACGCTAGAATTCACTTTGATATCAAGTCGTTGGCGCGGCAAGTAAACCGGATTTTTAGGCTATGTTTTAAGTCGATCTTAGACCGCGCCGCGTATTGTCCCGCCCTGAAGACGGAGAACAGGGCTCCGTCCCGTATAAAAAACAAATGGAAAAGGGCGTCACATGAAGACCGCTTTGAAGCCGGCTGAACAGGTTGTTCAGTCCGACAAGCCTGGAGAGGTTCGCCCTCTCTATCTAGAGGCGCTCACGCTTGTGGAGCGTCTGCATCGGCGATTGCTCGATGTGATCAAGGACGAATTCGATCGTCGCGGCCGCGCCGACATCAACTCGGTTCAGGCGCTGCTGCTCTACAACATCGGCGACAAGGAGCTTACGGCAGGTGAGCTGCGTACGCGCGGCTACTACCTCGGCTCCAACGTGTCGTACAACCTGAAGAAGCTCGTCGAGATGGGCTTCCTCGATCACCAGCGCTCGCGCGTCGACCGTCGTTCGGTGCGCATCAAGCTGACCGACAAGGGTCGTGACATCTTCGACATTGTCGAGACGCTGTACCAGAAGCACGTGGTGACCATCGAGCAGGTTGGCGGCATTTCCTGCACGGAATTCACTGCGCTCAACAAGGCGCTGCACCGGCTCGAGCGGTTCTGGACCGACCAGATCCTCTATCGCCTGTAAGAATTAGAAGACGCCCAAGGATTGTGGACGGCCCCGGCCCCTGCCGGGGCCGTTTCATTTTCGGCAGCCCGGCGGACTATCCGCTATATCTTGCGAATTGTGAGCGCGACCGCGCCAGCGCTTGGCGCTTGCCGGTCGATATGCTACCCCGCGCTTAGGTGCCGGAGGCAGTCTCCCGGCGCCCGGAGACCCACATGCCCGTGACGAAAATGGCCGAAACCGCGGCCGAAAGCTTGTTTTCCGACGACCTGGAGCACACCGATCCCCAGATCGCGGCCGCGATCGGCGAAGAGCTCGGTCGTCAACGTGACGACATCGAGCTGATCGCCTCGGAAAACATCGTCAGCCGGGCGGTCCTCGAGGCGCAGGGCTCGGTGCTGACCAACAAATACGCCGAGGGGTATCCCGGGCGGCGCTACTACGGCGGCTGCCAGTTCGTCGATGACGTGGAAAGCATTGCCATCGAACGGGTTACGCGCCTTTTTGAATGCAAATTCGCGAACGTGCAGCCGCACTCCGGCGCCTCCGCCAATGCGGCCGCGTTCATGGCCTTGATGAACCCGGGCGACACGTTCCTCGGGCTCAACCTCGCCGCCGGCGGGCATCTCACGCACGGCATGACGATCAACATGTCGGGCAAGTGGTTCAAAGCGGTGCCCTACAACGTGCGCCGTGATGATCAGCAGATCGACATGGACGAGCTCCGTTCGCTCGCCCGCGAGCATAAGCCGAAGGTGATCGTGGCCGGCGGATCGGCCTACCCGCGCATCATCGACTTCAAGGGCTTCCGCGCCATTGCCGACGAGGTCGGCGCGCTTCTGATGGTCGACATGGCGCATTTCGCAGGCCTCGTCGCCGGCGGCGCGCATCCGAGCCCGCTGCCTTATGCGCACGTGACGACCACCACCACGCACAAGACGCTGCGCGGACCGCGCGGCGGCGTGATCCTCACCAACGATGAGGCGCTCGCCAAGAAGATCGACCAGGCGGTGTTCCCGGGTATGCAGGGTGGCCCCCTGATGCACGTGATCGCGGCCAAGGCGGTCGCCTTCGGCGAGGCGCTGCGCCCGTCGTTCCGCGACTACGC
>Ga0105245_10000895_pt1 | contig 27137 bp, 20 predicted proteins | sample KBSM54metaG_FD_81523 | JGI IMG/M metagenome (GOLD analysis project Ga0105245, IMG submission 81523) | Miscanthus rhizosphere microbial communities from Kellogg Biological Station, Michigan, USA - KBS M5-4 metaG | ecosystem: Host-associated > Plants > Roots > Rhizosphere > Soil | place...
CGCTGCTGGAGTGGTGCGAGGAGGTCGGGGTCAAGGTCGTCACCCTGTGGCTGCTGTCCACCGACAACCTGAACCGCCCGGCCGACCAGCTCGCCGGCCTGCTCGGCATCATCGAAGGGGCCGTCGCCACCCTGGCCGAGGAGCGCCGCTGGCGCCTGCACCCGGTCGGCGCCCTGGACCTGCTGCCGGCCGCGACCGCCGCGCGGCTGAAGGCGGCCGAGGAGTCGACCCGCGACATCGACGGGATCCTGGTCAACGTCGCCGTGCCGTACGGCGGCCGCCGCGAGATCGCGGACGCCGTACGCTCGCTGCTCCAGGAGCACGCCGAGCGCGGCACGAGCCTGGAGGAGCTGGCCGAGGTGATCGACGTCGACCACATCGCCGAGCACCTCTACACCAAGGGCCAGCCCGACCCCGACCTGGTGATCCGGACATCGGGGGAGCAACGGCTCGGTGGCTTCCTGCTGTGGCAGAGCGCGCAGAGCGAGTTCTACTTCTGCGAGGCGTACTGGCCCGACTTCCGCAAGGTCGACTTCCTGCGCGCGATCCGGGCCTACGCCCAACGAGAGCGTCGCTTCGGCTCCTGAGCGGCGGCGGCCGAAGGACACTGTTCACCCCGTGTTCGGGCGTGTCTTCGCGATCGGGGAACAGACGAGCGTAGTTTCGCGGCATCGATGGGTTGGGGAAACCCCATCGAATCGGGAGGCCCGTTCGTGAGAGCTCACGATCAGACAGCGCGGTGCAGTCGGCCGCGCGGCTCGGCCGCCAGGCCGCGCCCGACGGGGGCGGCACTCCGGCCCTCGGGCTCGTTCCCGGTCCGCCACGCAGAGGGAGAACAGGACCGGGCGTGGGGTGCCCGCACGGTCTGGTGAGGGGTGTCTGGTGCCGCAGGCCAAGCAGGGGACCCGACGGAATGCGCGCGCGACCGGGCAGGAGCCCACGGTGCGCACGTTCGTCCTCGACACCAGCGTTCTGCTCGCGGACCCTGGCGCGATGCGCCGGTTCGCCGAGCACGAGGTGGTCCTGCCCGTCGTCGTGATCACCGAGCTCGAGGCGAAACGCCATCATCCCGAGCTCGGCTTCTTCGCGCGCACGGCGCTGCGCGTGCTCGACGAGCTGCGGGTCACCCACGGCAGACTCGACGAGGCGGTCCCGGTCGGCGACGAGGGCGGCTCGATCCGGGTCGAGCTGAACCACACCGACCCCGAGTCCCTGCCGTCCGGCTTCCGGCTGGGGGACAACGACACCCGGATCCTCGCCGTCGCTCGCAACCTCGCCAACGAGCACCACGACGTGACCTTGGTCTCCAAGGACCTGCCGATGCGGATCAAGGCGTCCGCGGTCGGGCTGCGGGCCGAGGAGTACCACGCGGAGCACACCGGCGACTCGGACCCTGGCTACAGCGGGATGGCCGAGCTCGAGGTGCCGGCAGCCGTGCTCGACGAGCTGTACGACGTCGGGTCCACCGACCTCGAGTCCGCCCGGGAGCTGCCCTGCCACACCGGTCTGGTCCTCCTCTCCGAGCGCGGGACGGCGCTCGGCCGGGTCGGGCCCGACAAGCACGTCCACCTGGTCCGTGGCGACCGCGAGGCGTTCGGCATCCACGGCCGCTCAGCCGAGCAGCGGATCGCGCTGGAGATGCTGCTCGACCCCGAGGTCGGCATCGTCTCCCTGGGTGGTCGGGCCGGCACCGGCAAGTCGGCGATGGCGCTGTGCGCCGGCCTGGAGGCCGTCCTCGAGCGCCGGCACCACCAGAAGGTCGTCGTCTTCCGTCCGCTGTTCGCCGTCGGCGGCCAGGAGCTCGGCTACCTGCCCGGCTCGGAGTCGGAGAAGATGTCGCCCTGGGCACAGGCCGTGTTCGACACGCTCGGCGCGATCACCTCGCGCGACGTGATCGAGGAGGTGCTCGACCGAGGAATGCTCGAGGTGTTGCCGCTGACGCACATCCGCGGCCGCTCGCTGCACGACGCCTTCGTGATCGTCGACGAGGCCCAGTCCCTCGAGCGCAACGTGCTGCTGACGGTGCTGTCCCGGATCGGGGCCAACTCCAAGGTGGTGCTGACCCACGACGTCGCCCAGCGCGACAACCTCCGGGTCGGGCGCCATGACGGCGTGGTCGCCGTGGTCGAGAAGCTCAAGGGCCACCCGCTCTTCGCCCATGTCACGCTGACCCGCTCCGAGCGGTCGCCGATCGCCGCCCTGGTGACCGAGATGCTGGAGGACGTCACGCTCTGAGGGGCGAGCAGACGAGCAGCCCAGCCGGCTCCGGGCGGCCCGTCGTCGGCCGTGACCGTTCCGTGACCGTTCCGTGACCGTGGCCGGACTCCCGCTGAGACTGGTGTGGACGGTGTGATGCCTGTGACTCGTGAGGCGCCAACTCGTCCACATTTCCACCATTTCTGGCCGGTTCGGTTTGCACGGCCATGCCACGTCATGCAAGGTGGCAGGCAGTCCTCCGCCGATGCGAGTGATCTCGGCTCTCGTCGAGGTGGCGGGCGCACCCGAGTCGTCTACCCCCGAATGCTCTCGTGCCCCCTGAACAGTACGTGCCCAAGCACCGGGCTGCGCCCGTCCCGACGCAGCCCGATGCCCTCTCCGGACCCCGTCACGTCGGCGAGAAACGGCGCACCGCCCGCAAGGCACTGCGCGGCACCGTCACCCTGACCGGTCTCGCCGCCGCGGCGACCGGAGTCGCGGTCGCCACCGGCGTGGTCCAGTCACCCGGATCCGCGGTGAACCTCGCCGACTCCCTCTCGCCGAGCGCGTCGAACGACAACCCGAACACTCCCTCGGCGGACGTCCAGGACCGCAGCGCCATCGTGTCGCGGTCGGCCGACCGCGCCGCGCTGTCGCGCGCGGACCGGCGTACGAACCGCGATCCGGCCAAGGCCGCCGCGCTCGGTCTGTCCTCCGGCCCCGCCGTCGGCGGCCAGGAGAGCCTGTCCTCCTCCTCGGACCCGCAGGCGATCGCCCAGGCGCTGCTGCCCAAGTTCGGCTTCGCCACCTCGCAGATGTCCTGCCTCATCCCGCTGTGGATGGGTGAGAGCGGCTGGCGCGTGAACGCCGAGAACTCCTCGTCGGGCGCCTACGGCATCCCGCAGGCGCTGCCCGGGTCCAAGATGTCCTCCGCCGGAGCGGACTGGGCGACCAACCCCGCCACCCAGATCGAGTGGGGGCTCGGCTACATCGCCGAGCGCTACGGCTCACCCTGTGGCGCGTGGGGCTTCAAGCAGAGCCACGGCTGGTACTGACCGACCGATCACGTCCGCCGCGACCGTTGGGCCCGCGTACACAAGATTGGGCAAACGCGTCCTCACCTCTGTCTCGGTGGCCGCTCCATCCCCAACACACAGCAGTGGGAGCAGCATCAAGGGGGACACCATGCGTGGGGCTCGCAGGTTCGCGTTATCCGTGACGGCCGCAGGTACGGTCGCCGGCCTGATCGGCTTCGCCGCGCCCGCGCACGCGGAGTATCGAGCCGAGCCGCGCCCGCTGGCGTGGAACCCGGCAGGACCGGTGCATGCCACCCTGGCCGGCGACCACGTGGTCTACCTGGGCGGGAAGCTCAACGGGACCGGCGGCATCGCCGCCGTCAGCGCGGCCACGGGCGGCCTGCTGTGGATGCTGCCCGCCGACAAGGACGTGCGCGCGCTGGCGTTGTCACCGGACGGTGCCACGTTGTACGCCGGCGGGAGCTTCACCTCGGTCGACGGCGTCACCCACCGGGGCGTGGTCGCCATCGATGTCGCGCAGCACAGCGTGATCTCGTCCTGGAAGGGAGCCGCGGCCGGCACCGTGAGGGACCTGGTGGCCCGAGGCGGCGACGTGTACGTCGCCGGGAAGGTGACCACCGTCGGCGGTGCCCCGCAACGCGGCATCGGTGCCCTGGACGCCACCACCGGGAAGCGGGACCCCGCGTTCACCTTCCAGGCCGACAACGACGTGCTCGGCCTTGCCATCACCGGAAACCAGCTGATCCTGGCCGGCTCGTTCACCGCGATCGACGGGAGCCCGCGGAATAACCTGGCCTCGATCGACCTCTCTTCGCCGCCCACGCTGACCGACTGGAGCCCGCAGAAGCTGTGCTCGAACTGCGACCAGTACTGGGACGTGCAGACCGACGGCACCAACGCCTACGTGGCCACCTCGGGCAACGCCGCCGGCGCGTTCAGACTCGCGGGCGGCGCGCCGGCGTGGCCGACCATCCGCGGGACGGGCGACTTCCAGGCCGCCTGGGTACCCGGTGACGGGCGGGTCTACTACGGCGGTCACTTCGGCGAGGGGGTCTGGGTCTCCGGGCAGTCGCAGAACCAGGTCGCGGCCAAGCAGCTGGTGGCGGTGTTCACGGCGAGCGGTCAGATCGACGACAAGTGGTTGCCGAGGCAGATCGGGGCCTACCCAGGCACGTGGGCCTTCACCTCGACGCCGGACAGTCTCTGGGTGGGTGGTGACTTCACCGGCGAGGAGGTGAACGGCACCAACAACCACAAGCCGTACCTCGCGGCGTACCCCGACCCGAACGTCGTCACGGACACGCAGCCGCCGACCGGCATGTTCGACACCGACCGGGCGACCGCGTGGGCCAAGCTCACCGAGGTGACGCTCGTCCAGAAGGCCATCCACGACAACGTGACGCCCGACAAGAAGATCGCGCGCACCGTCGACTGGGGCGACGGCACCTCGGCGGACTGGGCCAGTGGCACGGCCCTGTCCCACGTCTACAAGTCCGGTGGCACGTTCACGCCGCGGGTCACGCTGACCGACGAGGCGGGCAACAGCTCCGCCCCGATCGCGTCCTCGGCCGTCACCGTGAAGGTCGACTCGGCCGGCCCCGTGGTGAAGCTCGACCTGCCGCGGCGCGCGCACTCCGTGGCGGCGTGGAAGACGCTGCGCGGCACCGCCACCGACGCGGGCACCGGTGTCAAGTCGGTCTCGCTGAAGGCCGTCGAGAAGCGTGGGAAGGCCTGGTACGGCTACCACGCCAAGAGCCACCGCTGGGTCAAGGCCGCGACCAAGGCGAAGGCGTTCGCGAAGAGCACCAGGGTCACCGCGAAGATCGGCGCCCAGCACACGTGGGCCGCCAAGCTGGCGCACCTGCACCAGGGCACGCTGGTCTACAAGGTGTGGGCGACCGACCAGGTCACGAACCGGTCGGCGACGGTGACTCACCATGCGAGCCTGACCCGCCGCTGACCGGGACCTCGAGGGGGCGCGGTCACTCGGCCGGACGGCGTGAGTGGCCGATCCGGACCGGCCCGAGCCGTCCGATCGGACGGAAAACTGCGGTCAGTGGCGCTCCAAGGTAAAGGAACCGGCATTTCCGTCCGGTGGGGTCGGTGACTCCTGTTCAATCTGTGACGTCCGGCTCGGGGGAGTCGGGACCGCTCCGGCCGGTGTGCCGGGGCTCCGCTCGGGGGAGCGGAGTTCGACTCAGGGGGATCACCAATGCTCGTCCCGCGCATGTTCCGCATGTCCGCGGCCGCCGTCGCGGCCCTGCTCGCTGTCGGCACTCTCGGTGCCACGGCCGCGGAAGCCAAGCCGTCACCTGCGCCAACCGGCCTCGCGGCCACCGTCACCGCGCATGGGGCCGGCGGCTACGACATCGCCGCGTCGTGGCACGCCTCGCCCAGCGCGACGTCGTACCGCGTCGCACTCACCAAGGGCGGAGCCACGCTCTCCTCGAGCACGGTGACCACCACGTCCTGGTCGCCCACGGTCACGACGACGCCCGGGACCGCCTCGCTCAGCGTGCGCGCCGTCGTCGGGCGCAAACCCGGCAGGACCTCCACCATCTCTGTGCCCCTGCCGGACCTCACGGCACCGGACGGCACCTTCTCGTCGACCTGGAACAACAACACCGGCGCCGCGACGATCACCCAGGAGTCGCTGAGTGACAACTCCCCGGTCTCCGGGATCACCCGTACGGTCGACTGGAACGACGGGTCGGGCCCGAAGGACTGGCCCACCGGCACCACCACCATCGGCCACACCTACCCGCTGACCGAGAAGCGTTACGTCCCGACGGTCACACTCACGGACGCCGCCCACAACGTCCGCGTCGTCGACGCACCGGCGGTCGTGATCAACGACGACGGGGCGCCGACGGGCACGTTCACCAACGGGGCCACCACGGCCTGGGCAGCCTTCAGCCGGGTCACGGTCACGCAGTCGGACATCAACGACAACTGGACCCCGGACGACCTGATCACCCGCAGCGTCGACTGGGGTGACGGGACCAGCTCCGACTGGGCGACCGGCGCCTCGACCACCCACGTCTACGCGGCAGCCGGCAGCTACACCCCGGTCGTCACGATCACCGACGAGGCCCACAACGTCGGCACCGTGCCGACCTCCGAGGTCGTGGTCACCGCCGACACGGTCGGGCCGAAGGTGAGGCTGACCCTGCCCAAGGCCAAGCACTCGGTGAAGGCCTGGAAGACCCTGCACGGCAAGGCGACCGACGCCCAGACCGGCGTCAAGAGCGTCTGGCTCAAGGCCGTGGAGAAGCGTGGCGGCTCGTGGTTCGGCTACAACGCCGTGCGGCATGCCTGGGTCAAGGCCGCGACCAAGGCCAAGGCGTTCTCCCGCGGCAAGGCGTTCACCCTGGCGACCAACGCCCGGCACCGGTGGGCCGCCAAGCTGTCAAAGCTCCGCAAGGGCACCCTGGTCTACAAGGTCCGCGCGACCGACCAGGTCAAGAACCGGTCGGCGACGGTGACCCACCGAGCGAGCCTGTCCCGCCGCTGATGGGGTGCACCCCCACCAGCGGTGCGGCCGGCTCGCCACCGTCCACCGGTACGACGAGCCCGGGACGCGCCACCGTCCCGGGCCGTCGGCCCACAGGCAGTCCCGCTCCGAGACCGTGGCGGGTGGAGATCTCGCGGAGACCGGTGGCGCCGGGACGCCCATAGGTGGTTGTCCGGTCCGGTCGGGGCTGAGGACAATGACCGACCAAGGTCATGGTCTTCACGTTCGAGAGCTGTCAGCTGGACCCAGCGCGTTTCGAGCTCCGTCGCGGTGGGACGGCGGTTCACGTGGAGCCGCAGGTCTTCGAGGTGCTGGTCTACCTGGTCACCCATCGCGACCGGGTCGTCCCCAAGACCGAGCTGCTCGACGCGGTGTGGGGCGACCGGTTCGTGAGCGACTCCACACTCACCAGCCGGCTCAAGGAAGCCCGCAGGGCCATCGGTGACGACGGGCGCGGGCAGCGGCTCATCGCCACCGTGCACGGCGTCGGCTACCGGTTCGTGGCGGCGGTGTCGGACGACAGTCCCGCTGCCGCGTCGCGGGTCGCGGCGAGCCGTCGTCGGCGCGCCGCGCAGGAGATCCGGTACTGCACGTCGCCCGACGGAGTCCGCATCGCCTGGGCCTCCACCGGGTCGGGAGCCCCGCTGGTCAAGGCCGCCAACTGGCTCACCCACCTCGACCTCGAGTGGGACAGCCCGATCTGGGCCCACTGGATCGACGCGCTCTCGGCCGGTCGACGCCTGATCCGGTACGACGAGCGCGGCAGCGGCCTGTCCGATTGGGACGTCCACGAGTTCAGCCTGGACGCCTGGGTGGAGGACCTCGAGCTGGTGGTGGACTCCGTCGGACTCGACCGGTTCCCCCTGCTCGGCATGTCCCAGGGCGGCGCCGTCGCCGTCGCCTACGCCGTACGCCACCCGGAGCGGGTCACCCGGATCGTGCTGGTCGGCGCCTACGCGCGCGGTCGGCTGGCGCGTGCGGCGACCGACGACGAGCGCGAGGAGGCGGCCCTGGACCTCCAGGTGGGCCGGGTCGGATGGCGCCGCGACGACCCGGCGTACCGCCAGGTGTTCGCGGCCCAGTTCCTCCCCGACGCCGACCGGGGGCGCTGGGACGCCTTCAACACCCTGCAGCGCGCGACGACGTCCACGGAGAACGTCGTCCGGTTCCTCGACACCTTCGCGAACCTCGACGTCTCCGAGATGGCCTCGCGGGTCCGGTGCCCCACCCTGATCGTCCATGCCCGGCGCGATCGTCGCGTGCCGACGTCGCAGGCGCGTGAGCTGGCCGGGCTGATCCCTGGCAGCCGCCTGCACCTGGTCGACAGCGGCAACCACATCGCCATGGCCGAGGAGCCGGCCTGGCCGGATCTGCTCGGCGAGATCGAGGCGTTCCTCGGCGAGGAGTAGCCGCCGTCAGACCGGCAGCCCCACGAGCCGGGCGCTCAGGTCGTACAGGCGTTCGCCGAGCGCGTCGTCCTGGGCGAGTGCGGACGGCTCACGCAGCCGGTTGCGGTGGTAGTACCCACCGGTGCGGCCGTCGACCTCGGGGCTCGTGGCGAGGTAGGCGAGCCTCGAGCCGCCGACCGCCGGGCTCTCCATCCGCCGCTTCAGCACCGCGAGCACCGGCCGGGCGAACCATGGTGCCCTGCTCCAGATGTTGGTGGAGATCGCTCCCGGGTGGAGTGCGTTCACGGTGACCCCGCTCCCCTCGAGGCGGCGCGCCAGAAGTCGCGCGGTGAGGACGTTGGCGAGCTTGGAGCGTGCGTAGGCGCGCATGATCGAGTACCCGCGCTCGAACCCGACGTCATCGAGGTCGAGGGTGCCCGAGTAGTGCCCCTCCGACGACGTGAAGACGATCCGCGCCGGCGCGCTCTCACGGATGCGGTCGAGGAGCAGCTCGGTGAGCAGCAGGCCGCCCAGGTGGTTCACCGCGAACGTCGACTCGATGCCGTCGCCGGTGAGCGTGCGCCGGGCGAACACCGTGCCGGCGTTGTTCACCAGGACGTCGATGCGGTCGCAGGTGCGGAGCAGGTCGTCGGCCAGCCGGCGTACGGCGGACTGGTCGGCGAAGTCGCACAACAGGGAGTCGATCCGGCACTTCGGCGCCTCTGCACGGAGGCGCCCGACGGCGGCCGCGGTGCGGGACGGGTTGCGGCCGACCAGCACGATCCGGCAGCCGGGCCGGGCCGTCGCGATCTGGCTCGCGCACTCGAGCCCGATGCCGTCCGACCCGCCGGTGATCACGTACGTCGTGGCGGTCAAGGCCGCGTCATCCGCTCCACGTCGAGCGCCTCGTCGAGCTGTTCCTCGGTGAGCTCACCGCGCTCGACGTATCCCAGGTCGATCACCGTCTGCCGGATGGTCGCGCCCTCGGCGAGCGCCCGTTTGGCGATCTTCGCGGCCGCCTCGTAGCCGACGTACTTGTTGAGCGGGGTGACGATGCTGGGCGAGGACTCGGCGTACGCGCGGAGCCGCTCGCGGTCGGCGGTGATCCCGTCGACGCAGTCGGCTAGGAGCCGCGACGCGTTGGTGAGCAGCTGCGTCGACTCCAGCAGGTTGCGGGCGATCACGGGCAGCATCACGTTCAGCTCGAAGCTGCCGGAGGCGCCGGCGAAGGTGATCGCGGCGTCGTTCCCGATCACCTGGGCGCACACCTGCAGGGTCGCCTCCGGGATCACCGGATTGACCTTGCCGGGCATGATGCTCGACCCCGGCTGGAGGTCCCGCAGATGGATCTCGGCCAGGCCGGTGGTCGGGCCGCTGCTCATCCAGCGCAGGTCGTTGCAGATCTTCACCAGCCCGACGGCGTACGTCTTGAGCGCGCCGCCGAGCTCGACCAGGGAGTCCTGGGTGCCCTGCGCCTCGAAGTGGTTGCGGGCCTCGGTGAACGAATCGCCGGTGTCGTCGTTGAGGTAGCCGATGGTCCGCGCGGCGAACTCGGGCGGGGTGTTGATGCCGGTGCCGACCGCGGTGCCGCCGAGCGGCAGCTCGCGGGCGCGGGGGAGCGCCGCGGCCAGCCGCTCGCGGGCGTACGTCGCGGTGGCGGCATACCCGCCGAGCTCCTGGCCGAGGGTGACCGGCGTCGCGTCCATCAGGTGGGTGCGGCCGGACTTCACCGCGTCGGCGTACTCCTCCGCCTTGCGTGTGAGCGCGTCGGCCAGGACGGCGATCGCCTCGTCGAGCGGCCCGGCGGCGAGCACCGCGGCCACGTGGATGGCGCTCGGGAACGCGTCGTTGGAGGACTGGCTGGCGTTCACGACGTCGTTCGGGTGGCACTCGACGCCGTTCCGGGCGGTCAGCGAGGAGACCACCTCGTTGGCGTTCATGTTCGTGCTCGTGCCGGAGCCGGTCTGGAAGACGTCGATCGGGAAGTGCTCGTCGTGGTGCCCGGCGACGATCTCGGCGACCGCGGCGACGATCGCGTCCCGCTGCTCGGCGGTGATCACGTCGAGGTCGGCGTTGGCGCGTGCCGCGGCGGCCTTGATCCGCGCGAGTGCGTGGATCAGCGCCGGCGGGAGCGGTCGGCCGCTGACCGGGAAGTTCTGCACGGCCCGTTGGGTCTGTGCCCGCCACAGCGCGTCGGAGGGCACCTCGACGTCGCCCATGGAGTCGTGCTCGATGCGGAAGTCGCCGCTCATGTCGTCGAGGCTACGCGGCGGCGCCGGACGGCCGGGCTCGCGGTCAGGTCCGGCGTGCGGCGTACAGCCAGTAGCGCTCGTCGCGCTCCTGGAGGCGTACGGCGTGCTGGCGCTCGTCGACGTCGCCGAACACCGAGCGCAGGGTCACGAGCAGGCGTGGCGCCGGGGCGGCCGACCACACGACCAGTGCGCCGCCGGGCTCGAGCCGGTCGTGGACGGCGCGTAGGAACGGCTCGTCGTAGATGGCGCGGTTGGCGTCGTGGACGAGCTGGTCGGGTCCGTTGTCGACGTCGAGCAGGACCACGTCCCACGTCGCGGGGCCGGCCTCGGCGATCGCGCGGGTGATGTCGGCGACCACCACCCGCGCTCGGCTGTCGGCGAGCAGCCGCCGCCCGTGCGGGATCGTGCCGTCGCGCATCCACTCGACCAGGGCGGGCTCGATCTCGACGACGTCCACGTGCTCGACCCGGCGGTCGCCGAGGACCCGGTCGAGGGTGAATCCGAGACCGAGGCCGCCCACCAGCACGCGCCGCGGATCGGCCACGGCGTCGAGCGCCGCGTCGGCCAGGGCCTGCTCGGACGCGTGCTCGGCGGTGTCCATCACGAACGTGCCGTTGGCGCGCAGCTCGAGTACCGTCGGGCCGCCACGCGGGTCATCGGGGCCCGGTCGTCGTTCGCGCAGCACGAGCTCACCGCGCTCGGACTCGCAGCGTGCTACCTCGACGTACTCCACCGCTCTACCGTAGGCACCTGACGACCCGCTCGGTGCGAGAGCTGGCGCCACCGTCTAAAGTAAAGCAAAATGGTCGACAAACCGATGGGGCTGTCGACGCCGTGACGCAAGGGGAGGACCGCATGCAGGACGACCGACCGACGCCCCGTGTGGTCGTGATCGGCGCCGGAGCCTCCGGCAGCCTGACGGCGCTGCACCTCGCTCGAGCCGCGCGTCGCCGTGGCACGGGTCTCGAGGTGGTCCTGGTCGACCCCGCCGCCCACCGGGCCCGCGGCACGGCGTTCGGGACGACGGATCCGCAGCACCTCCTCAACGTCGCCGCCGGCGGGATGAGCGCGCTGCCCGAGGACCCCGGGCACTTCGTCGCCTGGCGGGCGCGCCAGCACCCGGAGCTGATGACCGAGCCGGGCGTGTTCGCGCCGCGGGTCGACTGGGGCCGCTACCTCGACGAGACCGTGGCGCAGGCGTTCGCGGGCGGCGACTCGGTCGGGCTGCGGCACCTGCGGGTCCGCGCCACCGGCATCCGCCGCGACGACTCCGGGGTCGTCGTCACCACCGACGACGGGCACGTCGTCGTCGGCGACGCGGTGGTGCTGGCCACCGGCGAGAAACCGCCGGGCTTCGCCTGGGCGCCGGAGGCGCTGCAGCGCTCGGCGTTCTTCGTGCCCGACCCGTGGGCGCCCGGCGCCGTCGACGTCATACGTCGTGACGCGGCGGGCCCACCGGACGTGCTGCTGATCGGCACCGGCCTGACCATGGTCGACGTCGTGCTCTCGCTGACCGGACCGTCCCAGCGTGCGGACCGGCACCTCCACGCGGTCTCGCGGCACGGCGAGCTGCCGAAGCGGCACGCGGACGAGCTCCAGCTCGCGGCCATCCCGGAGATCGACGACTGGGGCAGCAGCCTGGCCGACTACCGCGCCCGCGCCGTCGAGCACATCGCGGGTGTCCAGCGCGCGGCCGGCGACTGGCGGCCGGCCGTCGACGGCCTGCGGACCGTGGTGCAGGCGCTGTGGCAGCGCCTCGACGAGGACGACCGCACCGAGTTCCTGCGCGACGACGCCAGTACGTGGGGTCGTCTGCGCCACCGGATGCCGCCCGGCTCGGCCGACGTGATCACCACGCTCGAGGCCTCCGGGACCCTGACTCGCAGCGCCGGCGAGGTCGCCGCCGCCGAGCCGCTCACCGGTGGCGGTCTGCGGGTGACCCTCACCGACGGCAGCGTGCATGACGTCGGGTGGGTGGTGAACTGCACCGGCACCAGCACCGTGGTGCGCCCCGGCATCGACCCGTTGGCGGACGACCTGCTGACCCCGCGGGCCGGTGTCTCGCTCGGCCGCCTGAGCACCGCCGGACTCGGGCTGCAGACGAGCGCCGGGCGCCTCGTCGACTCGGTCGGCTCCACCGGAGCGCCGATCTGGACGCTGGGATCGGTGCGGCGCGGCGAGCTCTACGAGTCGACCGCCATCCCGGAGATCCGGACGCAGGCGGCGCAGATCGCGACGGCGGTGATCGAGGAGATCGCCCCGGAGCCCCGGCGCCTGGCCGACGGCCGACTGGTCGGCGGCCACCACCCGGTGGCCAGGCCGCGCGACCCGCTCGGGTTGGCGCTGTCGACGACGGCCGAGGCCGCCGCGGCGTACAACGCCGGGCTCGAGCGTCTGATGCGGCTGCAGTCGGGCGCCGACGAGAAGCTGCTCGAGGCGGTCGCGCTCGACCCGGAGTTCGCAGTGGCGCATGCCGCACTCGCCATGCTCGGTCACGAGGGCGGGTCGTCGGTCGACGTGCGCGCGTCGTTGGAGTCGGCGCGGCGGGCCGCTCGCAACCGCGCCGACGACCGCGAGCGCAGCCTGGTCGACGTGGTCGGCCGTCGCGTCGAGGACGTCCGCAACTCCGGCGCGACCGCGCTGATGAACCACATCGCGCAGCACCCGCGCGACGTGCTCGCGGTCTCGGCCGCGGTGCCGACGATCGCGTTCTCCGGCGTCACCGACATCCAGCAGGAGGCGTGGGAGCTGGTCGAGGGTCTGGCGCCGGCGTACGGCGACCACTGGTGGTACATCTCGCTGCTCGCCTTCACCCGGCAGGACCAGTCGCGTTTCGACGACGCCGGGCTGCTGGCCGAGACGGCACTCGAGTGCGAGCCGACGTCCGGGCACGCCGTACACGCGCAGACGCACGTGATGTACGAGACCGGCCGGCACGACGCCGGCCGGGCCTGGCTCGACCACTGGGTCGCGGAGAGCGGTCGCGCCGCCAGCCACCGGGCCCACTTCTCGTGGCACGCGGCCCTGCACGAGCTCGCCATCGGCGACACGGAGGCCGTGCGGCAGCGGTACTACACGCAGCTCGCGCCGCCGACCGTGACCGGGGTGCGTGCCCTGATCGACTCGGCCTCCCTGCTGTGGCGGTGGGTCGTCACCACGTCCGGGTGGGACGCCGCTGCGGGCACCACCGCGTTCGCCGGCGAGGCCGCGCCGCCGCCGATCGAGTGCGTACTCGATGCTGTCGGACCCGAGCTGGTCGACCACCCGGAGACGCCGTTCGTCGCCCTGCATGCGGCGCTGGCGCTGGCCGCGGCCGGGGACCTGCCTCGCCTGGCTGCCCTGCGCACCCACTGCCAGGCAAGCTCCGAGCTGGCGATCCGCACGACGGTCGCCGCGGTGTGCGAGGCCCTGCTGGCGGCGGGGGAGCAGCGCTGGGGCGATGCCGCCCGGGTGCTGTCCGACGTCCTCCCCGGGCTCCCCCGGGTCGGTGGGTCGGCCGCGCAGCGCGAGATCGTCGAGGAGACGCTGTTGTTCTGCCTGGTCAGCGACGGCCAGGCCGACCGGGCCCTGGCCCTGCTCGACGGCCGTCTCGACCGGCGGTCGTCACCGCTCGACCAGCGCCGGCGCGACTCGCTGGTCACCCCTCAGGGCGCTTCACTCCGCGTCTAGCTCCCCGCGACGTCATACGTTCTGGTCGCTAGAACGACCACCTCGTATGACGTCCCGACCGGTCCTCCACAGCCTCGCGGATCGTGGTGGCCCGGCCCGCGGGCCCCGGTCGAGACTCGGCGCATGCCGGTCCACCGATCGCCCGTCGCCGCCACCCGGCTCCGCCAGCTGGCCGCGCAGCAGGCGGGTGTCGTGTCCCGCGTGCAGGCGTACCAGCTGGGAGTGACGCGCGCGCAGATCCGGGCGAACGTCCGTGCGCTCCGCTGGCGACGCATCGGCAGCCAGTCGATCGGGATCACGACCGGACCCCTCTCGGTCGAGGCCAGACACTGGTCGGCAGTCTTCGAGGCCGGTCCCCGGGCACAGCTGGACGGCGTGTCCTCGCTGATCGCCTCGGGACTCACGGGGTTCACGTCTGACCGGATCCGGGTGTCGGTGCCGCGTGGCGCCCGGGTTCGCCGGGCCCGAGGACTCGACATCCGGCAGACGCGGCGGTGGCACCCTGACGACCTCGTGACCACGGGAGTCCCACGGACGACGAGTCCGGTCGCCGCCGTACGTGGAGCGCTGTGGGCCCGGACCGACCGGCAGGCCGCGCTACTGCTCACCATGAGCGTGCAGCAAGGGTTGACGACGCCGCACGACCTCGGCCTGGCGGCGTTGCGGGTCAGGCGCGACCGTCGGCGCCGTCTTCTGCACGAGGTGATCCTGGACCTGGCGGGGGGCGTGCGCTCCCTCGGTGAGCTGGACTTCGCTCGCGAGTGCCGGCGGCGGGGGCTGCCGGAGCCCACGCGACAGGTGGTCCGACGGGGTCGCGACGGGCGGTACTTCCTCGATGTGGCGTGGGAGGCCTGGGGCGTCGCGGTCGAGATCGACGGCATCCATCACTCCTGGGCGGTCCATGTCGTGGGTGACGCACTGCGGCAGAACGATGTCGCCCTCCAGGACGTGCTGGTCCTGCGGCTACCCCTGCTGGGGTTCCGCGTCGCCCGTGACGCGTTCTTCGCCCAGATCGAGAAGGCCCTGGTCTCGCGCGGCTGCACGATGCTCGGCCGTCCGGCCTGATCCGTCCGTGACGTCATACGTTCCGGTTGTTGGAGCGACCACTTCGTATGACGTTGCGGGGTCACTCGGCGGAGCGGACGCGGATCCCCGACAACGGGACCGTCACCGCGCCCGACGGGTCGGTGAAGAAGTCGTTGCCCTTGTCGTCGACGACGATGAACGCCGGGAAGTCCTCGACCTCGATCCTCCAGACGGCCTCCATGCCGAGCTCGGGGTACTCCACCACCTCCACCGACTTGATGCAGTCCTGGGCGAGCCGGGCGGCCGGCCCGCCGATCGAGCCGAGGTAGAAGCCGCCGTAGGTGGCACAGGCCTCGGTCACCACCGTGGAGCGGTTGCCCTTCGCCAGCATCACCATCGACCCACCGGCGGCCTGGAACTGCGCGACGTACGAGTCCATCCGGCCGGCCGTGGTCGGTCCGAACGAGCCCGAGGCGTAGCCCTCGGGGGTCTTCGCGGGACCGGCGTAGTAGACGGCGTGGTCCCGGAAGTACGCCGGCATCTCCTCGCCCGCGTCGAGCCGCTCCTTGATCTTGGCGTGCGCGATGTCGCGCGCGACCACCAGCGGCCCGGTCAGTGACAGCCGCGTCCGCACCGGGTGCTGGGAGAGCTCGGCGAGGATCTCGGTCATGGGCCGGTTCAGGTCGATGCGAACGACGTCCGTGTCGTCGGTGGGCTGTGTGGCCGAGGTTGCCGGCAGGTACCTCGCCGGGTCCGTCTCGAGCTGTTCGAGGAACACCCCGTCGGGCGTGATCCTGCCGAGCGCCTGCCGGTCGGCGGAGCAGGAGACCGCGATCGCGACCGGGCACGAGGCACCGTGGCGAGGGAGCCGGACGACGCGGACGTCGTGGCAGAAGTACTTGCCACCGAACTGCGCACCGATACCGAAACCTTGAGTGAGCTTGAAGACTTCCTCCTCCAGCTCGAGGTCACGAAAGCCGTGCGCCGACTGGGATCCCGAGGTCGGCAGCTGGTCGAGGTAGTGGGCCGATGCGTACTTCGCCGTCTTCAGCGCGAACTCCGCCGAGGTGCCGCCGATCACCACGGCGAGGTGGTACGGCGGGCACGCGGCCGTGCCCAGCGACCGGATCTTCTCGTCCAGGAATGTGAGCATCCGGGTCGGGTTCAGCACCGCCTTCGTCTCCTGGTAGAGGAAGGACTTGTTCGCCGAGCCGCCGCCCTTGGCCATGAAGAGGAACCGGTACTCCGGGACCCCGTCGTGGTCGGGCGCGGTGTAGAGCTCGATCTGTGCGGGCAGGTTCGTGCCCGTGTTCTGCTCCTCCCACATCGTCAGCGGCGCGAGCTGCGAGTAGCGCAGGTTGAGCTTGGTGTAGGCGTCGTACACGCCCTGGCTGATCGCCTCGCCGTCGTCGGCGCCGGTCAGCACGCCTTCGGACTTCTTGCCCATCACGATCGCCGTTCCGGTGTCCTGGCACATCGGCAGCACGCCGCCGGCGGAGATGTTGACGTTCTTCAGGAGGTCGAGCGCCACGAACCGGTCGTTCCCGCTGGACTCCGGGTCGTCGATGATCGTGCGCAGCTGGCTGAGGTGCGCCGGGCGCAGGTAGTGCGCGATGTCGTGCATGGCCTCGGCGGTGAGCCGCCGGATCGCGTCGGGAGAGACCCGGAGGAAGGTCCGGCCGCCGGCCTCGAACGTCGACACCCCGTCGGTCGTCACGAGCCGGTACGGCGTGTCGTCCGGGCCGATCGGCAGCAGGTCGGAGTAGCGGAACTCGGGGCCGGTGGACGCGGGGGAGGAGGGCGCAGCACTCACGGCTGCACGATAGTCGTCGTTGCGCGGCTGGGGATCCTGGGCCGACCCACGTGCCACACTGCGTCCGTGACGACGGCACGCAAGGGGACACGCGTCCGTCCCGCTCCCACGTTGGAGGAGGTGGCGGCTCGCGCCGGCGTCTCGCGAGCCACGGCCAGCCGGGTGCTCCGGGGTGACGCCAAGGTCAGCGAGCACGCCCGTGAGGCCGTGCACGCAGCAGCCGAGGCGATCTGCTACGTGCCGAACCTGGCCGCCCGCACCCTGGTCACCGGGCGCAGCGACTCGATCGCCTTCCTGGTCGAGGAGACCGAGGAGCGCATGTTCGCCGATCCGTTCTTCCTCGGCATGCTGCGCAGCGCCCAGGAAGCCGTCGCGGTGGCGGGACTGCAGCTGGTCTTCACCGTGGTCAACCGTCCCGAGGACCAGCAGCGGTTCCTCGCCTACGCCGCCGGCGGGCACGTCGACGGGGTGCTGCTGCTCTCGCTGCACGGCCGCGACCGACTGCCGCAACGGCTGGAGGCACTGGGTGTGCCCACCGTCCTGAGCGGACGGCCGCTCAGCGGGCGCCGACGCCTCTGGTACGTCGACGCGGACAACGTAGGCGGTGGCCGGCTCGCGACGGCTCACCTGCTCGAGTCCGGGCGCCGGCACGTCGCGACCGTCACCGGCCCGCTGGACATGTGCGCGGGTCAGGACCGGCTGACCGGGTACCGGTCCGCCGTCGAAGCGCTGGGCAGCGGCGTCGACGAGAGCCTGGTGTCGATCGGGGACTTCACGCAGGCCGGTGGGCATGCGGCCACGATCGCCCTCCTGGACCGTCGCCCCGACGTCGACGCGATCTTCGCGGCCTCCGACCTCGCGGCGTTCGGCGTGGTTCGCGCGCTGCGCGAGACCGGGCGTCGCGTCGGCGAGGACGTGACGGTGATCGGCTTCGACGACATCCCCGAGGCCGCCGACCAGGAGCCGCCGCTCACGACCGTGCGCCAGCCGATCGCGGCCCTGGGCACGGCGATGACGCGGCTGCTCCTCGACCGCATCGAAGGGCGCGCCGACCTGCCGCGCCGCACGGTGCTGCCGGTCGAGCTGGTCCGTCGCCAGACCGCCTGAGCGACCGGCGACGTAGCGGTTGCCGTAACTGGTCCTTGACACCGGGCCCTCGTCGCATCATTCTGAGCGCATCGCTCGTGAGAGCGCTCTCACAGATCCGGCAGGCGGATCTGGTCGAGGTCATCGAGGAGGATCTCCCATGCTCCGAAGCACCACACGCCGCCGAGGGGCGGCACTGCTCGCGGTTGCCGCACTCGGCGCATTCGTCCTCGCTGGCTGCGGTGACTCCGGCTCCTCGGCCACCTCGGTCGACCAGGCGGACGCCGGTCCCTGCGGGACCACGGCCGACACGACGCTCACCGTCGGCCTGTTCGGCACCTTCGGCTTCAAGGAGGCCGGTCTGTGGGACGCGTACCACAAGATGTGCCCCAACATCACGATCAAGGAGGACGTCGTCGAGCAGTCGGCCGACTACTGGACCCGGCTCAAGACCCGCCTGGCGTCCGGCAGCGGGCTGGACGACGTACAGGCGATCGAGATCGGCTTCGTCGCGGACGTCGTGCAGAACCACGCCAGCCAGTTCGTGAACTGGAACTCCGTGCCCAACGCCGCCGCGGACAAGGCGGAGTTCTACCCCTGGAAGTGGCAGCTGGCGTCGACCAGCGACGGCAGCACGACCGTCGGGCTCGGCACGGACATCGGCCCGGAGGCCATCTGCTACCGCAGTGACCTGCTGAAGGAGGCCGGGCTCCCGTCCGACCCCGACACGCTGGCCCAGAAGTGGAGCACGTGGGACGACTTCATCGCCTTCGGCAAGCAGTACGAGGCGTCGTCGAGCAAGCCCTCCGGCTCGCACTTCGTCGACAGTGCCGCGAGCATCTTCTCCACGGCGGTCTACCAGGGCGACGAGGCCTACGCCAACGCCGACGGACAGCCCGACGTCGAGAACAGCGACGGGGTGAAGAACGCGTGGAGCTACGCCAGCCAGGCCGCGGAGGACGGCATCACCGCAGGGCTGCAGCAGTTCACGCCGGCGTGGAACAAGGCCTTCTCGAGCGGCGCGTTCGCGGTGCTGGCCTGCCCGACGTGGATGATGGGCTACATCCAGGGCCAGGCGGGCGACGACTACGCCGGCAAGTGGGACATCGCTCCGGTGCTCCCGGGCGGCGCGACGAACTGGGGCGGGTCGTGGCTGGGTGTCCCGGACAAGGCGGCGCACAAGGACGCGGCGATCGCCCTGGTCGAGTGGCTGTCGGCCAAGGACCAGCAGGTGACGATGTGGAAGGACGGCGGCCACTTCCCGTCGAACTCCGACGCTGCCGCGGCACCGGCGGTGAGCAACGCCAAGAGCGCCTACTTCAGCAACGCACCGGTCGGCATGATCTTCGGTGACATCTCCAGCCAGATGAAGATCCCGCCGATCGGGCTGTACGACACGCAGATCCAACAGGCCCTGACCACGCAGCTGACCAACGTCGAGACCAAGGGCACGTCTCCCGACGACGCCTTCCAGGCGGCTCTCGACGACATCGAGCAGGTCACCGGCTGACGGACTCCGGCCGCCGACCCCAACCTGCGCGGGGTCGGCGGCCGGACCGCGTTCCCACCGAAGACCGCCGATCTGCCGTAGGAAGGGTGTCATGACCGCCGTGCCGCAGACCCGGGTCGTCCCCCGGCCGACTCGGTCGACCGTGCGCAGCCGGGGCCACCTTCCCGGACGCCGGATCGCCTACGTCTACGTGCTCCCGTTCTTCCTCGTCTTCGCGGCGTTCAGCATCTATCCGTGGGTGGCCACCGCCTGGGTGTCGCTCCACGACACGAGGCTCTCGACCTACCACCAGTCCAGCTGGATCGGCCTGGAGAACTACCGCAACCTCTTCACCAACCGGTTCTTCTGGAACGCCTTCCGCAACACCATCACGATCGGGATCATCTCGACGGTCCCCCAGCTGTGCATGGCGCTGGGCGTCGCCCACCTGCTGAACTACCGCCTTCGCGGCCGGACCTTCTTCCGGATCGCACTCCTGATGCCCTACGCCACCAGCCTCGCCGCCGCGACCGTGATCTTCGCCGAGCTCTTCGACCCCCACCTCGGCCTGGTCAACTGGAGCCTGCACACGCTCCATCTCCCGACGGTCGACTGGCAGGGCTCGAAGTGGCCGTCGCAGATCGCGGTGTCGACGGTCGTCACCTAGCGCTGGACCGGCTACAACGCGCTGATCTACCTCGCCGGCATGCAGGCGATCCCGTCCGAGCTCTACGAGGCGGCGGCGATGGACGGCGCAAGCCGATGGGGGCAGTTCCGACATGTCACGCTGCCCGGCCTCCGGCCCACGATCCTGTTCACGATCGTGGTGTCCACCATCGGTGCCGCGCAGCTGTTCGGAGAGCCGCTGCTCTACCACAACGGGCTGCCCGACGGAGGCACCCAGAACCAGTACCAGACGCTCGGTCTGCTGATGTACCAGCAGGGGTGGGCCAACGACCGGCTCGGGCTCGCGTCGGCCACGGCCTGGACGATGTTCCTGATCATCGTGCTCGCGGTGGGTGTCAACCTGCTCCTGGCCCGACGCCGCGAGCACCATGTGGGCGGCCAGGCACGTCGTACGGCGCTGCTGGCCGGCGTGCCGGAGGTGACGTCGCGGTGAACGGCGGCGTGCTCAAGGGCAGCTGGGTGACCTACACGCTGGTCACCCTGATCACGCTGGTGTCGGTGTTCCCGCTGTACTACACGATCGTGATGGCCTCTCACACCAATGCGGAGATGGCCGCGTCGACACCGCCGATCGCCCCCAACCTGTCGATCGTCGACAACATGAAGAAGGCGCTCGAGCTCGCCCCGCTCAACCAGGGCCTGATCAACTCGCTGATCGTCTCCGGCACCATCACCGCCGGCACCGTCGCGCTGTGCACGCTGGCCGGGTTCGCCTTCGCCAAGCTGCGGTTCCGCGGCTCCAACCTGCTGCTCGCGATCTGCGTCGCGACCATGATGGTGCCGCTGCAGATGGGCGTGATCCCGCTGTACATGCTGATGGCGCGCCTCGGCCTGGCCGGGCACCTCCCCTCGGTGATCCTGCCCAGCCTCTGCACCGCGTTCGGGGTGTTCTTCATGCGGCAGTACATCTCCAGTGCCGTTCCGGACGAGCTGATCGAGGCGGCCTACATGGACGGTGCCGGCCCGCTGCGGGTGTTCTGGTCCGTCGTCGTGCCGGCCGCGCGACCCGCCATGGCGGTGCTCGCGATGCTCACGTTCCTGACGGCGTGGAACGACTTCTTCTGGCCGATCATCGCCCTCAGCACCCAGAACCCCACGGTGCAGGTCTCGTTCCAGAGCCTGGCGACGGGCTACGCGCCGCAGCAGTCGATCATCATGGCCGGCACGCTCTACGGCACGGTCCCGGTCCTGATCGTCTTCGCCCTCCTCGGCAGGCAGATCGTCGGCGGCATCATGCAAGGAGCGGTGAAGGGATGAGTCACACAGAGGTCTCGGAGTACTCGTTCCCCGACGACTTCGTCTGGGGCGTGGCCTCCTCGTCGTACCAGATCGAGGGGGCGGTGGACGAGGGCGGGCGCGGCCCGAGCATCTGGGACACGTTCAGCCACACCCCCGGCGCGGTCGACAACGGCGACACCGGAGACGTCGCCTGCGACCACTACCACCGATGGGCCGACGACCTGGCGCTGATGGGGGAGATCGGCGTGACCTCCTACCGGTTCTCGGTGGCCTGGTCCCGGGTGATGCCGGACGGTCGCACGGTGAACCAGGAGGGCCTCGACTTCTACCGGCGCCTCGTCGACGGGCTGCTCGCCCGCGGCATCCGGCCGCTGATGACGCTCTACCACTGGGACCTGCCGGCGAGCCTCGATGTCGGGAGCTCAGGGGGCTGGCTCTCCCGCGAGGTCCCGGAACGCTTCGTCGACTACGCGGTGCTCATGGGCAAGGAGCTGGGGGACCGAGTACCGGCGATCACCACGCTCAACGAACCGTGGTGCTCGGCCTATCTGGGCTACGCCACCGGGGAGCACGCGCCCGGGCGGACCGACAACTCCCTCGCCTTCCGCGCAGCGCACCACCTGAACCTGGCGCACGGGCGTGCCGTCACGGCTCTGCGTGGCGTGCTGCCCCAGGGCGCGGACCTGTCGGTGGCGCTCAACCTGCACCAGGTGGAGGCCGCGTCGGACCGACCGGAGGACCTGGCCGCGGCGACGCACGCAGACCTGATCGCGAACCGGATCTTCCTGGACCCGATGTTCCACGGTGGGTACGCCGACGAGCTGCGAGCGACCACGGAGGGCCTCACGGACTGGAGCTTCGTCCGTCCCGGGGACGAGGCCGAGATCGCGGTGGCACTGGACTCGCTGGGGGTGAACTTCTACAACCCGAGCCGGGTCCGCGGTGGCGCGCGGGAGCAGAGTCGCCCCTTCCCCGGCAGCGACCGGGCCTTCTACGTCGAGATCCCGGGCCCCCGCAGCGTGATGGACTGGCCGATCGTGCCTGCGGCGCTGACCGAGCTCCTGCTGCGTGTGCAGCGCGACGTGGGTCTTCCCGTCAGCGTCACCGAGAACGGGCTCGGGAGTCGCGACGTGGTGGAGTCCGGGGCGGTGCATGACGACGATCGCATCGCCTACCTGCGCGACCACCTCGCCGCCGTCCTGGAGGCCCGCCGGCGCGGCGCCGACGTCCGCGGCTACTACGTCTGGACGTTGCTGGACAACTTCGAGTGGGCCTGGGGGTACGACAAGCGGTTCGGCCTGGTGCACGTGGACTTCACCGACCAGCGCCGGACCCTCAAGGACTCCGCCCGGTGGTACGCCGGTGTGATCGAGCGCCACGGCCTGTGAGGCAGCGGCCGCGGTCGGTCAGCGGCCGAGCTGGGGGTCACTCGTGCTGGCGCGCCCGCTCTCGAAGTGCCCGGCCAGACCACGCTTGTAGTGCGGATGGTCGCGCACCGTCAGGAGCACGTCGTACCACCCGTGGGTGTCGGCCACGGGGATCCGCACCCTCTTCCGGCCGTGTCCGCCCAGGTGAACCGTCCGGTCGGGGCCGTAGGCATCCGCTACGTGAACGTGCAGCGGATGGTCGGAGCGACCATGGAGCGTCAGCACGAGGTGGCGGCCCTCTCGGCGCCCCCGGACCTCGAGCAGCGGTTGCCGGGTGTTCCCGGCGAACCGCCGGAAGTACCCGTTCGGTCCGTGGAAGCTGACGTCGAAGCCGCCGTCTGCCTCGAGCTCGGGCTTCAGGGTCCTCCCGCCGCCGAGGGTGTAGCTGAACGGTGCTCCCCTCAGGTCTCGCGAACGCGCCTGCAGGTGCGCCCCTCTGCGCCCGTCGTTGGCCAGCGTGAAGGCGAGTCGGTGCCGGGTGACCCTCAGGTCCACCTTCAGGTGGTAGTCGAGCGGCCGCGCCGGCCGGGTGCCGGGCTCCTGCCGTGGCACCCGCTGGTGGGCGGGCGGGTGCACACCGTGCGCGTCGGGATGGCGCTTGTCGTCGGTCGTCGGCTCGGGCGGTCCGGGCGGGAGGGTCGGTGCCGGGCTGGGCGAGCCGGAGAAGTCGAAGGCGGAGGTGAGATCGCCGCAGACGGTCCGGCGCCATTGGGTGATGTTGGGCTCGGGCACCCCGAAGCGCCGCTCCATGAAGCGGATGATCGAGGTGTGGTCGAAGGTCTCCGAGCACACCCAGCCGCCCGTGCTCCACGGGGAGATCACGGTCATCGGGACCCGGATACCGAGGCCGTAGGGGCCGTGGCTGCCGTCCGTGCCGGTGTACAGCTCGTTCGCGAGCGAGACGGTCGAGTCGCCGTTCAGGTGGCCCACGTTGGGGTAGGGCGGGACCTGGTGGTCGAAGAAGCCGTCGTTCTCGTCGTACGTCAAGAACAGCACGGTCTTCGACCAGACCTCCGGGTTGCTGGTCAGCGCCTGCAGGACCTGCGAGATGTACCAGGCGCCGTACTCCGTCGGCCAGTTCGGGTGCTCGGTGAACGCCTCGGGGGCCACGATCCACGAGATCTGCGGCAGCTTGTCGTTCTGGACGGCGTGCGTCAGCTGGTCGAAGAGCGTGCCGGAGTTCTTCACGTCGGTTCCGGTGCGGGCCTTGCGGTACAGCGCGCTGCTCGGCTTCGCGTGCTGGAAGGCGTCGAAGTACAGCAAGGAGTTGTCGCCGTAGTTGCCGATGTAGGGATGGAGGAAGTCGAACCCCCAGTTGTGCTTGCGGTTCAGGCCGCTGCCGGTGTCCTGGTAGATCCTCCAGCTGACCCCGGCCTTCTGGAGCCGCTGCGGGTAGGTCTTCCAGCGGTAGCCCGCCTCGGCGTTGGAGATGACCGGGCCGCGCCCCTTGCCGTTGTTGCCGGCCCACCCGGTCCACAGGTAGTAGCGGTTGGGATCGGTCGGGCCGAGCATGCTGCAGTGGTAGGCGTCGCACACGGTGAAGGCGTCCGCCAGGGCGTAGTGGAACGGGATGTCCTGGCGCCTCAGGTGGGCCATCGTCACGGGCGTCCCCTTGGCCGGCACCCAGCGGTCGTGGTTCCCGTGCGCGAACGCGTCGTGCTGGGTCTCCCAGCCGTGGTCGATGTCCTGCAGGAAGGCCAGGCCGAGGTTGTCGAGGTCCGGCCGGAAGGGCAGCACCTCCTTCTTCAGGTGCTTGCCGGACGGCTGGCGCCAGACCGGGTTGCCATTGCGCAGCACGGCCGGATGCGGGTCGCCGTACCCGCGCACGCCACGCATCGTCCCGAAGTAGTGGTCGAAGGAGCGGTTCTCCTGCATCAGCACGACGATGTGCTCGACGTCGCGCAGCGAGCCGGTGCGCCGGTACGCCGGGATCGACGCGGCCCGGGCGATGGACGACGAGAGCACGGACATCGCCGCGCTCCCACCGGCGAGCTGGAGGAACCGACGACGATCGACCTCAGGCATGGCGGGCTCCCTCACGGAGAACGGAACCGGCCGACAGGGCCGGAGGCCCGATCCTCGCAAACCGGCCCTAGTCTCGACCACCATGAGCTCGTACGCGCTGCTCGTGGCGCCGTCCGCGAACCGGGTCTACGCCCGGGCCGCGGCAGCGCTGACCGTTGCCGAGCTCGGCGTGCTCGCCGAGACCGTGCTGGCCGGTCGGCTCGGCCAGGCGACCAGGGAGGTGCTCGCGGGCGTCGACTACGTGACCTTCGAGGGTGACCTCGACACCGCGGGCCTGGCCCATCTCGCGAACGTCTCCACCGCGTTCGCGCTGTTCGAACGGGCCGGCGACGAGACCTTCCGGCCGGTGCCGCTCGAGCGACTGGACTGCCTCGACGACGACCTGCTCTCGATCCTGAAGTATCCGGGCAAGACCAACGAGCTGTTCACCAAGCTCCTGCTCAACGTCACCGTGCTGGCCTCCGGCGGCGCCGCTCGGATGCTCACCGACCGGCTGCGCGTGCTCGACCCGCTGTGCGGCCGTGGTACGACGTTGAACCAGGTCCTGATGTATGGCTGGCACGCCGCCGGGGTCGACGTCGACAGCGCCGACTTCGACACCTACGCCGCCTTCCTGTCTCGGTGGCTGAAGGACAAGCGGCTCAAGCACACCGCGACGAACGCCAAGCTGCGGCGCGACGGCCGGACCCTGGGTCGGCGGCTCGACGTCGAGCTGGCGACCAGCAGGCAGGCCTGGGCGGACGGCGACACGATCACCCTCTCGACGGCGCTGGCGGACGCCCGCGAGGCGGCGGAGGTGTACAAGGCGGCGAGCTTCGACGCGATCGTCACCGACGCGCCGTACGGCGTGCAGCACGGCAGCCGGTCGGCCGCCGGCCTGGGGCGCCGACCGCTCGAGCTCCTCGGCGAGGCCCTCCCCGGCTGGGTCCGGCTGCTGCGACCCGGGGGAGCGGTCGGGATCGCGATCAACGTCCGCACCTGCCCGCGCGAGGACGCGCTCGCGCTGCTGCGGGACGCCGGCCTGGAGCCGCGCGACACCGAGGCCTACCGGGGGTTCGAGCACCGCGTGGACCAGGCGATCCTGCGCGACCTCGTCGTCGGCGTCAGGAGGTAGGACCCTCCGCAGCTGCGGTCTAGTCTGGGCGGCATGGACGCGCACGACCCTTCGCAGCTGCGGATCTCGGACGCCGAGCGGCACAAGGTGGCCGAGGTGCTGCGCGAGGCCGCCGGCGAGGGTCGGATCGATCTCGAGGAGCTCGACCAGCGGCTCGAGGCGACGTACGCCGCGCGCACCTACGCGGACCTGGTTCCGATCACGCTCGACCTCCCGGCGCAGACCGCGTCCGGCCTCTCGGTGCAACCCGCCGCGTCGACGCCCTCGCCGGTCGTCTCCGGTGGGCCGACCGAGGAGAGGCACCTGGCGATCATGAGCGGCCTCGAGCGCAAGGGCGTGTGGACCGTGCCGGCACACATGACCGTGAACTGCTTCATGGGCGGCGCGGACCTCGACCTGCGGCTGGCGCAGTTCGCCGCGCGCGAGGTCGTGCTCACGATCAACGCGGTGATGGGCGGTGCCGACATCAAGGTCGACCCGCACACCCACGTGATCATGGAGGGGACCGGGATCATGGGTGGCTACAGCGGTCCGTCCGACCAGGGTGCACCCGAGCTGGACGCGAACGGTCCGGTGGTCCGCATCCGTGGCTTCGCCCTGATGGGCGGCGTGAGCGTCTCGCGCCGCCCCGCCCCGGGTGGGCGTTCGTCACGGCGCCAGCTCAGGTCTCCTTAGCGGCCTCCTGCTCGCCCGGCGAGGCGATCGAGTCCTGCTTGTCGGCGATCTCGGCGGTCGACGTGTCCGAGGGGCTGATGCCGGCCGCCGACTCGTCGACGGTGAGGTTCTCTCCGCTGGCCGGGTCGAACAGATGGATCTTCGAGCTGTCGACCCAGATCTCGGCCTCGTCTCCCTCCTTGACCCGGCTGGAGCTGTCGAGAGAGATGACCAGCTGCGTGTGCAGAGCCTCGCCGTCCAGGTCGCGCTCGAGCTGGAGCAGCTGCTGCTGCACCTCCTCGGGCGCCTCGAACGGGCTGTAGGCGAATGCCTGGTTCCCCAGCCACTCCACGACGTCGACCTTGGTCCTGAACGTCGACCCCGGAGTCGCCTTCCCGGCCTCCATCACCGCGGCGTCCTCGAAGTGCTCGGGACGGATGCCCGCGATCAGCAGACCCTTGCCCTGCGCCCGCTTCGCCCGGTCCGCGGAGATCGTCACCGTGCCGAACGGCAGCTTCACC
>Ga0105245_10000897_pt1 | contig 27113 bp, 19 predicted proteins | sample KBSM54metaG_FD_81523 | JGI IMG/M metagenome (GOLD analysis project Ga0105245, IMG submission 81523) | Miscanthus rhizosphere microbial communities from Kellogg Biological Station, Michigan, USA - KBS M5-4 metaG | ecosystem: Host-associated > Plants > Roots > Rhizosphere > Soil | place...
GAGCGGCGCTTGCCCCACCGAGAGCGTCGCGTCATCTTCCGGCAACACCGAGCGAGCGCCGCGCGTGAGCAACCACAAGCGCGGCGGGCGAGCGCCACCCGCTCGGCACAAGGCCTTCACGACCTCTACGGCTGCTTCGCACCCGTGACCCTGGGCGTGCTCGAGCGCCGCCGGATTCGTCACGTCGAAGGGCGCCACGTCCAGCATCGAACACAGCACCACCCCGAGCAGCCCACCCTGTTTGGCGGTTTCGTCGAACAGGGTGCGCAAGGCGGCTTCCGAGCGCCAGTCGACCAGGTTCGCGCTGCCGTGGGACGCCCCGTTCTGAGCGAGATGAACCAGCTTGCTGCGACGGCCGCGCTCGCTCAGCAGGCGTGCGATTGCGCTGCCGGCCCCAACACGATCCGAAAGGATGAGCCAGGTGCCCTCGGCGGGTGATGCGCCCAAAGGCAGTGACCCCTGGCGCCAAACGAGATCACCGAACGAAAGATCCTGGGTGATGAGATCCTCACGCGCGGGGTTGAGCTCAGCGGTGGCAAACTCCACGCCGCTGAATTCGACGAGAGCATTTTTCTCGTCGGAAAGCGTGATATCGAAGCCTGGTAAGGCGCCGTCTCGCGGCGCTCGCCAGCGCACATCGGCCTGCACGTGTTCTGCTAACGCCGAACGCACGGTGAGCTGTGCAATGCGTTCTACGGCCCCCGCTTGGTACACGTACGGCACGCCGCTTCGGCCTCCCGCTGCGGCGACAACGCGTCGGCACGCCTCGAGTGCCCTCGCAATGGCCCCACTCGGCCCCGACGGCTCGGGGAACACGAGACGCGCGTGCACGCCCTCGGCGTGTTGCTGCACCTCGCGCACGCTCGACGGCACGCCAGCCGTTGGGGACCCGCCCCACTCGGCCCAGGACTCGAGCCGAGCCGGCGCTGGTGTCGTCGCCATCGCGGCCGCGTGCGACGGAATGGTCGAGACATAGGCCTGCGCGCAGCGCACGAATTCCGCACGATTTCCGGCCGCTCGAGCTTCTCGAACGTGTACGTCCACGACCCAGCGCCCCGGCCACTGCGGCAGAACCGTTGTTTGCAACGAAAACGGCCCACCCGGAAACGTCCCGAGCGTGAGCTCCGAGAGCACGAGCGGCAGCCCAATGCCGGCTTCGCGTGCGGCGTGGACCAACAGCTCCACCAACAAACTCGACGCGTCGTCGCTTGGCGACCAGCCGGGCACGTTCGCACCCAGACTCTGCCGATCGGTGTCGCGACTAAACACATGCGCTCCCGGCGCGTGCACGAGTTCGACATGGGCGCCCAAGAGGCTGGTCTGCGCGCTCGACGGGAGCTCTGGTTGCGCGGGGACTTGAAACCAATGCCGCTGATGCTGCCAGGGCCGGGAGGGCAAGGGCACGACGCGCACCGGTTCCGGGAACATCGCTTCTTGGTTCAATTCGACGCCAGCGGCGTAGAGCGCGGCGGCGAGTTCGAGTAGCGAATCCTCCCCTCTCTTTGCGATGGCGTACGACGTCAAGCTCCGCGCTGCCGTTTCGCCGAGGCACTCCTTGACGTTGCGGCTCAGCAATGGCTGCGCCGAAATTTCGATGAAGAGGTTGCAGCCGTGCGCCGCAGCGGTGGTCACGGCCGCAGCGAAACGCACCGGCTCGCTCGCGTTCTTCCGCCAGTAGTTCGCATCGAGCTCTGGCCCGCTGATCCATTCGCCCGAAACGGACGACACCATCGGAACTTCTTCGGGGCCCGGAGTCAGGTGCTGGAGCGCCTGTTCGAGCGGCTCGAGTTCTTTACTGAGCTCCTGGGAATGGAACGGGTAAGCGACGGGCAGCATGCTGGCACCAATTCCGCGCTCAGCCGCCTCTTGTTGCACACTCACCAACGAGTCCGCCGCGCCCGAGAGGACCACCGATTTCGGGCTGTTCACCGCGGCGATGCCAATGCGCGGGCTACGTCCGTCGAGAAATGACAGTGCTTCGCGGTCGGAGCAGCGCAGCGCCAGCATCCCGCCACGCCCTTTGAGCTGCTGCATCAAGCGAGAGCGGTGAACGACGATGGCGCAGGCATCATCGAGCGACAGCACTCCGCCGATGGTGGCTGCGGCCACTTCGCCGACGCTGTGACCCACAACGCAAGCCGGATGCACGCCCCAGGACTCGAGCAGGCGCGCCGTCGCAATCTGCAACGAGAAGATCAGCGGCTGAGCCGATGCGGTGTCCAGCAGGAGCCCAGGGCCTTCACCCCAGCCGCCGGAGACGATCGAGGGCCCACCCAAGCGCGCAAAGCTGCGATCGCAAGCCGCGAGGGCATTCGCGAACACCGGAAACCGCCCGAGTGCACTGGCGATGCCGGGAAGTTCCTGCACGCCTTGCCCCGAAAACACGAAACACACTCGTGGCGGTGAATCGAACGATTTAGTGCCCGAATACAGCCTTTCCGCTGCTCGGCCCGCGCCGACTTCGGCGAGCTGACGACCGAGTTCGGCTCGGTCGTGACTGACGAACGCCACGCGTTCGTGATGATGACAGCGGCGGCGCGCCAACGTGCTCGCGATGCCGTAGAGGGAGGGCGCCGTCACCCCTGGCTTAGGCAGCTCACTCGGCTCAGTGAGCGCCAGTTGGATGGAGCGAGCCAACGAGACGAGCGATGCCTGACTGCGCGCGGAGAGCATGACCAACTCGGGGCGCGAATCGCCCGTTCGAGCCTCGTCCGCCGGATCGGCCGCGGGCGCCGGGAACTCTTCGAGCAACACGTGAGCGTTCGCCCCGCCGAATCCGAAAGCGTTCACGCCTGCCAAACGCGGGCGCCCCTGATCCGGCCACGCGCCGAGTGCCGTCTGCACGCGGAGGCCCAGGCGATCGAAGTCGATCTGTTGGTTCGGCTCTTCGAAATGCAGGCTCGCCGGGATCTGACGATGACCGAGCGCGAGCACGACCTTGATGATGCTCGCAATCCCGGAGGCGGACTCGAGGTGACCGATGTTGCTCTTGACCGAACCGATGAGGCACGGCGCGCCTGCCGCACGGCCATCACCGACGACGTTCCCCAAGGCGGTGGCTTCGATCGCGTCACCGAGATACGTGCCCGTGCCATGCGCTTCGACGTAGTCGATGTCTGTCGGGGCGACGCCGGCGCTCCGGCAGGCGGCGCGGATCGCTTCCTCTTGCGCCCTCTGATTCGGCGCCATGAGCCCATTGCTCTTGCCGTCTTGGGTGATGGCGCTGCCGCGGATCGTCGCGAGCACGGCATTTCCGTCGCGGATCGCGGCGGACAGAGGTTTCAGCACCACAGCGCCCACGCCTTCGCCTCTGACGTAGCCGTTCGCGCGTTGGTCGAACGGTTTGCAGCGGCCATCGGGCGCGAGCAAGCCCGCTTTGCTGAGCGCGATGGATGCCTCAGGCACCGCGGTGAGATTGGCGCCGAGCACGATGGCCAGCGTGCACTCACCCCGGCGTAGGCTCTCGCAGGCGAGGTGTAAGGCCACGAGCGACGACGAACAGGCCGTATCGACCGCGAAGCTCGGCCCCCTCAAATCGAGAGCATACGAAATGCGGTTCGCGACCAGACTGAGCGAGTTGCCCGCGGCGGCGTAGCCATCCACGAGCGTGTGTTGCCGGAATTGAATGCGCGAGTATTCCGTGTGTGAAACACCGACGAATACGCCCGTGCGGGTTCCTTCCAATTCGGAGGGCAACTCACCTGCGTTCTCGAGCGCCTCCCACGCCACCTCCAGCGCCATGCGTTGCTGTGGGTCGATCCGGTCGGCTTCGCGCGCGGTGATGCCGAAAAACGCGGCATCGAAGTCCGCCACTCCATCGACGAAGCCGCCCCATCGGCTGCGCGTCTTTCCCGGAGCGTTGGGGTCGGTTGCAAAGAAACGTTCCGCGTCCCAGCGCTCGGCGGGCACTTCCGAGACGGCGTCGACCCCATCGGCCAAGAGGCGCCAATACTCGGCGGCATCACGCGCCCCGGGGTAGCGGCAGCTCACGCCCACGATGGCAATCGGTTCGAGCGCAGCTGCTGGCGGCGCATCCGCAGCATCGCGCGCGCTGGGTGCGGAAACAGTGCCGGACATCGAGGCCGCTAAGTGAGCGGACAGAGCGTCGATGGTCGGATATTCGAAGAGCAAGGTGGGCGACAGGCGCTGCCCCAGCCACGCTTCGAGATCGCCCGCCATGGGAATGATCGCGGTCGACTCCAACCCATACGAGAAGAAGTCGCGTGTGGGGTCGACACCCTCTGCGTCGATGCCGAGAGAGGCTGCCAGCTGTTGGCGAAGGAATTGCTCCAGCTCGATTCGAGATCGCATGGGGTCCTGTCAGGCAACTGGCCGGGGGGCTACTGGCTGAGCTCCTCGGGTCGGTTGCCAACGAGCGATGGGGTCGAGTTCGCCCAGTTCGTACCGTGATCGGCATAAGCGCCGCTGCACCTTCCCGCTCGACGTCTTGGGAAAATCGCTGGGACGAATCAAGGCTACTTCTTGAACGCGCAGCTGGTGGATTTGGGTCACGGCTGCACCGATGCGCATCGGCAGCTCTGGTTCCGACTGGACGCGCCGTGCGTCGGCCCCGGCGACGACGACGACCGAACCCTCGAGCCCGATCTCGAAAGCGGCGATCGCCCCCAACCGCAAACCATCACTCACTGAGCGAACCGTGGCTTCGACATCCTCCGCGTGGATCTTGCGGCCCGCCGAGATGATCACGTCCTTGATGCGTCCGCACACGAAGAGCTCGCCAGCCACGAGCACGCCGTGGTCCCCCGTGCGCAAGAAGGGGCCGGTTCGGTCGGGTTCGAGATAGCCTTCGAACGTGTCTTTCGTCGCTTCGGGCAAACCCCAATAGGCGGAAGCCACGCTCGAGCCGCGCACCCAAATTTCACCGATTTCGCCCGGCAAGCAGCGCCGACGCGTGGCTGCATCCACGATCTCAATCTCGGTATCACCGCGGGCGTGGCCCGCACCGACGATGCTGAGCGAGTCCGGCGATAGCCCATCTGCCGGTTCGAACTTGCCCGCCTGATAGGCCGTCCTGGTGACGGTTTGGACTCGCGGCTCACCCGTCGTCCCGGTGACGAACAGGGTGGCTTCGGCAAGGCCGTAGCAGTTGTGGAAGTGGCTCGATCGGAAACCCTGACCCGCCAGAGCTTGGGAGAACGCTTTCAGCGTGGCCTCGCGAATCGGCTCGGAACCGTTGTACGCGCAAATCCAAGAAGAGAGATCGAGGCCGGCTTTGTCTGCCTCGGTCAGCTTTTGCGCGCAGAGCTGGTAGCCAAAGTTGGGGCCACCGCTGTGTGTGCCGCGATAGCGATGGATCGCGCGCAGCCAACGCACCGGTCGTTGCAGCACGTGCAGGGGGGAGAGCAACACGTTGCGACTCCCCAAGCACACCGCCGACATGACCCCGCCGATGAGCCCCATGTCGTGGTACAGCGGCAACCAGTTGACCACGACCGAGCTCGCGTTCACGCCCAAGGCTGCGTGAGCCAAGCGTTGGTTGTCGATGATGTTGCGATGGGCCAAGACCACCCCTTTGGGTGCGGCCGTAGACCCCGACGTGTACTGAAGAAACGCAATCGTATCCCCAGTGACCGATTCGTCGATCAGCGCTCCAGCAAGCTCCTCGCGCTCGGCCTGTGCTTCGTCCAGGCAGAGCCAGTGCGCCCCCTGCAAGCCGCTGACCTCCGCAGCGATGCGGGCGCGGACGGCGGATTTGTCCGTGATCACGACGGAGCAGCGAGCTTGCTCACTAATGCTCAACAGTCGCCCGACGCTGACCTTGTAGCGGTAGGGGTCCGGCGGATACGCCGGCACCGCCACCACTCGCGCGTATAGGCAGCCAAAAAACGCGCTCACGAAGTCGATGCCGGGCGGAAACAGCAGCAGCGCTCGCTCGCCCGGCGCCACGCGACGACGCAGCTGATACGCAATGCGCGCGGCTCTGCGATCGAGCTCGGCGTAGGTGAGCTCTACCGCGGATGATTCGCCGTCCTCGAGCCAAACGAAGGCGACTTCATCCGGACTCTCGCTCGCGCGGACGCGTAGCGCTTGAACTACGTCATTGAATGCCAATCCACTCGAGCGGCTCATGATACCCACCAGTGCAACCCCGTCGGCGCTGCAGGCGCCAAGCTCACCCGGACCGTATATCCCCCGCTCCGGTCTTGTCCAGCACTGGATATCAAGTTTCTAAACGCATCACGCTCGTGCAATCAGCGAGTTTGCATGACGCCTCGTTCACGCTGAGCGCGGAGTTTGGCGTTTTGGCTTTGGCGTCTTGTTCCTGCCTCGGTGGCGCACCCGACCACCATCCGCTACGATCACTCGGTCATGCGATGGCCCGAGCCGAGCTTGCACGACCCCGGCGAAAAGCGCTCGGCGTGGGTCGTTTACAGCGTGGGTGCCCTCGCCATCCATGGCTTGCTGCTCGGCTCACTGCTGCTGTTTGGCAGAAACGCCACTCTGCCTCGAGCCACGAAACCCGCGCTCGATGAAGAGGAGATGACGTTCGATCTCGAGTATCCGGCTGCCTCCACGCCATCCACCGGACTCGGTGCCCAGGCTCTCGAAGAAGAGTCCGTGCCGGAAACAGCGCAGCCACGCGCTCGAGAGGCCGCACCCGCCGCGCTCACGAAGGCGCACGCCGCACGCGCTGGCGAGCTCATTGCCAAGGGCAACGACATCAGCCCGGAAACCGAAGCTTCCGGCCCCAACTCCAGCGCCGGAACCGACTCGGATGGCCGCGCGGCGCCTGAAGACCCGGCGCAACCCCGCCCTCTGCTATCGCTCGACCAACTCGGAATAGGCGACACGAACCCGCTGGCAGTCCGCACGCCGCCGAACGCAAGAGCACCGCGGCACACGGGCCGGCGTGAGCGCTCGATCGGCGAAGCGCAAGCGGCACTGCAGCGCAATATCGCTGAATCGATCACCCTTTCGGACCAGTTTCACGGGCTCGGTCCCGAAGGGCCCGTGCTCACCGAGCTCGTCAATCTCGCGCGCATCGAAACCACGCCCCTCAATTCCCACGCTCGATTCGAGTTCACCACTGACGCACAAGGCCACCTATTGCGTGTCACGCTGCTCCAAAGCAGCTCGGATCCGCGTCCGTGGCAACGGATCGCTCAGACCATCCATGACCGACTGCGTGGACAGGAGCTTCGGCTTGCGCACACGGGCAAAGGCGCGACCTTCACGGTCAAGGTCGAGGTGCGCCTCGCGCTTCCAAGCGGCGCGGACCCAGGCTTCGCCTTGAACGTGCTGGGCATCCCGCTCAAAAGAGGAGCCGGGCCGCGTTCCACGCGCCTCGACATTCTCAACCTGAACCCGATGGCGCTCGCCGACCCCTCTCTCGGCAGCTTCGGTGCAATCGCGGTGCTGCGAGGCGATCTCGTGGATATTGGCGCGCTCACCTCCAAGCAAACTCACGCTCACATCGAGAGCATTCGCATCAACGACGAAAAAGCGTCGGAGTCACCGCCCAGCCCCGCTGACGGCGGCGCTCCTCCCTAGCGACGCCGTCAGCCGGTGTGGCCAACCGAATGGCCACATCCCCCCGAAATTTCACGCAGATTCAGTGGTACGCCGAGGCCGCCGGATGCCGCTCCCTTCGACGAAAGCAGCGCCCCAGTTCACGCGCGTCGCTCAACTCGCGGATGCGGCGACTTCGAGATGCAGAGCGCGCAGCCGGCTCGGCAGCAGCTGCTCTCGGGGTCGCGCGGCTTTGAGCACTGCCGACTGCAGCACGCGAAGCCTGTCGAGGATCGGGTCCCAAGCCTCCGAGGGGATCGACTGCCCTGCCTTCGTCAGCTCGCCCAGCGCGGACTCCAACCGCCCTAACTCATTGAGCGTGCGCTTGAGCGGACTCGAGTTGCGCAAGGCCGTTGGCGAGTCCCCCGCGAGTCGCGCTTTGAGTTCGCGCACGCTGAGCTGCTCTTGCTCGGCGATGCGCAGCCACGCGAGTTGCTTCACCAGGGGCACGTGCAGCGTCGCCGCCACGTGCGTCGCACCGACGTGCGTGTAGTCAGCGACTTCGGGAAACGTTCTCATCACCGCGCACACGCCGACGGCTTGATTCAACGCGGATCGGCTGAACGGACACGAGGGGTGGGAGGCCAGCTTACGGATGGAGTTGCGCTTGTTCCGGCGCTGGTCCCGCCAGCGAGCCACGTCCCCGTTGAAAAAACGGCTGATCACGACCTCACCAATTGCTATCGAGCGCTGCAACCCCACCTTGCGCTCGATTGCCTTGAGCTCGTTGGCTGCGCCTTCAATCGCTTCATCCCCCACGAATTCGCCCTGAATTAGCATATCACTCATGTCACGCACCTCTTCCCAGTGACCACTCCCCCAGTGACGACCGAACACAAGGTAGCTCAGCCGCGGAACACAGCGCAAGGCGTTTCGCGCCGCCTCATCGTAGTCTTTTTATAATGAATGACGGAGTCGTCATGAATGACCACGCTGTCATCAATATCGAATGATCGAATGATGATGAATATCGAATGACGGATTCGTCATGGATCAGCGCGCCGTCATCAACCATCGAATGCTCGAAAGATCAGCGAACGGTTTCACCGGGATTCAGCCACAGAGCCGCTCATTTGCAGGTGGCAGATCTAGGGAAGAATGGTATGCACGGCGCGTGTCGCCGTTATCGTTGAAGCACAGATTCCGAAGCATGCCGGTGGTTCTGGCAACCGTGGCGATTTTCGTCGCCGGCTGCGCCAGCGCCGGCCAGAACGTCGTCCGCTCCGACGCCGCACGGCGCTTCTCTTGCGACGAGTCGCGAGTGAAGGTCGAGGACTGGGGGCCGCGTACGGCTCACGCTTCTGGCTGCGGCCAGTCCCTCACCTACTCCTGCCAGCAATCCGAAGGCTCTTCGCAAGGTCCGCCACAGCCAACTCCGCTCACCGAAGGCGAAGCCCACAGCCAGGCGCAACCCGGCGGCTCTTGTACCTGGGTGCCACAATAAACAAGACCTGCGAAGCGATGGTCCCTCACCAATGGTCCCTCAAGAAGTTGCAGCGTTAGTCACGGGCGGTAGCCGCGGCATTGGTGAAGCCATTGCCCGGCGGCTGGCCAAGGCCGGCCATCCGGTGATCGTCAATTACTGCTCGAACGATGCCGCCGCCGAACGCGTGAAGCAAAGCATCGAGGCGGAGCAGGGCAAAGTAACGCTCGCAAAGTTCGACGTTGCGGACGAGGAACTCGCGAGCCAGGCCATCGAGCGTTTGTTGGCCGCCCACCCGATCGGGATCGTCGTCAACAACGCCGCCGTCGTCGACGATGCGCCGTTTCCGACCCTGCGCCGAGAAAAGTGGCAGCGTGTCACCCGCACCACGTTGGACGGATTCTTCAACGTGACGCAACCGCTCATCATGCCCATGGTCAGCCGGCGCTGGGGCAGGATCATCAACATCAGCTCCATCAGTGGGCTCATTGGCAGTCGCGGCCAGGTCAACTACTCCGCGGCGAAGGCAGGCCTCATCGGCGCGACTCGCTCGCTCGCGTGCGAGCTTGCCAAGCGCAACATCACGGTCAACGCCGTAGCGCCTGGGCCGATTGCCACGGACATGCTCCCGAAAGAGCGCGCCGAAGAAGTGGTAAAACTGATCCCGATGCGCAGGCTGGGCACCGCTGAAGAAGTCGCCCACCTGGTGGCGTTTCTTGCCGGCAACGAGTCTGCATTCATCACCGGACAAGTGATCGGCATCAACGGCGGAATGCTGTGAGCTCAGCCGCGCCGTCTTTCGGTGGTTGTAAGCGGATCTGCCGCAGGTCCCAAGCGTTGAGTATTTCTTGCATCAGCGCGGCGGTGTCCGCCTTCGAGAGCTGCTCATTTTGGACGAAGTCAGCGATGGACGGCGTGCTTTCCTGACGCGTCAAAAGCCGGTAAAACAGCGCCGAAATGGGGCTGCTTCCCGGGGACGGCCGCAGATCGTGGATCTCGTGGACACAGTGCAGCCGCTCAGGAGCGGCGTACTCATGGGTTTGGCGAACGGAACAATAGCGTTCGAGCGCGAGCGACATCTTGCCGATCCCACTTTCGAGCGACTCTCGCCGCTTCACCAGGAAGCCGTCCACGACGAGCCAATCTAGCCCCGTCGTCAGGTAGCAGGTGAGCGCGTCGTGCAGATCGTCGACGATCGGCTCGACGTGGTTGTTGAAGGACGTGTTCAGGAGCATCGGTACCCCCGTGTGCTTCGCGAAAGCGCCCAGGAGATCGTAGAAGCGCGGATTCTGTTCGCTCGTCACGGTCTGAACTCGCGCGGTGCCGTCGATGTGAGTGACGGCACCGAGCGCGGCTTGCTGATCTGGCTTCACCTTGAGCACGTAGCTCATGGTGCTGAAATCGGTGCCTTCGCGGGGGATCTCGAAGTAGCGACTCGCCACTTCTGCTTGCACGGTAGGCGCGAACGGACGGTAACCTTCGCGCTTTTTGATCATCTGGTTGATGCGGGCGCGATTGGCTTCCGGCCGAGGATCGGCCAAAATGCTGCGATTCCCGAGCGCGCGCGGCCCAAATTCGGCTCTGCCTTGCACCCAGCCGACGACGTCTCCAGCGGCGAGCAATGCGGCAGCGCGTTCCACGATGTCGCTCGGTTTTTCAAATGACACCAGCGGCGCCCAGCGCTCGAGCGTTCGCCCCACCTCCTCACTTGGCGGAAGCGCCGTACCGAAGTACGCGGCTTTGAGCGACTCCGTCCGTTGCTCCGGCTGTAGTTGCTTGTGCACGTACAGCGCGGCGCCCACTGCGCAACCGGCATCGTGGGCGGCGGGATCGACGAACACTCGCTCGAACAGGCCCGAATAGTAGAGTTTGCCGTTGTTGGTCGAGTTCTGAGCCACTCCGCCTGACAGGCACAAGTTCTTTTGGCCAGTCAGCTTGCGGTAGTGTTCGAGTGCGTGAGCCACGAGCCGCTCCAGCGCTTCTTGCAGCGAAGCCGCGATGTTCCGGTGCGTCACCGTGAACTCGTCACCTTTTCGTCGCGGAGCGGCGATGGCGAAGAGATCGTGCACTCTTTCGAGATGGAGCTCGTGCTGGCCATTTTCGCCCAGTTCGTACAGCCGCTCGAACACGGAGCGGTACACGCTCGGGTCGCCATAGGGAGCGAGCCCCATGACCTTGTACTCCTCGTGGATCGAATACCCGAGATGCTTGATGGTCTCGAGGTAGAGGCTGCCTAGCGAATTTTTCACGCTGGTGGCACCGAGCGCTTGCCACTCGTCACCCTGGACGGAGAAGACTCTCGACGATACGCCGTCGCCCTCGCCGTCCGTGGTGTAGACGAGCGCTCGCTCGAATCCCGAGAGGTAGTAGGCGCTATACGCGTGGGTCGTGTGGTGGTCCACGAAGTGGATGCGGGCCGGATCGATCTCACAGCGCAGCACTTGCCCCAGGATGCGCGCCAAGAGCAGGCGCGGTGTGGGCTCCATGCGTAGGTGCGGCCGGTCGAGCAAATTGTATTGCAGGATCTTGAGCGCAAACCCCTCACTCGCGAAGACGGCAAAGGCGTCGATATCGCCGCCTTTGAGGCCACGTGCCGCGAGGCACTGGCGCAGCGCGTACATCGGCAAATGCCCGGAATTCTTGATGCGAAGCAGGCGTTCTTCCTCGCTCCCTTCGAGGATGACGCCGTTCTCGAGCAAGACAGCCGCGGAGTTGTGCGCCGGCGAAATCAGGCCGCCGCCGTGAATCGTATTGAGCCCCCCAGAAATGCCAACGATGCGCATATCCGTCCCTTCCTGCGAGGCTGAGCGTGAATGTGAACGAGCGTTCAACCATCACGCGCTCAACCGCAAATCATACCCGCTATCAATCGAGTCGCCCGAGGACATCCATGCCGAAGCCACGCAGTCTGGTCAAGGGCAATCGAAGCCACGTGTTCTCGCGTGACAGCGTTGTCATGTGCGCATTTTCTCGACTACATCTCGCCCGATTCTATTATCCTGAATTCGGGGGACACCTCAGCGGGCGCGTGAGTGACGCGCTCGACGCACTTCGACGCGCATCGACGCGCTTCGCGATACCCGAAGGGGTGCGATACCCGAAGGGGTGCGATCACGAGAGTGGGAACCCCGATGGAAGGAAAGGCTCGCATGTCACGACTGACTCAACTGATCGAAGAGACGCGTCAGGGGCGTCCTCCGCAAGCATCGTTGCCACTGCACCGGCCCAGCTTTTTCGTGCCGGGGCTAACGGACAAACCCTGGCATGATCCAAGCCAGTTTCCCTGGGTCAAACGCTTGGAAGCCGCCGCGCCGGAGATTCGAGACGAGGTGCTGCGGCTACGGAACGACGGCGGAAAGTTCCGCCCGTATGTCGAGCCGAGCCCACCAAACGCGGCAGACCACGAATGGGGAGCGCAATACCTCCACGACAAAGGGGATTGGAACGTCTTCTACTTTTCAGTGTTGGGGCGCGAGTTCGAGGCCAATCAAAATGCGTGTCCTGTCGCGTCGAAGGTGCTCCGCGAAATACCCCGCATCACCACGATGTCGTTTCACTCGGCCTTGGGCGCGCACTCTCACATCCCTGCACACACGGGGCCGACCAACGCGTTCTTACGAGTTCATCTGGGTCTGGTGATTCCCGAGAACTGCGCGATGCGCGTCGGCAGCGAAACCAGAGCGTGGCAGGAGGGCAAGTGCTCCATCTTCGACGATTCGTTCGAACACGAAGTGTGGAATCGCAGCGATGAGACCCGTCTGGTTCTCATTTTCTACATCCTTCACCCGGACTTCACCGATGCCGAAGTGAAGCAATTCGAACAAGTCCGACAGATCGCCGCCCCTCAAGAGTCCGCGTGGCACGGCTTGGTAGAGCAGCTCCTGAGCGACCAAGTCCGTGGCGACGCGATCCGACCCTCGCCCTACGTGGGCGGCGATTGCGACGTGTAGACACGAGTCGAACCCGCGAAATCGCGTGTCGATGGTCAGTGAGTGAGCGGGGCGCACGCTGATTGCTTTGCCGTCATGCTATCGTCGGCGCCCTTGAGCCCCCTCCTCCGACCCATGACGACTCTCGGGAAATTCCACGCGCTTCGGCTGGCCTTCGCCGTGACGGTTTCGACACTCGCCGTCGGCACCGGGTGTCACGGTGGACCAGCCACGGTCATGACCGAGCTCAGCGAAGCCAATCGGCTCGCAGCGGATCTCCGCGTTCAATTCAACCAGGCTGCCGACGCATCGAACCGCGCCGTGATGGCCGAGACCGACGAGGCGTCCATCGCCTTCGCGAGCGAGGCGCAGCAGACCGGAGCCGCGGTCGATCGCGATGTCGCCGCGATCGGCCCGCTCTTGCATTCGGTCGGGCTACCGAACGAGAGCCAACTCTTGGAGCAATTTGGGGAGCGCCTTGCGGCCTACCGGAGTGTCGACCGTACCGTCCTCGCCTTGGCCGTTGAAAACACCAATCTCAAAGCACAGCGCTTGTCGTTCGGTGCCGCGCGAAGCGCTGCGGATCGTTTCAAGGCGGATCTGGTACTGGCGCCCGCTATCCAGGCGAAGGACCGCTGCCGCGGCGAGGCGCTAGTGAACCAAGCGGTGTTGGCGGTGCGCGAGCTGCAGACGGTTCAAGGTCCCCACATTGCATCCCCAGACGAAGCGGCCATGACGAGCATCGAGCAGCAGATGGCGACGTTGGAAGGCTCGACGGCGAGTGCGCTGGCGGCCCTCTCGGGGCTCGTCGAGCCGAGTGCTCTGGCCGCAGCGCAAGCTGACTTCGCGGAGTTCAAAAGCGTCGGCAGCCAAATCGTGACGTTGTCGCGCCGTAACAGCAATGTTCGCTCGCTCGACCTCTCACTCCGCGTGAAGCCGCCCCTCACCGCCGCATGCGACGACACGTTGCGCGCACTCGAGCGGGCGCTCGCGAGTGAGGGCTCGAAGGCTACTCGATAGCTCGACTCGGGCCCACGCTTCGCGTGCTCACAGCGTCGACGAAAAGCGCCCCGCTGCAACCAATAGGTAAAGGACGCGAAGCGTGCCCTGAAAGTACGGCGTGTCGTCGGACTTGGCGCCCAGCCACGCGGCCATGTAGGTGTTGAACTTGCTCGGATCATAGGAACCGGCGAGCGCGAAGGCGCCGATGAAAGCGCTATTTTGCTGCTGCGCCGCGCTCGGCAAGCCACCATGGCCATCGACCCAGCTCGCGATGTTTTTCAGGAACGTTTGGGCACGCGGCTCACCGCTCCAGTCGTAGTCGACCGCAACGCGGAACGGCGTGCGGCACGCGTCGTACGAGTAGCCAGCACCGTACCAATCGCTACCGTCGAACTTGCTCCAATCGGGGACGAGGTTTGCCATGCGCGCTTGGTAGATCGCAAACAGCTCGTAAGAGCCGTCAGTGAGCGCTGTCCAGGTGCCGGCCTGGTCCGGGAAGTAGTGGGCAAACACCTTGTAGTAGCCGGGCGCAAAGTACGACGGATTGATCTTGGGATTGCCCGCATCGCTGCAGCCGCCAAACACGTCGCCTGGCTTCAGGATGCGCCGGCCGTTGCAGTCTTCAGTTTCGAACTGCGCGATCTTGCCGGTGAGCGCCTGTGCACTCGCCAAATACGCGCCGCCGGGCCAGCGTTTTGCGGCCTGAATGAGCGCCATCGCCGTATCCAAGTCGCCATCGGTGGCCGCGTTGGCGTTGTTGTTACCCGGACTATCACAGAGCCCGACCGACCAGTTCATCAGGCCGTTCTTGTCGAGGTGGTCCTGGTAATACTTCCAAAGGTTGTCGAATAGCGGCTGGTCGTTCATGCCGGCGGCGAGCAGCATGCCGTAGCCGATACCCTCGGAGACGACGCCGCCATCTTTGACGACCACCCAGCTCCCATTGGAGCAAGCCTGCGCGTGCGCCTTCTTCCAGCCGGCATACTCGGTGTCGAGCATCGTATCCGTGACGATGGTCTGACCGTTCGAGGAGCCCGCCATGCCGCCGCTGCCGCTTCCGGCAACCGAGCCCGTGCCTCCGCTCGTGACGCCGCCGGCGCCGACTGCTGCTCCTCCTGCGCCTGCACCCGCGTTGCCACCGCCTGCAGGAGTTCCTGCTTGAGCGCCCGTGCCCCCCGTGGCGGAAACACCGCCGCTCCCGCCGCCGCTCGCGGGAGCGCCGGCACTCGCCGTCGAACTCGACTCGCCGGAGTCGCATGCGCTCAGCGTGCAGAGGGCGGAGACGACACAGGAACAGGCACAAAACGCGGCCAATCGTCGCAACATGGGAAGGCGGTACTCCGGGGTCAAAGCGGGGTTTGCGTGGTGTAGTCGACGAAGTTGCCGGTGAGCATCAAGAGCGAGAGCACGGTCCACGACTCGTCGTAGTACTCACCGCCGACGAGTAGCTTCTGCGTGGCGACGGCGTCGTAGCCGCCTTGAAGCAACGCTTGGTAACTGGCATCGCTCATTGCTCCGACGGCCGCCGGCCCGACGAAGGCGGCTGATTGACCCGAGCTATTTTGCGGCTGCGGCGTGCCATCGAGCTGATAGCCGTCGACGATGTGCAGCGCGCCGATGCCCGCGAAGAATTGACTCGTTTTGGCGACGTAGGCCTGTGCCCTCGCTTCGCCGTTGAAGCAGAAATCGAGGCCGATGCGGAACGGCGTGCGACACGAGTCGTACTGATAGTTGGTCGGCGCAGACGAGTCCCCCCACACGTGCGGATTCGGGACGCCGTCACTCGTGCTCCACGCCGGCACGAGGCCGTTCGAGGCATTGCCATTGCCTGCATTGAGCAAGTTGGCGAGCGTGTCGTACACGGTTTGAATCACCTGATTCCAACCAGCGTTGCCCGTGGCCTGAGCGAACGCGCGATAGTAGGAGGGCGCAAAATACGAGGCATTCACGCTCGACCAATCGCCCCAGGTGTCACCCGGCTTCACCAGTTTGGATTGGTAGATCTCGTTGTCGTAAACGAGATTGATCTGGTGCTTGGCGATGTTCGAGTACGTGTCCGACAAGCTCCCCGAGCCGCCCCATTGTCGGTCGGCCATCAGTAGCGCCCAGGCCATGTCTTCGTCGGCGTCAGAGGCGGCACCGCTGCCGAGGCGATCGCTGCCATTGCTGCTGATGTACCAATCCATCAAGCCGCTCTTACCGAGCCACATTTGTTCGTACTTCCAGAGCTCGTCGAACAACGGCTGATCGTTCATGTAAACCGCGAGGATCAGGCCATAGCCGATGCCTTCCGACACGGTGGAGTTGGGCTGGAGCCCCGGCTCTTTCGGGCGTTGCACGCGGAGGTGATTGCCGGCCCCTGCGGAGGTGACGTTGTCCGCCTTCCAACGTTGATACGCGGCGAGCACGTCACTGTTGCGATAGTTGGGGTAGTGACAACGCTCGGTCTGCCGGTTTTGTGGGAAGGGGAAATTGGCGCCGTTCGATGCGGGTGTGGGGCCGCGCAGCTCGCCCATGCCGCCGCCGCCACCGCTTGCGGAAGAGCCGCTGCCGGCAAAGCCCGCTTGGCTCGAGCCGCCAGCCATGGAGCCTCCGACGCCCGTGTTTCCAGCTCCCCCGCCGCCCGTCTGAGTGTTGTTTGCCGTGCCACCGACAGCGTTCGAGCCGCCGCCCGCGGGGGCCTCGCGCGCCGCATCCGATTGCGGCGAGCACCCCGCTGCCCCGAGCGCGGAGAGGCACACGAATGCGCTCATCAGCTGCCAAACGAACGACGCGCTTCGCGCTACCCGATAGGGTGCTGTGACTTCGCTCACGTGCCCAGTTTAGCGCAGCCATGACGCAAGCAAGCGATTAACTGGAACCGGTGCCACAAATTTCGCACGGCAATTTCCAGCTGTCGGAGAAATTTCTTCAGCTGCGTTTCTCTGCTCGCCAATCTATGGTGGGAAGGAAATTGCTGTCCCGCATGCAGTTCTTGATCACGGTCACGTTCGTTGGTCTCCCTTGAGATTCAACCGATAACCCGCTCCTGGCGACGTCACCAGCAATTCGGGATGCGCCGGATCGAGTTCTATCTTCTCACGGAGTTGCCGAATGTAGACACGGAGATATTGAATCTCGCGTGAGTGTACCGATCCCCAAACTTGCCGAAGCAAGTGCCGATGCGTGAGCACTCGCCCCGGTTCCTGCATCAAGACCTTGAGCAAGCGAAACTCGGTCGGGGTCAGCGCCACCTCCATGCCGCGCACCCATGCACGGTTCTGCGTTGGGTCAGCACGCAGGCAACCTGCGACGAACGCGCCGGCCCCGGTGCGAGCACAGCCGCTGCTACGTAAGACCGCCCGCACGCGCGCCAGGAAGACAACGTCGGAAACTGGCTTGACGATGTAGTCACTCGCGCCTGAGTCGAGCGCAAGAATTTGAGTAGGCTCGTCATCACGACTAGACACAACGATGACCGGAGCGTCGCTCTGCTCGCGAATCCGGCGCGTCAGCTCGATGCCATCCATATCCGGCAGCTCCAAGTCGACTAGAACCAGGCACGGCCCACTCGACGCAAGCTCGAGCAAGCCGCCAGTCGCCGTTGCGGCTTCCTCCACCTGATAGTGCTGAGAGCGCAGGGTAGCGCCAAGCCAGCGTCGTAGCTCGGGTTCAGGCGCAACGAGCAACAGCCTCGGCGCCTTCGAAGTCCTCGGAAAGCTGGTGATTTCTACCTCGGCGAACACCAACGGAGACCGCTGACCCACGACGTCATCGCGCGCGACCGCTGTCCGACAGCGCGCGCCATTTGTTTCTCAGCGACGAAAGTACGCCAGGCCGGCGATCAGCACCGCGCCAAAACCCAACGACGCGGCGATGCGTGGCACCGGTGAAAATCCGGCGTAACCCAGCAATGCGCTTACCGCCAATGTCGGTAGCAACACGATCAGCTGTCGTGCAAGAGCCCGATTGGGTCGTGGCGTCATGTGAGTACCTGGCAGACTTGGAAGGTTACCGCTCTGAACAGACAAAGTTGACTCCTTCTCGACTCCAAAAAACTAGACTACCCAGTCGCGAGCCCGCTGCCGCTCCACGTTTCGCCGAAGCGTGAGCAAAGCACGCTCCTCCAGGTACCTCACGCGCTGTGGCTCCAACCGCAGCTCCCTGCTGATCGCGTCGCAGCTTTGAGCCTCTCGCACACCGATACCGAACCGCAAGCGCAGGACACGTTGTTGAACGGCAGGCAGATCACCGATCATCGTCTCGAGTCGTTCCTCCAACTCGATCTGTGATGTGACCAAGAAGGGATCGTCGATTTCGTCGTCACTGAGGTCCTCAATCGGCACGTCTACGAGCGCCGCGCGCTCACGAGCCGAGCGGCGTTGAATTCCCCGCAGCCAGCGCGCCACCCAGACCGCGGCGAAGCGAGTGAAGTCCGTGTGCTTGCGCGTCGCAAAGACGTCAACGGCGTGAACCAACGCCAGCAGCCCCTCCTGCATTAGCTCGGCGAGACGGCTGCGCCCGGCAACTCTCCCCACGCATTGCAATACAATCGGGAACGTCCCGACCACGAGTCGAGAACGGAGGAGATCTCGTTTGCGCGCCGACGTTCCGGGCCGGCGCAATTCGCGAAACAATGCCCGCTGCTGCGTCGCAGAAAGGGGTTCACGACAACGTCGAGCAACGGACGGAGCGCTGAGTCCGAGACCGCTCTCCGTCCGTTCGAATCTCGTGGGGCTAATCAGATCCACGTGTGCTCGAGCAAGTAGAGGGTTCAACCTGGAACGGTCTCAGCCACGCCCGATCGGACCCGCTCGGAGTCTGCTGGAGTTTCCGTCCGGTGCTGCGCGATCGCATCGTCGGGGTAGGCCAAAACCCCCATCTCCGGGATATCGAGGCCCGAGATCTCGTCTTCCATCGACACTCGATTGCCGACGAGTTTGCCAATGGCGAAGAGCGCGATGGCCGTCATCCCTCCCACGTAGACGAAGTTGACGACGACCCCGATGCACTCAGCAAAAAACTGTGCACTGTTCCCGAAGAACAACCCCGTGACTTTCCCAGGGACACCATTGAAGCCGTCGCCGTAGGAGCCGTTGGCGAAGAGTCCCAACGACAGCACGCCCCAGGCTCCGCAAGTGCCGTGTACGCTCGAAGCCCCGACGGGATCATCGATCTTCAGCGTATTTTCGACGAACATCGCCGAGACGACGACGAGCACGCCCGCGATCGCCCCGATCATGATCGCCGACGGTGCCCCGACGAACGCGCACGGAGCCGTGATTGCCACGAGCCCGCCGAGCATGCCATTGGCAAGCCAAGTCGGATCGGGCTTTCCGAAGCGACTCCACACGTACAGGCCCGCAGCGAACGCGCCCGACGCCGACGCCAGCATCGTGTTCACCGCGACCACCGCGATTCGAGTATCGGTGCCCGCCAGCGTAGAGCCGGGATTGAAGCCGAACCAGCCGAACGCAAGGATGAACGTGCCGAGCAGCGCCATCGGGATGTTGTGACCAGGGATCGGTTGCGGGTTGCCGTGCTTGTCGTACTTGCCCACGCGAGGACCGAGGATCTTGGCCCCGACCAGGGCTGCAACGCCTCCGGTCATGTGAACGACCGAGCTCCCCGCGAAATCCACGTGCCCGTGGCCGAGGCCGTAATTTGCGCCGAGATTCGCCAGCCACCCGCCACCCCACGTCCAATTCGCGAAGATGGGATAAATGACCGTCGAGATCACGAAACTGAACAACACGAAGGACAAGAACTTCCAACGTTCCGCCATGGCGCCGGTGGGGATCGTCGCCGTGGTGTCCATGAACACCATTTGGAATAGGAACATGGTTGCCACGGCCGGCGTGTAGTTCGCAAAGGTCAGGAAGAACCCCTGCATGCCGAAGAGTCCGAAGGGCTTGCCGCCGATGTTCACGACGAACTCTCGTGCGAGCGTGGCGTCATTACCAAAGGTGGCCATTGCGCCGACTCCACCCATCTGAAAGGCGAAGCCCATGACCCAAAAACCGAGGATTCCGATCGAATAGACGAGGAAGTTCATCGCCATCACGTGGGCGGCGTTCTTCTTTCGACACAGTCCAGCTTCGACCAACGCAAAGCCTGCCTGCATGAACATCACGAGGAAGCCCGTAACCAGAGTCCAAACGATGTTGGCGGCGGTGGTGAGGTCGGCGGCGCCAGATTTCAGGTCGGCGACCTGTTTGGTTAGGTCAGCAAGCGACGGATCAATCATTGGGGATCTCCTTCCTTCCCCAAGGCCGATACCTGCCTCAGCATTTCCTCACCGTTTCCTTATAACTTCCTCATGTGTTCGGATGAAAATTAGTTTAGCCGTCCGACTTCAATCGGTATCCCACCCGGGGGATCGTGAGCAGATAACGCGGCTGGGAGGGCTCGGGCTCCAGCTTGTAACGAAGCTGCCGCATGAAGGTGCGCAGGTACTCGAGTTCCTCCGAGGCTTCGGGGCCCCACACCTCGCGCAGCAGCTCGCCATGGCCAACCGCGCGGCCGCGCCGCTCGACGAGGACCGCCAAGAGCTTGTATTCGGTCGGAGTGAGATGAACCTCGCGGCCTGACAGGTTGACCACGCGGTTCTCGAAGTCGATGCGGAGGTCACCGAGCACGAACACCTGCGCTGGCGATGCGCCATTCGGAGCAATACCCGAGCGCAATGCCACGCGAATTCTGGCCAATAATTCTGCCGCGCCAAATGGCTTCGTCACGTAGTCGTTCGCGCCCAGGTCCAGGGCCTCCACCTTTTGGGGCTCGTCATGGCGGGCGGAGATCACGATGATCGGCACGTCGCAGAGCTTCCGCAGCTGCCCGATGACCTCGACACCGTCGATATCGGGAAGACCCAGATCGAGCAAGATCAGGTTTGGCTCACCGGCCAGAGCTTGTTCCAAGGCTTGTGCGCCGTCCGAAGCCTCGAGCGCCTCGAATCCGTTATGCATGAGCGTCGTTCGCAGGAATCGACGCATGTGCGCCTGATCCTCGACGATCAATATTTTCGAGGGCTTGGTCATGGGGATCCCGGCGTTGCCCTGGCCGTCGTGAGCGGCAGTGTCAGGCGCGCAATCGCACCGCCTTCGTTGCGGTTCAGCAAGGCGATCGTGCCTCCGTGTGCGCCCATGATGGCACGGCAGATGGTCAGGCCGAGGCCGACCCCTCCGTCCCGCGGCGATTGCCCTTCGCCGCGATAAAAACGCTCGAATAGTCGCTCCGCTTCCTCTTCTCGGATGCCTGGCCCGCGATCCCTCACCTCGAGGGTCACCTGCTCGGCGGTGCAGGTCGCCTCGATCTCGAGCGGCGAGCCATCGGATGTGTAGCGGAGCGCATTTTCCAGGAGGTTGACCAATACTTGCTGGATCAGGACGGCGTCGATCGGCACCATCGGGATTTCTTCGGGCACGCGCGAACGCACCGGGCGATCTCCGAGGCGGCCACGCAAGCGGCTGAGCGCTGCCTCTACCACCTCGTCCAATGGCTCTGGCCGCTTGCGAATGTCAATCCGCCCGCTTTCGAGACGAGTCACCGAGAGCAGGTTGGTGACCAGCTGGTCGAGGTGAGCCGCTTCCTCGACGATCGCCTGCACTAGCCCGTCGCGCTCAGCGGGTGCGAGGTCCGCGCCATCTTCGAGAAGCTCGGTTCCGGCACCGAAGATCGTTGCCAGCGGTGTTCGTAGGTCGTGAGAAACGGCGCTCAAGAGCGAGCTTCTCAAGCGCTCCGTTTCGATCTGTAAATCGCGGGTCTGCGCTGCGCGTTGCTCACGGCGACTCCGCTCCGCCAGACCACTGATCACTAGGGCAACGATGACCATCACGAGCAGCGTGACCATGCTCTTCAGATCAGATGGAGCCAGCGAGAATATCGGCGGGATGAAGAAGAAATCGAAGCACAGGGCGCTCAGTGCCGCGGCAAAAAGTGACGGCCCAAAGCTGAAGCGAGTGGAGATGGCGATCACCGGCAGGAGATTGATCATCACCAGGTCGGAGAGCTGCAGATACTGGGAGACGAGCCCTGAAAAAGCGGCAAATGCGGCGACCGCGACGACACTCCAGGCGTAGCCGAGCCAGCGTGGCATTCCGGTGCGAGCCGAGCGCACTGGGGGCGACGATGGGATGCGCACGCCCGAGGGGAAGGCTGGCATCGTGCGCAGAGAGTCAGGCGGGCTCACTTCGGGTCGCAGGCTACGCCCCCCTTGACCTGGGTTCGAGTACTTAGGCCCCGCCGGAGCCCGATCACTCCCCGGCGGACGGTTAGCCATCACTAATCCCTCACTGTTCAGAAATGCTTCTGAAACATTATCGAAGCCCACGCGACGATACACCTGCTCGACTGGCCACCGCGGCGGCATTCCTCCGAGCGTTCTGGTGTGGCAACAAAGACGTTTTTGGTGGATTTATCGAGTCACTCCCGCCGCCGGTGGCCAGCCGCACCGGTCTTTGCGTGCAAAGCCCCCAAACGCACGCGCCTCGACGAGGTTCGCCGCGAAGGCCCGCACGGGACTCGTCGGACTGACTGAGATCATCCTGGAAGGTAGCTGCTCCGCATGAGCCCTCGCCTACGTCGTTTCATCCCGCAGCTCGCCGTCGTCGTACCCACGGTCCTGGCGAGCTTGGCGCTTGGTGCGCGCGGAGTCCCACCGTTGCGGCGCCTCATTACGTCCGTTTCTCTCGGAGTAATTCTCATTTCCATCATGACCGTCTGGCGGCTCACTCAAGGAACGCGGTCAGAGCGTCAGTAGGGACTCAACCGCTTCGAGCGTCGGACAGTGGCTGTCTCCCGCCCCGCGATAGGCATTGGGCGCGTCAGATCCGAGCGGTCATAGGCACTTGATCTCGTCGTCGCCGGAGCGGCAACGCAGTCTCGCGTCTCAGCAACGCGCCGCTCGAATCTACGTCAAATCGAGACCGTGATTGACACCGCATTGGCATTTCAAAGCCCTTTTGGCGTGTTTCGCGGATCGCCGCGCCAAACATAAAGAAAACGAAATGAAGACATGAGGAAATAGTGATGAAACACCCGACTGAATAGATGGGGCCCTGCGGCCCGCCAAACGAGCTGGCTTAAGCACTTCGAAGAAGGGAACTCGTTCAGATGAGGCGAAAACAAACGTGGCTAGTTTCGACGTTGCTGGCGCTCGCAATAACGAGCGGGGTCGCGGCTGCCGCCGCGGATGACACGGCGGCACCTGCAGCGCCAGCTGCGTCTGCAGGGGCTGCCCCAGCGGCTTCTGCCGCCCCACCCGTACTGCCGCCCTATTTTTCGGGCGCCAACCAGCCAGGCAAACCTGCTACGTGGCCTGACCCGACAGGGGCCGCCGCAGGCGTGTGGGCCACGCCCGCAGGAGACGGCAAGGGTGACGTGCCCTCTGCGCTCAGCACGGGTGATCTGTACGATCGCATCGCTCACAACTTGTTCTCAATCAACATCGTTTGGGCAATGGTCACGGGCTTCCTGGTCATGTTCATGCAGGCCGGCTTCGCGATGGTCGAGACGGGCATGTGCCGTGCCAAGAACGCCGGGCACACGTTTGCGATGAACTTCATGATCTACCCGCTCGGTTGCCTCGGGTTCTGGGCCTATGGCTTTGCGTTCGGCTGGGGCAACTGGTTCAACGGACCCGTTCCTCCTGGCTGGTACTCGTCGCTCGGTCCGGGAACTTCGGTGCTCAACGAGGGCATCGTGCTTGCTGGTAAGTACGGAATCATCGGGACGAAGGGCTTCTTTCTGTCCTCGTCTGTGAGTGACACCGCAGTGATGGCGTTGTTCTTCTTCATGATGGTGTTCATGGACACCACGGCCACCATTCCGACCGGAACGATGGCAGAGCGTTGGGCATGGAAGAACTTCGTGCTCTACGGGTTGTGGGTTGCGCTCCCCTATTGCATCTACGCGAACTGGGTTTGGGGCGGCGGCTGGCTCGCCCAAGGAGGGCTCAATTGGCACCTCGGTCACGGCGCGGTCGATTTTGCTGGCTCGGGCGTGGTGCACGCGATGGGAGGCGTGATTGCCCTGGCGGGCGGCATGGTGGTTGGGCCGCGTATCGGTAAGTACATCAACGGCAAGCCTCAGGCGATTCCTGGCCATCACTTGCCAATGGCAATCTGCGGCTGCTTCATCCTCGCCTTCGGCTGGTTCGGGTTCAACCCCGGCTCCACGCTCGCCGGCACCGACCTGCGCATCTCGTTCGTCGTAGTCAACACGATGCTCGCAAGCGTAGCCGGAGCCTTCGCATCAATGCTCTTTTTGATGGGCAAAGGCATGAAGCCCGATCCCAGCATGATGGTCAACGGTATGCTCGCGGGCCTCGTCGCCATTACCGCACCGTGCGCGTTCGTCTCGCCGTGGGCGGCGGTGGCGATCGGCGCAATCGCTGGCGTGATCGTCGTGGTGAGCGTCTGGTTCTGGGATGCGAAAGGAGTCGATGACTGCGTCGGCGCCATCTCCGTGCACGGCGTGTGCGGCCTGTGGGGCGTACTGTCGGTCGGCATTTTTGCCAACGGCGACTACGGCGCGGGCTGGAACGGCGTGGTGCGCGATGCGATGGTCAAGCAATACGGTGCGGACGGCGTGCGCGGCATCTTGTATGGCGATGCCTCCCAGCTCGTGATGCAGGCCATCGATTGCGTCGTTCTTGCGGCGTTCGGCTTCGTCATGGCTTACGCGTGGTTCAAGGTCAGTAACCTCATCACGCCCATCCGGGTCAGTGCCGAGGTCGAATTGGCCGGGCTGGATCTGCCGGAGATGGGAACCCAGGGTTATCCGGACTTCCAACTCGTCACTCCGTCGGTTCACGCGCCCGCTGACGCCGAATAGCGTCAGACGACGTCGTTGCTGCGAGCCGCGCGCAGATGCGGCTCGCAGCAATTCTCTTCTTCGGGCGACGCCTTGCTTCGGCTTCGCAGCCACATTTGCCGGGAAACCCCGCTGCTCAGGCGCGTCTCGGCGCTCGCGCCTTGGGGCGAACAACGAGCACTGCACAATGGGCTCGCCTCACTACCGCCTCAGCGACGGACCCGAGGAGCAAACGTTCGAGCCCAGTTGAATCGTGCGTGCTGATCACAATCATATCCGCTGAAAGCGAGTCGGCAACGCGAACAATCTCATCGGCGGGATCGCCGACGGCGAACTGGCTTGCGACGGGCGCCGTCGTCTGACGTCGCGCCATGCGCACGTGATGTTCGAGAAAACTTCGCGCGTCGTCCTTCATTTCACTCGCGTGACCGCCGCCTGGCGGTTGGCGATCGAGCAGGCCTGTCTTGAAGACGTGAAGAATGTTCAACTGGGCTCGATCCCAGTTGCGGCGAGCGAGCCTTGCAGCGGTTTCAACCACCAGGCTCGCGTGCGGCGAGGTATCAACGGCAGCGAGAATTACCGCAATTTGGCCTTCCGAAACCCCATCTCCCGACTCGACGTCTTGATCAGGATCCATGTTCACCAAGTTACCTCAACCCGCAGACGTGGTGTACAAATACCGCTCCTTCGACGAACTGAGTCGCTCGTGAAATGGCTGAGACATGGAGCGCCGGCGATGAGGAACGACGAGGGTCTCGCAGAGCTCAACGCGCTTACCGCGAGGCGTTCGCGTTCAGCGCGTCCACAAGCGTGACAGGTTTACAGTGAGCGCATCAGTAGAATCATTTCCGTGGTGGACGACGGCGCCGTTTCCCACGCTCGTACTCGCGATTGCGGTGTTACCTATCGCCATTCCTCACCTGTGGGAGCGGCGGTGGTTTCAGATCCTGGTGAGCTCGGCCTGCGCGATTCCAGTCGTCGCCTATTGCTTGGCGAATCATCAGGGGCAGCAGCTGGCTCACGCCTCGCCGGTTACGGCTCGTTCGTGCTCACTCTAACCGCGCTGTACGTCACCTCGGGGGGGATCCATCTGACTGGGGATATCGAGGCGACACCCAAGGTCAACGTGTGCTTCTTGCTCGTGGGCTCGGTGTTGGCCAGCATCGTTGGGACGACCGGCGCGAGTATGCTGCTCATTAGACCCTTGCTGCGCACCAACAGGCAGCGTCAGCACCGCGCACACCTCGTCCCGTTCTTCATTCTCGCAGTGGCCAACGCAGGTGGGCTGCTCACACCGCTTGGAGATCCGCCTCTGTTGGTCGGCTACATCGAGGGCGTGCCTTTCTTTTGGACGCTGCGCCTCTTCCCGATCTGGTTACTCTACATCGTGACGTTCGCGGTCGCCCTGTATGTCGCCGACCGTCGCGCCTACAAGAGAGAATCAGCGAGCGCCCTGATGGCGGATCGCTCGCAGGTCGTTCCGCTCGGCGTCAACGGTCGCCGCAACGTGTTCTTGCTCCTGGCCGTCGTTCCGGCGGCCATGCTCCCGGCAGGTTGGCGCGAACTCGCAATGATCTGCATCGCAGTGGTTTCCTACTTCGCGACATCGCGTGAGCTCCACGCAGAAAGCGGATTTTCGTTCGGCCCAATGAGCGACGTTGCCATCATCTTTGCAGGCTTGTTCATCTGCCTCGGCCCCATCGAGGTCGCGCTTGCTCAGGCGGCTCCGCACCTGCCGGTGCGCCAGGGCTGGCAGATGTTTTGGGCCTCCGGGCTATTGTCGGCCGTACTCGACAACGCGCCGACATACACGGCATTCGCCGCGCTCGCTCGCGGCCTGAGCAGCAATGCTCACAGCCTGGTCGCCGGCATCTCACCGCTCAAGTTGGCAGCCGTCAGCGCCGGTAGTGTGGTCATGGGCGCGACCACCTACATCGGCAACGGTCCCAACCTGATGATCAAAGCGATCGCCGAACGCGAAAGCTTCCCGATGCCGAGCTTCGTACGCTACGCGATCTTCGCCTTCGCCACGATGCTGCCTGTCCACGTTGTCGTGACGATTGCGCTCTTCGTGTTGGAGCGATGAGCGCTAGCTGAACCCGCGAGTTTGCTACTGCTCGGTGACAGCTTGGTCGACGACAGCTGCGGAACTTCCTCGGGCGCGAGGCAACGGTAGAACCGCGCGGCCTACCAACAACCCGATGAGCATGGCGAGTCCGCTCGCGGCAAGTACCCCGAGCCGTGCGGCAGCGAGCAACGAAGCCTCGGTGAAAGCGAGCTGAGCGATGAACAGGGACATCGTAAACCCGATGCCGGCCACCGTTCCAAGCACGACGAGATGCCGTGCGCTGAGCCCACCTGGCAAAGCCGAGAAACGGAGTTTGATGGCCAGCAAGCTGCACGAAATGACGCCCAACGGCTTGCCGAGCACGAGC